>Ga0302319_10001808_pt1 | contig 47273 bp, 50 predicted proteins | sample Bog_T0_2_FD_203319 | JGI IMG/M metagenome (GOLD analysis project Ga0302319, IMG submission 203319) | Peat permafrost microbial communities from Stordalen Mire near Abisko, Sweden - Bog_T0_2 | ecosystem: Environmental > Terrestrial > Soil > Wetlands > Peat | place: Sweden: Abisko, Stordalen Mire... | reverse complement strand
CTATCCAACGAAGCTCTTTCATGTGCCGAAAGCAGACGGCTCAGGCGAACTCGATACTGTCGTTTCGCAGGCCATGTTCGATGAAGCAAACCGTTTGCTTGACGAGCAGGATTGGCACTTGCGCGACCGCGAACCGAAGCTACTCAATGGAGTTCTTGTATGTCCATCCTGCGGTAGGAAAATCTACGGTCAGAGCCGAGGGGAGGGACTTCCTCGGTACGTTTACTGCCCCTACCGTTGCGGCAAATATCGGGAGTGTTGGGCGACGAACTACCGCACTCTACACATCGAAGTCCTCGAGAGTTGGGTGAAGCAACACCTTGCCCCACTCTTAGCTGCCGAGCTGATGGCGATGAAACTTGAACGACGCGGAGATCCCATGCGTGTCGAATTAGCCGCGATCGAAACACGCATTCAAGCTCTGCAGCAGGCCGAAACGGAAAAGCTGGCGGAACTCATCCACCTCCTGGATGCTGCTCAAGTCGCAAACGTTGCGGCGAAGTTTAAGAGGGATCGAGACGAATTGGAGAGGCACGCCGCAAGTCTTAGACTGCGGATTCGTTCCACCTCAGTCGACAACTCAAATCCGCTTGACCTGATGTCGGAGTCCGAGGGGATGCTCAGGCAGGCGTTGCTTAGAGCTGTCCAGTGGATGTGCGTGACGAAATGGGGAATTGTGGTGCTGACAAAGGGTGGCGCCTATATTGGGGCGAGGTTAGCTCGAGGACCGAAGCGAAATCGGGGTGGACATCGTCCTCCGATGATCCTCCCACCGACAGTTGAGGCGACACTTGAGTGCCGATCGTGGATCACCGACCCTGAAGCCTTTCGGACGGGCAGGCGGCGAGTCGAAGGACGTTTCGGAAAGAACGTTGAGGATGATGTACTCCTTCCGCCGCTTTGCGTCGAGCATGGTTACGGCACGTTGGGCTGCGAGTGAAGAGCTCGAATTCGTCCATGATCGCCGAACAAACTGGAAATGACCTTCACCGAGAGCTATCCCTAAGGGGCTCCGCCATGCCATCATCCGTGCTTTCGTTCGCGCCGATACGCCCGCTGAATCTGGAGTCCGACGTTGACGGCCGATGACAATTCGTTGATCGACGCAGCCTCGGCAGCACCATCACGTGTGAAGTAGATCGCCAGACCGCATTTATGCGCCCTTCGCAGCAACTCGCCAAGCACGGTTAGGCCCCTCGCGATCCGAGACGGCTCTTCGACGAGCAATTGAATCTTCTCACCACGCTCCGCTCGGGCCAGGATCTTGCTCAGTCCAGGCGCCATTTTTAGACCACTTGTCACCTCATCAAACTCCTCATCGATGGAAACGCCCTCTCTCGCCGCCCATGCCAGGGCTCGATCCTTTTGCCGAGCTAGGCTGTGAGTGCCTGAATTGTTTGGTGTTCGGCCGTAGGCGATGATTGTTGCTGTTTGCTCAAAGTCGTTCATGTCTTGCTCATATCCTTGCGGCCATCAGTCGACTGAGGCTTCGTGTCCCAAGCCATGCCCTGATCCGCTGAGGACTCTTATACAGATCGATGTGACGGAGTGGAGCCTTGCTTCGATCAGCACCAGTGCACCTTCAGATTGGCAAGGAGGAACGGGGCGCCGATCCGCCAGGACTCGATAGAAAGCACACTCGACCGCTGACCTCGACTGCGAAGCTGTGACCCACGATCGACAGTCCGAATTGCCAGGCAACCTACTTAAACGGAAAAATGTCCCCCTCGATCTCAGGTTGAGATTGAGGGGGGCATCTTGCATGTGAAGTTAAGGCTCGACGGGTTCCTCGTCTTCGCTGAGCGCATCCTCCACGAGTTGTCGGAGAATGTTCGGATGGATGACGTAGCGAAACGACAGCGGCGTGAACGCCTCGCGATTGCGAAGATACGCTGTGAGCGCCAGATTAAGCTCATCGGGCCGTAACGGCGACTCTCGGAGGTCCTCAGCAAGCCTATCGTAGCGCTCTTGCAGGCTGTAGAAGCCATGCGATTGATCGAAGTTGTATGGGGAAGACTTGAGCCCCCTCACCGTCTTGAACATATCAGGCACGCGGTCGTAGAGCCGCAGAATCGCGTTAAGCTCAGTCAGCGAGCGGATCATAAGGATGCCGCCATCAGGCAAGCGGAGAGCGTTAACGAACGACGAAGGGAGAGTATCGGTTTTTGTGAGTGTTTTCATAACACTACTTACTGCAGCGTTTTGAGCCCCCCATCCAGGGGGGCGGTGCCACAAAGAGACACTTCTCGGTGATGGGTCTAAGTTTGATCGTAGTGACTTACTCGTTTCGTGTCGAAGATTCTCAGTCGCTTCGAGGTTCTCTCGCAGAGTCCGAGGCCACAAAGTTCTTCGACCGCTCGGGATCAATCTCGGGCTTCGGGTGTTTATCGTAATGGCGGGACTGGACGGGGGAGATCCAACGAGCAGTACCTGGAGGGAACGACGACGGCCGACTACCGCCGCTTCTTCAATGGCGGATGCGCTGCCTCTTGCCTTAGCCGATCAACATAGTCGTCGAGATCCTGCGGCCGTGCAGCCGATCGGATCCTGCGCGGCATATTGAACACAAAGGGCGGCAAGACGGGATCTGGAGAGAGATGCGCTGTCTCTAGCTTCGCGAAGCTGATTCGGATAAATGCAGTCGAGGAGAGCCACAAAGCATAGACGTTCAACGTTATGGGCAAGGAGCTTGCCATCGAACAAAGATGTGTTGCGGAATCTGACCTATTGATTCACTCCCAGTGTCCGCCCCCTTCGCCGCACGTTTGGCAATGGATATAACCGCTTCCGTGACACGTCGGACAAAAATTTGAACTGGCCGATCCAACAGGGGCGTTGGGATCATAGGTTGTCGAAACATGCCCAGTGCTAGAGCTTCTACTCGAAGAGCGGCTATCTTCTGGTTTGGCGCAGAAAGCTATCTGTGATCGACTTGGGAAGCCGAAGAACTACTTGATCAAAGTTGAAAAGGGAGAAGGACGGCTGGACATCGTCGAAATGTTTTCGCTATGCGAGGCGATTGGGGTAGATTCGATGTCAACTTTGGCAACATTTGCCGCGAAGAGGAAATCCTAGTGTCGAACGTATCATCGAACCCTTCCAGCCGAAGTTGTGTGGTCTTTCGTCCTATGGAGCCAGACTTGGACGGGGCACCTCGGCTCGGGACCAGCGCCAATCAGCTTGGCGTGCGGCAAGGAGACGTTGCCTTGGAGGATGGCCTCGTTCTATGCGAGGTGAAAGGCAAAGGCTTGTCAGTTACAGGTCGGATATCGAGGCTGCCGAGGGCGCTTTGGCCCCAATCAATACGGGACTTCGCTCACCTCAACCCAATATACGCAGGTGCGCGTAACGAAATTCTGGAACTTTATCGATTGGACGGTGCTCCTTGTTCGGACTCAGACCTTGGTGACGATCTTGCCCTTTGTATGCCGAATCCGAAACATGGAGCGATAACGCCCAAACAGAATGTTCCATTGGAAAATTTCCAAGAGGCCATACGTAGAACACGATCAAGGTGGAGTAAGGCGGAACCCAATGGAAGCTAATGGAGCACGTGCCCAAGTGTTCGCTGATTACGATGAGGCTTTGACCCGACTGGCGTCCTTGATGGCACAGTCAAAAGGCGCCACCGAGGAAAAGACGTCGATCCTCTCAGTCTTGGAAGGATTAGAGGAGTTCCTCACCGAGGAAGAGCAGGATTTCGTTGCTTATCTTTCTGCAGACTTGTATCAAATCGAGGGCGATGAGATACGCCTGCCGAGCGAACTCGATGAGAAGGAGAGCGCCAGGCGACTAGCTGAGGCTTTCGCATCGAAAGATTGGGTTTCCGTTTTGGCACTCCTCCGTCGGGTCCCACCTAACGTGCCCGAGGCAACGCGGGCCTACTTGCGATACCGTGCCTACGGTGAGATGAATCCGAAGCTGCCTCATGCTGCGGCCGCTTTCCTTGACTACGCGTCGCGAACAGAGACGCGAGTCAATAGCTATAAGGCAATTTGGCTTCAAGATATGACTCACATTGATCGTCCTAGTGCTCTGGAGGAGTCGCGTCGGCTCGTTTGGGAAAGTAATTCTGTGGACTCGCGGTCGCTGATCATGGCGGCCAGCATCGTTCAGCAAGATTTGGCCGCTAGAGATCGACGCGGCGAGTTGCGAAGAGACTTTGAGGGTCTCCTCGGCATAGTTTTAAAAACACTTGCGTCTGGTCCTCTGCCGCTCGACATCGCTTCCATGGCATTGCTCGTCGCGACAAATAGCCTTATCGGCCTCAATCGGATTGAGCCACTAATAGATGCACTGACTTCCTCGCTCAATCGTGCGCTTGAGCAGGATCGCAAGGAGGCGTTGGGAATGCAACTGATGCCGCTAATGCGAGAACTTCATGCACACCTTGTGGACGCTTACCGCAGGCTGGGGCATCAAGAGCGATGGGAGAGCTATGATCTTGAATTGTTGGTCAGAAATGACGTAGACAATCTTGCCAACGCAGATCTTTATGCGGCCTATGCCTGACAAAAAACGGCTCGCGTCCCCCAAGGATCACGTTTCCGTGGCGCGGTATACACGGCTTCTGTAAAACAGAGTTTGAGTTCCAGAAGCGCTTCGCTTTCTGGGTTCCAGCCAGGCCCGTCTTCCTGCGTGGTATACCATACAGGGCATCCGACTTGCGTTTCGTGACCCGTGGGCTTCCACACGGTAATTAAGGCCCGCCTTGGCTGCAACCTATCGAGTTCTAGGTTCCTACTGTAAACGGGGTGATACCCACAATATGATATTGCCAATCAGAACGATGGGGTTGTTCTTCTGTGGTGGGATGAGGGAAGAACAACCTACCCGTCTCGATCAGCGACTCTTGGCTCAGAATCTGACGAAGCCGAACCAGATAACGCGGAAACGTCCTATTCCTGCCGTGGCTTCAAAGGTGGCCTAGTAGATCCATGTACAGCCGTGCTGATTAGGAGCTAAGGCAGGGAAGTCCCGCAGCGCTCGAGTTGAGAAACGATGCTGCCATCTTACTGCGGTGCAAAAAACTTAGCCTTCTCGTTCCGTCAAAACGCCGCTGCTCTTCTCGCTCTCCCGTTCCTTGCTGTAAAGAACGGTGTCGATCGCGGTGCCATCACCATTGGCGTTATCGGGCTACTGACGCTTCTTGTTAACTACCCCTTTTCTACCCTTGATCGGCACCCATGCGACGTGGAAGTCCCCATAGACAACGGCTCGACCGTTTTCCCCTTTTACGAAGCCAATCTCCATGGTTTTCCGAAGGGGAGGGGCTGGCAGTTGCCCGCCGCCAAATGTATACGTAAAACACTCAAAGGGTTCGGGAAGGCCGAAGCCTCTCCATACCGCTTCAACGGATTGTTCCAGCCCAGAAGGAGACGGCATGGGTAATGAATTTCCAAAGCACACGTTGAAAGTTCGACTGACTCGATCAGCTTTTATTAGGGCAGCCGCGTCAACATTTGCCGCAACTTTCGGGCGACTCATAATAGTTTTCGATTCTTTGTCTACAAATGTCACTTTCTGCATGCCAGGAGATGTAGCTATATCTTTGCTAGCATAGGCCGTCACTAGCTTTCCGAAAAGTGACCAGCCGTGAGCTATAGTGATTTTATGGTCGTATTTGCCCGTCTGTACATTTAGCGTCCTTTGGACTCTCGACATTCCCCACAAACTGTTAATCGTTGATAGAACTACGGTCGCCCCTGAAACTGGCTCCTTGAAAACAGCATTAACCCCTACAGGCCAACTCGCGCCTTGGTCCTCGCCTGTAGAAATGTTGTAGTCAACCTGAGCATAGCCTTGCTGAAGTGCCTTCATATCCACTAAGACTTGGACTTTCGAAAAATCCACACTCGTCTGCGTCCCATTCTTGCCAAGAATTTTGCTAGGCGCCATGCGCAAAAAGGACTCGGTTCGGCCCTCAAAAAACCTACCAAAATCAGTGTTGTATCCAAGTATTGGTTGTATTACAACAGAAGAAACTTTCCCTGATGGGTCAAAATTCACGTAGGTCATGACAGACATATCCGCGACTTGTCCATACCAGCGGAATACCCACTGATCTGGGCTCGCTTTCATTGGAAGGGCATTGGCTTTCGAGTTTGTTCGAGATTCTAATGCCTGATGCAATTGGGCTCGGGTTGAGCCAACGGAGGAAAGTGCAATCTCAACTGGATCATATACCTCCTTCCAGAGGGACTGTCCGTCACGCAATGAGACCGCCTGGGTTTGCCATGTAGCAAGCGATACTAGCACAGTAGTTACGATGTGGTTCCTCGAAAGTCTCATTGCGGCAAGTATAACAGATTTGTGCCAATCTCTCTTATAAGACGAGCATGACATTGAACATCAGACTAATCGCAACGATAAGGCATAGGCAATGCTGAGCGTTCATTGCCTATGCGAATATTTACTCGGCAGTCAATCCTCTCCACCGTGTGCGGACACTTATCTACAGGATCCAAGCGAAGGGGGCGAATTGGAGTCGATTCGCGACGGCCGCTCGATCTTGATCCCGAGGGATGCGATCGACAAATGGATCGAAATGAAACGGCGCCAGGGACGAGGGCGAAGGTGAACAAGCCAGTAGACGAAGTAGCGAACCGAAGAATCAAAAAGGTCGATCTCGACTTGCTTCCTCACCGTTTGTCCCTGGCTTACGAAGAAGTCGGAATCCTACTCCATCGTGGGAAGGCGCACATCGAGAAGCTTGTTGCCTCAAGGGCGTTGATTGCAATGGAGCGTGGTCGAGTTTCGCGAAGGCAAGTGGAGGCCTACGTTGAGCGCATGGACTCTGAGGCACTGGCCATCTACAAGTCGCCGCCAATTGTGCGGCCGAAGAGAAGGTCGAGTCGTCGGCAAGGTCTTGGTTAGTTTTGGCTTGCAGCGGCGGCATCCTCATACCCATACCTGCCGAGAACGATCCTGCCTTACTAGACGGACTGCGACCTCTGGAAACATACAGCGAACATCCAATTGAACAATACTGTACGTATGTCAGAGCCAATTTGGCCTATCGGACTCAGCGAGGCTTCTACGGAAGACCAGATCTGTGGAGCACGAAATAATTTAGCAATACGTCCGTCAGTGGTTCAGAACTCTCCAAACGATCCTATTCCGATCTACGCAGGTGAGATTGATATTTCGGTCGACGATCGGACGATCAGAGACAGTGGGATCGTCCGATTTGAGTTTCTTCCGAGTGCATTCGTCGGAATGGAAATCCCTCATCCGACTGATATTTACGGCCATACCGCCCACGACGATGTAACAGCGCAGCCGTTGGGATCGGATTCGCCTGTGCCAGCCCTATTGACAAACTCCAGCTTCACGCTGTCTCGCAGTGAGAGTTCAGAAATCGGACCCACTAGCGGTATTTTGCAGGGCCTCCTGAGCTTTGGATACGAATCGCGTATCGGTCGAGTTAGATTTCATCTTCTAAATTTTCTCGACTATCGTGGAGAGAGGATTCACACGAGAACCAAAACGGGACACAGCGTTCGACTTGGAAGAACGAAATTTGACATGGGTCCATGGAGGATCACGCTTGACGCTTTGCCAGATGCTCGAAACCGCCTCGCTGAAGCAAATAAAGTAAAAGGGTACGTCATCACCCACGTAGGGAACCTCGAACGGCGGGGCGATGGAGATCGACTTGGAAGCCTATTCAGCGCGGCAGATGCTGAAAAAGCGTTTGAGGTCCTGTACCACGTCTTTTCCTTCGCCAATGGATCACGATGTGGGTGCATCCTTCCCTACGGGTATAGGCACATGCCAACAGAGGTTGCAAGGTGGATCAGAAGCGACTGGACGGCACCTGCGCAGCGAAATGGAACATGGTTCGCAAGTGAGAACCCGTCTGGCTCATTTGCGTTCGCGAACAAGCTGTTCGAACTATGGAAAAACGAAGATGAACGCGGATGGCTATCAACCGCAATCAAGCTCTACGCTGAAGCTAACCGCAACCTGTCGGGAGTAGATATAGAACTTGCCAAGTCTCAGATCGCCCTTGAACAATTGTCTTGGGAAGTTGCCCAAGAAAGACAGCAACTCGTCTCCTTGGATGGCTTCGAGCGGATGGCCGCATCAGATCGCATCCGATTAGCGCTGATGTGGGCAGGCATCCCAACATCAATCCCGAGTGACATGACTGATTTGACGGGTGTAATTCCGAAACTGAAGGACGGGGTGCTCGGGCCCTACGACGGACCATTTGCCATTACCGAGATGCGGAACTCAACAATACATACGACACGCAAGAAGCGCAAACGAATGGCTGCCGTGAATGACATCGCGAGGTTCGAAGCTTGGCAGCTCAGCCAATCGTATGTCGCTCTCTTGATCCTCCGCTTACTCGACTACAGCGGTCCATACATGCCCAGGCAAACAGTTATGAAGCAGGGACCAGGACCTGTGTTCCAGGGCCAACCTCGACTGTGGTCCATGGTCCCTTGGGCAAATTGAGACTAGAGCAGAAGCCACCAAAAGAGACGGTTTTGTGGCCTAATGTGCCCGACCGTGCATTGCCTCAATGGCGTCGCTCAGGTCGGCACGAGGCCAGACGGCCATGATAATGTCTAGCGTTGTATGCTATGTCGCAAAATTTAGGTGCCATTCACTTGCCAAACCTGCCGAAAGGCGTATGCGCAGTTGTCGTATAGGATGACGAGCGTGTTGGCCTCGAAGAAGGGAATGCCGATGCGCTTCGTGGCGGAAGTATGCCGACTATGTGTTGCATTGGTTCGCCAGGATTCGTAATGAATACTTTGAGTTGGTGTACAACTCGTGTACAACTCCAGCATATTTGGTGCCGCCATCCGCTTATCAGCGCGTTGCTTGAACCTGACTTGCAATAATATATCTGGTGCCCAGGAAAGGACTCGAACCTTCACGTCCTTGCGGACACTGGCACCTGAAGCCAGTGTATGAAGTTCAGTGTCGGAGAACCGCCAGGTAGCGACGATCCTGACGACGAGATTCGTTGCTTACCATGCCAAACCCAGGGCGCTGACTAAATTTGGCTCCATTCAACCTAACCGAATCGCTTCGATCTCGCCAGACCGTCTAAAACTGACCCTGCTCATCCACAGTTCTCGGCGAATAAACGTACCGTATTCGTACCAAAACGTAGGTTTGACTGCTCCTTAGATTCAAAAACTGGCTGCCGGACTAGGACACTTTTCAAACCTTCGGATCCGATCCCGATATCAGTGCATAAAACGAGTTATTCTCCCGGGTTGGTAATCGACTCCCTAGGAACTCGCTCACCCAATTTCCTGCGTCAATATAGAATTTTCTTTAAGGGAAGGTACTCAAACCTGCAAAGCAAACAGGAATTCTTCGGACTGCCTTTTGGCGATGAATTGTTTGGCAGACCACCGCTCAAGGACGCGAGAACATGAAGGGCCGCGGAACCAATCTGGGGGTTGATGCCCACCAATTTTCTATCCTTTTCCGGATGTCAGGTCGTCGTAGAATGGCTGTGTGCTTTTGGCGCTTGCTTGTTTGGGAATGTATTTGGAAACTAGCTCGAATCACGCGCGAGTGTCGCGGGCTGCGTTTTGCCATGCTTTGAGGCGAATTCAACACAGTCCTATGCACATGGCAGGGTCGCCGAGGGACACGGTTAGCATCTGGTCTGGCCTCCGTGGTTGGACCAGGGCTGAGGTCAGGGCTGAGGTTGGGCGACCAGACGAAGTTGACTCTCACGGCAATTGGTGCTACGGAACGAATGGGGCAGAGTCAATGGCCACTCTTGGAACAGTGGTTTTTGAAAGAGGCAGGGTGTCTCACGTATACGGGGCGGAAGAAGAGCCGCCACCGGTGAGCGTCATCAGTGAGGCAGGGTTGGTGGCAGGCATGCGTGCCCTGTTTCGCAACAAGCAAGGTGATGACCGTGCAGCGGATGAGGATCCGCTTCGGCTTATTCGGGCAGCGAATCTGCTGATCGCGATGGGGCAGACGAAGGCGATTGCTGTCCTCGATGAGTACGCACGGATTTCTTCCGGGCAGTTTGACGATGTATGGCTTTACTACCTGGTGCGGGCGGCGTTCACTTCGAAGCTTGCGGGCGGAGAATTCTTCCTCCCATGGGGCGGAATGATCAACCCGATTCCAGAGGCTCAACTGCGCAAATGGCCAACGTACCCGACGGTTGTCATCGACGACGTCCCCTTCTGTTTTACGCGGAGCGAGATCATGAACGGGTTCGCCTCGCGGTTTGAGTGGTATCTACTCGACCATCAGAATGAGTGGTTACTCCGGAAAGAGCCACTTGTTCCCCCGGGGGATCCGTTTCTTTGCTATCGGAAGCTCGTTTCGTCGCAGGTCTGGGCCGTAATCGCTGAATACAGTCAAGGTGGATTCTCACCCCAATCCACCAGGGATATTGAGAGGCGCACGATTGCTCAGATTCTATCCCTGGTCAGGGATGTACTTCGCGCCCCACAGGAACCAAGTGGAATAACTGCTTCAGATTTTGAGCGCGTCCACAAGCGTTTTTTGTCGCTCGGTTGCCGCTGGGAAGCGAACCGGCAGTCTTATTCTCGATGATGAGGGTCAGGCAAAGTGTGAAGACGGTTAGCGATCGATACTCGGATTGTTGCCCAGATACGTATAATCACCTTGTCATCGGTGGTTGCGGTTTCTGCGTGCCAGGGAAATGATCTGAACATGCTCATTTACTCGCTGCTTTGTTGCTTTTCTCTTCTTCCTATCGAAAGGTTTCAGCCAATCGATCACCCAACGTTTGAAGAGGGAAAGCCTACCGAACAGATCCAGGTTAATCGGAGATTCTCCAAGAAAGGGAATGTGCAGACGATCTTGATCCCTTCGGGTCCCTTCATGATGGGCGGAAAAGGTTTTAACGAAGCGCCACCGCGGAGAATCTTCCTCGACAGTTACTTCATCGGCAAAACCGACGTAACAGTCGCTCAGTTCAAAGCCTATTGCATCGATAAACATATCGACTTCTCGAAGTTTGAGAAGCCCATGTGGGGATGGATTGACAACCACCCAATGGTAAACATTACTTGGCAGCAAGCCCGCGATTACTGCAAATGGGCAGGAGGAGATTTGCCTTCTGAGGCTCAATGGGAGAAAGCTGCTCGAGGCGAGGACGGCAGAATATATCCATGGGGAAACAAATTTGATCGCCGCCGCTTGTGGACAAGTAAAACGGACAATGGTCAAGCAAGTTCCACGGTAGCTGTCGGCAGCTTTCCGACGGGGTCAAGTCCATCAGGTTGCCTAGATATGGCAGGAAATGTTTTGCAATGGTGCTTGGATTGGTTTAGCGTTGACAGCTACTCAAGTCAGCCGAGCCGCAATCCTCATGGACCCAAGTTTGGAGGCATGCGTGTCTTGCGCGGCGGATCCTTGATCAACTACGATCCCGACAATTTTCGGTGTTCGCATCGATACTACGATGTTCCTGCGAATCGCAACTTCTATACAGGCTTCCGCCTCGCCGCTCCCCGTTAACTACGTGTCATTTCCCTCATTCGACAAACTTTGTTAACTTTCGAGCCATGGAGCACCGCACTTCGACGAGGTCATGTGCGGTGCAATGCCAATTTGGAGCGAATGAAAGTCAGAGGTTAAATCGAACCCTTATTCTGTTTGACCGGGTCAATAGGTCCAAAAAAACTGGCTGCCGGACTAGGATTCGGACCGTGGTTGCCGTCGACGTCTGATCGCTCCACAACAGTTTTCATGCCAAATGTGCCCCCGCAACGGCAAGAATCGAAAGATTCGATCTCGCTGGGAAGCCCTTGACCAGCACAAACTGAGGTGAAATACACGGTCTCATCGGTTTGCCCCGCTTCGGTCATATCCGTCGCCCGCCACACGTATGAACAACTGCCATCTTCGCCTGAGTTCTACAAAAAATGGCTGATTGATCCCGGGGCAATCGGACCGTGTCATCATCCGGCAGCCAAGCTATCATTTTCATGGTGAGCGTACAACTGACAATTGTAATGGAGAAGGGCGAGGACGGATTCTGGGTTGCGACAATTCCTGAAGTCACCGGCGCATTTTCGCAGGGTAAGACGAACGCAGGTGCTCGACGAAATGTGATTTCCGCAATGGAATAACTCATGTCGGCACGACGCGAATTCGCCGCACGAACTCACCGCCCCGGGGCGATAGTCGAGTATTTGGCTTTGCTCACTTAGTTTCCGGATGGAATCGGTATTCCAAGCTCTCGGCAGATCTTCTTGACCAAGAATCGATCAATCCTCAGATGGCAGGGCACGTGTGACGTCATTTGCGTCACGGGGTTGGATCAGATCTCATATTTCCCCTGTCGAATGCACTCGCACCCTTGCGCTGCCAAGTACCTGACCAAGTCAGATTTGCTCACTTAATTGCGAACCTCAATATGCAGGGTGCGGTCCGAATCATCGAGTGCTTGTCCTCGAACGAAAACTCCAGAAGGACGTCCCCGTGTCGGTGGATTCATAGCAGGGCGTCGGCTCCGCGTCCTTCTTCCGCATCCCCGCTCACTTGGACATCGACAAGGCGAAAGCCGAGGACAACTAGGTTTCGGGCTCATCGCAACAGGTTGACGGGATGCTTGGTTTCAAAAAACACGCTCGACCGCATAGGGTCGAGCGTATTAGGTTTCTTCTCGGGCTATTTGGCGCCGCACCTACCGACCAGTGGGGATCGAATGGCGCTCTTATGTGTCGCCGGGCTCTGGACGCCTGAGTACCACATGGGTCGCTTTCTCCGACGCAACGAAGCGAACGACTTCGTATCCCAAAGAACGTAGGTCAATCCCCTCGAACAGCCGCTCTCCCGTGCCAATCAGGACAGGCGAGATGGCGATGTGCAATTCATCGACCAGGCCCGCACGAACGTATTGCTGGATCGTATTGGCCCCCCCGCCTATGCGCACGTCCAATCCGTTGGCTGCTTCGCGCGCCAGGTCGAGCGCCTCGTGAATGCCGCCCGTAACGAAATAGAATGTCGTTCCACCTTCCATCTCCAAAGGTGGGCGCGAGTGATGAGTCAAGATGAAAGTTGGAACGTGATAGGGTGGGTCGTCCCCCCACCAGCCTTTCCAGTCCAGGTCGGGCCAGGATCCGCGAATCGGTCCGAACATATTTCTTCCAAGAATCCAGGCGCCCACGTTCTCAAAACCTCGCGCTGCGAACTCCTCATCGATCCCCGTCGTGCCACCCTCGGCCCCAAATATCATCCGTTGGCCCGTGCGAGTCGAGATTAACCATTGATGTAAACCTCTCGCGCCCTCGCCCATCGGATTCTCGATGTCCTGATTCGAACCAGCTCCGTATCCATCAATCGAGATGGTAAAGCTCTCAACTCTGACGCGTGTCATTTATCGTGTGTCCTCCTTGGATTGACCCCGAGTCACTATGTGGCGGGCCAATTTCTCCAGCGTTTGCCCTCCATATTCGACCGCGCCGAAGCCGATCGCCCAATCGCGTCGCTCCTTGGAAGGATGCATTTGACGGAGCGTGAGAACGGTCTTGCCGTCGCTTTGCTCATCGAGAGTGACGAGCATTCTGAATGTGCCGGGGTAGTCTTCCTGATCTGACCCGTGCTCGACCTCGATGAGTGCCGGGGCCTCTATCCGAAGAAAGACCATCCGGCTTGTATAGCGGGCGCCATCGGGAGCGACCATGTCAAATCGCCAGACTCCATCAGGATTGAGGTCGATCTCTTTGGTTTCTATCTCCATCCCTTCCGGTCCAAACCACTTTTGGATTTGATCCGGGTCCGCCCAAGCGGAGAAGACGACCGTGCGCGGGGCATCGATTACTCGACTTAGGACAATTTCACGATCGATGGGCCAGTCCCGCCAAGGCGAGTTGGAGTTCTTAATGAGGTCTGTCATTGGTTCTTCGTTCTTCCTCTCATTTATTCGATATGGGCTTCCATGCGATCGAGCCGATTCTCCCAAACAGAAATGTGCTGGTGGATCCACGCTTCGGTCGCTTGAAGTGCGTATGGCTCGATCTTGCAGGTTCGAACGCGTCCAACCTTCTCGGAACGGACGAGCCCGCTGTGCTCAAGAACACGCACGTGTTTGAGCAGAGATGGCAGCGCCAAATCAAACGGGTCGGAGAGTTCGCTCACGGTTTTCGGTCCGTTGCACAAACGACTGACGATCGCTCGTCTGGTCGGATCGGCAAGCGCGGAAAACGCCCTGTCCAAATCGGCGGAATACTTAGCCATCTGGGAAAGTATACGCTGGCAATGATTCCAATCAAAGGAAAACTTTCATTACTGGCTAACTTTTCCGGCTCGGGGCATCGGGCCGTGATCTGTTCCAATTCTGGTGGCCGTCTTGGACACTTTGTAAGTCCGTGGTGCCAGGTTCACAGATGACACCCTTCGGTGTAAACGAGATTTGATGTGCAGTTAGTCGATCGGCGCATGGGTCTCACGATCGGCATCGTGCCAACTCCGGACTCTCCGGAGACGCTACTCCATTCCGGGTTTGATCATGGGAAGCCACGCAACGAAGTTCTCAGGGTCAGCCTGCTTCGCATGTCCTCCACTATGGCTTCAAGTATCCAAGCAAACTCCTCGGGATCCAGCGGAGGAGTCAATCCTGGCCATGGATCTAGTTCCTCCGGCTCCGAAAACCACCCCGTCCAGCCCGGAGGCGGACCACCCTCGCCGCTGTCATACCGGGTGACCAGTTCCGCGATATCAGCCGCAGTGAATGGCTCGGCGAGAAAGAAGTCTATCTTTTTCGGCAGGGGCTTCGTGCGGTCGACGAATGTCCATTCCCCGCCCTTCGGTTTTACGAACGCCGCCGCCGACAAGGACTGGCCAACGAAAGGCCTCTGATGCGTGGCCCTGAGAATCCGGGCAAGGTCGTAGCCGGAACCTCCGTGTCTCGAGCTGTCGAATAGGAGCACCTTTAGCTCCTACGCTCTGACGATCGCGGCGGCGCCCTCCTCAAAATCATCGCACTGAACAACGCTCAGTCGGATCTCCCTCAAAGGTTCTTCATACCCCCGGTGTCCAAATAGCAAGACGTCGACAATCACTGATCACTATCCACGCCTATGACATCAGAGGGCGCCTCGCAAAATTACCACAACCTCGATGCTCATCCAAGCCCCGCGGAGATTCAGATGGAGGGCGGTACAAGATTAGGAGGCGCCCGTCTTGGACACTTCTCAAACTGCCATCTCAACTGAAAGTAACAAGTGCTACGACAGCGTATGATGCATGCGAACCACTTTGTATATTACTACAGTAGTTTACGAGTTACTAAAGCGTTCGGTAAACAAGAGTACAAAACCGCGGACCAGGTCTATTCCGAGCTTGGTTTAGCCCTAGCCAGGCTCAGATTGTCCACCGCCGTTAACGCCGCGATTGAAACCCAATAGGCAAGGATGTCTCCGAGCGAAAAAAACCTGCCAATCAGCAACTGCCCCGCAAGAGTCAGCCGAAAGGCATCCAGGATAGGCACATGGTAGAGCTTAAACAGCTCGACCGCGAGCGCGAACAAACCCGCCGCGAAGCCAACCTCAATCGGACGCTTGTTTGGAAAGAAGCCCACAAAAATGGCATAAACCATCGCCCCCCAAAGCATCGACCCGCCGTATTTGGTGACAACCAACGGAAGATGCAACGGAGCCCGGCGAATCACGAGGCCGCACGCAACAATAATCGCCGTCCAAACCAGGGCCCCGTGCTGACGCCGACTCATCCGTCAGTTTGGCACCGATTGCCTCGGTCCAGCAAGACGATGACTTCGCCAATGATCTTTGACCGCACGGGAAGGTTTATGCCGCGCTTTTCGATCATCTCTGCGCAAGTTCGCACGTGAATCCGTAATAGAATAAGGGTATGCCTCAAGCTCTGCTCATTTCTTTGGAAGAATATCTGCGCACGAGCTTCCGACCGGATTGCGATTTTATCGACGGCGAGGTGCAGGAGCGAAATTTGGGTGAACGGAATCATTCGACCCTGCAAGCGGCGCTTGTGGTTGTTTTCCACCAAAACCGAAATGCTTGGAACGTCCTTCCGCTCCCGGAACAACGGGTCCAAATCTCGGAAACTCGGTTTCGAGTTCCCGACTTGTGCATCGTTCGGAAGGAAGACCCCCGAGACCAAATCGTTCGGACTTCCCCTCTGATATGCATAGAGATTCTGTCGCCGGAGGACACTCTGAGCCGACTCCAAGCGCGCGTAGACGACTACATCGCCTTTGGCGTCGCGCACATTTGGGTGATTGATCCGTCAACCCGCCATGCCTACATGGCGGGCCGTACGGGCTTTATTGAAGTCGATTCCGGTGCGTTCGAAGTGCCGGGAACCCAAATCCGGGTTTCAATCTCCGATTTGTTCGCAGAATTGGATGAGAACCCAGGGTTGTAGGCCAATTTCATCCTGCCCACCTGGGATGCAATTCGCAAAAGTGTGGCTGGCCGTCCTGGATGCTTTTCAAGCCGGCATATCTTCTGACCGACACACATGATGCGATAACATCTGACGCATGCGAACCACTTTGGACATTTTTTAAAACGTGCTCATGGCGGCAAAGGCGCTCAGCAGACAAGAGCGCAAGAGCGCGGGGCAGGTTTTGTCTGAACTGGCTAGGAAGGGGTTGGCGGTATCGAACGGGGCGCCAGACTCAAATCCTGAGGAGGAATTCCTCGGATTCAGGCCATTGCCTGCCCGAGGCGTAGTTGTCACATCGGAGTTGATCGAGCGACTTCGCGAGGACGAGTTCCTTTGACCTCGCTCCTCGATGTGAACATGCTCATCGCGCTCCTTGACGCTGCCCAAATCCATCACGTTCGGGCCAAATCGTGGCTGATGTCGCAGCCGGATCCGGGTTGGGCGTCTTGCCCGATCACGCAGAATGGCTTCATTAGGATTATCTCGCATAGCGCATATCCGGGCTCCATCAGTACGATCCAAGCCTCTTCCCTGCACGGAAACGCTTCAAGGTCACCTCGTCATCGCTTCTGGCCCGACGATGTCAGCCTTTTGGATAGCTCACTGATCAACCCAAATCTCGTGCACGGCCCCAAGCAGGTTACGGACATTTACCTACTCGCGCTGGCTGTCAAGAACAACGGGCGTCTTGTTGCTCTGGATCGCGCGATCCGATTGAATGGCGTGCTTGGTGCGAAGCCCCGGCACCTGGTTCTCCTCTAGTACCAGGCGACGGTCCGGCACATGAGCATCCTCACGTAGCTGCCCGACTAGGATTCGAACCTAGCGGCTATAAGTAGACCCAAAACCTTCTGCACCAAGTGTGGATGCTATTTGGACGCTGCAACTCTGGCAGTGGTCGGCACGGCGTGCCATTTCAGGGTCAGGTCTGAGTCATGGCCCTGGTTAGCGATAGGGCTTTTCTATCTCGCGATAATAAAGCTCTTCGTATTTCGGAACGATGATTTTGGCCGTGAAGTGGGTTTCCGCAAAGCGCTTGGCCGCTTGGCCCATCGCCAGCCTACGTTCGGGATCGGCGATGAGTTCGCTGACTCGATCAGCCAAAGCCTTAACATCGCCGGGGTCGACCAGCAGGCCAGTCGAATCGCTTTGAATGACTTCTGGAATGCCGCCGACTCTCGTAGAGACCGTAGGACATTCGTAGAACATGCCCTCGAGAATGCTCAGGCAAAAGCTTTCTGAGTCGGACGTTACCAAGCCGATGTCGGCGGCGGAATAGTATTCTGCGACATCCTGAATCCTTTCGCGCACAATGATTCGATCCTCAAGATCGAGGCGGCGAACCTCTGCCTTAAAGGGAGCGAAGGACTCTCCAGCCAAAATGAGAAGGCGGAAACGTTCCTTGACGAGCGCTACCGCTTGGAGAAGCAGGTCGATTCGTTTAATCGGACGAAGGTTCGAGGAGTGAATGAGCAAAACCTCCTCTTCTCCGACGCCCAACTCAAATCTGGTTTCGTTCCTTGAGCGCTGCGGCGGAGTGGGAGAGAAGAAGTTGTAGATCACATCGATCGGCCGAGAGATTTGCAGGAGCCGTTTGGTTTCCCCTTCGAGAAAGTGTGAAACCGCGGTTACGGCGTCAGATCGCTCCAGGGCGTGCCGAATAGCTGGACCGTAGGCCGGGTGATTTCCCAGCAGGGTGGTATCGGTGCCATGAAGCGTGGTGACGACCCTCGGGCGTTGCGACGTCTCCAGCATCGACAGGGCAAGTATCGCGGCCGTTGCATGCGGCACCGCGTAATGAACGTGGAGAATGTCCAACCGATGAACGCGACTAACTTCCGCCATCATCACCGATAGCGGCAACGTGTAATCAGGGTATTTGAAAAGCTCGTGATCGCCAATGTCCACCGGGTGGAACTGGATACCGTGGAGGTCCAAGGGTAGCCTGACAGGGCGTTCGTAACTGATAAAATGGACTTCGTGCCCCCGCTGGGCAAGGTCGATCCCGAGCGACGTCGCCAGGATACCGCTGCCGCCAACGGTGGGGTAACAGACGATCCCTATTCGGAGGGGGGTTATGGAAACCAACCTAAAAGCACCGACTTCCCTTCGCGACAGGTTCGAGCCGGTCGACGACGATTGGGTCCGCAGGAAACAGAGCGATCGCATGGCCGATGCCCGCGCTCAACCCGCGTAATCGCGCTCGTGTGAGTTGCATCTCGACGTAAGGCTTGGCCCGTACCTGAGAGGAATGAGCTTCCATGGCGGCAACCCACCTTGCAAGGGTCTCCTCGTCGGAGACGTCGAATAGGATTGCGGAAAGGTCGCGAGGTTCGGCCTCAAGCGACAGTGCATAGTAGAATAGGCTCTTAATCGAGTGAGGGGGCAACGCCTTAAGCTCGGACACCCCTCCGAATCGCGCCAAACGTGCCGCGTCCCGTACGATGCGGCCCAATTGAGAATGATCCGGATGTTGGTTCTCCGACAAGCTAGGCGCAATCACTAGGCCGGGGCGAATCCGCCGGATCACTTCGGCCAGAGAAATTGCGTGTTCGGCGCTCGATCTTAAATGGGCGTCTCCGTCCAGTTCGATGAACTCCAGGCTCGCTCCCAGGATTGTTGCTGCAATTCGCGACTCCGCCTCTCGGATCTCGGGGGTGCCCATAGTGCCCGCTTCGCCTCGCGAACAGACGATCATATGCACCGGGCGTTCGACATGAGCTTCCCTCGCGACGACGCCTCCGCAGCCGAATTCGATATCGTCAGGATGCGCACCGAACACGAGCAAGGGCGCCCTTTCTGCCAAGTTATCCGACATAGGCCTCGTCCGATCGATCGATGGTGTCCCTTGCCAAGAAGGTGACCTCTGGCGCTTGATCCATACGCATATATGCCTGTTCTCCAAGCCCGCAGACATAGTGCGTGCAGCCGATCACCGATTGCATCCAGAGAAACCGCGAGTCTCGCGCAGGACTGATCTGTTCTTTCCCGAATTCAACGGATGGAAGCTCGATCGAGACGTCCCCTCCCTTGTAAACCGAGAGCTTCTCGTTTTTCCAACGGGCTCGAACAATCTCGTTTTGATAAGGGACGTCTACAAAGAAGTCGGAAATCGAGCATGCCGCAAGGCGGAATTTCGGATCGCTTGAGCGCACGACCCGAATGCCTTCGAGCAGTCCCATTCGCTCGTACATTTCAAGGCAGAAATCGGCGACGTTCGCGGCTTCGACTCCGCAGAAGAGCGAAAGGAAGTGTTTATGGACATAGAACGGGAGTTGGCGAGCCGTCTTCTCCCGCCATTCTTGAACAACCCGCTTTAAGTACAGCGGAGAGTACTTTCGTTGAATTTGATTCTCGAAGCTAAAGTTAAACTCGTATGCCTCGTCGGTCTTGTGGTGGTGGAGTACCGTCCGGGTCTCCCGGAAGTCATGATCGCTATCGTGGAGGAAGTACACGATCGTTCCCCCGATCTCCCGCTGTAGTCGCCTTGCCGTTTCGATCTTCGATACCAAGAAGCGCTTGGGGAAGAACCCGCACGGCTGTTGCCCGAAGCAGATGACCGGTTCCCTCACGACGCCAACTCCTGACGCCGGTTGAGGATCGATTGCAAACCGCCGGCGAGGGCCAGGCACAAACCGCACCCTATGACGTTGTACCAAAGATAGCCGACCGCTTCTCCAAGTCGAAAATAGGAGACGAATACGATGAGTTGAGCGACGATAGCACCGGAGAAGATGGCCGTCCCTTTGATCCTTTTGAAAAAGAATGCCGCTAGAAAAATACCAAGGATCACCCCGTAGAAGATGGACCCGACTATGTTCGCAGCTTGAATTAGATTCTCGGAGAGATTCGCGAACAAGGCAAACCCGATGGCAACCAGTCCCCAAAAGACGGTGAACAGCCTTGAGGCTTTGTAGTAGTGGGCATCGTCCCGCTTAACCAGATGCCGATAAATGTCGATGGTTGTCGTAGAGCTGAGGGCGTTCAGCTCGGCGGCCTTACTCGACAATGCGGCGGCGAAAAACGCGGCCACAAGCAGGCCAATCAGCCCGTGAGGCAGCTCTCGGAGGATGAATCGGATGAACACGTAGTCTGCGTCGTTGGTGGATTTGATGCCGGCGTCTTTAACCGCTTGGCTTGCATCCTTTCTAGCCTGCGTCTCACGGTCGTTCGCAGCCTCGGCCTGGCTACGAAATGCCTCTGCTGCCGACGCGTCGGCACGGTGGGAGGCGTCCAGCCACCGCCCGATCGCTTCTCGCTTCTCATTGTGCGCCACCTCGAATCGCCGCTCCAACTCGGTAAGGCGCGGCCTGGAAGTCGTCGCCAGAGCCTGATTCCACGCCGTCTCGTTGAATAGGATGGGCGGCCGCCCAAACTGATAGAAAACAAAGAGGTAGCAGCCTAGCAACAGGATGCAGAACTGCATCGGAATCTTGCAGATGGCATTGAACATCAGCCCCATTCGACTTTCCCGCAACGACGCGCCGGAAATGTAGCGTTGAACTTGCGACTGGTCGGCGCCGAAATACGATAGAGCCAGGAAGAGCCCACCGATCATTCCCGACCAGAACGTGTACCGCTTTCCAGAACTAACCGAGAAGTCGACCGCTTCCAGCTTATGAAATCCCCCGGCGATCGTAAATGCATCGTGAGTGGAGACATTTGACGGCAGCTTTGAGATCAGCATTGCGAAAGCGGCCGCCATCCCAGCGAAAATCACCGCAAGCTGAACCTTATGGGTGTGAGTTACCGCATCACTGCCTCCAGACACCGTGTAGCCGGTTGCAACGAGCCCGCTGCCAATGATCGTAAGATCGAGTCGCCATCCCATTACGGTTGAAAGCACGATCGCGGGAGCGTAAATGGTGATTCCGGCGCCAAGGCCGCGATGGAAGAGAAACAGCCCAGCGCCAAGCAAGCGTGTCTTGGCGTCGAACCGCTTCCCGAGGTACTCGTAGGCGGTATAGACCTTAAGGCGTCGATAGATGGGAAGAAAGACGGCTGCGATTAGAATCAGCGCAAACGGTGCGCCGAAGTAGTTTTGAACGAACCCCAGGCCCCCCTCATATCCTTGGCCGGGGGTTGAGAGAAAAGTGATGGCGCTAGCCTGCGTCGCCATAACGCTCAAGCCGATGACAAGCCAATTCGTGTCTCCTGCGCCCCTCAGATAGGAACCCAGGTCGCGGTTCTTTCGACTCCTCCAGACCCCATAGACGGCGATTCCCAAGATCGCGACTAGGAGGACCAGATAGTCGGGCCAAGTCATGCAAATGCCCTCTCAAGAAGAACCATTAGCGTCACGACGAACGCGAAGAAGACGACAACAAGCACATACACTCCGCGCCAAGTCGGAAAAGCAGGCAGTCCGGTCGATTCTTCTTCGGTTTCCAAATTAGCCTCCGGTGCACTCAACGGCCAAGCGAAACAAGGTTGGCGAACAACCGGTAGGCGCCAGGAACGCCGGCGGGAAGCTGGCGAAAGAAGGTCAGTCCGGTGTAGACGAGGTATCCCTTTCCGTGAGAGGCAACGAGAAGGCTTCCTTTGAGTGGTTCTTCGCCGGAATCGGAGCTTGCGAGCAACGGGGTGAATATCGGATCCCATTCGCTGGCAAAATACGTGCCTCGCTCTTGAACCCATCCATCGAAGTCGGCCTGCGTAATGTGGTTAGGCTTGTTGAAAGCGGGATGATCGGGGGCGAGAATCGTCATCGGAGAGTGCTCGTCGGTGATGCGCAACGTCGACAGTTGCAATCGATAGGGCAGCAGTTTGGTCGTCTTCAGCCCATCGGGGCGGTTGTACTGGATTACGACTGTGCCACCTTGCTCCGCAAAGGCCGCCAGGGCATCAGGCGTCCTCTCCGACAGGTCGCCTCGCACGTTGAATGCCCTTACACCGATAACGATCGCGTCGAATCCCTTAAGCTTGTCTTCAGCCAGGTCTGCGCCAGAGACCTGGGTGACTGCGCACCCCATCTCGCTAAGTGCCAAAGCGACTCCGTCTCCGGACCCTGACAGGTAGCCGACATTCTTGGCGGCGAGGTTGCAGTCGAGCGCCACCGCTTTTATGGTCGCTTCACGTTGAAGCAGCAAAGTGGGAATGTGCGGATAGTCGATAATCTTGCGCTCGACGCCATATTTCCTTCCGTTCACCAGAGCCTGAGCTGCGATGACTCCGACTTCAGAGCTTGCTGGCGCATGTACGGTGAATTCGACGCTTAACTTGTCGCCCGCGGACTTGAGTTCGAAGGACTTCTTGGCGGGATTAACCGACCATCCGGCAGGCGCCTTCAATTCCAGAACCCCTTTGACCTCCGGCCGGGAGGCAGTCATGGCGATGGAAATTGTTTTCGATGCACCGGGGGTAAAAAGTCTTACGCCTGTTTCGGGGAGAATCGAAACAGGGGCGATGACCTCCATTCTCCGAGTGGCCTTAACCCCTGTACCTTCTGCCAACCGCTGTACGGGCTCCGTTGTAACGCTGATGATTTGGTCGTCGACCGCAAAATCATAGACGACGGGAAATACGGGAGGATTCTCTGGTAAGCCGATATCCCTCGGATTATCGACAAGGAACATTCCGGCGGTTGGCTCCTTCCTTAGCCAATAAGGCTGGCTAAGCGGCGTGTTCGAGGAAATGGTCCGTGCGTCTTCTCGGATTAAGGGCTCGTCCCGGCGTAACACCACAGGATTGTCGACAACGCCGCTCAACGCCGGATAGTACGGCGCATACGAGCGGACGGGATAGTCGGAAGACAGTTTTACGGAATGCCGAAAGCGAAGCTTCTCTCCCGGAACTACCTCCGCATCCGGAATCGTAGTCTCCACAACAAGCCCAAGGCAGTGTTGGATGATTAGGTCCAGACTAATCCGTTTCTCCCTGACAAGTGGGTTCGACTGAAGCGCGTTGAGCTTGCTGCGGATCTTCAGAAGTAGTTCCAGGCTGGCTTCCGGATTTGAGTTAGTGAATTCGTTGACGAGTTTGGCCGTCAAAGCGACGATCTCGTCTCCGCCTCGCCCGACACGTGCCCACGTCAGGTCGATGCCCTCGAAGATATCCTTTGTTGCAGGTTCGCCGCCCAGCAAACGAAACGCCTCCCGTCTCACTCCCGCGCCGCCTCGTCCACCGATGAATCCGCTCGTTCCAAACTGACTTTGGTGCATTCCGCGGCTTCGGCCTGCAATCTCGCTATAGGAAATCCCGAGCACGGGATCGACGCCTCTGATTTCGATCGATGGCGCCTCGGGACCTGCTCCCCCATTTTGCAAGATGCGCTTCGGCTGCCATGGCGATAGCTCTTTGAGTTGCTCAGGGAAAGCCTTCGGATCCCCCGACGCCTTGAATGCTTCGACTGCCAGCACCGCGGAAGCTGTGTGATGACCGTGGGTTCCGCTTGGTTCCGGGGCAAATCGAGTGATGACAACATCTGGCTGAAATATCCGGATGACTCGAACAATGTCGGCGAGCACCTGTTGCCTATCCCAGATCGTAAGCGTTTTTCGAAAGTCCTTGGAAAACCCGAAGTCGAGGGCTCGTGTGAAGAACTGACGTCCCCCATCCAGTCGTCGTGCAGAAAGGAGTTCCTGCGTTCGAATCGCTCCCAGATCCGCGCCAATTTCCCCTCCAAGTACGTTCTGCCCGCCATCACCGCGTGTCAGCGACAGGTACGCCGTCCGGTAGTTGAGGCCTCGGGCAAAGTACGCGATGAGCTCAGTGTTTTCATCATCTGGATGGGCGGCGACATACAGAACGCTTCCCATCGTTTGAAAACGCCGCATTTCTTGGAGGATCTCGGAAGCTCCGAGCGCCTTCGAAGCTGGCTCGGTTAGGCTGAGGAAGGCATCCGAAAGCATCGACCCCGCTAGGAGAAGTCCTGTCTTCGCCAAGAGGTCCCGGCGGGAAAGCTGGGACCACGCCGATTGGAGATCCTCGGTTGGCATAGGGCGAGCTACTTTTTGACCGTGAAGGGCACGCTGTATTGCGTGGTTTCCCACATCAGCTTGATCACCCCGCCGCCGCTCGGATTTCGCTGAACTGAAACCGCAAGTTGATCCAGGGGCTCGGCGAGCGCATCCTTGGTCAGCGGCACTCGCAAAAGATCCTGCTTCTCATCGTACTGAAGCCCCCATTGACCAATCTGTTTGTTGACGATCAGTTGCGCCTTGCCATCCTCTTCCGGAAGCATAAAAAGGGTATAGGCGCCGGCAGGAATTGTCTGTCCCCCTACCTCAATCGATTTTTGAGTGACCAACAACGTCGCCTCATTGGCGCCCATCCGCCAAACCTTTCCATAAGGGACAAGACCACCCCAGATCTTCCGCTTCTCTCCTGTTTTAGGGTCCTTTGTGTATGGGCGGCTGTAAAAGATGGTCACCCGATTTCCGTCCACGACGGCCCCGGTGATGTCTGGTGGGCTGATGCGAGGCGCTTGAGCGAAGACCGCGCTTACGCCAACGGCCATACAGATAATTGAAGTGAGCAAATAACGGGATCTGAGCATGCGATTTCCTTTGTTTGTGGAGGCTGCCGGGTAGGAAGTCGGGCTTCCTGTCAGATTGATCAAAGTTCGTTTCGACGACAGTCGCAATCGCATTCCGCACCGTGTGGCCTAAACGCCGACGGGCAAGATAGACTGCTTTGTTCGGTATACCCAACAATGCGCCTAAGTCCGTTAAGCGAACGGGTTAAGCCACAGAAAAATCTTCGCTGATTCCACCGAACTGCCTCAGAATACAAAGGTAATCCTAGCCGGGTCGGATCGCATTTTATGTTGAATCCCAATCGAGCCACCATCGAATTCGGTTTTTGAAAGACTGATCAGGCAGCGTAACACAGTGGAGTATCAACAACACTGCAGCGCCTGCACGTAAGGAATGGCAATTTGCGTGGGAATCAACCACGATGAATGGGAAAATCTCCATCGACAGGGCGGTCCGCGTAGTTATCCCGTACCGCGCGAGAGAGGCCCTTGGCATTCTGCCGGGGGACACGCTCGACATGACCTATGATGCCGAAGGACTCACCCTCCGGCCAGAACGGCACACCGTATCTCTACGGATGGAAAGGGGGGTTTGGGTTTATCGAAGTGGCGCCACTTTGAGCCAGGAGGACCATGATGAGTGACATTGGTGGGAGTTACTGGATTTGAACCTACACCCCCTTCCTCCTTCGCTCTGCGAACAGCGTCTGACCGAGAGCATGAGTATGCAACGCCTTCCGAGCCCCGGCTTGAACCTAGTCGTCGCGCCAGTGGCCGAGATGCGAGCGCGTACTCGGGTTTGCGCATGGTGAGTTCACCATCCCGGAATCGCTCTTCGAACCTCTGCCTGATGATGAACAATACAGAGCGTCTTAAGGCATAGCGGTATTACGGTGTTTCGGAAGACCGATGACGGTCCAACTTGCGCAACGATTTACGACGACACGTATCAATGGATGGGAACTGAATGGAGGTTGCTTCTTGATAGAAATCGTCAGATCGCCCCAAACTGCCCCAAGGGGCATAGTTCCTCTCAGTGTCGGTTCACGAGAAACTCCGTTATCGCGACGACGTCGTCGCAGTTGACAAGGTCAACTCCGAGATCCAGGAGGGTTGACCATGTGGTCGGATCATCGAGTGTGCCCCAGAAGCGGAGTGTCTGACCAGCGGCGTGGGTTTGCTCGACGAGCCAGCGGACGCTCTGCTCGGTTTTGGACGGCATCGCTCCTTTGCCATCCCAATCGAACTGCACCTGCCAATCCAGACTTACGGTGGGAAAAAGACGGGGATCCGCGCCGATATCGGGTAGTCGACCGTCGAGGAACACGAGCCGGTTGGCATCTTGGGCTGCGAATTTGATCGGCCGCTCGCCGGAGAGGATCACGCGGACAGGGCCAAAGACGACGTCTCCACGTTGCAGCCGAGTCAACATCTCTGCGTGGGGCCTCAAATGGCGATGGAGGGTACGGTAAACACGATTGGGTGCGTTTTTGATATCGACCAACAGCGTAACCGGTTTGGCAATCCGGCCTTCGCCGGCCGCTCGGAAGATCGGGTCAAGATAGACTTTCTGTAGCGTTCGATCGGGAGCAGTATCGCTCCTCTCGTGCCCAATCCGTAGATCTCCGTCCACCCACCAAACGTCGGCTTCGATGCTGGCAAAGCGGTGCTCCAGCGCCCAAACGAGCGGTTCGTCGAGGTCGCTGTCCCGATGACTGTGCACAGGCAGTTGCATTTCCTGCGCCTCTTATACCGAACGCAGGGACCGAATGTGCATGTTTGGCCAGATATTGTGGGCCGTCCCACGGATAGAGGAGAGATCTATTAGCGGACAAACTGATCTCTGACCATCGATGTACTGATGCGCCCGTCATGCTCTTTACACCATATGGTGCAGTGTGAGTATTCGCTTATTGCGCCATGGTTCCCAAAATGAAGAGGCGGACCTTTCGTTTAGCGAACCGAGCCACCTTTCCCGGTTTAACCATGCTACGCGACGGTTCACCCACATCTGTTCTGAAAATAGCCCCAAGGGGGCGGCATCTGCCAATCCAGGGTTTCACCCTGGGAACCGAGCAGCCGCACGTTCGGCCCTGAAGGGAACGCATCGCGGGCTATGTCGTTGGCGCCACTTAGTAGAATTGCAGCCTGGCCCCAATCGCTGGCGCCGTTGTGCATCTTGTCTTTTCGTACGAGGGATCGGCGTCCGTTTCTTGCGGACAAGTCGATTCGATCTCAAGCTGAAGGTGCATCTGCATCCAGCCCCAACAGGACGTAATCTGCCAGCGAAGGGCGCGAGACCTGGTGGCATGGAACATTCCTTAAGGGGACGCATCAGCGACGATGCAAAGCCATAAAGAACTCACAAATATCGCCCGCCACAAGGAATCGCCGCCGCCCTCTCGACAATCCGGGATCTTCGAATTCAGGGCGGATTCGGCGCCGATGCCCCTTCCCGGGGCGAAAACCTGGGCGGGCAGATTTCGCCCCCCATGGGCTGGTTGTTACCACACTTTCGTCTGTGGCGATTGGCCGCAGGCCCGAAGGGTCGGCTATGAAAGGGCCTTCTCATGCACGGACGTGCACAAATTCCATGAGGTCTCCCTCGGAGGGGACAGGTGAGGGTTAGTTGCAACTATCCCTTATGGCGCCTTTGACAATTAGGCGCGCCCAATTCTGTCCGGAATACTATTACAGACCCTCATACAGGCAGTTAGCGCAATCCGACGCATCTTTCCTTGACTGCTGCCGGAGCGGACTACATCCTCCTGCGTCTCCGTGAGCCTTAACGCTACGTTAGCCCCTCGTCTGCTGCTTTAGAATGTTCAATCTCGATACGGCCCGATCTCGCTTTTGCCGGACTTCCTCCTCAACGGTCTTGGCCTTGGGGCGTTCCGCCTCCGAGGCGAGTACCGCGTCCGCTGAGACGTGGGTCAGGCGGTCCGAGAGGTAGGCGATCTTGTCCCGGTAGTAAGCGAGTTCGCGGTTGCGCTGGGCTTTGAGCAACTCCTTGGAATAGGCAGCAAACTCCTGGAATTTGCCCTGCCTTTCCCGATCCTCTGCCGACAGTGGCCGGGGATGCGCGCGAGCCTCATCCCACTTGTGGCGCTGAGCCGCCGATGCGGCGAGCGTCTGCTCAAGAACCGATCGGTCTTTGGGATCGATCCTCCATGATTCCGGCGAGCTCAATAGCTCGGAAATATCATGATCTTGCAGCGGCGAGCGATATGCGATCCCATACGACGGCACAGGCATTCGGCACGCCTTCGCAAGGCAGTTTGCAGATTGCTTGGCGTCGCCTGCCTGGGCATAGCACTTGCCCAAGCGCGCTTCGATATCGGCGTTGTCCGATCTCTTCGCGAGCGTTTGAAGGCTTGCCAATTCAGTTTTGGTTCCCCGCGAATAGTAGACTGCAAGCCGCTCCGCAAACTCCGGTAGGTCTCCCGCGTCCAACAGGCTTATTGCCTTGCCCAAGGTTCTCCGGCGAACCTCGTCGCCGTTCACATTCGCTCCGGTTTGGGAAGTATTCGCCGTACTAGCAGAGTTCTCCATTCCCATGTTCATAGCGTCGTCGATCAGGCTCGCGGTACTCGATGTCCACTGGAACGGCACGCTCAATACCGACGCCGGTATCCGCTCGGCGGCGGTCAAGACGCGGTAGAGCCTCTCCCTTTCGTCGGGCGTAGAGGGTTCGCCCGAGGAGTACGGGTTCCTTGCGAGATGGGCTCGCGGGATGATAAGCGTCACGTAGGGGCCATCGATAGGCTTGCTTATCTCGCCGAACTTCAACCCTTGGATCGCGTTCCTTGTCGTTGAATCGGTCCAATACGAAACCGCTATCGTCCCGAATGCGGCGCCGCGATCGTCCGCATACATGTCCTGGTGGTCCCAAATCGCCTGTCGGACATCCTTCCCGTTCTGGATTTCATCCAAGGCAGCCTGGGCGTCTGGCTCGCTTGCCATCGTGTAGAAGTCGCAGTCGGTGATGGTGAAAAACAGGTCGACCTGACGTTGGGTGTGGGGCCAACGCCGGTCGTTATCCTCGATGAGCGCTTCCGCCGCCCGGAGGTTCCGTTTGAGAAACTCGAGGGACGATGGTCGCAAATGCGATAGTTGAATTCGTCCGGGCACGCCGCCGAGGGTAACCCAGGAGAGCCCCGAGCTACCAATCCGTTGGATCTCTGCGGCATCCGGCATCGGCCCTTGTGGTTGCAGTCCGTGCGTTCGGGCATATTCGATGAGTTGGGCCGCGCGTTTCGCAAAACCCAGCGCATCTCGGCACCCCCGAATCCCTGACTCATCGGGGATACCGCCCATCCCGTAATAGATCGGAGCGTGTAACAGATCCTCCACGAGCCCCGACGGCACCATTGTCTGCCCGGAATGCCCGGCAACGTCCTTGGCGGTCAGAGGACGAGCCATGTCTTCCTGGCAACGGACTAAGAGGAGTTGGGCAGCGACTCCCACAAGAGCTAGCGCGATCACAACTCATTAGTGTCCCAAAAGCGCGGCGTAGTTCACAGAATGTCCAAGGCCGCCAAATTGAAGGGTAATCACGGGGCTCGTTGTTCAGTTGCCCAAGAGCCGCACTGAAAATGAATACAATGTCCGGGTGAAGGGAAAGCCGACACTCTATCTGTTGTGCGGGCTTCCCGGTTCGGGCAAGACCACGCTGGCCAAGCGTTTGGAGCAGGAGACACCCGCGTTGCGGTTGACGGTGGACGAGTGGATGACTCCGCTCTACGGCGCGAGCATCTGCGATCCCAACACTTTAGATCGATGGAACATGGCCCATGAGCGCGTTGAAAAGGTCCAGTGGCAGATCGCTGAACGGGCATTTTTGTTGGGAGTGAACGTCATCCTGGACTTTGGGGTTTGGGCCCGCGAGGAGCGCGAGGATTTTCGGTCAAGAGCCGCTGCCTTAGGCGCCCGGTTGGAGCTGATCTTCCTTGATGAGCCGCTAGACGAGCTCAAAGAAAGGGTCAAGGCTCGAAATGAGGCCCCCGGACATAGCGCATACCCCATCAGCGAAGCGGAGCTCGAACAATGGTGGGCGCTCTTTCAGCGGCCCTCCCAGGCTGAGTTAGAGCCGCGCGAATAAGCGATCGCGGAGATTAGCGCATCTGGGAGCTTTGCCAGTTTTGCCGTCATTCACGGAAGTTTCGCTTTATCAGCCACGCACTACTTGGACAAGCTGTCCCTCTAGAGAACCGGCTCGCTCCAGCTCGTTGTGAATCCGATCAGCAAGAACGTGAAAACCCCGATTGTCCGTACACGTGACGATCCCGGTACGAACGATCTTTCCAGGCCTATGCAACGTATGGAAATCGACGCGATTTAAGGTGAGGACCGCGCGGCCTGATTCGGTTGCGAGCTGTAAGACTTCTTCGTCTGGAACACGCTGATTCGCCCTACCTGACTCCGCGCGACGTCTGAACATCGTGACCCAGCTTGCGTAACCGCTCGATGACCGGCATCGGCATGTTTTCGTTTGCGTAGAGCTTAGCCAAGCTCGTCCTCATCCGCTTGCGCCCTAATGAGTACGGCGATCTCGTCGCTATGGATGGTGTAGTAACCCCATGCCGCTTCGAGGTCACTTGCTTGAAGCCTCGGGTACGCGCGCAGCAACTCGCCATCGGTCATTTTTTGCTTCTTAAGCGAGACAAGCGCCCAAACTGGAATGCGCGAATTTCCGATGCATGCTGCGCCCCCATCACCCCCAGCGACTTACGGATTGCTCCTGCGAAATTCTCAACGGCAATTGCCAATTCATCCCATATGGGCAACGCAGGTATATGCTTTTGAGCTCATTCCGGTGAGCTTCAAAGCTCTCGGGACTACCAGCGGCCCAAAAGCTTAGGAGAAGCAAAGTACAAAGTCCCTAACAGATGGATCGACCTGGTCTCGCACTTTTTCGATCGCAGCAAATACTTCCTCACTGACTTCGACTGTCTTCATGACCTCTCCTTCGTTCCTGACTAACGATGATTAAGAATGGTAACTGTCATTCTCTTCTAACTCGAAGTGTTAAGTGTCTGACCTATAAAGGTCGTTCTTTTTAGTACTCCGATTCGAACAGAACGGGTTAAGTGCGCATCGGTGTAGAGTTAACTGGCCGCTCTCCGTTCCGACACATAGGTTACACGTTGTTCCGGACTCAAAATTAACTCATTTAGTCAACCTTCGCGGTATTGGACGGATTGTGATCCTATGGAAGCAGGGCGACCTGTTCCCCGTTCCTGAATTAATTTCAAAACAGTGCGGAAGGCAATGGGCAATACGCAGAAGCGGAGCGTCTTTACCGAAAAATCGTACCGGAGTTTCCGCCAAGCATGTTGTTATTTTCGCATATGAATCTCCTCCTAAATCAGCTACATCGAGGAAAGGAAGTCAAGCCGCTCTTTGAATCTTGGTACCTACATTCGACTCCAGAAATGAGGAAAACTATGAGGCGGCACTACAACCTCGATTACGAGCGCCTGGATGCTATGGCGCATCCGTAAAAGCGACCAAATGAGTTACGTTGGCACTCGATGCAAGTGTTTCGGACAGTCGGCCTAAATCCCATAAGGCCGACTGGCATGTGAGTGGATCGAGAATATGGCAATACTCAGGAATGCATCTCCGCCAAATCCTGCGAATGATCACTATTTTGGTTGCCGAAGAGTCGGCGGCATTCATGGCGCTTCGGTGGTCGTGGTTCAATCCCAAAACCCGCATCGAGAGGTGTTGTCGGAGCCCAATTGCTCGCTGCTACTTCTTCGCAGATGCGAGCTGATATTCCTTAAGCTGCTTGTCTAGATCTCCCATAACTCTGTCCCTCATCTCCGGCTTGACGTCGGTCCTCGCGCTCAGCATTTCTTTCACGCTGGCGATGTACTCCTGTTGCAGATCGACTGCCTTTGCCGGGTTTCCATCCAGGTAGCAGGCCCTTGCCAGTGCGCTTACATACGGCGATTTGCGCTTCTCTTTTTTCGAGGTTTCGTAGCTGGCCGTCAATACGTCGACGGCGTAATCGTAGAATCGCCTTTCCCGCCCCGGCTCTGCGGTGAAGATTATGGAGAAGTTCAACGCCTCTGGCGAGCCCTTTGCCTTTATGGCCAATGCGTAGGCCTTGTCGGGCGCAGTGTTGAGAAGAGCCTTGAGACTGTAACCATCGAGGCTGGCCCTATTATCGGCGGCCCAAGTAGGATACTGGGCGGTCAGCGAATCGACTTCCTTTAGGATCGCATCGAAGCTTTTCGCTTTTTGCAATTCGGCGAGGTGCTTAAAGCGGTCTGATTCGACCGTACGCTCGGTGGCGCGGTCGGCGAACGCTTTATCGATCGCGGCAAGTTGCCCGTCGGATAGGTTCGGCGCACCTTGCTTCAGCATTCGGCCAAAGTAGGCGCGCTCGTCTGGCTCAGATGGACACCCAATATTCTGCGAAGGCTTATTGACTAAGGGTTCCATACTGGTGACGATTACTTTGCCGTCGGCATTCAAAATACCGTAGAACGGAATGCCTTGATTGGCGCCCCCCATCGAGGCCATCAGATCCTCGCTACCCTGATTCTCATCCGCCTTTTTGTCGTCGCTCTCCAAAGTCGTCAGCCATACAATCTCGAAGTTTTGCTCCAAGATTGGCTTGATGTCCGGTTCGTCCATTACGTGTTGCATCTCGTGGCACCAATGGCACCAGGAAGCGTGGAAAAGAACGAGGACGTTCTTGTGTTCCGCCCTCCCGCGGTTCTCGGCTTCCGCAAGAACCGTTTTTGCGGGTGGGGGCGAGCCAAGCGCCGACGCATAAAGCGCAAAGGCGAAGGGCAGAATCGCGAGGCGGGATTTTAAATTCATTGGGCCATTTTTCTCCTAGGTCAATAATTGATAATCATACGCTAATCGGACAGGAGTTCTCGAAACGCACCCAACCACTGCTCGTACCGCCTCCACCGTCCTACGGAAGTCGTGTGAATCGGCTACCGGGCATGTCGCTTGCTTCCCTCGTGCTTTAGTCAGGAAACCTCTCAGTTTGGGCCACAGAATGCGATCAGCATACGCGTCATCGCCTCGCGGTTTGCAACCACTTCCTCGTAACCGACGTCCAAAAACCGGTCTTCGGGCAACAAAGGGGGCCATGTAGAGCGAGACGCAGTTGTCGACGGGGTTCCCTCGGCAATGGATGGTTCTCGCGTTCGGGAAGATACAATGGGAACCGGAATTTTCTGTTTGCGTGGGATGGTTCTCGCCCACGATGGGACTTGAAATCGGATGCTTCTTAGGAGCCTCATGATCTGCTTGTAGTCGATGAGAACTCTTCGCGGATGCTGAACGCAGTCGGCTACTTCCTAAAGGGCGCCATGTAGAGCGAGACGCAGTTCTCGACGGGGTTCCCTCGGCAATGGATGGTTCTCGCCTCGGGAAGACGGTATGGAGAAAGTAGCGCGCATGGCCGCATGATCGATGCCAACGGCCAGGGCCTTAATTCACCCAGTCGCGAAAACCGGCCAAGTCACTCGACGAGGGCTTGCAGTCAGGTACACAAGCTCATCCGGGATTTCCAGATCTTCGCCGATCTTCAAGGTGTTCCTCCACGCGGATCAATTCTATGGCATTGTTTGAGAAACGTCCAACCCTGAGCACCCATTTCGTTAAGTTCCCTCCCAAACGAGCCCTCGCAATCACGGCTTACGAAGTGGCCTTCACATACTCCCGCGTCTGGATTCTCCGCCGCTCGTCGCTTGGCGAACGCTCTGTAAAAGATTGGTCTCCGGCCTAGACGAAAGCACGCCGACAGAACGATGAAGGACTTCGGCCGGAAATCAAAGACCCTGAGAATTGGTTGGCGGTACAGGATTTGAACCCATACCATTAGACCATTTCTAGGCTAACGGCAACAATTATTTGCCGAATCCGATGTGGTGTATAGAATGGGGTACACAATATTTGGTATATTCTACAGCGTGAAGGCGTCCAAGTCAACGACAAAGGATGGGAGAGCCGCATACAAGACTGTTGGAGGGACAAAGACTCAACCCGTCTATATGAGGGATAAGGGGCAATACGTTAGAGGCCCTGATGGCAAATTGATCGTCATCGGCTACAGGGTGAAGCGATATGGCTGGACATCCGTCGCTGGCAAATTGCAAAAGACTGAAGCGGTCTCAATGTTTGTCGACACCCATCCGAACGACATGTCTCGCGCCGAAAGTAGCGCACTGGATCGTGACCTCTCCGAGCTTCTTAAGCACACAATAGCCACTGTTGACGTTGTTCGGAATGCCACCGATGACTTGCGGCAAGCAATGGAATCAGGAGACTCAGTTGAGTCTGCTCAGTTCGGAAAAGTGACGTCTAAGGTGCTCAAGCTGTTAGAGAAACGGAATCCTGGAGGCGCAGCCGCTCAGGCCGCAATTATAGAATTCCTAACCGTCGCCAAGCAGGTCTCGGCGTTAGCCTCAACTGAGGCTGATCAGTTAGCTCAAGATGTCGAGAGAGAGGAGACATTTCTCGCGACGTCCGCAAGCACTCTGGCATCTGCTCATCGACTCACCTCGTTGGGCACAGCTTGCTTTCGTTATATATTGGATTCAGATCATGGCGTGCAGGGGACAACACCAGGCAGATTTATGTCGGCTACCTGCGTAATCACATTCTTGTTCCGACGGCAAAAGGAGGTGAAACGATTGGCCACCTGAAAATTCCAGCAGTAGATAAGGACACTCTCGAGTCATTCGAACGGTCGTTATATTCCAAACGGACAGGTTATAGACTGCAACACTCATTGACGGAACCCGCAGGTATGGAAGCGATGATTTCCTGGATAAAGGATGATGCGCCAATACCTATGGCTGAACACGAACATGTGGCACTTGGGCCAAAAACTGCAGGCATGATTATCGATTTCATAGCCGCCGTAGTCGAATGGGCGATGCAAGAACCAAAGAAATGGGGCTTGGGCGAATACAACGCTAACACTGTGGCTAAATACAAGATGGTGGAAAGCGCTCCAGCAACGCGAAAGACGTTCGCACCTCGAGGGAGCGAGTTTTCTCGTCTTGTAAAGGCGGCTGAGGAGCTTGGATTAACATATATGATCCCGTTAATGGCACTAACCAGATGCACATTTAGGCCATCAGAATCCAGGGCAATTCGATGGTCCGATTTCACCACGAAAGACATAAGAGGCAAAGTCTGGGATGCCGCAACACTCCACGGAACGATTCGGGTTGTCAAAGGCAAAGGAGAAACTTGGGTTCCAGAAGCCAAAACTGAGGCTGCCATTGATGATCCAGTCGTAATCCCGAAATCGATCATGACGCTCCTGCGTCGCTAACGCGTCGAGGGTTGCGAATACGTGTGTGCTCCCGCGCCGATCCTGCCAGGAACCAAAAACGCTAGTCGAAGGACAAAGAAGTTCCTCACGAAACATGATTATCCGCCTGCTTGGCAGTTGATCAAACAGCGAGTTGGCCTACCACCCAATACCGACATGTACACGTTGAAGCATGGAATGATCGCCGAGCTCTTGCTCGCTGGTCACAGTTCAAAGAGTATCACCCTGATGACACGCCACACGACCGAAGCAATGGTCGACCGAATATATGCCGCCATTCAGTCGGGTGACTTGGCCGCTGCAATCGATGGGATGCAGGAGAAAACCGAATAGATTGGCAGCTTTAGTACCTGCCCTTTATGGATGGGGAAGTTTTGGATGCTCTGATAGACTCAAAAACGTGGTCACCGTGGTGTAGCGGCTGCGGTGCAGAGCAGTCCTCCATTATTCTGTAGCATAAGGGGGAGGTAGAGCCTCAAATATCCCATAAGGCAATAAAACAGACACAAGAGCATATCGACCAACTGTTCGCTCCTTACTCTGTCTTCACAAGTGATCTTGCCACACGAGCTTAGTCGGCACCCCAAACTCTTTACATCGCTCATCGACGGCGGCCGTGAGCCGATTCGCCCATCGCCTTGCATCCTTCACGCTTGATGCCCTGACACAGAAACCGTCATGCTGCCATAACATGATGCTAAACCCATGAACAGAATCACGCCCACCCTCCGAACGAGCCAGATCGATCACGGGCTCAAGGAGCTTCAGTTCCCAAGACTGTGCAACCAAGGCCAGTATGGATAGGACGTTGGTTTGCTCTCCATACACTCCCCTGTCGGAGATGCCGCGGCGTTCAAGGGGCAACCAAGAACCGAAGGCATCGATTGCGCCAATCTCACGCTTCACCTTTTGGATCGCCTCATGTCTTGCCGAGATGATCGCTGCGACGAGCGGTATCGCAGCGAACTTCCTTGCGCCTGCACGTATTCCATATGGCGCCTCTTCGGCGAATGCCCTCCGTCGTCCGCCGTCACCTTCGCCATAACAGACTCCATAAAGGCGCTTCTTTAGGAACGGCTTCCAAGTCGAAACTTCTACTCCCAGGCCCTCAGCTAGGTAATCCCAAATCGAGTTGCCAGAGTGAAGGAAATGCCGAACCTCGGCGACATCCCAACCCGCTGGCGGCGGCGCCGACACGATCGCAAGTTGAGCCGATTGGAGATCTGCATCCGACCAACCAGCTTGGCTTGTAATCAAATGTCGGACTTCCGACTTGAGCATCAACATATTGATGTCTCGCGGCCACACGCGTACAGATAAACCATCAGTGGAGACTTGGTAGTATGGTTTGGCGTCGTCTTGCATGGCCTTGAGCACGTTATGCTGGTGCTCGAGTGCAGCTTCCCCAACTCCCAGAGCATCCACAAGACGGTGAGCAGATTCAAAGAACTCCACCAGCTTTGAAAAGGAGTTGCTAGGCAGTTCTTCATTCAAGTAGCGGATCAAATGCTGGCTAGAATGGTCATGCGCCTCAGCCAATGCTGCAAGGCCATCTTCCCGCCGAGTTCTTCTCCAAGCTTTTTGCGCATCGGCCGTGAATGGTTTTCCAGTGTCCATCCACACGCGATTGGAACAAACAACCCTGCGCTCCGAGCATGCTAGGGCATACACTTCAGGTGGAACGCAGGGCAACACGGTTCGTTCCTTCTTATACGAATAATCACCGATCTCCAACGGTATCACGTCACGGCTAAAGGCCTCGAGGAAAGTTAAGGCGCTGCCTTCTCCTCGGCGCCAGCGTGCAAGCTGGCGATCTGCGTCGCCAAGTAGATTGGCGACGAACTCGCGGCCCATCCTAAGGTGGCCAGTTGCTTCCTCCTGCTTCACGCCACCAAATAGAATTAGGCCCATTAGGCGCCAGTAGGCATCGCTATTCCCAAGACCAGGCAACAACTGGACGAGGTCAATTCGGAATCCTGATGTGACGGTGTGCCGCGGCAAGAACACCAGCCATGTTTACCCCGACTCTCACTTCAGGCTTAGTTTCGGTGTTACAAAGTCCATTGGGTGTTTCTGCCAAAGCAAGTCTATTCGGCGGTGTTCCTAGACAATGTTCATGGCATCATTAGTTGGCAAGCTCTCAGGAGCACTCCTCCCTGGTGAGATCTGTGTGCCTCCAGTCAACCAATAAGGACAACATCAATGCCGCTATTTAAAAACGAAACACTTTTGGGCTCGACTGATGAATGCATCGCTTTCGGCAATCGGTCTCCGACAGAATTTCGGCGATGGTGGTACCACGGCACGACTAGAAGCAAAGCCATTGCCATTCTTGAGGGAGTAGTGAGGTTTAAAGGCAAAGAAGTTCACCTCTCCTCGAATCCCGTTGGCGACCCCAGCAAGGGGGATCACACTCACGTTGTTCGTGCGGGACTTGACTTGAGTGGTGGGCGCGGACAAGAGTGGGGCACGGGAGACGCATGGTCTGATCCTGAACACGAGTGGATCGTAATCAGAAACCAACGCCTTGAGATGTTCGACCAGACTTACTGCGGGGAAATTGAGGTAATCAAGCGAATGCAAGACGCAGAGGTTCTTGATCAACCCGACATGCCAGATCGACCTGCGGACTTCTGCCAACAGATCTGTTCGACCCCAGGGAAACGCGCCGAATTGGAGATAACTTCTCAAATTGACGACGGGCGCCTGGTGCAGTGAACTGCCTGGTCTGATGGAACCACGTGTGGTGGCATAATTGATCATCTGTCATCTCTCCCACAGAAGAACAACCCCACAGTTGTGAATTAGCGCCCGATCAAGACACAGCCAAGAGAATCATTTATGAGAGGTTGATTGCGCCAACGGCTTTTAGCTTCCGCCGCCGAAAAGAAGCCTGAAAGAAATCAAAGCTTTGCCTCATATTCGAGGATTTGCTTGTAGCCGATCTGATCGCGACGGCGAAGCAAATCATAGTTAAATCGGAGGCGCACAGCGGCATCGCGATTATTCACGCCGTTCTTTTCGAAGTAGTGATACTGAAGGATGAATGCAAAGCATTGCGTCTTTAGAATCCGTTCGCGGCTCACAGGATAAGGAAGGGTTCCCCTACTATGCGCCGCTGCATTTCTCATGTCCTCATACATATCCACGTAGAACTCAATGTAAGAGATGCCACTGATGGAGAAAATCGCGTCTGGATCGAGATTCAATACACCGCTCCATCTCTTCCTTAGCCTGCTGTTGGGTTGCGCATCGGCTTTTGACGGCATACCAAGTAATGCTTCTGCGGCACGAGTCGCCTGAACCACAGCAACGTCCATGCGGGGAATATCTGCTGCACGCTCCCAAATCTCAGGCTCTCGGTTTTTATGCATCTTTCGATGATCAGGATCACTGAGAGCACAGATCGTACAAAACCAGTGGCTCGAATACGACGACATGAGATTTTGGACTGCTACGTAATATTTTTCGTCTCGTTGAAGCAACTCAAGGTAGGCCAGATGCGCATACACCTCGCTATACGACAGGATTCTTCCGCTAAATGTCTGACTCGAAGCATGGGAAGGGTCCATGAAGGCGTTGCTGCCGATGGTGGTAGCTGGATCGAAGTAGTAAATCCATCTATATTCCGTCTCAGGTATGTCTTCATATCGCGACATAACGCACAGAGCCATCGAAAAGCACTGAGCTAGGGTCCGCCAGACTTTTTCAGCCTTTACGCTTTCTTCGACCTCTACGATCAGGGAGGACGAGGGATATCCCTCTTTGGATCGATTGCTATCCTGATGATCCCATACGAAGGCTTTTTCGCATCCGTAAACGAACATTGGAATAAGGGTCCCGAACGCTCGATCTGACCTAGATTCCTGTGTCTCTCCGTTGTCTGCGATTTCAGTTTGTGGAATATTATTGAATAAAATGCCCGTCAGAACCGCGTGGAGACAGGCAACGTTGGGCGGTTCCTTTGGGAACCTCAGTTTGTTACTGTCTGCAACCAACTTCTGCGCTATTACATATTCTTCAAAATAAGTATTGACTACGTCTTCAAACGTGGGATTCGCAGCATTAGGGTCTGCAGCAAGCTTAGTGGCCAGATCAGCCAAGGCATGTTTCAATGTGATGTCTTCACCAGGGTCTGCCAACTTCGTGAAGATTATCTCGCCAGAGTCGGTGGTCATATTGCACCAGTTCGACGCAAAGCACTTATTCTGAATTCAACGGCTGGATCATTCAAGACGAACACGTCCGATTCTCGCTCACGTAGATATTTCGCTATCGAAAAGACCAGCACATGCCTATGCTCCTCAAAATCTGGAGTGGCAAACCAGAAGATTGATCGCGTTCCGCTGAACGGCCACTCAATATTAGCGGCATCTGCTGGCGGTTCGAGCAAGTGAAACATCGCCAGACCGATGGAGCATTCGGACTCTTGAGAAACTAAGCTCTCGGGAGGATGCCACTTAGCGTCCATTTTGCAGAGAACGCCTTCTTTACGGCCGTCAGTTGCCTGCTTAAAGTGCTCCGCCAAGCCCCGCCAGTAATATATCCCCTTGGCTGGCTGGCTCTCCCTCTTTCGCGGGCTCTTCGGAATCCTGAACCCGCCGAGACAATGATCGCTCCAACCCTTGACTTCGCACGCGAAGAGTTTGGGAAAGGTGCCTGTGGATCCGTTGCTAAATATGTATCCATCCAGTCGCTTTCGATTTGAGCGTTCTCCACTAACTCTGGCGACAAATGCTTCTCCCAGACTGTAATTCCACATATGTCCAGTGTGTGTACTAAGGCATTCTGCAAAAAGGGCCAGGAACAACGGCTCGCCATATAGTTGATTGATGAGTGTCGAGCAGCTACCATTTCCTGACATACGCTCTTGACGGTTTTCGTTGTCGATTTCCTCGCGCTCGAATATCCTTCTCAATTCCGACAATTGAATTTCCATACATTTATCCGAACCAGTTCACGTAGTTTCGAGAAATTGATCGAGCTGAAGGTTAGAACTTGAGAATCATCCCAGAGAGGAATCTAAACTTTCGAATCTGCTAGGGCGACACTACCTCAGTTACGGGCATCCATAATGCCTCTGCAAGTTCCCAATGATCTCGTCCCACCTCGGATAGTCGAACACCTTCTGTCGTTCGTAGTCCAGCAGGCTAGTTCGTTCCTCTGCCGACATACTCCCAAACCCCTCGGCATAAAAGTGCTCTCCAACCTCGCCCGTCTCCTGGTTAACAACCAGGGCGTCGATGCGTGGAAGGTGGTGCTCAAGAAGGATGCGATCGCGAAGAACGTCAAGGGGCTTGGTCATGTAGAGCGGAAATACGTCGACCAGGGCACCGAGTTCGCCATACGTGATCTTCCTTCGCTCCTTTGCACAGTGGGCGAGATGCGGCAACATTTCCATTGCCTTTGTGAAGTCCCACGGCTTAGCCATACCTGTGACTCGGATTCTATCTCAGGAATACGGACGGTGAGCGCTTAACTCCATTGGGCTGATTTCAACGGAGCATATCGTCGGCCCAGAAGTCTTTGAATGTGCTCCGCTAAACTCTTCTCGAAAGCCTGATCGTCGAAGTTCAGGTCGAGCCACAGATCGTTAAATTCGCTTATGGACACGAAAGGGACCTCGCCGACGAAAAAGGGTCGCATCGCGGTCGAGAAGCTGTCCGTCGATATCCGAACCGTCCGCCTATTCGGCTTTTGCTGAACGACGCATTCGGCTACGTTCTTGCCAGGGTGGAGCGCAAATCGTTTGTGCGCTGATACAGGCGGGGTCGGCGCAGTCGTTACAGCGGGCGAGTCAACAACGGGCGTCTCGACTTTCGAATACGACGTGTCTGCCACTGAGCATGGCGCCGCGTTGTCAGACCATCCGCATCCAAAACCGAGGCCTAATAGGACGAGAAGGGGAATCACAAATCGAAATTGCTTCATCGTAGTCACCATATGCTATCGCAACTGAGGCGAAATGATTTGTCACCTCTCGTAGTGAGGCCGCGTGTGCCCTAGTCTTTGCCGTGATAAACGGTACCGTGATCGTGCGATCCATAGAGTAGCGCACGATCACGACTAATTCGTTAGGCCCGCTACATTATGCATACCGAATTGCATTCGATATGCAGGGCAAAAAAGTTCATATCGCTGACCACTACGGATGGCGATTGAGACCAAACCAGACCTTTACCGATCCATGTACATCGTCTTCCCGTACAGGAACAATCCAATCGAAATCGACTAAGCTTTGAAGCGTACCATTCAGGACCACTACTTCCGCGGGATGCTCCCAGTTGTATGGTGGTTCTAGAAGGTCGGCATCGCGAAGCGTTATGATTATGTCCAATACGCTTTCCACACACAGGCCAACATAACTGTCCGTATCATCTTCGAAAAATGATGGAAAGCCATCCAGAACTTCCCTAAGCATTTCAGGAGGAATCTCTGTGATGAGCGACAATTCTGAAAGGGCCTCAGCGGGCGTCAATGTCGTAATGTACACGCTCAAAAAGCCATTAAAATGGTCACTGAGTTGTTGCCAAAAGACCTTCGTCATGATTCGAAGCGCGGCCTCTCTGATCATGACGGCGTCTGGGTGTGGATACGGGAAAACATCATTTGTGCCGATAGGCGGCATCCAGTCGTTTGGCGTGGTGCTGATGCTAGCCGTATTCGCTTCTTGCCAGAGCTTCACGGCATCGCACAGTGCTCGTGCACCTCTTTCGGAGAGTTGGCTTCTTACTACTGGAAGTGAAACGATCGGACAATTGTAACCGTGAATGTCTGCAGGGAGGGCAAACACATTTGTGAATCTCGGGGCTCTCATAGCAATTGACTTATCCCATTGGGCAACAGGTGGGTCAATATTACCAACACAAATGCTGCAAAGCCGTGAAACGTGCTGAATTGCCGCAAAAGTGTGGCGGATTTCTCCGTATTCGGTTGGTATAAATGTCTTTGGCATCGTGATGAGTCCATTCTGTTCCTCATCGACTTACTACTGAACATCTGGCTAATCTCCACAGTCCAATCGCAATCAAGGACGCACTCCCAAACGAAGTCGCGATTCGATAGAATGATTCAAAAATAGCGTTTCCCTTCGGCCACTGCCTCAGCTTGGATCGTTCGGACACCTGACGGTGCAATGCAAAGCCACCAGACACTTGTCTCTTTTCCAGTAGACATTCGCCTCAATCCAAGGTTTTCCCCATGTTTTTCCCGAAAAACTCCCGAAAATTCGCGAACAAGCGTTACGATTCGGGACGTCTCAACCTATAATAGGCACGGGAACAGATCGTACCCGCGAGGAGAACAATGATGGCACACATGGTATTAGGGGCGAACGAGCTCGAAAGGGCAGTCGCTACAGACAAAGCGAGATTCAATGCGAAGCTAAAGGCTGCAAAGGGCAATAGGGAGAAGCCTAGAAAGATGCTGGCATCTTTGGTCATTGGGATCAAAGATGGGAAGTCTTTTCAAGATCTCTCAAAGGAGACTGGCATTGCGGTGTCCACTCTGGAAAGATGGGCGAGCGGTGACGTTACCAAGCCCCACGAAGATCAATTAACTTTGCTGGCGAAATATTTGGAGGTTAGCGTAGGCAAACTACATGCGATGCTTCACCTGTCGAAGACAGTCGATGAAGATCTCTTTGCAACACTAAGTCAGCCGCTCGCTGATCCTGCAGGAATACTGACTCGCCTCGAATTAGGCTATGTTGGAGTCCTCAGGCACATCTTGGCAAACAATGATACAGCGCCACAAGGCAGACAGTCTGCTGTCTCATTTCTTCGAGTCATACAAGACATCGTATTGACTTCGGCCGTTGAGAAATAGCGCTCAGATAGACGTACCACTCGGGCGAGGACCGACAGGGAAAGAGAGTTAAAACTGAGGGTTGCATTTGCACTTATTGTTTTGGTAAGAGAAACTGATTATCGTCGTTCAGACCATATCCTGATCCAGAAGGGGGATCAGCCAAGATTGACTTCATTGGGTGGCAGCACCATCAGTTGATGCATCAGCATCGCAGACGGGGCGGCTGCTAAAGCATTTGTAAGAGGCGAAAGCTTACGGCCAGCACCATGCAATGGTTCAATCGCTAATAATGCCGAAGACGTCCGAAGCCTTTAAGTTAACTTTAAGCGCAAACAGTCGAATTCGGACTGCTGGAGCAAGAGTCGGGGTGACTTAGCTCTAGCCAGAAGCTATGGATCAGAACTACGGAATGCCGATGACGCAAGGGGTTCATCGGCATTCCGCGTGATCGAACGAAGTAGGGATTGAGCGTCAATACCTTGACTCCGCACGATCTGTCCATCAGCGTTCTGAGCGGCTCGAGGTGCCTTCGGATCCCTAAGCAGAACGTCAAACGAAGTCACGAGCAAGGTATCGGCCGAGGAATTCCTCGAGTACTCATAGAGTTTTGCCAGCGCGACGTTACCTACATTGAGCTGAGGAGGAGGTTCTTCGATTAGTGTCGGCGGTCCTAAGTCCTGTTTCAGCCAACGGCCGTCTTGAGACGTTGGCGCTGGTTTGGGCCGCCCCTTTTGTATGGAGGGCAGGCATATTATGCCTTTCAGTATCGAGGAAGGGGCGTTGACCATATTTGAGGATCAGGACCCTGCTATCTCACTTGCTGCCGAATGCTTTCGCTCTTCGGCTGCCTTCAGAGCATCCTTGAGGGTTCGAAGGGGGAGGTACATCCGCATTGTGCCTTTCTTCAGTGGAATGAATCCTTTTTTCAGATAGTAGTTGTATGCCTTTTCATCAATGGCCATAAGCTCAACTGCGTGAACTCCTACCCCAAGTGACTCGACTGCCTCAATGGCGATATCGAAGGCCTTGTTCAAAAGCTTGCTGCCGACGTGCTGATTCTGGTCGTCGATATTTACAGCTAACTTGCCAACTAATAGCGTAGGCATGGGATAGTGAGGGAGGCCAGAGAACAATTCGGCATCCGCCGTCTCCGTGATTACACAGGCCATCGAGAGGGTGATGTACCCAATGATGCGATTGAACCCTGGCCGCTGGGCCACCCAAGTCACTGAATAGTGCTTCTTTTGGTGGTCGAGGGCCTCCCTCTTGAGGTATTTGTTAAGGCCTCCATTTCCACAACCGAAATGTTGGCCGTCTTGTGCGTCTTCAAGACGCACAATTTCAATGAGTGCCTCCACAGCTTAGCGGCGGGAGACGAGGTCTATCAGACCTTCAGAGGGCGCAGGCGGATTCTCAGCATTAGCAATGAAAGCCTTCGCGTCTTTGCCTGTCAAAACTGTCACCTCGTTGCGATTAAGTCTTGCCTGAGAACCGCTCAGAACTCTGCGTACAGCGTCCACGATGGACTGCCACGCCGAGGGCTTCTGATTTCCTATTGGTTTTGTTTCGGTTCCCACTTCCTGTTTCTCCTTAATGATCAATCACCTATCTCTCCCTTCCATGGTATGGGAGCTCAAGGCTCTGAGATGATAACAGTACTGGAGTTTCGGATGCAATCCCTTTCCAGATCATTTTCATCTTTTTGCAGCTCGGAGTATACCAGGAGGTCCCAAGAATATTCTTAATCCTCTCCACGACGAAACTTAAAGCTAGGACGGATCGGCAGCGTAGGAGTTCTCGCAAATCCACGGGATTGCGCTTAGAACTTTGCCAACAACGCTGTCGACTCGAACATGCTGTTCGGTTGTAGACTTGACCTCTCCTGTCGGCTGAATCGTTCCAAGTCTTGTCACGCCCATCAAAAATGTATAGCGAAAATCGGCCTTAAGCCTTATGCGAAGCACTGATTGGGAACTTGAGGCGATCATTTGCTGGCTCTCCTGTGTGTGATACGGCTGCAGACACTGGCTGGCTGCAGCCATCATAGTACAATCGATTTCCCATGAGAATAAAGATTAAAACCTGTGGCGGTCAAGGACCACCTGGGGCTACCCATTTGGTCTTTTTCTCAATTTTCAGGATGAGGCACATAGGTGATCTCTCATATAGTCAGTCCCACAGCTTGGTTCCTCGAGACTGTACGCTTCGCTAGGCCAGCCATACCTTGGGTCGGAGAATTTGGAACCACCAGTCGCCAGATCTCGTTTACTTAGTCTCAGCGAAATCGAAACGATCCCGTCTAAGAGCCTGCGAACAGGACCGTTTCGATATATGACAAACAACGCAACGAGAAGCCATGTCGGAGCATGCGGAATCCACTCACTCAACATAGGCTAAGCAGCAGCAGACGTTAGCTTGAGGCCAAAGACTGACTGCAACGTCAGTGGCTTGGCGTCGGGTATGCCTTCTGGATCGTAGAGTTCGTCGGCAAACGCTGCGTCAAGATCTAGCACATCGTAAATGCTGCACCGAAGACGAATGGCTTCGCAAAAGACCGCAAGACGTCGCTTTGTCGGAAGTCGACGAAACCTCTCTTCAATTTCTTCAATCGGCATTTCAGTCTTGATCGGACGCTCGACGAAGTCGACGATGAACGCGCGAATCTTGGCGTCGTAGTCCTCCTCGGCCGTCATGTCCCTTGTGCTCTCAAGGAGTCGCTTCCTGACGAGGCGTAACTCTTTCCTGATAAGGGTTTCAGACAATTCCTCTTGATACAACTGCTCTTCAATGACTGGTCCAGCTAAGTCCACGATGCTCCCTATGCTAATTTCCTTTTCAAGATCCAGCATCATGTCGCTGTAGAAGCTCTTGCATCGATCGTAGGCAGGAGAATACATAAGGATCTCGCGGTTCTTCGATTCGCTCCAAGTCGGGATCCATCCACGGCGCCGAAGCGCATACAGTTGTGCGTAATACGCAGAATGAGTGATGCGGCGCTTTGCCTGAATCTTTCCAGGCGTCCAGCCCCTCTTGTTGATGTCGGCGATCATCGTCCAGTATTTTCGGTCTAGGCTCTTGAACCCAAAGTTGCTGAGATAGATGGGGATCAATTCTCGAAGAAAGACGCCCATCATTGTTGTGCGCTTCTCTAGCTGCTCAACGACAGCCGTCGGCAGATCGCGCTTACCAAATTTCCGCCTCCTGCCACGGGCACTCCCGTGGGTTGCGACTGCCAAAACTGAGCGATCCTTCGGCTCAATCACAAACCATGGGAAATAGATTCCGCAGTGTCGATGGTGTACGCAACTGACGTTCTTGCTGAACGTGACCTTGTGTGGCGCTGGCCTCAATCCTTCTTGCCCAGGCATATCAAAGAGGAAAATCCCGCCAAGGTCTCTGACTATTTGATTGGAAGTTCTTAGTGGATCTTTGATTTTCTGAGATTCTGCCTCATGCTTCCGCACAATCTCGTCGTTCCTAGCCTCGAACTGAGAGAGAGCCTCTGTTCTCAACTGCCGATTTACGCTCCACGTTTTTAGGGCCAGGGGATATAGCGCCTTGAAGTAGCCCTCTCTTGAGACTGGTTTGTCACTCTTGCCCCTCCTGCTCGCATCATAAGGGTGCTTAAAGAGGATAATCCGAGCCCATTGCATCACATCATCCTTATCGTCTTTCGAAAGATGCGAACACAGCGAACTCGAGAAAAAGTATCTTCCAAGACTTTCGAGAACCTCGAGGTCGGCATCAAGCTGTTCAAAACTTTTGTCTTTCATAAATCGCTCCTAACTGAGTTGCCGCAGTTTTCTGCGTGCTTATATGCCTAGTAGAGGCCAGTTCAAATCACCAGAGCCAAATCAACGAACAGCGGCAGAAAAAAGTACAAAAAACGATTGGAGGGCGAATGTGAGGAAATCCCTTCTCGGCTGCCATTCGAATTGGCACCGTCCATGGCACCATTAGGGCTACTTCTTGCCGCCTTTCTTCTTCTTTGCCTGAGAGAGATCTGAGGCTATGGGCGCCCGAACTACTTTAGGTGTCTTGGGGTTGCGCAGGTCCTTTCCAGCCTGCGACGCAACCTTCTTGGATGTTGACATCGTATTCCTCCTTCGGTCTGCGAGTGTTGCGTTCGACCACAAAGTAAAGACGAATTGAGTTTAGCACTCGACGTCATTTATTGCCAAATTGGGTATCCGCTTCGCTCAACACCTAAAATGCATAGCGGCGCCAGAGCCCAAGTCAACCTGTGATCAACCTAGCCTATTCAGGATCGTTTGCTTC
>Ga0302319_10001804_pt1 | contig 47301 bp, 35 predicted proteins | sample Bog_T0_2_FD_203319 | JGI IMG/M metagenome (GOLD analysis project Ga0302319, IMG submission 203319) | Peat permafrost microbial communities from Stordalen Mire near Abisko, Sweden - Bog_T0_2 | ecosystem: Environmental > Terrestrial > Soil > Wetlands > Peat | place: Sweden: Abisko, Stordalen Mire... | reverse complement strand
TGGGCTAAAGCCCGGCTCATTCCAGCGTCTTTGCGGCACGGCTGAAGCCGTGCCCTTTCAAAACTGCCCTGAATCAGCAGTTCTTGGACAGGTTCTAAGGTTGCGCTGAGCCGTAATTGGGAATTCTGGGCGTGAGTCTCTTCACCAGGAATTCCTGGAAGAGATTCCCTACAGCACTGCCGAGAGTGCCGAAACCCGCATTCTCAAACGTCAGGGCCGCGCCGCTGCGATTGGCGGCGGGGTAGTAGAGATTCGAGATTCCGCCGGCTGCGAGGCCGCCGACAATGGCCGAGTAATTGACCTGCCAGTGCCCGTTGTCTCCTTTGCAGACGACGGCGTTGGCGATCGCGTAAAGAACGCGCGAACGCCTGGTGCCAGTTCCTTTGTAAAAATAGCGGGGATCCTGTTTCCACCAGGCGGGAAGGATGGCGCCGCCGATCATTGTGGCGATGAAGCCGTCGGCGTAGCCGGCTCCATAGCGCTTGGCGTAGCCCTGCGCACCCTGTCCGTAACCGCTGAAGCTGTTGGTGGCCTGTTCAATACCGGCTACGACGCCGGTTGCGGCGAAGTTGACCGGGTCGACGCTCGACTTCCAGGCGAGGCTGAATTTTTGCCGTGGGGTGAGCAGGGCTGGGTGGGGATCGTAGGTTACATAGAAGTTCGGGTAGAAACCGAGGACGCGTTGAGTCTCTTCCAGCTGGAGCTGCTCCTGGGCGATCTCCTGACGAGTGGCGGTGACCTCGACATCGGTGGTTGTGCCCTTCATGACGAGCACAATTGAGCTTACTTCGAGGCTTTGCCCGGCGGTAAGGGTTCCGGTGACCACCTGGGGCATGAAGCCAGTCGAGGTGACGGTCAGCTTGAATGGGCCGGACGCGGCGTTGGGGAAGTTGAAACGGCCGTTGCTGTCGGAGTCGGCGGTGACTGCAGCGCTGCCGGCTGGCTGAGTGAGTTCCACATGAGCCCCCTCGCAAACGGCTCCGGCGCTATTGGCGACTACGCCGTGAATGCTGGTCGAGGGCGCATCTTGTTGTCCGGAGGATGAGGGTTGCTGCACGGCTTGCGGGCTGGGAACTTCAGGCAGGTCCAGGCGCTGCGCCGCGGCGGGCACGGCGAGAGCAATACCGGCGAGCCATGGGAGCATGCTCCGCAGGCAAAGCAAGGCTTTGAGGGACGGGCCGCAGTATCCTGCAGTGGGTAGATTCGGCTCTCTGATTGAACGATCCTTCCGATCCTGGATATGGAGTGCAACATTGAGTCTCTGTAGAGTTAGACGGGGCTGCGGCTGGAACAGCGGAATGGAGGCTCGATTGTCGCAGATGTGAGAAATTGCGCTGCGGCCGGGTGGTTGAGGCCGGAAAACCTGTAAGTAGGCTGGTAGAAATCGAATATGGAAGCAAAGGATCATCCCGCGTTGTGGAAGACGCTGCTGGCGTTCGCGATCATTTATTTCGTTTGGGGATCGACATTCCTGGCCATTCGCATTGGAGTTCACGAGGTTCCGCCGCTGATGCTGGCGTCTATGCGGTTTCTGGCCGCGGGATTGGTTCTGTATGGCTGGGTGAGCGCAAGAGGCGGGCGTCAGCCGAATCTGCGGCAATGGCTGTCGGCAACGCTTCTGGCGCTGCTCATTTTTGTCTTCGATTACGGATTGCTTTTCTGGGCGGAGCAGCGCGTGCCGTCGGGTATTGCAGCGGTGATGATGGCAACGATTCCGGTGTTCATGGCGCTGTCGGAGATTCTGATACTGGGGACGCAGCGGCTGACAGCGCGGCTGGTGTTGGCGTCGGTAGTCGGCATGGGCGGCGTGGTTGTGCTGGTGAGCCACTCGCTGAATTTAGGCGGGGCGCCAATCGACGGAAGAGGCGCGGCGGCCTTGGTTTTTGCTGCGATGACCTGGGGAATCGCTTCAGCGCTGAATCGCAAGCTGCCGCTTCCCGAGTCGAAGGGGATGAGTTCTGGGATTCAGATGCTGGCGGGCGGCGTGTTGCTGGCGGTAGGCTCGGCCGCGTTTGGCGAGTTTCGTGCGTTTCGCGTTGAAGCTGTCTCAGGCAAGGCGTGGTTATCGCTGATTTATCTCATCGTCGCTGGCTCAATCATCGGGTTCACGGCGTATGTCTGGCTGCTGCATCATCAATCACCAACCAAGGTGGGTACCTACGCTTACGTAAACCCGGTGGTAGCAGTGGTGGTCGGATATTTTCTGGGTGGTGAGACGCTTGGGCTGCGCACAGTCGTGGGGACGCTGTTTGTTCTGATCAGCGTAGTGATTATCACGACGAAACGGGCGCCGAAGCCCGATGCCGTCGAAGCTCAGAAGCGGTAGCGCAGGGCAAGCTGCATCAAGCGCGGGGGCATGGCGCTTACGGCCGTGCCAAAACTGTCGCTGGAGATGTTGCCTTCGACGGAGGCTGGTCCGAAGAACTGGGCGTGGTTGAAGAGGTTGAATGCCTCGGCGCGAAATTCGGCGCTGCTGCCATCGGCAAAACGTGCGGTTTTTGAGAGGGTTGCGTCCAAGTCTTCGAGGCCGGGGCCGGAGAAGAATCGGCGGCGTGCGTTGCCCATGGTTCCCAATGCGGGCAAGGTCAGCTGCGATGCGTCAAAGACGGGTACGCCGCCGCGAGGGTCGGTGTGAAGGGCGAGAGACTTGCCGCTCCACCGTGGGGTGTCGACGCCATTGTTGTTGATGCCGTTGGGGATGGTTCCGAGGAGGGAGGTGTCGTTGTTGTTGAGCAGGGTTACGGGCAGGCCGGTGGTGAAGCGGGCAATGCCGGCGAGGCCCCATCCGCCGACTAGCCAGTTGAGACGATTTGAGGAGTTTAGGTCTTTCAGGCCGGGAATTGTGTAGTGGAAGGTGGTGACGAGGTTCTGGCGGAGATCGAATGCTGAGAGGGCGCGGCTTAGGGAGGGATTGACGGGATTGACGGCCTCGGGGAGGCCGGAGGATTGGTCGAGGGATTTTGACCAGGTGTAGCTGGCGAGAAGATCGAGGCCGTGGGCGCTGCCCTTGATGGAGGCTTCGAGCGCGTTGTAGTTGGCATTGGCGATGGTGCGTTGGAGTTCGACGCTGCCGAAGGCGGGGCCAAATGTTGTGCGCGCGGCTTGCTCGTTGAAGGGCCCGCAAAGGGTGGAGCCGAGCGAAAGACACAGGCCGGGGTTGGCGGGGTTGGCTTCTTCGAGAACCAGCAGGTGATGGGACGAGGTGCCGACGTAACTGAGCGATGCCAGGGCGCCCGCGCCGAATTGCCGGTCCAGACTCGTCATCCAGTGCTGTGCGTAGGGTGTGACGTCCTGGTGATCGACGGCGGGAATGCCGACCAGCGGTTCGAACTGGGTCCAGTCAACGGTTGCATTGGGGTTGGAAGGGCTTGCGCCGAAGGCAACTTTCTGCAAAGGGAAACGCTGGCCTGCGTCGACGCCAGAAGCGGCGATTGTGAAGGGAGACTGGAAAAGCGGCGGGGCGGCGGAGGTATAAGTGTAGCCGTAGGGCGGGTTGGCGCTCATGATTCCCGCCGACAGGCCTTCGTAAGCTGTGTAGAACATGCCGTAACCAGTGCGGATGCTGGTGCGGCCGGCAGACCCCGCTAGCTTGCGCAGCCAGGGATTCTGGAAGTCGGGTGAGTAGGCGATGCCGACGCGCGGGGCAAGGGCGTTGCGTGCGGGGGCGAGGGGTGAGGGGACGCCGGGATCGCCGGGAAATACAAGGCCGGTTGGAGCGCCGGGAAAGACCTGGCTTTGCTCGCCGCTGACGAGGGTCTGGAGCTGGTTGTATTTCTCGCGCCAGGGGCGAATGCGGTCCCAGCGGACGCCGTAGTTGATGGTGAGGGTGCTGAGAGGCTTCCAACTGTCCTGGATGAAGGCGGAGGCGTAGAGATTGCGGTTGTAGAAGCTGCCGGCCTGGCCTTGCGTGTAACTTGAGGTGACGCCGAGGAGGAAGTCGGCGAAGTCGATGCCGGTTTCCGAGCCGTTGAAGGCGAAGCTGCCGTTGAAGACGACATCGGGATGGGTGTTGATCTGGCTGATCTGGAACTCGCCGCCGGCTTTGAGGCCGTGCTTGCCGAGAATGCGGCTGAAGGCGTCGCTGGTCTCGTAAATGTTTTCCGCCTGGACGAGGGCGGTGGTGTCGACGCCCATGGTGAAGTCGTTAAAAGCAACGTTGGCGATGCCTTCGGTGGAGGGTTTGCCTGGATAGATGCCGCTGAAACCTTGCGACTGGAGGGAGGGGCCGACACCGCCTTTGGGTTGGCCGACGGCATTGGCATTACGCAGGTAGCTGAGGTGGAACTCGTTCAGGGTGGCGTCTCCGAAGGTGATGACATGCTCGAGACTGAGAAGCTGGGCGCGGCCACTGCTCGTAGCGTCAAAGCCGGGAACGCTGGCGCCGCCGGTGCCGGTTGGGTAGGGGTTGTCGAGCGAATACCGGTCGAGGAAGTAGTAGCCGGTGAGGGTCCCTTTGCCCGTGGTCCAGTCGACGCGGAGGCCGCCCTTGTCGTCTTGCAGGGTTTGGGTCTGGGCGGCTGTTTCAAACAGTCCTGTGCCGGCATTGGGAAGTGGAATGGAATCTAGGAGTGAATTTGCCGGAGCAGACCAGGCTTTGGTCGGAATTTGGCCCGTGGGAAAGACTTGTGAATAGGGCTCGCCTGCAGTTACGGAGTAGCCGAGCTTTGAGGAAAGCTGGGCGGCCCAGGAGGCACCGTTGACGCTGCCGGTGAGTGGGTTAGCAGAGAAGTTGCCTGAGCGCTCGGCAGTGGAGGGGACGGCGATGTCGCCGGTGTCGATGCCTTCGGTGAGGCGGGTGCCCTGGTAGTCGGCAAAGAGCGCGATTTGGCGGTGGAATGGAGTTCCTCCGACGGCGCCGCCAAACTGGTTCTGGCGGTAAGCTGCGCGCTGGTCAGAGAAATAATTGCGCGCGTCGAGGTCGGTGTTGCGGAGGAACTCGAAGGCACTGCCGTGGAGCAGTTCGGTGCCGGCCTTGGTAGTCACGAGAACCTGGCCGCCACTGGAGTTGCCATATTCGGCGTCGAAGTTGCTGGTCAGGACGCGGAAACTGTCGATCGAGTCGAGGTTGGGGACGATGGAAGTGCCCATATTCACGTCTTCTTCCACGTCGCTGCCGTTGACGCGAAAGCCGTTGGAGGCTTCGCGCTGCCCACTGATGGAGAGGTTGCCGGGGTTGGCGTCCCCGCTGGGAGGTGTGGAGGCAACGCCGGTCATGATGACTGCGCCGGGCTGGGCAGTGTTCACGGGGACGATGCCGGGCTGGACTGCCATCAGGTCGGTGAAGCTGCGGCCGTTAAGGGGGACGCTTTCGATCTTTTTGGTGTCGAGAGTCTGTCCAAGTTGGGTGCTGGTGGTCTCGGCGGCGAGGGCATCGGCGGTAACTTCGACCGTCTGGGTGCTGGCGGCTACTTTCAGGGCAATGTCGATGGATAAGGCGGGATTCGAGGCGGTGACCTCGGCGAATGTTTGGGTCGGAGCAAATCCATCGGCTGCGATTTCGAGCTGATAGTTCCCCGCTTGCGGGACAATGAGAGTGAACTCCCCGAGGTCACCCGCTTCGGTTTGAATGGGCTGCAGGCCAGTTATGCGAGCGACCAGGCGCGCATGAGGGATTCTTCCCCCACTCGCGTCGTGGACGATGCCAGAAATGGTGAATGCTGGATCTGCAAGAACAGATGCGCGGCCGAGTAGCAGAAGGAAAATCAAGACAAAATGGGGAAAATGCTTCAAGACAATGACCTGCCCATCCATTCGAGATGATGAAAATGCAACCGGCGCCCGGGAAAGAACCAGCCGGAAAGAGTTCCGGAATGAGTATGCGACTGAATCAGTCCTACTTAATATGCGACTAAGTTGGTCCTTGTTAAAGTGATCCAAGTCACACATGTTGTGATCGACCTTACCGAGGAAGTGTCTGCACCGCGATTCCGAGGCTGTCAGGGTTCGATAGACTTGAGAACAGAACGTCGATGAGGGAGCAAGCTTTGGAGACAATTACGGAAGAACGCATCATTCGCCCTGCGCGCAACATTTACGGGAGCTTGCGCCTGCCTGGAGACAAGTCGATCAGCCACCGGTACGGGATGCTGGCGGCGTTTGCGGAGGGGACGTCGCGGTTTACGAACTTTTCGACGGGGGGGGATTGCGCGTCGACTCTGGCTTGCATGACCGCGCTGGGAGCTCAGGTCAATCAGGGAAGCGATGGGGCGATCGAGGTAACGGGGGTTGCAGGGCGGGTGACGCCGACGATGAGTGCGCTGGACTGCGGCAACTCCGGGTCGACAATGCGAATGGTTTCGGGGCTGCTGGCGGCGCAGGAGGGGAGCTTTACGCTCGTCGGGGATGCTTCGCTGTCGCGGCGGCCAATGGAGCGGATTCGCAAGCCGCTGGAGGCGATGGGGGCAAGGCTGACACTGACCGAGGGGCATGCGCCGGTGACGATCCATGGAGGAGCGCTGAAGGCGATCGAATACACGACGCCGGTTCCGAGCGCGCAGGTGAAGACGTGCGTTCTGCTGGCTGGGCTGCAGACGGCGGGGACGACTACGGTGCGCGAGTCGCTGCGCACGCGCGATCATAGCGAACTGGCGCTGCGCGCGTTTGGGGCAAGTTTGACGCGGGATCTGGAGTCGGTGTCGATCACTGGGCCGCAGTCTTTGCATGCGATTGAGGCGCAGGTTCCGGGGGACATTTCTTCGGCGGCGTTCTTTCTTTGCGCGGCGGCGATTTTTCCTGGGTCGACGCTGCTGTTCGATGCGCTGGGACTGAATCCAACGCGGGCAACGCTGCTGGATGTGCTGGCTACGCTGGGCGCGCGGATTTCGGTTCTGCACCTGGAGGAGAAGAATGCGGAACTGGTGGGGGCGGTGCAGATTTCCGCTCCGGCGGAGGGGCTTGGGACGGCTGAGGTCAGTGGGGCGTTGGCGGCGCAGTTGATTGACGAACTGCCAGTGCTGGCGGCGATTGCGCCTTACACGAGCGGCGGGATTCGGATACGGGATGCCAAAGAGCTTCGGGTGAAGGAGTCGGACCGGATTGCGCTGGTGGTGAAGAATCTGCGCGCGATGGGGGCGGAGGTTGAGGAGTTTGAAGACGGGCTGGACGTTCCCGGGGGGCAGACGCTGCATGGGGCGACAATCGACTCGGGGCACGACCACCGGATTGCGATGGCGTTCAGCGTGGCGGCATTGCGAGCGGAGGGAGAGACGCTGATCCAGGGGGCGGAGTCGGCGGCAATCAGTTTTCCGGAGTTCTTTGATTTGCTGGACCTGGTGGCGGAGCGGTAGGAGTGGTGTCTAACCAGCCAAACAAAAACGCCCCGGCGAGTTTATCGAATCGCCAGGGTGTTTTTCGTGTTTGAGACGCCCGCTAGCGCGCGGCGGGCGGGGTGATGGTTGGTTCCTTGCTGGGCTCGGCGGGCTTCAATCCGGGAACGGCAGGCGTGGTTTGAATGTTGCCGCTGGCCGCTTCCGTGAGGTTGATCCCGTAGTGCTGCAGGGTTGAAGCCAGAATCTGGTAGAGGGTTGAACGATCCTTGGCATAACTGGCTTGAGCGGAGATCAGCGTGTTTTCCGCGATGGCCTCGCTGCGCTGCTGGTTCAAAACTAGGGCTGTGGTCGACGCGCCGAGGCTGAGCTTCTTCTGTTCGTCTGCCAGGCTCTGTTTATCGAAGTCCAGGGTTGACTGTGCGGCCAACACCTGGGCGCGGTCATTTGCCATGGCGAATTGCTGATTGACCACCTGCATCCGGATTTGTGTGTAGATCTGCTCGAGCCGCAACTCGGCCTGACGGTATTCCATGAGCGAACGGGACTGCTGCGACTGGGCAAACTTGTTGCCGATGGGGATGGTGATGTTGAAGCCGACGCCCTTGTCCGGTGAAGAGTTGTTAAAAGCATCCTGGAGCGCGGTACCGTAGCCGCCGATGCTGGGTGGGCAAACGCCGCCGTAGAACGGGCAGCCAGCCTTGACCATTGCGGGGTTTACATTCCCGGCAACACCTGATCCTGCCAGGTAGGCGAAGATGTCGACCTGCGGGAGGAGGGCGTTCCGTGCGCCTTTGAGGGTGATCTCGTCGTTGCGGAGAGTGAGGACAGCCTGCTCGAGTTCGGGACGCTGCTGGAAGGCCTGCTGGACCAGCGTCTCGACTGGCTGTTTTTCTTCGGGAATCTCATCGATGCTGACGCGGTCAGTCGGAATGACGGCGGCGGCGACGAGCGCGGGATCGTTGAGGTTTCGAGCAATGGCCTGCTTGATGATCTGCTGCTGGTAGTTGAGGCTGCTTTGCGAGGACAGGAGGGCCTGTTTGTCGGTGGCTACGGCCTGATCGGCATTCAAGACATCGAGGGGCGCCATGGTACCGATTTCGAGTTGTTTGCGGTTATCGGCGGCAACCTTGTTGGTCTGCTCGAGGGCGCGCTCTTTGGCTTGCACGTCTTCGTAAGCCTGAACGAGGCCCCAGTAGATGCTTTCAATCTGGTTGACGGTATAGAGGATCTGCTGGCGGAAGGACGAATCAGTAATGCGACGGTCGTTAAGCGCCTGGTAGATGAAACGCTTGTTGACCCAGATGCCCGCGCCCTCAAGAAGATGCTGCGTGACCTTGGCGTTGAAGCTGGCGTTGTATTGCGGGCTATAGGTGGTGACCGCGTTGGTAGAAGTGGCTGAGGTGTTGTTCCACTGGAAGGTAAACGCGGTTCCGGTGACAAAGCCCTGGTTATAGGCGAAGTCGTAGGTGTTGGTGTTGGTGGAGCCGCCGGTGAAGAAGTTGGTGGATGGGGCCTGTGCGCGGTCGAATTGGAGGGTGGAGGTGACAGTGGGCTCGAGGGCTTCAGGACTTGGACCTGCGCCAGCGGTGGTGAGCGAAAGGCCAGCTGTACCGGAACCTGCGCCGCCTGAGCCAACGGTTGAGCCGCCGGGGCCGCCGCCCGCGGTGAGTGTGGAAGAAGAGCCGCCGAGGGTGTTGGTAATGAGGCCGGCCGGAGCGCCGAGGGGGCCGGCACCGGTTTTGGTGCGCAGAATGTCGGTATCGGCGATGTCGAGGTCATAGCGCGCGATGGCGATGTCGTAGTTGTTCTCCAAAGCCAGGGCTAGTGCGTCGGACAGGCTTAGGTAGATTTTCCCGTCCTTGACAAGGTCAGTGAGGCGCACTGAATTGGCAAAACTTGCCTTGGGAAGGGTGGTCGGCTTGAATGTGTTGAAGGGATTCCCCAAAAGGCGAGCAGATGGCTTGGAGAAGTCACGCGTGGTTGTGCGCAGGTCCAGAGGCTGGGTCAGGACTGGTGTGGGTGCGCCGGGAAGATCGGACGCCTGCTTTTCAGGAGTCTTGGCACCTGCTCCTTGCACCGCCAGTTGAGGCCCCGCGAGTTGGGGCACCGCCTGTTGGGGCGCGGCCTGCTGGGCAAAGCCGGGAGGTACCCCCGCAGCCAGGGTAAGAACAGCCACCGCAACTGCCTTGAGCCGGCTGTTGGCCTGGCTGCGCCGGGTGTTGGCGGTCAATCTCTTGGCGGTCATTTCAACATCCTCAAACACACGTGTACCGTACAAATGCATTATTCCTCTCCGCGATATAGCTGAGGCATGTGGGGTGCCATTGTTCAAGACGTTCGGAGAGCCTCTCCGGACGCAAAATTGTGACTGCCGGGGGTGTATTCCCCTGGAATCCCTTGGTCAGGGTTCCAATCTAGTTACGCTCACTGAGGCCAGTTCGTTCCAGCGAATCTAATTTTGGCCGGTGATTTCGGGATTTTCGACAACTTCTGAAATCAATCCGGTGAAAAAGTGAGTATATCCCAGTGGAAGAGTGTCCCGGGCGATCGTCTGGGTCGGGTACCCTGAAACAGATGCCGTGAGAGTTGTGCTCTCCCGCCTTGGCGATAAAGAGAATCGCAGGGGGCACCCTGGGTTTCATCCATCCAACGGCCGGCGAGGCCGGTGGACCGCTGTTAGCTGAAATCGAGTGCTTGTGACCGAACCTTCCCAATCCGAATTCCCACCGCAAAACTGGAAGCTGACTTTGGCTTACGACGGGACTGAGTTCAGCGGCTGGCAGGTCCAGCCGGGGGAGAGGACGGTCCAGGGAGAGCTGCGGGCGGCCCTGCGGCGGGTTGTGGGCGAAGACCCGCTGCCCCAGGGGTCGGGGCGCACCGATGCTGGGGTTCACGCGCTGGGACAGGTGGCGAGTTTCGAGCTTCAGGCGAGGATTCCGGCGGAAAACCTGATGCGCGCGCTGAATCGGACACTTCCGGGAGCGATTCGGGTCCTGGAGGCGCGGACAATGGAATGCACATTTCATGCGCGCCACTCGGCGGTTGCTAAGACGTACGAGTATCGCGTGTTTCAGGGGGAGATCTGTCCACCGTTTCTGGCGAAGTATGTGCATGCCTGTGCGTGGCCGATGGATTTGGAGAAACTGCAGGCGTCGGCGCGACTGTTTGTGGGGGAGCATAGTTTCTTGAGCTTCGCGGCGACCGACCCGGATTTGGCCAGCCGTCGGCCGACTGCCGGGGTGGTGGATGAAGAGGCGGAGGCAGTGAGCATCGGCTTGATCCGGCGGCAGGGGGCGGTTCGGACGATTTTTTCTTCCAGCTGGGAAAAATGCAGCGCGGACGAGGGCGGACTCCTGATCTACCGGGTCCGGGGCAATGGATTTTTGCACCACATGGTGAGGAACCTGGTGGGGACGATGCTGGATGTGGGGCGGGGCTACCTCGACGTTGAGGATATCCCCGGAATTCTTGATGCGCGTGCGCGGGCGGCGGCGGGACCTACGGCTCCGGCGCAGGGGCTGTTTCTGCATTCGGTGGAATATTAGAAGCAAGGCTATTGGGTATTCGGTGTCGGGTATGTGTGCGTTACCCTGCTAACCTGAGACTGCCCATATGCCACGTTTCCCGAGCAACTCGCCGTTTACTCGCGTTACTACGCTGGCGGCGCACCGGCCAGTTCATGCGGCGTTCTCTTGGCTGCATGGAAATCCGAAGCGGATCATGGACTGGCAGGCGGAACTTGTGGCGATACCCGCGCCGCCGTTTGGGGAGCAGGCCCGATCGTCATGGATGGCGGAATGGTTTGCGGAAGCAGGTCTCAAGCATGTGCAGACTGACGAAGTTGGGAACGTAACCGGGTTTCTGCCGGCGGGGAATCTGGCCGCGGACAGCACAGGACCGTTGGTGATTCTTTCCGCTCATCTGGACACGGTATTTCCAGCGGAAACGGTGCTTCATCCGGTTGTGGACGCGGACCGGCTGGACGCTCCGGGAGCCTGCGACAACGGAGCCGGGCTCGCGGGGCTGATGGCAATCGTGCAGGCACTGGTGCATGCGAAGGTGGAACTGCCCGCATCGCTCTTATTTCTTTGCAACGTGGGTGAAGAGGGCGAGGGAGATTTGCGCGGGGTGCGGCACCTGTATAACCAGGCCGCGCTGAGCGGAAGAGTTGCCGCGCACATCGTTCTGGATGGGGCTGGGGCGGACTCGGCGGTGACCCAGGCGCTGGGAAGCAGGCGTTACCAGGTGGTGATTCAGGGGCCGGGCGGGCATAGTTTTACGGATGCGGGAAGACCGAACCCGATCGCGGCGATGGGGTCGGCGCTGATTGCGCTGGCGGAGATGCCTCTTCCGGATGAGCCGCGAACGACTCTGAATCTGGGTACGATTCACGGGGGAACGAGCGTGAACTCAATCCCCGAGCGTGTGCAGGCAAGCATTGACTGCCGGTCGACCGGATCCGATCAGTTGCTCCGCATGGAGGTGGCGCTGCACCGGGCGGTGGAAGACGCGGTAGAGCGGGCCAATGCGGCGGCAAAGAGCGGCGGAGCCAAGGGAGTGCTGTCCTTCAAGATTGAGAAGATTGGGGACCGGCCAGCGGCTTACCTGGCTGCGAATTCCCCGATTTTGGAGACACTGAGGGCGGTGGACAGGCACCTGGGATTGAGGACGGACCTTCGCCTCGGGTCAACGGATGCGAACATTCCCATGGCGCTGGGGATTCCGGCATTGTCAATGGGCGCGGGCGGCAGTGGTGGTGGAGCGCACACGCTGGCTGAGTGGTACTCGGACAAGGACCGCGAGATGGGGCTGAAGCGGGTATTGCTGCTGACTCTGGCGATGACGGGGTGGGCGGCGGAGCAGTAGCAATCTGCATGTAATGTATTTGTGGAATTCCCGAAAGAACAAATGCGGATTCTTCGACTCACCACCCTCAGGCTGAACAACGCCTGGGGCCCCGTTCGCTCAGAATGACAGTCTGTCTTTTGCAATGAGCTTTAGACTCAGGGCAGTAAGAGGGGGTCTGATAAACTCCGCGCATGCGCTTACGGTCCGGTTTGGATGCATTTGTCGACGATTGGATTGGGTTGTTAAGGGAGTTTGTTCCCCAATCAGGAAACATTCCATCAGGGGCTAAAGCCCAGCAGATTCTATTCGTCTTATTGGCACGGGAAAAGCCGTGCCCTTTCAAAACCTTTACCTTCAATCGAGTTTTGCAGGAGCTCAAGCCCAACGTCAATTCGACGAGCTTAATTGGCCTGACTCAAGTCATGCCCTTGTTACAAGGCCTTCGAGTCCTGAGTTTCATTGGTGTGGCAGCGATAGTCGGCTCGGTCTGCATCGCCCAGACACTTACTCAGAAGCACATTCCGAGCTCGCCGAAGCGGGTGTTGAAGGTCGACACGCAACCCGATGTGATTTATTTCAACGGGGTGATTTACACGGGCGAGGGGATGGCGGAGGACAAGCCGCAGGTTGTGCAGGCCTTGGCGGTGGGCGGCGGCAAGGTGCTGGCGGTGGGGACAACGGAGGAGATCACGCGGCTGGCGGGTGCGAAGACGCGGCTGCACGATTTGGACACGGAATCCACGAGCGTGTTTATTTTTCCGGGGCTGAATGATGCACATACGCACCTGGGAAGCGCGGGGCAAACGAAGCTGAATGTGGATCTGACGGGGGTGAAGTCGCTGGCCGAGATGCAGGCGAAGATCAAGGCGTTTGCGAGCGGATCGCCTGAGGGGCACTGGCTGACGGGAGGTAACTGGGACCACACGCTCTGGTCCCAAAAGACGCTGCCGACGCGGCAGGACCTGGACAAGGTGACGGGGGATCATCCGGCGTTCCTTGGGCGAATTGACGGCCATATTGCAGTGGCGAATTCGGCGGCGCTTGCGGCAGCGGGGATCACGGGAAAGACCGATCCGCCGCAGGGCGGTGCGATTGATTTGGACGCGAACGGAGAGCCCACGGGGATACTGAGGGAGTCGGCGCAGGAGTTGGTGGAAAGCCGGATTCCGCCGCCAAGCCATGAGGAGCGGCGACGGGGCGATGAACTGGCGATTGCGGACGCGGTTTCGCATGGTCTGACGAGCGTGCAGGACTTCAGCGACTGGGAGGATTTTCTGGTCTTCGAGGAGCTGGAGAAAGAAGGCAAGCTCAATTTGCGGATTACGGAGTGGCTGCCTTTCAAGGATCCGCTGGCAAACCTGATTCAGCACCGGGCGCATCATGACCAGAACGATCCGATGCTGCATACCGGGTTTCTGAAGGGGTTCATGGACGGGTCGCTGGGGTCGCGGACCGCCGCGATGAAAGCGCCGTTCAGCGACGATGCCGGGAATACGGGGCTGGCGCAGTATTCGCAGGACAAGTTGAACAAGATGGTGGTGGAGCGGGCCAAGGCTGGATTCCAGATCGGGTTCCACGCGATTGGGGATAAGGCAGCGGCGATGGCTCTGGATTCGTTTGAAGCAGCTTGCGACGATGCAACGTGGCGCTCAGAGGGATCCAAAGTTGAGCCGATGGTTCCAAAGTGCTCGTACAAAGTTGCAGCGGCTGCGCGGAATCGGATTGAGCATGCGCAGGTGGTGGATCCGGCAGATATTCCGCGATTCAAGAAGCTGGGGATTATTGCGTCGATGCAGCCGAATCATCTGTTGACGGATATGAACTGGGCGGAGGCGCGCCTGGGGCCAAAGCGGGCGGCTTACTCGTATGCGTGGAAGGCGTTTCTCGATGCGGGCGTGCCGCTGGCGTTTGGCACGGATTATCCGGTTGAGCCGATTACGCCGTTTCGGGGGCTTTACTCGGCGGTCACGCGGATGAACGAGAAAGGGACGCAGACTTACTATCCCCAGAACAAGATTACGCGGGGACAGGCGCTGGCAGCGTACACACAGGGGTCGGCCTACGCGGAGTTTGCGGAGAAGCGGCTGGGCAAGCTGCTGCCGGGATACGATGCGGACTTCATTATGGTAGACCGGGATCTCTACAAGGCCCCGGCGCAGGCGCTGCTCTATACGCATGTGCAGGGGGTTTATGTGGGTGGGGAGGAGTCGTTTGCTGGCGACACGAAGGCGCAGTAGCGGGCTGAGTCTCACGATCCTCGAATTTCTCGCCTGTTGAGGTTCGAGGTTTTCCAACCATTCGCGGTGAAGCTGCGAATGGATGGGGCACGGGGCATCTTTGACCAAGCAGGAGAGAGCAAATGCAGGTCCTTCGACTCACCACCCCCAAACTGAAAAACGTTTGGGGCCCCGTTCGCTCAGGATGACAAGTTAATTGATAGTTAGAAAACTTAATTGCCAGGACACTAGATGAAGCTGCGGGCTTATCTGCTGATGCTTTTTGTGGTGGCGGTGTGGGGGTCGACCTTTGTGCTGATCAAGGGGGCGCTGAGCGATGCTACGCCCGCGGCGTTCAACCTGGTGCGGATGACGCTGGCGTTTGTGGTGCTGGCGGCTGCTTACCACCGGAGCGACCGCGAGTTCTGGCGTGGGCTGCGGGGCTGGCAGGTGGGGGCGGGCGCGGTGGTTGGGCTTTGCCTGGCGCTTGGCTACCAGTTTCAGACGACGGGGCTGGCCCGGACGACGCCGTCAAAGTCGGCGTTTATCACGGGGATGGTGGTGGTGCTGGTGCCGTTGCTGTCGTCGGTGCCTGGGCTACGGACGGCGGGAAGTCGAGCGCCGCGGTGGAACGCCTTTGCCGGAGCGGTGCTGGCGTTTGTGGGGATTCTACTTCTGACTGCGCCGGCGGGCGCGACCGCTCAGGGAACGAGCTCTCTGATGGGGTCCGCAAGGAGCCTGCTGCCGGACCTTTCGACGATCAATGTTGGCGATGTGCTGACCTTTGGATGCGCGATTGGGTTTGCGTTCCACTGCATTGCGCTGAGTCATGTGTCGCCACGGATTGGGTATCGGCCACTGGCGGTAATGCAGGTGGGATTCTGCGCGGTGTTCATGGCGCTGAGTCTGCCGTTGATCGAGCATCCGCACATGCTTTGGACGGCGCGGTTGGTGATTGCGCTGGGGATTGCGGCGGTGCTGGCGACGGCGGCGGCGTTTTCGATTCAGAGCTGGGCGCAGTCGGTGCTGCCGCCGACGCATACGGCGCTGCTGCTGACGATGGAGCCGGTGTTTGCGTGGATTACTTCATTTCTGGTGGTGGGGGAGAGGCTGGGAGGAAGACAGGCGGGTGGGGCGGTGATGATTCTGGCGGGGATTGCGTTGACGGAGATACCGGGAATAGGGAATAGGGAACAGGGAACAGGGGTTGAAATGCCGGGGGTTTAGGGGATGGGGTATGGGGTGTGGGGTATGGGTGGGTTGTCAGGGATTCGAAGGTTTGGGCCAGATGAGGGGGGACGAGGAAGAGCATTTTGGTTGCGGGTTGGATGGGGTGGTGTGGGTGGAGTTCTGCGAAGGACTTTTTGGGGGTACGGGTGTTGGCGATATAGGCGAAGACGCGGTAGGCGACCTGGTTTGTTAGAGCGAAGAGGGTGGGGTCGGGTTTGGCTTCGGTCAAGACCAAGGGCTGCTGGACTTTGAGTACCTGAAGCGCGCCTTGAATGACTTCGGTGTCGTGGCCTTCCACGTCGATCTTGATGGCTTCTACGGCAACGCCACGAGCCTGGACGAAGCTGTCGATGGTGACGACATCGATGACGATAAGTTTGTTTGGGTCGTCCGTTTCTTCGGCGATATGGGAAACGGCTGAGTCGCCTTCGAGGGTGAACTGGGCTCGGCCCTGCGTTGCTCCAACAGCCCAGGGAATGACCTTGATTTTGGGGTTGTGGCTGACGTTAGCTTCGAGCAATTGGCGGACGCGCGGGTCAGGCTCGAAGGCGTAGGCATCTGTGACGCGCGGGAGCATGTAGAGGCTGTAGTAGCCGATGTGGGCGCCGATGTCGAGGAATGCGCCGCGGTTGGTGAGAAGCGAGAAGAGCAGGCGCTCGCTGCCCCAATCGACGTTGGCATTGGTGATGTAGGCTTCGCTGGCGAACAGGTCGGAGATGGGCAGGTTCATGCGTTCGCCGGTGGGCAGGCGCATGCTGTGATCGCGGCGGAGGATGCGCTTGTAGAACTGGCGTACAGCCTTGCGGCGGAGGAAACGGAGAAGGCCTACTTCGCGGATGAAGGTGATGTTCATGGTGCGTGGCCTTTGTTGGCGGGGGGCGGCGTTCTGAGTCCTGGGCTGCTTGCAGCGCGCGCAAGGAACAAATGCAGGTCCTTCGACTCACCACCCCCAGGCTGAGGTGCGCCTGGGGCCCCGTTCGCTCAGGATGACAGTCTACATTTGAACCGAGCTAGGGACTTCGGATAGGAGCGGAGTTATCTTGGGGCGGGTTCGGTGGAGTCGGCAAGCGCGTAGGCGAGAACTGTGACAACGGCGGCGTTCTCGCTGAGGTGCCTGGGTTCAACCTTGTCGAATGTGTCGGCGGCGGTGTGATGGTAGTTGAAGTAGAAACGGCTATCCTGGATGGGGGCGAAGCTGGGGACGCCTTTTTCGGTGAGACCTCCTATATCTTCGCCGGTTTCCGGGGAGGATGCGTTGGTCTCCGCACCGATGGGATCGAGAATGGCGGATAACGGACCGAGCCATGCGCCGAGAGCAGGTTTGCCAGCGTAGAAAATGCCGGTGGGATGGTCGGCTCCTGAGTCGGTTTCGATGGCGCCGATGTGGTTGGCGGTGTCGTCTTTGTGGTCGATGATGTATTGGGCTGCGCCTTCGGAGCCCTCTTCTTCGCTCATCCAGGCGATGAACCGGACGGTGCGTTTGGGGTGGATGCCGAGCTGCTGGAGCAGATGAATGGCCTGCATGGAGACGACCACGCCGGCTCCGTCGTCGATTGCACCGGTGCCAAGATCCCAGGAGTCGAGATGACCAGAGACGATGACAACCTGCTCGGGGTGCTCAGTTCCCTTCCAATCGGCAATGACGTTGAAGCTGTCGGCGTCAGGGAGGGTCTGCGGGGTGAGGGTGAGGTGCAGCTTGATGGGGCCTTCGCTGGCCAAGGCTTTGAGCATGTCAGCGTCTTCAGCGGTAATGGCGGCTGCGGGGATTTTAGCGACCTTGTCGGAATAGGCGGTCATGCCTGTGTGGGGAATGCGGTAGTCGGCGCCTCCGACGGAACGGACGAGCACGGCGACAGCGCCGACGGAGGCCGCGGCGATGGGTCCGGCGCCGCGATAGACCACGGAGCCGCCGTAAGCCTGAAAGCCAGAGCCCTGGGCGGCGAGCTCCTTGTCGAACTTGTGATTGAAGAGGAGGATCTTGCCTTTGGCAGCGCCGGGAGGAAGCGCGGCGAACTGGCTGAAGTTGTCGACGACGACGACTTCCGCGGTGAGTCCCTCGGCCGGCGTGGCGACACTTCCACCAAGCGCGGTGAGGACAACCTTTTGCGTTGTTGCGGGAGTCTGACCGGGCCAGGAGACGAGTTCGGCGGTCTCAGTGCCGCGAACCCAGTGAGGGACCTTAGCTTTCTCGAGGGTGACTTCGGCACCGAGGGCGCGCATCTGCGCGGCGACATATTCGACAGCCTGTCCGGCCTGTGGCGATCCCGAGAGGCGCGGGCCGATGTTGTAAGTGAGGTGGCGGAGCTGGTCGAGGGCGTAGGGGTCCTTGATGGCGGCGTCGCGCAGCTTTTGCATGGTGGCGAGCTGGGAGGGGGTGAAGGGATTCGGGGTGTCACCAGCGGACCCGGTCATGCGAGCGAACACGGCATTGAGCCGATCAAGCACTGAAGGCTGCTGGGCGGGGACAGCGCTTTGCGCAGTGGCAAAGGAACCAGTGGCGGCAAACAGACTCGTCAGGGCGATGGCGGGAAGATGCTTTCGTTGGAAAACCATGCCGGATGTTACCACGGGACCTTGCGACAGTTCTCGGAGGAACGCGTCTAAGTTGAGAGAGCGGGCTGCGGAGTTTTTTGCAAATAGCCTTTTTGCCGGTACCCGGTATCTTTTGTGCAACCCTCCCCCGGTACGACTCCTGCATCAATCGGAGTGAGCAGCATGGCCTGACGGGGATGCCCGTCCTTGGCTATACTGGTAGTTGGTGCAGCTAAACAATCCAGCCGAATGGCTGGTCACCCGACGAGGTCAATGAACCTATGAACTTTCTTCTGCAACGGCTCCGCACGCGCCGTCTTTCTTCAGTTTTTGTATTGCTTGCAACGCTTTCGGTCGCGATTGTGGCGGGTTCCTTTGCCGCTCACGGAGTACGCGGACAGGAAAAGCAGAACAACAGCGCTGACGCCTCGCCGCTTAAAGTGGTGAACTCGACAGTTCCTCAGAACGATTTTGTGCGGATTGCGAAGGCGGTCGGCCCGGCGGTGGTGAACATAAACACTCGCACGCTGCCGAAGGATTCGATGAACATGCCACGGAAGAATCCCCATGGCCGCGCGCAGCAAGCACCGCAGACTCCGGACGATGGCAGCGGGGATGACGACCAGCAGGGACAGGGCAACTTCCAGGACTTTTTCAACAAGTTCTTTGGCGGGCAGGCGCCGGGCCAGGAAGGCGGAGACGATAACCAGGTTCGCGAGTCTCTGGGCTCGGGGTTCATCGTCGACTCCAAGGGCTACATCATTACCAACAATCACGTGGTGGACAAGGCCGACAAGATTTTCGTCAAGCTCTCGACGGACCCGGACAACGCGGACGAGGGCCGTCCGGCGCGGGTGATCGGCGTGGACAAGGCCACAGACCTCGCGGTGATCAAGATCGACACGAGCACGCCTCTGCCGACGGTGAAGCTGGGCAACTCCGAAACGGCAGAAGTGGGCGACTGGGTGGAAGCGATCGGCAGCCCTTTTGCGCTGTCGCAAACGGTGACGGCGGGCATTATCTCGGCCAAGCACCGGACGATTGAGCCGGGAGCGAGCGGACAGTTCCAGCATTTCATCCAGACGGATGCGGCGATCAATCCGGGCAACTCGGGCGGGCCGCTGCTGAACATGAATGGCGAAGTGATTGGGGTGAATACAGCGATCTACACGCAGTCGGCGGGGTACCAGGGGATCGGGTTCGCGATGCCGTCGAATACGGTTGTCGAGGTGTATAACGACCTGATCAGCGCCGGCCATAAGGTGACTCGCGGGTCAATCGGCATCCGGTTCAACCAGGGGCTCTCCGGTGCTGTGAACCGTGTCTACGGGTTCAAGGCTGGGGTGCTGGTGCAGCAGGTGGTGCATGGCGGTCCCGCGGACAAGGCGGGGCTCAAGGGCGGCGACATTATTACGACGATCGACGGCAGAAGCGTGAAGGACGGGGACGATCTGGTGAACGAGATCACAAGCCGCAGGCCGGGGTCGTCGATTCGGCTGGGTTATACGCGGGACGGCAAACAACTGGATGCCACAGTAACGATTGGCGACCTGGATAAGGTATTTGCCGATGCAGCAAACCAGGCGGCGGACTCGGGTCCCGACAAATTTGGCGACGCGGGTGAAAGCAAGCTAGGCCTTGTGGTGCGCCAGGAGTCGGATTCGACATTGGCGAAGCTGCATGTGCCCGGAGTGGTGATCCAGTCGGTACGCACCGGATCGTTTGCGGATCTGCAGGGGCTGCAGCCGGGGTTGGTGATTACCCGGATCAACAAGCAACCGACAGGGACCAAAGACGAGTTTGAAAGCGTGGTGAGGAAGATTGAGACGGGCGACGATGTGGTGTTCGAGGTGATTGACCCGCGCCATCCGGATAACGGGGTCAACTATCTGGGTGGCACGCTGGAGTAGGTTGCCATTTGAAGAGAGCTCAGGGAGGGTGCTGATTGCAGGAAAATCGCAATTGGCACTCTTTCCACCAGGTGTCCCTTCTTGTTACCGCGAGGAGATTTATCTTGTCGCAATGCGGGACGAAGGGATAAAATAGAACGTAAAACGTCCGATAGTTCCTTTTGAAACAGGTGAACAACCGTGTCTTCATTTAAAGCAAAAATGGTTTTTACGCTTTCGCTGGCGCTTCTGGCGACGCCTGCATTTGCAAAGCGCTCGCGTACATTGCATCGGTCGAGCGGTGGTAGCAGCAGCCATGCGCGAACTACGCATATTGCAGTTCCCGCCAAATCTCACAAGGTGCGCGGTCAGCAGTCGATTGATTCGGCTCGCGTGACCGAGATCCAGGAGGCGCTAGTCCGGGAGCACTATTTGACGTCAGCGCCGAATGGCGAGTGGAACGCTGAGACCGCGGCGGCAATGCAGAAGTACCAGGCCGAACAGGGTTGGCAGACGAAGCTGATGCCGGACTCTCGGGCTTTGAAGAAGCTTGGATTGGGACCGGATTACTCGAATGCGATCAACGCGAAGACAGCGACGTTTGTAGATCCGCCGCCTGTGGCGACGATTCCGGTAGACCAGGCGGCGCATTTTTCGCAGGCTTCCGGGGTGAATCGGTAGGGTTTTAGAGAAAAGACAGTTGCTTGCCGCAGCAAAAATGGCCGCCCATGGGCGGCCATTTTGATTTGGTGCGGGTTGGCGCGAATTACATGCGGAAGGATGGCATTCCCTTGAGCAGGAACTCGTAGCGGGGACGGAGGGTGTCGGGGCCGGAGGTGATGGTGCTGTCGAGATGGATGAGGGAGTCGGAGGCGTCGTACTTCGGCCAGACTGGAAGGCCGGGGCCGTTGGGATCGCCGGTTTTGGCGAAGTTGGTCCAGTAACTCATCATCTCGTCGCTGAGCTTGCGGTCTTCTGGACTGGGTGTAAAGCCAGGCCGGGTGTCCAGAGTGCCGAAGACGTACTCGATGTCGTCGGAGTGGAAGGCGAAGCTGCCGGGGTGGTACTTGCTGGGTGCGGCGCGGAGTTCGAAGTGATAGCGGTAGACGGGTGCGTCGGATGTCTTGCGCTGGGCTTCGAGCCACTTCCAGGTGCCGAAGGCGATGAAGGAGTCGCCGCCATAAGCGCCGGCTGAGTCGACGGCCTGGGCGTCGGTATCGCCGGGGTAGAGCTTGAGGAACTCGTCCGAACGATCCTTGAACATACCGGAGGCCATGCCTTTCCATTTTTCCCCGGTCTGGGCGTTGCCTAGGAAACTGCCTTCGTCGCGGTTCCAGCCGGCCATGAGGGGGACGTGGGCTTGTTTGCCGGCGGCGTAGGTGTCGGAGACTTGCTCAACGAGGAATTTTCCGTCGATGGCAGGCGGGAAGCCGCCGCGAAGCGATTTGACCGAATCGAGGATCTTGTCGGTCGGGACGGCACGCAATTCGGCAAGGGACTTGACGCCGAGCGAGGCCACCCATTTGTCGTCTTTTACTTCACGGGCTGCGAGCGTGTCAGTGGGCAGGACGTCGCTGAAGGCACCACCGCTTTCTCCAATTGCCTTTTGGAAGAGACCCTTGGCTATGGGCGATGCGATGAGGGTGCTGACGGCAAAGGAACCGGCGCTCTCGCCGAAGATGGTTACGTTGTCGGCGTCGCCGCCAAATTTGCCGATGTTGGCTTTGACCCACTGGAGGCCGGCGACCATGTCCATGAGGCCGTAGTTCCCAGCTGTTCCGTCGGCTTCTTTGGCAAGGTCAGAGGTGGCGAGAAAGCCGAAGACGCCGAGGCGATAGTTGATGGTGACGAGGACCACGCCTTTCAACGGCAGGAAGTCGCCATTGTGGCGGGGTTCGTCGCTGCCACCGCCGGAATAGCCACCGCCGTGGATCCAGTACATGACGGGCAGCCTGCTTTTGTCGGTGGCATCGGCGGGAGCGTAGACATTGAGGTAGAGGCAGTCCTCATTGGGAGCGGGATCTTGAAAGACCATGTCGTCGAAGACGTGGTTCTGGGCGCAGTGTGCAGCAAACTTGGTGGCATCGCGGTCGCCTTTCCACTTGGCGGGCGGCTCGGGGGCTTTCCACCGCAGGTCGCCGACCGGAGGTGCGGCGTAAGGCAGGCCTAGAAAGGCTTTGACTTTGCCATCGTTGATGGTTTTGCCGGTAACTTTGCCCTGTTCGGTCTTGACGGTGAGAGAGTCGGCAAAGGTGGAAGAAGAAAAGGCTAACATGAGGCCGGCAGCGGCCAAGGCACACATCACTTTCGAACCCAACTGCATGGTGAAAATCCTCCGCGGAATACGTTAACAGGACGGGGTGGGGGGCGGGGGAGTTTCATTGGGCACAAAAAGTTGGAGCAAACATGGGAGCTGGACGAAATCAGGCGGTTGGGATGTGCGGAAAACCTAAACCGAGGCTGCAAATTGAGCCGCGAGAACGCGATTTCAGAGCAGTTCGGGCGTCAGCAGGTCTTGAATGGTCTCACGGCGGCGGATGAGGCGGGATTTTGCGCCGTGGACGAGGACTTCGGCGGGGCGAGGGCGGGTGTTGTAGTTGGAGCTTTGCGCCATGCCGTAGGCGCCGGCGTCGAGCAGGGCTACGAGGTCGCCGGGCTCGACGGGGGAGAGTTTGCGGTCGCGAGCGAAGAAGTCACCGGTCTCGCAGACAGGGCCGACGACATCGACGGTGCGTGGACGGCCGACGCGGGGGCGGACGGGCACGATGTCGTGGTGGGCCTGGTAGAGGGCGGGGCGGATGAGGTCGTTCATGGCGGCGTCGGTGATGACGAAGGTCTTCTTGCCGTTCTGCTTGACCTGGAGGACGCGGGCGATAAGGGCTCCAGCCTGGGCGACGAGAAAGCGGCCGGGTTCGAGGAGCAGGCGGCCTTCAAAATCTCCGAGTGCTGCCTCGATGGCTGCTGTGTATTCGGCTACTTTGGCGGCTGGGTCGAAGGGGCCGCCGTGGTAGTCGATGCCTAGGCCGCCGCCGGCGTCGATGGACTTGAGGACGATGCCATCGGTGCGGAGTTGGGCTACGAGCTTGCTGACTCTCTGGATGGCGGCTCCGAATGGGGAAGCGGAGCGGATCTGCGAGCCGATGTGAACGCTGACGCCATGGGCAAGGAGCCAGGGATTTGCTGCGGCGCTGCGGTAGATGCGGCGGGCGTGGCGGATGTCGATGCCGAACTTGTGTTCGCGGAGGCCAGTGGAGATGTAGGGATGGGTGTCGGCGAAAACGTCGGGGTTGACGCGGAGGGCGAAGCGGGCCTTGCGCTTGAGTTTCTGGGCGCGGACGGCCAGGAGAGCCAGCTCGGCCTCGCTTTCTACATTAAACTCAAGAATGCCGGCTTTGAGGGCGAGGTCGATCTCGGCCGCGGTCTTGCCGACGCCGGAGAAGACTACGCGGTTGAGGGCTTCTGGGGCAGCGGCGCGGATGCGTTGCAACTCACCACCGGAGACGACGTCAAAGCCAGCGCCACGGTCCGCAAGCAGCTTGAGGATGGCGAGGGCGGAGTTTGCTTTAACGGCATAGCAGACGAGATGGTCGCGCGTGCTGAGGGCCTGCTGGAAAAGCTTTAGGCGGTCAACGATCTGGTCGGCGGAGTAAACGTAGAGGGGGGTGCCGTAGCGCGCGGCGAGCGACTCCAGGGAGACCTTACCGCAGTACAAGGCACTTCCGGGACTGGGGTGGTGAAAAGGGCGGGGCGAGAGATTGGAATGAATGGTCAAGAGTGGCTTCCGGGATGAAGTATCACTTTTGAGCGTACAGTATCGCGAGGAGGACGGGTCCCATGGGTGGGACGGGATTACAAGGGGAGTGTTGGTCGCCTATGATGGGGTTCGTTCCTGGCGGGTGGATAGGCGGGAATCGATTGGACGGACATGAGTTCTTCTTCGAAGGTAAGGGCTGTTTCGACGGACAGTCATTTTTTGATTCCGCTGATTGTGTTTTTTATTGGGTTGGGACTGTTAGTTTTGCTGCATTGAGGGATCTCATTGAAGCGATTTGATCTCCCCGGTCTCAACGGCGAGACCAGGGGCACCCGACATCGGGCTTAGTTTCACGAAAGGAACGACACGGTTGAGCACAAAGTCTAAGGCAGCCTCCGTGGTCGGGTCGGTGCATGGGATTGGGGTGGCTTGCGCACTGGCGGCGGGGGTGTGGCTGGGCGCGGCGGAGGCTCCGACAAAGCTGGTGAACTCGGGGCTGTCTCCGTTTGCGATTTCCCTATGCATGGTGGCGGGGGTGTTTACGGCGAGGTGGACGCTGCCGACGCTGCTGAAGGGGACGCGGCATGTGTTTGCGGACCTTACCCAGAACAAGCACCTGATTGTGAATGCGGTGCTGGCGGGGATGCTGTGGGCGGTGGCGAATACGCTGACGGTGTTTGCGATTCGCGATGTGGGTCTGACGATTGCGTTTCCGCTGTGGAATGCCAACTCGCTGGTGGGGATTTTTTGGGGATGGTTGCTGTTTGGAGAGCTGAAGGGGGCGAGCGGCAGGAATGTGGCGAAAGTGGTGCTGGGGGCGATCGCGATTCTGGCGGCGGCGGTGATGCTGGGGTTCAGCACGATACACAATGGGAGTGGGGGCGTGGGTGCACATGGCACGCATGCAGTGAGGGGCATTCTGGCGGCGGTGGGCGCGAGCCTGCTGTGGGGCACGATGTATGTTCCTTATCGCAAGGCGTATATCAGCGGAATGAATCCGCTGTCGTTTGTGACGGTGTTCACGATTGGCGAGCTGGGAACGTGCTTTGCGCTGGTGCTGGCGCTGGATGGCGGGACAAAGGCGGCGATTTTCCATTCTCCGGACACGATTCACCTGATCTTCTGGCTGTTTCTGGGTGGCTTTGTGTGGGTGATCGGGGACTTGTTTCAGCAGTTCGCGACCAAGTACCTGGGGATTGGGAGGGCGATTCCGCTGTCGAATACCAATCAGCTTTGGGGGCTGGCCTGGGGGGCGCTGGTGTTTGGGGAACTGGCGCATGCGGACTGGCAGCAGCGGGTGCTGGTGGTCGCGGGGTCAGTGGTGATGATTCTGGGTGCTCTTGCGGTGAGTACTGCGGTGGCTTCGGAGCGGGAGAATGCTTCGACAAACGCGGCGCTGCTGCGGGAGTGTGAGCGGTACGGGTTGGATTACGACAGGGTGGTTGCTTCGTATGGAGGAACGGCGCCCGAGCCTGGCGGGCGGGCCTGGTGGGATTACGGGATTGTCGCGGCGGCGGTGGGCGTGTTTTTGTACCTGGGAGTGAACGCGCGGGTTCCAGAGCTGGGGATGGATTTTGGGTGGGTTGGGGTGCTGGTGGCGGTGTTGGCGGGGGCGGCGGTGCTGAGCGGTTGGGGGCTGTGGCGGGCTACGCGATTCTCTTGAACTTGAGGACACTAGAATAGCTAGATGGCAGAAGCGCAAATAGTAGACATGGTGGGTGTGGGGCTGAATGCTACGGACACGCTGATTCCGCTGAAGAGTTTCCCGTTGCGCGGGTCGAAGACGGAGTACCGGGGCGGTTCTGTGATGCCGGGGGGGCAGGCGGCTACCACGGTGGCGGCTTGCGCGACCTGGGGGCTGAGCGCACGCTATGTTGGCAAGCTGGGGGAAGACGATGCGGCGCGGCTGCATCGGGCAGCGTTTGATCGGGCGGGGGTGGAGGCAAAGCTGACTACAGTGGCCGGGGCGGCCAGCCCGCAGTCGCTGATCCTGGTGGATGAGGGCGGAGAACGGACGGTGCTTTGCCGCAGAGATGAGCGGTTGCTGCTGCAGCCTGGGGATCTGCGCCGTGATTGGATTGTGAATGCGCGGGCGCTGCTTGTGGACGGGTATGAGACGGCGGCGGCTACGGTGGCGGCGGGATGGGCGCGTGAGGCTGGGATTCCGGTGATTGCGGATCTGGATGAGCTGTACGAGGGCGTGGAAGAGCTGATCGCGAAGGTCGATTACGTGATTGTGAGCCGGGATTTTCCTTTCCGGCTGATGGGGGAAAGGAATCTGGAAAGTGCATTACGCAGGATGCGGGATCGGTTTGGATGCAGATTGACGGCGGCGACGCTGGGTGAGGACGGGGTGCTGGCCTGGGATGGGACGGAGTTTCTGCATCGGCTGGCATTTCACGTGGCGGTGAAGGATACGACTGGTGCGGGAGATATCTTCCACGCCGGATTTATCTACGGGCTGTTGCAGGGATGGGAGTTGGAGCGGCAGCTGGATTTCGCTTGCGCGGCGGCGGCGATCAACTGTACGGCGGCGGGGGCGCGGGGTGGGATCGGGACGGTGGCGGCGATTGAGGAACTGCGGGTGGAAGGGGTTAGGGTGTCGGGTGTGGGGTATGGGGTCTAGGGTTTGGGGGTTCGAGCTACGGTGTGCGGAGCCATTCTGCTAGGAGGGTGGCGACCTTCTGAGGTTGTTCATAGGCGGCGAAGTGGCCGGCATCGGGGAGCAAGTGGAATTCGCAGCCGCCAGGGGCGGTGTGGAAGGCTCCCATATCTTCAGGGGTGACGGCGGGGTCTTCTCCGCCAGCGATGGCCAGCACTGGAACGGTGATGGTGGAGACGGTGGGCAAGGAGTCGGGGCGGACGGCGAGACCGGCCTGAACGGCAATTGCGGCTTCCGGCGTAAGGGTCATTTGAGCGCGGAGTTCAGGCACGATTTGAGGGCGGCGGGTGCGGGAGGTCGCACCGATGAGGGTATGCGTCATGCCGTCGAAAAGACTGGCGGTTCCCTCCGCTTGGATCTGCGAGATATTGGCGGCGCGCTTTACGAGATTGGCTTCGGCGTCGGGCTGGGGCTTGGAGCAGACGAAGGCGAGGCTGCTCATGCGCTTGGGCGCCTGACGCCAGAGCTCCAGCATGACGTAACCGCCGATGGAGCAACCAACGAATGCGGCTTCGGAGATTTCCAGATGGTCTAAGAGGGCTAGCATGTCCGCGGCCAACTGGGTCATGGTGAGTACGGGAGTGTGGGGTGCGCGGGAGAATAAGCCGTACGGAAGGAGCTCTCCAAGTTCCGATTCACCGTGACCGCGGAGGTCGGGAACGATGGCGCGGACGCCCGCGAAGCCCGCGATGAGCGGACGCCAATAATCGCGATTCAGGGGAGTGGGATGGAGGAATACTGCGGAGATACCCGATCCTGCATCCCGATAGCCCAAATTGTCACCGTTCGACTCAAACCAAGCGTTCATACACTAGGAGGATACGCTCCTGAGCCGGGCGGATAAGGGCCAGGGGAATAGGGGCCGGGTGGATATGTTCCGGGCAATCCGATCGGCTCTTCGGGGATGCCGATCCAGCAGGCGAGGTAGGCGATGGAGACGAGACCACCGGAGAAGCAGAAGGTTACAACGGTGAAGATGCGCACCGATGCGACATCCCAGCCATAGGCGCGAGCGAGGCCGATGCAGACGCCGGCAATGGCGCGGCCAGCGTGCGGCCGAACCAGGGGACGGCTGAATATTTGCGGGGCTGAAGCGATGGTTGCTCCGCAGTTGGAGCAGAAGCGCGCGCTGTTCGGCAGGCTGGTCCCGCAGTGGTTGCAGTAGAAAGCCATGGTGAAAACCTCCCCCAGATCAATGTTTACATACGGAAGCGAAGATGGAATGGTTCCATTCTTTGGAAAAAGGCGAGTTCTCCGTCGGGTTGATGCTTCTATCTGCTTTTTAGAAGCAACCGCAGTCATGCATGTCGCGTTGCGCCACCCAAGAAGATGAAAATGTGCGTTCCTTCCGTTGACAGTAGGAGCAGTATCTACTTTTTCTTAAGAACAGCCGCAGATCCCTCACTTCGTTCGGGATGACAGTGCTCTTTCTAGGGTAATCGTCTGGGGGCGGGTTCGGTGGATCGGGCGAATCGAGGGATTGCCCGAATTTTCAGGGCAGATCCCCCGTCTGCGCTCGGGATGACAGAGGCTTTGGGGGGTTAGTTGGCGGCGAAGGGGTGGCGGAGATATTTTCTGGCGGTGTCGGCGCGGGAGGTAGTGGGGCCAGCGTCGATGACGGACTGGTAGTCCTTCAGAGCCTGGGGGCGCTGGCTGTTGAGATCGCGGCACTCTCCGGCGGCGAGCAGGGAGCGGATTTTGAGCTCAGGACCCACACCGGGGAAACTGGCGGCCTGCTCGTAGGACTTGGCGGCTTCATCGAAGTGGCGCTGCCCCCGGAGAGAGTCGCCGAGTCCGAAATAGGCGAGTTCGAGACGAGGGGCGAAGAAGTAGCCGGGGTTGGCGTTGTCGGCGAGGATCTGCAGGTAGGAATCGACAGCGACCATGGCCTGGCCATCGTCTTTGCGCAGGTTGGCCTCTTCGAGGTGGAAGAGGTAGTCGTGGGGATACTCGTGCTCGAGCTTGAGGATGACCTGGATGGCGTCCTTGTAGCGACCCTCACGGCGCAGGAACAGGGCGATGGTGGTGCGGGCTTCGACACTGGTGACGGGGCCGCGGTTGCCGTCGTCGTTGAGCATCGCGAGGCCATGGGATTTGGAGCCGGTAATGCCTGCAAAGCCAATGAGCAGTTTGAAAGGCCACGGCAAGGCGCCGACGACGTATTCGTAGACACCGACGACGAGTTTGGCGTCGACGTAGTCGGGATCGAGTTGGAGGACGCGGAGCTCGTCTTCCTTTGCCCTGGTGGCGAGCCGAAAGCCCGCGCCGTAGGCTCGCTCGACCATGGCCAGATAGGTGCATTCGAGGGATTGCGCATATCCGCGGGCATAGAGGGCGTCGACATCGCTGGCGTTTTTGCTGAGGCGCCAATTTGCTTCGCGGATGGTCTCGTCGGCCAGGCCGAGGATGCGCTGGCGGGCTTGGGGATCTTCCTGCGTGGCGTGGCGGCCGGTGAGAAAGCCGTCGTTGGCATAGAAGGTGGTGTCGAGCAGGTCGAGGCGGTAGAGCTCCTGAAAGAGCAAGGCGTCGAGAAGGAGGACAGTGGCCTGCGGGTCGCCGGGATGCTGGGCGTGGAAGCGGTCAAACCGATCGACGGCACCGGGATAGTCGAGGTCGTAGAAGTGCTGGAAGGCTTCCTTGACGAGGGGATCGTTGTTGAGGGGGTTGGTATGGACTGCGGAGTCTGCGGAAGCCGCCGCTGCTGCCATCAGGAAGAGGCCCAAACCGAGTGCTCGTTTCCACGACGATCCCAATCTCAAGTCTGAATCTCCCTGTTTCAAGCATTTTAAAAAACGGATAACCGATGCATTTTTCCTGCGTTTGACGCGTTCAATGTTGGAGCCGGAAAAATGTTCAAGCAATCTCTGAACAGGCATATGGCTTCTCCTCGGGGCCTAAAGCCAACGTTCCTGTCTTGCAGCTTGCGGCAACGCGATTCCGACCTGCCGCTTGACCCCAGGTAATTCTCTCGAATCAAGGAATGGTGACATGAACCGGAAAGAGCTGCTGCGTTTGTTGCTGAATCAAGCTCAGTTTAACGGATTTGAGTTCCGCCGCTGGTTTCAGGCGCATGTGCGGCCGACATGGCCGGGCGCCGAGGAGGCATTAACGCTGCTGGCGGGGGAAGGCCGGCACTTTACGCTGATCTTTTCTCACGAGTTTGCAAGTTGTTTCTGGCGCACGGGCGCGCAGATGAGCTTCGCAATTCCTTCAGTGACCTACCCGAGGGTGAACAGCTTTGGCGCGGTGGCGCAGGTGACGCGGAAGTCTTTTACGCGGCGAAAGATCAAGCGGGACGCGTGGAAGTATCATCTGCGGCAGATGGCGGCGACTGAGGATCCAGTTGGTTACCTTTGCCGGTTTCTACCCACTCCAGACTTGGAGAAACTGTGTCCGAGCGAGGCGGACGCGATAGCGGCACAGGCCTGAGCTGTCTCCTTGCTCGGCGGGTTTGCCGGAATTTCATTGAAAAACAAATGTAGGCCCCCATTCGACTTTGCTCAAGGCAGGCTTTCGACTCCAACGCCCAAACTCCACCCCAAAGAACAAAAATCACTCCTTGGGTCCTCGGACCCCCGATGGGGCACGGTGTTCCCGTGGTTGGCCCGGCCGGGTTCATTCCGGCCGTGATTTGATGAAAACGAGTCGAGATGTTCAGGAAAACAGAGGTTCAGTGATCTGAGTTGAAGACTCGGATGCCTGATTCCGCGTCTGCCACTACTCATGCAAAAAAGGAATTTACAACCAATCATCGTTAGTACATCTCAGAAGGCTAAAAAACTGCCTCTGCCTACCGAACTTGATTTGCTGCGTCCCTGCTCTCACGGTTGCCCAAAAGGTTCTCCAAAAAAAAGGATTGGTGCCATGAATCGGAAAGAGTTGCTGCGGTTGTTGCTGAATCAAGCTCAATTCAATGGATTTGAGTTTCGGCGGTGGTTTCAGGGGCACGTTGGGCCAAAATGGCCAGGCTCCGACGAGGCATTGACGCTGCTGGCAGGGGAAGGCCGGCATTTCACGCTGATTTTTTCACACGAGTTTGCCCGCTGCTTCTGGCGTACGGGCGCGCACATCAGCTTCATGGTTCCATCGGCCACGTATTCGCGGGTCAATGGACAGGGGGAAGTGGTGCAGGTGACGCGAAAGCCGTTTACACGGAGGATGATCAAGCCGGATGTCTGGCGGTATCATCTGCAGCAGATGGCAGTGGCAGAAGACCCGATTGACTATCTTTGCCGGTTTCTGCCGGCCCCGGACCAATTGAACGTGCGGTCACGGGAAGGGGAACCTCAAGCGGCACAGGCCTGAGCAGAATTTGATTCAGGTGGATGCGGGGATGTTTTAGGATGGATGGGATGACCATGCCTGAGCACTCCCAGACTTCCAGCGCCACATTGCCCGGGCCACTCGCGCTTGCTTCAGCGCGGGAGCGGTTGATTGTGGCACTCGATGTACCGGACGCCAGCTCCGCCGTTTCTCTTGTTGATCGGCTGGAGGGTACCTGCCAGTGGTTCAAAGTGGGGCTGGAGCTATTTGTGGCCGCTGGCCCGGCGGTGATGGAGCCGCTGCTGAAGCGGGGACACAAGGTCTTTCTTGACCTGAAATTCCACGATATTCCGAATACGGTTACGGGAGCGATGCACTCGGCGGCAGCACTTGGGGCGAGCATGATTACGGTGCATGCGGGCGGTGGGCCGGCGATGCTGGCGGCGGCATGCGCGGCGCTTTCGGGGTTGAAGAATCCGCCGCAACTGCTTGCGGTGACGCTGCTTACGAGCATGGACTCGGCCCAGGTGGATGCTGTGGGGCTGGACCACTCCCCAGGCACGCAGGTGGAGATTCTGGCCCGGATGGCGATGGAAGTGGGGGTTCGGGGGTTCGTTTGCTCCCCGCAGGAGGTTGCAAAGCTGCGGGCGCTGACCGGGCCAGGCGGAGTGCTGGTGACACCGGGGATACGTCCAGCGGGGGCGGAACTGCTGGATCAGAAGCGGATTGCGACTCCGGCGGAGGCATTGCGGCGGGGAGCCAGTTTCCTGGTGGTGGGAAGGCCGATCACGCAGGCGGCCGATCCGGCTATAGCGGCTGAGGCGATTTTGAGGGAGATGGCGGAGGCGCTTTAAGTCAACTCTTGAGCATGAAAAAGCCCGGCTGGCGGCCGGGCTTTTCTTGTATCGAAACTGGACGAAGCGATTAAAGCTTCTCGTAAAAGTCGCACACAGAGCACGAGATGTAGACACCGCCGGGGGTACCGCGCTCGCGGTCCTTGACGCGCTTGACAATGCGCGTGGGCTTGCTGCATTTGGGACAGTCTGTCGACTTCGTCGTGTCCATGACTTTCTTGCGGTCACCTGTTTTTGCGATCTTGGCCATTCGTGGGGTGTTTCTCCTTTTTGGGGTTGTCTCTGCACACATCCACCTGCGGCGGACGGCTTCAACGGCGCGGCTCTCTCGACAACTCCCAAGGCTTGCCACTTTTGAAAGGGGATGGCCGGAGGACGGGAGGAACTCGCTAAGTTCAGTTTACAACATTGTCGGGTGTGGCGGGCTCGAAGGCCCGAGGAGCGCGGGTCTGGAGACCCACACGACCGCCGGTCTGGGAGACCGGGGCTACAACCCGTGGGCCTCCACGCCAGCTATTACGGGCGGATGGCGGCCTGGAAGAATTGCGGGCGGGCGGAGCCGGGAGGCGGAGCGGGCTGAGAAGCGTCAGGCGAGGCGGGCTGGGAGGCGGTTGTGGCTGGAGTGTCCGGGACTCCATCAGGGTTGGCGCCCAGTTGGGTTGGGGGCTGCGCAGGCGGCTGAGTTCCCTGCCCTGAGCCAGACGGAGTTCCGGAATGGGCGGTGGTGTTTGGGTCGGGGTGTGGCTTGGGAAATTGGACGGGGCGCATGACACCATCGACGCCGGCCTGAGTGGCTGGGTCGTCCTGGGGAAGCTTTTCACCGGGATTGCGCAGGCTGGGCGGAGCTGCGGGGGCTTCCTTGTCAGGATCGCGCTGGACGTCGCCTACTTTGGCCACCCGCTGGGTGGCTTCGGGATCGAGCGGAGTGCCGTCGATGCGCATGAGGCCTTCTACTTCGTCTTTGGTGAAGACCTGGGGAGGGACGCCGACCTTGGCGACTTCCACACGAATGACGCGGTTGCCGTTGACGCGGACGAATTCGACTTCCTGGGGCGGCTTGCCGTAGATCCACTCTTCAAAGGGCATCTGGCCGTCCATCTCACGGGACTTGTTGTCTGGCTGGCCCTTGGCGAAGAGGAGCATATCGGTGCTCATGCCGACGAGGACATGGTGATCGAGAATGGCATCTTTGAGCTTGGCCGGCAGCGTGTCAGTGTAGGCCTGGATGGGGGTCTTGAGATCGAAGGAGATGAGCGGGGCAAGGAGCGCCTTTACGTCTTTGCCGGTGAGTTCAGGAACGTGGCTTTCAAAGGTGAGGGTGAGTCTCGCGCCGATTGGGTCCTGGTCATTGTTTTGAATGACTGGGTTCATATTTGGCCCGCCGCCAATTTCGACGTGACGGAGGAAACGGTGTCTTGGGTCGGGGCCACCGTTGAGGTCGAAGATGATCTTGTTGCGGTCGAATTTGAGGTCGGTGACGATGAGGCGCTCACCCGGATTGGCGGAGATGCCCTGGCTGGTGACCATTTCGACATAGCGTTCACCGGCCGGGTCGAGTTTGCCATTGGCGGCCAAGATGAGGCCTTTGTGTCCGCGCGGGAAGGGGCGCATGGCAAAGCCCTGCTCGGCCTGCATAAGACGGAGCAGTTCAATCCGGGTTTTGGGATCGAGTTCGGATTTTGTGAGGGGGACGTTTGTCGGTGTGATCTGCTGGTAGCGACGGTCAACGGTGCTGAGGGTTTTGCCGTTGGTTTCGTTGGTTACTGTGCCGGTTTTGGAGTTGATGATGATCTGGGCTGCGGAAAAGGGTGCGGTGGCGCAAGTGGTTGCGACGAGCAGCGCGAAGAGGCACCCGTGACGGAGGAGACTGGATGTCGGAGCAGGCTTCATGGGACCCTCCCATGCACACGAGCTGCATTGAAAAAAACGATAGTCCGATTCGACCACAAAAGGCAAATCGCCGCCGGTTGAAGTAGCGGGGTTGGTTTGAATAGCGCGTTCCCTCGGGGGCTGAATCCCCGCTGATTCTGGGATAGTTGATGTACGGGATAAAGCTCGTACCCTTCAAATCGATCCATTACCCCGGTTCAAGGCACCTTGAGATTGCTGCGGCCGCCGAGGGGGTTGGCCTGTCCTGAGGCGATTTTGAGGAACTTGTCGCGGATGGTGTCGTAGGAGGGCTGACCGTCAACGAACTCGTAGAGGCCTTGGGCCTGGGTTCGTTTCCCTGAACTGTCGATGCCGGTCTCCGTGTAGGAGTCAAAGGAGAATCGGCGCTCGCCTTTCGCGGCCAGGTCGGGATGTTCCCTGGCAAAGCCGGGCTGGTCGAAATCGTTGCTTTCGAGGGTGACGCTTATGAGCAATTTGCCTGACTTGTCAGTAAGTTTGCCGAGGGCATAGACCTTGTAGTTCCCCCAAGGGACGAGCGAGACACTGATGCGAAGTGTGTCTTCGCCGACTTTGACTCGTTCGACTGGGTATTGCTGGAAGCGCGCAGGCACGACACCGCGGGTATGGAGGTCGAGCAGATGGGTCATCTGGGCATCGCGGCAGGCCTTGTCGCCGGCTTCAGCGCAGGCGTGAGCCAGCATCGAGCTACCCTGCCAGTCGTCAGGATCGGCCAGGACGATGGGTTTGAGGGTTTGCATGGCGGAAGCTTCGTCCCCGCTTTCGAGCGCGTCTTCGCTTGAGAACTTAAGGAGGATGGGGTCGTCGGGGTACGCCTTCAACAAAGCCTGGTGGATGGTCAGAGAATCGGCATAGCGGTGTTCGGCGAAGGCCTTGGAGGCATTGTCAAACTGCTGCTTCTGGCCAGGGGTCAGCTTGGCGATCAGGTCTTGAGTGGTTTCAGTGTGCGCGGCGGTGGGGCTGGGGGCAGTCTGGGCGCGGGTGAGACAGGGCAAGCATGGCTGAGGAGGCGAGGTAGATTCGGTTCATTTCAGCTCCCTATGAACACGGTCTCTGAAGAGTTGTGCTTTCCCACCCATTCGCGAAAAAAAAACGCGAATGGATGGGGCACGGAGCATTTTAGCTGGTCCGAATGGGCGGCCGCATCGGTTTGAATTTGCGATGTGGCCGCAGAAATCTAAAAGGATTCGTCGGAAGGGGTTGGCAAGGGCTGCTGTTGCGGAGGAGGGAGTGTGGCGGCGGGGAGGATCTGGATGAGGGCTGGGGCTGCGGGCTCGGCTGGACGGGTGGCGGCTTCGTGCTGCTTGCGGGCTGCGGCGTCGAGATCGACAGGGATGCCGGCAGGAATGATCACGGGGGCGTTGTATTTGTAGTCCAGGTCGCGGGTGAGGCGGTAGACGATTGGAATTGCGGCAAGGAGGACGAAGAAGGCTACCCAGGTGCCGTCAAGACCATAGCCGCCGCCGGTGAGCCAGAAGGGACCCATGGGGTCACCCTGGACGACGGGAGAGTGGTTGTTGACGCCGCTGATGGCGAGGCCGAAGACGAGGGCGCGGCTGGCCTTCCATCCGAAGTTGATTCCCCAGCTGACCCAGAGGGCGCGGGTGCGCAGGTAGGCAGTGGATAGGAGCAGGCTTAACGCGACCGAAACCGAGACACTGGCGTGGCTGGCACCGGGAACGAGGGCCTGAATGATGGCGTAGAACGCAGCGTAGCCGAGCGCTGCGCCGATGGGGCCAACCGCATACTCGAAGCGCTGAAAGCCATAGCCGCGGAAGGCAATCTCTTCGGCGAGGGCCATCATGGCGAAGAATGCCGCGTCCACCAGGAGCCAACCCCAGGCGGAGGGCTGGAGGGCGAGGACGATTGCAATGCCTCCGAGGATGACGAGGGGGACTACGCAGATGAGGGCGATGGACCAGCCGACGGAGAGGCCAAGGCCGATTTCGGAGAGGGAGCCAGTGCGGCGCGGAAGGCCCTGCTGGCTGATGGGGCTGGGTTGGCGGTCCATCCATGAGCCGAAAGCTGCGTACCCGAGCAAAAGGAGGAAGACGAGCATGGCCTGCTCGACAAGCGGGGACAACTGCGAACTGGAGAGGCCAGCGGCACCGTGGTGAGCCAGCGAGCGGGCGAGAAAGAAGTAGCAGACGGCAGCGATGAATTGGAGGTAGGCGCGAATGCGGGTTCCGCCTGGTGGTGGAGCAGTCATAGTCCACCTTCGGTGCTAGACATCGAGGTGCCGAAGATGGGGTTTAATCGAGCGAGACTCACGAAAAACGTACCTCAGGGGCTAAAGCCCAGCTTTTATTCTCAGATTCCTGCGGCCCAACTAAAGTCATGCCCTGACGCTTCTTGCTGCTGCCGTGGAGTGTTTCCGCAGCGTGTAAAGTTCCGGCTGATTCCTCCGCTTTTGTGCGGGGGATGAATCCCCGGCCTACCGCACGTTTGGTCGTCGCCATTTGGGTGCGCGGTGGGGCCACTAGCTTTCCGTGTAGAACTGGGCAATGTTGCGGAATTTGCGCTGGCGAGCGGCGACGAGGATGTCGATGGGCGCGGATTTCAGCTGAGACAGCTGCTCTTTCAGGGCAAGGCCAAGGATTCCGGTGCCGGCTTCGCGGTCGGCGTGGGCGCCTTCCTCCGGTTCGGCAATGATGCCGTCGACGCAGCCAAGTGCGGCGACTTCGGGAGCGGAGATACGCATGGCCTCAGCGGCGAGCTGCTTGTTGGCTGCGTCGCGCCACATGATGGCGGCGCAGGACTCGGGGGTGATGACGAAGTAGAGGGCGTTTTCAAGAATCAGTACGCGGTCTGTCACCGCCAAGGCAAGTGCGCCACCGGAGCCGCCTTCTCCGGTAATGACGGAGATTGTGGGGACGCGGAGGCGGGACATTTCGAGAATGTTGCGGGCGATTGCTTCGGCCTGGCCGCGCTCTTCCGCTCCGAGGCCGGGGTAGGCGCCGGGAAGGTCGATGAAACTGATGACGGGGCGACCGAATTTCTCGGCGATCTTCATGCAGCGGAGAGCCTTGCGATAGCCCTCGGGATTGGGCATGCCGAAGTTGCGGCGAACCCGCTCCTTGGTGGTGCCGCCCTTGCGGTTGCCGATGACCATGACCTCTTCGTCGCCGAGGCAGGCGAATCCGCAGGATACGGCTTCATCGTCGCCATAGGCGCGATCGCCGTGGATCTCGCTGAAGTCCGTGAATATACGTTCGATGAAGTCCATGGGATAGGGCCGCTGCGGATGCCGCGCCCGCTCGATTCTGATCCAGGCCGGGGAAACCGGCTGCCCCTGATTGGAATTCCCTGTCTGCTGTTCGCTCATCTGTACCTGGGGCCGATTGCGGAGAGCCGCCAGCCCTTTGTTGATTCTACGGGTCCGGGGCGGTTGGGACAAATGTGGGATGCATTTTGGCGAGTCAGCCAGTCAGCGGGTCAGCAAGTCAGCATTCGAGCGGGTTTGTGGGGATGTCAGAGTAGGGTCTCCCTGGGTTTGGGTTCGGGAGCGGTGGGGGTTGTCGGCACCTCGGCGATTTCCACCACCGGGGTTAATTCCGTTGGTTCTACGGGGACAGGGTCGGGGGATTCTTCCCGCTCGGGTTCGGTTGGGGTTGGTTCGGTTGGGGGTTCGAGGAGAGCGTCAATGCGATAGCCGGCGGCTTCGGCGGAGGCGAGGGCTTCGTCGACCATTTCGCCGATGCGCACGATAGCATGGCGGTTGAGGGTTGGTTCGCCCGCCTGTTTGAGCAGGGTGGGCATAAGGAGCCACCAGAGGAGCTCTTCGTACGGTTCGCGGATGAGGTAGGAGTGGCCGTCGGCTTGGTGTGCGCCGGTGAGCCAGCGGACGTCTGGGTCGGTCCAAAGGTCTGCGGCGAGAGCGACGCGTTCCGAGGCGGGGGCTGGGGTTTCCGGAACATCAGAAATGGCTTCGGCCTGCGCGATTCCGGCTTCGCTGAGCAGGACTACCTTGATGCGGGCAGCGACGCGCCAGGGTTCTTCACCCTCAAAGCCGAGCGAACTTAGGGCCTGGGCAAAGGGTTCGCGGAGGCGGAGGCTGTCGAAGAGGTCGAGGGCCATTTTCTGGGGTGCTTCGGCGTCGACGGATTCGGCTAGTGACTCAAGAACGCACCAGCCAAGCAGCGGTCCCCACATGGCGGTTGCAGTGAATTGCGGGCTTGGGCTGGGGAGGACGCGGCGGGCGGCGGCGGTCCAGGGGTGGGTGAACGCTGCCTCGATAACCGGCATGCGCATGGCGGCGAGGAGGCGTTCGCGGAAGACCGGGGCGAGAAGCGCGGGGCTGGTGGGCGGAACATCTGACTGGCGGCCCTCGTGGGCGAGGCGGGAGAGGTGGATTTTCTGGGCGGCACGGAGGAACTGCTCGCAGCGACGCCAGGCGAGGTCAAAGAATTCCTTGCGTTCGGCGTTGATCCGCTTGTCTTTTCCGTCGGCAATGGAGCGGGGATGCTCGGCAAGATCAGCGAGAAGGCGGACGATTCCAGGATCGAGTGCAAGGCGGAGCGCGTCGTGGACGGGCTGAAGCTCGAGGTTGATAAGCGCATCGTCAAGACTAGGCACACCGCGTCCGTCGAGTTGGTCGCAGAGGCGGCCCCAGGGCTTTTCCCCGGTGGCATGCAGTTCGCGCCAGTCCAGAAAGACGTAGCACTGGTAGCCGTGGAGGTCGAGGGTGAGGCCGTGCGTAGAGAACTCGCCGGAGCGGCGAAGGTATTCGAGGCCAGTGAGCGAGTCGCGGAAGGAGAGGACGGCTTCGGCGTTCCCGGTGAGGCCCAGGCCCTGTTGAAGGCGTAGCTGGCGGAGGTGTCCGGCGGACTTGTCGGCGTAGGCGGCGGAAAAATCGATCGTGCCGCGGGTTGATCCGTAACGGTTGTTGTAGACGACAAGGGCGCGCTCGATGCCGTTGCGGTTGGAGTAGGCGAAGACGTTTTCGTCGACCTTGCCGTTGCTCTGGAAGAAGTCGTAGAGCAGGAAGTTGGTGCTCTCAGCGAAGAGCCAGCGGCGCTTCAGGAGTGGGGCGATTTGGAGATTGTGACGCTCGACTAGCCATTGGTTGGGGGTCTCGTCGTAGCGGGGTCGGTAATACTCCATGCCGTACTTTTCCGTGAAGCCTTCGACCTGGCCGTGGCCGAACATGGGCAGGCCGGGGAGGGTGGCCATGAGGGCGGCGACGCCGAAGCACTTGTCCCCGGTTCCGAACTGGTCAACTGCGGTGCGTTCGTCGGGATTGCTCATGAAATTGACGTAACGCTTCATGATGTCGGGGTCGAATTCGAGGGTGTTTTTGATGACGGAACGGTATTCGGCGTTTTTCTCGTCGCGCATCATGTTCATGAAGGCGGAGTTGTAGACGCGGTGCATGCCGAGCGTACGGACGAAGTAGCCTTCCATGAGCCAGAAGGCCTCGGCCAGAAGGAGGGTGCCCGGGACTTCAACGGCGACGCGGTCGACGACTTCGCGCCAGAATTCGTGGGGCATGGCGCGGTCAAACTCTGCTTGGGAGAGGCCGTATTCTGCGCGAGACGGGATGGCTCCGCTGGCACTGGGGCCGGGAAACCAGAGCCGATGGAAATGACGCTTGGCCAGGGTCATGGCGGCGTCGAAGCGGATGACCGGGAAGAGGCGCGCTACGTGGAGGATGGTTTGGATGACCTGCTCACGAACGGCAGCGTTGAGGTAGTCGAGCTGGGCGGTGTCGTTCCACGGGAAGCTGGTGCCGTCGTTGCCGTGGTAGATGTAGCGGGTTTGGCCGGTGTAGCGGTCGGTCCGGCGGAAGACGACGGCGGCGTCGGTCTGGTCGAAGTAGTGGTCTTCGATCTTGATTTCAACGCGCGGGTCGTGGGAGAGGTCGGGACCGTTGAAGCTGTAGGCGGGATAGGGCGATTCGTTACGGCCGATGAACCACTCGGGGTGTTCGATGACCCAGGGGGAATCAATGCCCATGTGGTTGGGGACCATGTCACTGGCGAGGCGGAGTCCGTGTCGATAAGCACGATCGCGGAGGTTGGTGTATGCGCGCTCGCCGCCGAGGTCTTCAGAGATCGTGTAATCGAAGAGCGAATAGGCGGAGGCTACAGCGTCCTGATTGCCGCAAAGTTGCTTGATGGTTTTGGATGCGCGGCTGCGCTCCCAGACGCCGATGAGCCAGAGGGAATTGAGGCCGCGGGCGGCTAAGGTGGCGAGTTCTTCGTCGGGAATCTGATCGAGGCGATTGATGGGGCGGCTGTATTGCTTGCTGAGCTGCGCGAGCCAGACGAAGGTGCTCTTGGCGATGAGAACCGTGTTGGGCATCCAGGCGGTATCTGGGGAAAATCTCTCGTATTCGTGAGCAGGATCGCCGAAGACGGGAACTTGCGATTCGCTGACGATCGAGGGCCACTGCTGCCAGCCGCGCTCGCGGACTCGAGCGGCGGCGGCGCGAGCTTCGGCAGCGGCGCGGGCTTCCGCTTCAGGGTCGGGCGGGTTGTACATTGCCCAGATGGCTAGGTCCTCTTCGTGGAGGATTTCGCCGGCAACGAGGAGGAAGCGATCGAGGCTTGCGCCGAGCAGGGGCTTCCAGAGGCGGCGGATGAGGTCGAGTTGATCGCTGAGGGAGGTGGGTGAGCCGAGAGCGGGCTTGCGAAGCAATTCTAGGAGGGTGACGAGGCCCTCGTCGTCGAGCGGAATAAGGGGACGGGTGGCGAAGTAGTCCGGCAGGCGCTCGGTTACCTGTCGATAGACGGTTTTTTCGGCCAGGGTCTTGTCTTCAAAAAGCTCCTCGAATGGTTTGAACGCCTCGTTGCTGTTGGCGGCGTAGAGGAGCAGGAGCTCTTCCATGGCAGCGGCGCGGTGGGGGACGCCGCCGGTTGAGCCAGCCAGCCATTGGCGGGGTGTTTCGAGGCCGCGCATGATGGATTGGCCTGGGAAATGCTCGACAAAGGTGAGGAGCATGGAATCGAGCGCAGTGGAACTGACGCGGACGGAAAACCAGTCGAGTGCGTCGGTTATGACTTCGGGATCGAGCTCTTCGCGGTAACGGGCGATGAGGACGTGGCTGGCTTCGTCAATGAGTCCCATGGCGAAGAGCTGGGCGGCATGGACGGCGCGTTCGGGGTGGTTTTGCGCGTCGCGAACCTGATTGATGCGGAAGGCAAACTGGCGGCAGGCGGCCATATTTGCGAAGACGACGTTGCCGGAAAAGGAAAACAGGGAGTCGGCGAACTGGTAGCGTTCCCGGGCATTTCGTGCAATATGGAATTCCATCATAAGAGGACCAGCTCCAAAACTCGTTCAGCAAGCAAAAACGCCAAAAAACGCAACTGGGGTGGTGCCGCTGCGCTGATCGTATTTACACGCTGCGCGCGCGGCTGAAACGCAGCCAAAAAGTAAAGTATCACCAATGAGGCATGGGGCGCAGAAAACTCTTATTGGGAGAGCAGTTGGGGGTGTTTCAAGAGGGACCTGACAGTGCGGCCGAGCTTGAAAACTCTATACTTTGTGAAGCTCGAGAGAAAGCATGGGTAGACAGGTGGCGGAGATGAGCGAACCGGGCGCGATTACGGAGAAGAATGGGCCGGTGCGATCGATTGCGTACCTGGTGAGCCGGTATCCGACGTTGTCGATGATCTTTGTGCTGCGCGAGGTGGTTGCGCTGCGTGGAATGGGATTCCGGATTGAGACGGCTTCAATCAATCGGCCGGATAGGGCGCCGGAAGACCTGACGGAAGTGGAGCGCAGCGAAGCGGAGCGAACCTATTGCGTGAAGGAACACGGGATTCCGGGGGCGGTGAGCGCGCATCTGAGGACGTTTGCGGGGACTCCTCGAGGATATTTGCGCGGCGTTTGGCTGGCTGTGCGTTTGGCGAAGCTTGATTTGGGCCGGCAGTTGCTCAACCTGGCGTACTTTACTGAGGGACTTATGGTAGGCGTGTGGATGTGGGATCAAAAGATCAAACATCTGCATGTGCACCTGGCTTCGCAGGCGGCTAGCGTGGGGCTGTTTACGCAGAGGGTGTTTGGAGTGGGCTACTCGCTGACGGTGCATGGGCCGGACGAGTTTTATGACGTGGAGGGGCAGTACCTGACGGAAAAGATTGCAGCAGTGGATTTTGCGGTGTGCATCAGTTCGTACACGGAAAGCCAGTTGATGAAGCTGTCTCCGTATAGCGATTGGAAGAAGTTTGAGGTGGTGCGCCTGGGGGTGGATTTGAAACAGTTTGGGCCAGTGGTAGGGGATGAGGTGCGGGATGACTTTGAGATTCTGTGTGTGGGTCGGCTGACGCCGGCCAAGGGGCAACACTTGCTGATTGATGCGGTGGACAGGCTGGCGCGGCAGGGTCGGCGGGCGCGTCTGAGGCTGGTGGGGGGTGGGCCGAATGAGGGTTCTCTTCGCGCGTGTGCGGCGCGGATTGGGTGGCCGGAAGCGGTGGTGTTTGAGGGGCCGGTGAACCAGGACCGGATTCGGGAGTTTTATGCGCGGGCGGATGCGTTCTGCCTGCCTAGTTTTGCGGAGGGGTTGCCGGTGGTGTTGATGGAAGCGATGGCGATGGGGATTCCTACGGTGTCGACTTACATAGCGGGGATTCCGGAGCTGATTCGGGATGGGGTGGATGGGTTGCTGGTGCCGGCTGCGGATGTGGATGCGCTGGTGGGAGCGCTGGGAAGGCTGATGGAGTCAATGGAGTTGCGGGAGAGGTTGGGAGCTGCCGGGCGGGAGCGGGTGCGGGAGGGGTTTGAACTGGGGGCGAATGTGGAGAGACTGGCGGAGGTGTTTTGGGAACGAGTTGGGGACTGAGGTTTCCCACGCCTGTGCCAGGAAAAACAAATGCAGGTCCTTCGACTCACCACCCCCAAACTGGACAGCGTTTGGAGCCCCGTTCACTCAGGATGACAGTCATTTCATTTGTACCTTGCTGAGAGCGGGTTAGTTGCACAAGATGACAGCAAGACCGGCACAGCGAACGGATTAGCTTGTGGCAAAGAGTTTGGCGACGGCGGCGATCAGGCCGGGGATGTCGGAGGGGCTGGCTTCGATGGCGGGTTGCCAGGCTAATTCGCGGAGCGTGGTGCTGGTGATGGGGCCGATGGAGATGCCGGGGATGCCGGCGAGGGGCCAGGGGATTTTGGCGGCTTTTGCGGCTTCGGCGAGGCGGGTGGCGCTGGAAGAGCTGGTGAAGGTGGCAGCGTGGATGCCAGCGGCCAAGGCGACCTTTAGCTGGGCTGGTGCAGTCTCCGGCATGACGTTGCGGTAGGCGTCGACTACACCGACCCGGGCGCCGGCTTCTCGCAGGGCGTCGGGGATGATGTCGCGGGCTACGGCGGCTCGGGCGAGGAGAATCTTCTGGCCGGCGACTTGGGAAGCAAGAGCCTGAACCAAACTTTCGGCCACGTATGATTTTGGGACAAGGGTAACCTGGAGGCCCTCATGGCGAGCTGCATCAGCGGTCGCTTGACCGATGGCGGCTACCTTGAGGCCGGCCGGTTGGAGGAGCTTGATGCCAAGGGCGGCGGCGCGGGCGGCGAGGGCGCGGACGGTGTTGGCACTGGTTAGGATGAGCCAGTTGTAGGCGGTTAGATTGCGGATGGCTTCGTCGAGTGCGGCAAAATTCTCCGGAGGCTGTATTTCGAGGACGGGAACTTCGACTGGTTCGGCACCGACGGCGCGGAGGCCATCGCTGAGTTTGCCGGCTTGATGAGCGGCGCGACTGATGAGCACACGTCGGCCTGCAAGGGGGAACGAGGTCACCGGGCAGCCTCGGCAGCGAGCAGGGGACCGGCACCGGCGTCGAGCAGCATTTTAGCGGCGAGGCGACCAAGGGCGGCGGGATCGGAGCCCTGGAATGGGATGCTGTGGAAGATGCGCACGGCGGAACCGGTTTCTGGGTCAGCGACAACTCCAAAGACTTCGGCTTTCGGGTTATCGAGGTCGGTGCTGATTCGGCAATGGATGCCGATGGGGACCTGGCAGCCGCCGCCAAGTTCAGCCAACGCGGCGCGTTCTGCGGTTACAGCGAAGCTGGTGGCGGGGTCGTTAAGAAAAGCAACGGCGGCGATGGTTTCGGCGTCGTCTATGCGGGTCTCGATACCGAGCGAGCCTTGGCCGGCGGCGGGGCAAAAGTCTCTCGGGTCAAGCCGTTCCCTTAACCATTGAGTCTTTTCGAGGCGGTCGAGGCCGGCGGCGGCGAGCAGAATGGCGTCGACCTGGCCTTCGTCGAGCTTGCGCAGGCGCGTGTCGACGTTGCCGCGGAATTCTACGGCTTCAATATCGGGACGAATGGCTTTCAACTGGGCGCGGCGGCGCTGGCTGCTGGTGCCTACGACTGCTCCCTGGGGGAGTTCGGTGAAGCTCCAGAACTTTACGGAGACCAGTGCATCGCGCGGGTCGATCCTAGGCGGTGTGGCGGCGAGGGCGAAGGGCGCGGGGAGTTCGGTGGGCAGATCCTTGAGGGAGTGAACGGCGAGGTGGACTCGACCTTCAGCGAGGGCTTCCTCGATTTCCTTGGTGAACATGCCCTTGGAGCCGACCTGGGCGAAGGTGACTTCCTGAAGGCGGTCGCCGGTGGTTTTGATGATCTCGATTTCTACTTCATGGCCCTGGCCGCGAAGCAGGCCGGCGATGTGATTGGCCTGCCAAAGGGCCAGTTGCGAACCACGGCTTCCGATACGGAGCTTCATCGACGGGTCTCCACGCTGGCAGCGCTCATGGGATCGCGTTCAGCTTTTTCTGATTCTGCAAAGTTGACGGGCTGGGGGGCTACCGGTTCGGGTGCTCGCTCGGCTGCGGCGGGAATGGACCACTCGTCGCAGACGGTTTCGAGGCGGAGCTGGTCACCTTCGCGAGCGGCCTGCTTGAGAGCCTGCATGGGCGGGTGGAGGAACTTGTTTACCAGTCCCCGGGTGAGTGCTTCGATGGCGGCCTGCTGATCGGCGGTTAGGCTGCCGAGACGGGACTGGATGCGGCGAAGTTCTACCTGGCGGATCTCTTCGGCCTGTCGTTGCAGGGCGACGATGGCTGGAGCAACGTTGACGGCGCGCTGTTTCTGGTGGAAGCGCTCAACTTCCCCAGCGATGAGGGTTTCGGCATCGCTGGCTTCGCGGCTGCGCTCGGCGAGGTGGGCAGCGGCAACGGCCTGCAGGTCGTCCATGTCGTAAACGAAAACGCCTTCGAGCTTGCCCATTTCGGGGTCGACGTCGCGAGGAACGGCGATGTCGATGAAGAACATGGGCTTGTTGCGGCGGCGCTGCATAAAGGCATGGCCGTGTTCGCGACGGAAGATGGGGTGGGGCGCACCGGTGGAGCTGATGACGATGTCGGCATCGCTGGCGGCTTCGTAGAGTTGCTCGTATGGGATGACGCGGCCCTTGAACTGCTCGGCCATCCTGCGGGCGCGCTCCTGGGTGCGATTGCTAACGAGGATGGCGCCGGCTCCCTGCTGGACGAGGTGGCGGGCGGCGAGTTCGCTCATTTTGCCTGCGCCGACGACGAAGACGGTGCGACCCTGGAGCGAACCGAAGATCTTTTTCGCAAGATCTACGGCTACGGAGGCGATGGAGACTGAGCTTGAGCCGATTTCGGTCTCGGTGCGGACTTTCTTGGCGGCGGCGAAGGCGCTCTGGAGCAGGTGCTCGAGCTGGCCGGAGACAGTTCCGGCGGCACGGGCGACGGCGAAGGCTTCCTTTACCTGGCCGAGGATTTGGGGCTCGCCGACGACCATGGAGTCGAGGCTGGCGGCGACGCGGAAGAGATGGCGGACTGCGTCGCGGTCGGTCTGGCGGTATATGTGTGGCTCGAGGAGCGCGCGGTCGAGGCCAAAGTGCTGATGGAGGAAGCCGGTGAGGTCGGTTTCGGGGGATTCGACGGCGGCCAGCAGTTCGACGCGGTTGCAAGTGGAGACGATCATGCACTCGGTGACGCCCTCCATGGCGGCGAGGGCGCGGGTGGTGTCGGGCAGATCTTCCCGGCCGATGGCTATGCGCTCGCGGAGGGCGATGGGGGCGGTCTTGTAGTTGATGCCGATGATGGACAGGCTCATGGGGCACCGAACCTGTGAACATGGCTGAAAAGGTTGGCAGTCCAGACAACGACCATTACGGCAAAGACTGCGCCGGAAAGGTAGGCGGCTTTGCGTCCTCGGAGGCCGGCGGCGCGGCGAACAAGGAGAAGGAGGACGTAAATGGCCCAACTGACGAAGGCGGCGATGATCTTGGGATCGAGGAAATAAGCTGCGCCGAGGGAGGTTTCCTGGGCGAGAACGACACCGATGACGAGGCCGACGGTCATGCACGGGAAGCCGAATTCGAGCATGGCTTCAGAGAGGCGCTCGAGGGTATCGAGGGGTGGAAGCCAATCGAGAGGAGCCCACCTGGAGTCGTCGCCGGTCAGGAACTTGGATTTGGGCTTGGCTTTTAGACGGCGCTCCTGAACGAGATAGAGGATGGAGGCAAGCAGACTAAAGCCGAGAGCCACGTAGGCCAACAGGAGTGCGGCGATGTGGGCGACGAGCCAGCTTACGCGGACTCCCTGGGATGGGAATGTGTAGCGTTCGGAGCCCAGGGCGGGAATCAGAACCAGGAGGAATGTTACCGGTAAAGCGAACAAGCCAAGAGATATAGCGTCGTAAAGCCACCAAACCAGGAAGAAGACCGAGACGACCGCGAAGCCCAGCAGGGATTGGACTTCGCGCATGCTGACCGGGACCCAACGGTGGGCCTGCACGAGCATTTCGACTGCGGAGACGAAGTGGAAGAACCAGGCCATTCCGCCGAGGTGAACGCACCAGCGACGCCAGCGATCGGCTTTATAAAGCACAGCCGGGAAGACGGCGACGGACGCCGTTGCGTAGAGGATAGCCGCAACTCGAAGCCAAAGCAGATACATGCCGTAATTCACCTTAAAGGCGTAACTGCTCAGTATACTGTGATGCAAATCACGTTGCGGAATGGATTTGGGGGCATTCGGTGACGACCTGAGACGCTGCTTGACGACCCTAAGCACGAATTCTCAGAGGGATTTGGCGTAAACCAGTCCGGGACGGTTGTGACCGTAGTAGTCCTGTTCACGACCACCGAGTTGATAACCGTGCTTCTGGTAGAGGCGCATTGCTGCCGAGTTCTTCGCATCGACATGGAGCCAGATTGCGTGGGATGCTGCGTTTCGCGCGGAGTCTTCCAGACGGCGGAGCAATTCTGCTCCAATGCCGAGGCCGCGAGCTTCGGGAAGGACCTCAAGGGTCTGGATATAGGCGAACCGATTCTCCAGTTCCCTGCCCCATTCCACGATGGCAAAGCCCAGCATCCGGGTATCGCGCTCGGCGATCCAGGTGGCCACGCGAGGTTGACGGACGATCTGGCGCATGTAGGAGCGAGAGAAGCGATGGGGCGGTTGAAAGCAGGCTTCTTCAATCGCATAAAGGGTGGGGGAATCCTGCGGGATGTAGGGGCGGTAGAGCACAGGGTCACTGTATCCCAATCGGGATAATCAGGAGTGGCGGCACGATACGAGAACGCGACAAGGCGAGGGTCGTGATTTCGCACCACAGGTCGGCTGAGTCTATGGTTCCTTGTATCGTGCTCGAGGGAGTTAAAGCAGATTATTCGACTCACCACCCCCGAACGGAAAAACGTTCGGGGTCCGTTCGCAAGAATGACAGGCTCTGTTGTAGAGATATCTTGACTCAAGATACTAAGGGTCGCGGGTATCCCGATGGGCCACGCAGACTGTGTCTCTTTTAAGAATCAGTGGGGGCGTGGTGCGATTTCCCTGTTCTGGTTACTTCTAGTGTAGTGCGTCATAAATAGAATCATGTATGAGGCGAGGCTCATCTTATGATGAGGAGGCCTCGTCATGCGTATAGCTCCGGCCATTGTGATCGATGAAACTACAGGCA
>Ga0302319_10001803_pt1 | contig 47311 bp, 40 predicted proteins | sample Bog_T0_2_FD_203319 | JGI IMG/M metagenome (GOLD analysis project Ga0302319, IMG submission 203319) | Peat permafrost microbial communities from Stordalen Mire near Abisko, Sweden - Bog_T0_2 | ecosystem: Environmental > Terrestrial > Soil > Wetlands > Peat | place: Sweden: Abisko, Stordalen Mire... | reverse complement strand
CTCGGAGGGACATTCGGGCATAGAGGCGATGCGGGCGATGCCCTTGAGTGGCTCTGTTTTTATGGAGACGATGTAGATGGGCGATGGGTGCTCTGGCTTGAGAGCGACGAGGTAGGCGGCGGTATGGTCAATGGCTTTGCTTTGCAACGGATCGGCGGTAACGCAAAGGTGGATCGGCGCTGCCGGATGTTACGAAAAGACAATGGTGAAGTCGAATTACCCGTTTCGCTGCGACTGGGCATGACACAAATGCAGGTACACAGAGCTCTAGGGGAAGCTTCCCTCAAGTACCGGAACATTCTTATCTTCGATCACGAGCACGCTGAAACAATACACAAAGAACCCTACACAGTGTCGAATACGGTCTACATTGTCCTTCGCAAGGGCGCAGCGTGGTCTATCCAAGTATGGAAGATCACCGTGTCCTAAGCTTCGATTACTCGCGGAACCCTACAAGTAGCGCACTATCCCTTGTCAACGATTCTTGCCAGATTTCTCATTGGTTGCCGAACTGCCGTGCCGGAGGGTAAGCTCTTTCCGCCATGTACACGACACTCAAGCTGACATTTGAATCGAAGATTGCGACTCTTACGTTGAGCCGCGCGGAGAAGCGCAACGCGATCAGCCATGCGCTGATTGATGAATTCCTGGCGGCGCTGGATGAGGTGGAGCGCTCGGCGGCAGTGGTTCTGATTGTGGCGGCGGAGGGCAAGGCCTTTTCGGCAGGGATGGACCTGGAGAACTTGCAGTCCTTGCTGACGCATACGGCCGAGGAGAACCATCGCCACAGCGAACGCATCGCGACGCTCTTCCGCTCGCTCTACGATTTTCCGAAGACGACGATTGCCGCAGTTCACGGCGCAGCCATTGCCGGTGGCGCGGCGTTAGCGACTTTGTGCGACTTCACGCTGGCTTCTACCGAGGCGAGTTTTGGATATACCGAGGTGCGTATCGGATTCGTCCCGGCGATTGTTTCGGCATTTCTGATTCGGCAGGTGGGCGAGAAAGACGCTCGTGACCTGCTGCTGACGGGGCGCATCATCGGCGCGGAAGAGGCCTTCCGCATGGGACTGGTGAACGAGGTGATCGCGCCGGAAAATCTGAGAGCGCGGGTGCAGCGGCTGGCGGAGCAATTGCTGGAGAACTCTCCGGCGTCTTTGCGGGCGACCAAGGCGCTGCTGCGCGAGTACGGGCGCGAGGCGATTGGGCGCGATATTCGCGGCGGTATGGAGGCGAATGCCTCGATGCGGATGAGCGCTGATTTCCAGGAGGGGATAAAGAGTTTTCTGGAGCGGCGGAAGCCACGCTGGAGCGAGTAGGGACCGTAGTTTGAATGAGAAGAACAACTGCAAGAGCAAAGTCAACGACCCCACCTTAGCCGCGCAAAAGCGGCGCGTCGAAGATGGGGCACCCGTTCACCTGGGGCGCCCGAGCTCCATCAATGTTGTAACCTAACTGGATGAGCACAATTTGCGAGACGACACTGCGGGTGCGCTACGCCGAGACCGATCAGATGGCAGTGGTGTATCACTCCAACTACATCATCTGGTTCGAGGTGGGGCGGGTTGAACTGCTGCGGCAACTGGGCTTCAGCTACCTGGAGATGGAACAAGACGGACTGAACCTTCCGGTGGTTGAAGTGAAGTGCCGGTACAGGCATCCGGCGCGCTATGACGATGAAATCGTGATCCGGACACGGTTGTCACAGATGCGAACCTCTCTGCTGGGCTTTCACTACGAGCTGCTGCGCAAGGCCGATGGGCGATTGCTGGCCGAGGGCGAAAGCGTACACCTGGTGGTGGGACGCGATATGAAGCGCACGCACTTGACGGGCAAATATCTCGCGGCCTTCCACGCTGCGGCTGAAGTTGCGCAGCTCGCGACGCACGCCGAAGCGCAAGCCGCGACACAGGCTGAAACGAAATCATAAAAGGGGAATCCATGGCTGCACTGCACTTAAACGGAAATGATCTGGCGCTTGAGAATTTTGAGCAGGTGGTGCTGCATCGGCAACCCGTGCTGCTGGAACCAGCGGCCCGGGAGCGCGTGATGCGGGCGCGCGAGGTGGTGGACACGCTGGTGTCGAGCGACCGCGTGGCATATGCGATCACGACTGGAGTGGGACACCTGGCCGATGTGCGAATCTCGGCTGACCAGGCGCGCGAGTTGCAGATCAACCTGGTTCGCTCCCATGCGGTGGGAGTGGGCGATCCCTTGAGCGAGGCGGAGTCGCGGGCGATGATGCTATTGCGCGCCAACTCACTGGCCAAAGGGTTCAGCGGCGTGCGTGCGGTGGTGATTGAGACGCTGTGCAATATGTTGAACCGCGGCGTGCGTCCGGTGATTCCTTCGCAAGGATCGGTGGGAGCATCGGGCGACCTGGCGCCACTGGCACACCAGGCGCTGGTGCTGATCGGCGAGGGCGAGGCCTGGTACGAGGGCCGCCGCATGAGCGGCATGGAGGCGATGAATGCGGCGCAGATTCCGACGATCCGCCTGGAGGCGAAGGAAGCAATCTCGCTGATCAACGGAACGCAGGCGATGCTGGCCGTGGGATCGCTGGCACTACTGCAGGCGCGGACGTTGGCGGCCACGGCTGACGTACTGGGCGCAATCTCACTGGACGTGCTGCAGGGCACCGACGTTGCCTTTGACGAGCGGATTCACCATGCGCGTCCCCATGCCGGGCAAACCCTGGTAGCGAAACACATGCGGACCATGCTGGAAGGCTCGCTGCTGCGCGAGCGGCACCGCGACTGCAAACGGGTGCAGGATGCCTACTCGATGCGCTGCATTCCGCAGGTGCATGGGGCGGTGCTGGATGTGCTGGACTACGCGCGGCAGGTCTTCGAGATTGAGATGAATTCGGCGGTGGATAATCCGCTGGTCTTCGTCAAGGCGCCTGCTGCTGGAACAAAAGCGAAGCCGGGAGATGCGGTGGAGGGTGAAGTGATTTCCGGCGGCAACTTCCACGGTCAGCCAATCGCCTTCGCTCTGGACTTCATGGCGATTTCGATTTCGGCGATTGCAGGGATTAGCGAGCGGCGCATTGAGCGAATGGTGAATCCCGCGCTGAGCGAAGGACTGCCGGCCTTTCTGGCTCCGGGGGCGGGATTGAACTCAGGCTTCATGATGCCGCAGGTGACGGCGGCGGCCCTGGTGAGCGAGAACAAAGTGCTGGGACATCCGGCGTCGGTGGACTCGATTACGACGAGTGGAAACAAGGAAGACTATGTTTCGATGGGCATGACGGCGGCGCTGAAACTGAAGCGCGTGATCCAGAATGTGCGGTATGTGCTGGCCATTGAGGCGTTGGCCGCAGCGCAGGCGGTCGATCTGCTGGCTCCGTTGAAACCTGGAAAACGCGCGCAACAGGCGTTGAAGGAGATTCGCGCGGTATCGCCCACGGTAATGCAAGACCGGTCGCTGGCGCAGGATATCGCCAAGGTTTCAGAGGTGATTCAGGCGGGGAAGATAGCGGTTGTTTTGCGCTGAGACAGTAGCATTTCTACAGCTTTCGGGATACGGCGGGGCGGCAACTATGGATTCCGAGAGAAAGAATCCACAGCGATATGTAAGCTGATGAACAGAAACGGTTTGTTATCAGCACAATTGGCTGGTGAATTGCACTCACTTGGGTATTCACGTCGTTCTTGAGTCTTCATTGTGGAGGCAAGGGCGATGGGTGCGTGACCCGGAGCTATGCATGAGAGTGTGATCGTTCCGGCGTTGCCTGTAAGTCTTGTGCACAACTTGCCATCAAGGTCAGGGAACGGTCTGCACAGAGCCAACCAGAGGTTGGCTCGTTTTTTGCGCCAATTTTCAGAGCCGGATTGCAAGCAATAACGCTGGCCTTGAGGCTTGTGGAATCAGTATAGTAAACAGCGCGGCGAGGATTATGAACATAGTGTTTTCTCCGGATTTTCGCTGGTTATTTCCGGTTTTTGTCGGCTAGCAACAGGATATTGCAGAAGATTAACCGAAATTCTTGTTGACACATAGACGGGAAACCCTCAAATTACAAGGGTCATCTGGTTACCAAGTCGATGCGTATCGATTGGGGTTCTGGCTGACAAGGAGTTTGCCCCCGCTCTGGCGGCTCCGTACAATTCGCATGGCAGCTACGACTTTAGCGCCCGTGGATTCACGGGATGTGGTTCGTTGCGATGATTGCCACCTGGTCCAGTTCCGGACCTCAAACAATATTTGCCGCCGGTGCAAGACTTCTCTGGATGAACTTCCAGAGGTAGTTCCCATGCATGCGCCGGTCACAATGATGACGCACACGGCGGAGACGATACCGTGCCGTCAGCTTCCGGTTGCGGCGGCCATCCGTTCTTTGCGGGTGCGGGCTGGACTCAGCCAGCGTCAGCTTGCTCTTCGCATGAGCGTTCCGCGAACCTATGTGTCCAAGATCGAAAACGACAAGGCGTGCCCGACCCTGGGTTCGCTGGAGCGGCTGGCCGGAGCCCTGCGGGTACGCATCAGCGACCTGCTGACAACCGGACGGACGAACGAGGACGATATCCGCGAGCTTTCGCAGGACGAGTTCATCGCCGAACTGATGCCCTATATGCGCAGGCTGAATGGCGTGCAGTGGATGAGCGTGCTGACCCAGGTGCGCGAACTCACGGCGATGCCCCGGCGCTCTGCGTAGGACGAGTAAGCGATGCCCACTCCGGCTGCGGCCGGGGCGGGCGGCAGTGCGAGCTACTGATCCTCGGGAAACTAAAATGAGGCCGTGCGCTTCCTAAGGAATACCGGTTAGGAATGTGGGCAGTTCATTTGCGCCCAAAAGCAATTTCACGCAGGCTTCCCGGCGAAGCTGGCGCAGTTCGAGAGGACATAACGATGGTTGACGCGAATGTCTCCACGTGTGCAAACCCGGAATGTGAACACGAGTTCAAGAAGCTGGGCGAAGGCAGACTGTACGTGCGTCGGCCTGAAAAGGGCGACAAGGAATCGACTCAGAAGACGCTATGGCTGTGCGCCACTTGTGTGGAGCACTTCGATCTGCGGTATGACCGTCGCAAGCGGGAGTTTCACCTGGTAAAGCGCCGGAAAGCAGCCTGAGACGCGACTCCTCTGGGGCACAATCCATTGCAAGAAGCCGGTGCGTGTGCTAGTTTCGAGATACTCGTTTTTGAGGAAACGCTTTGCACACCAGCGTCCCTGCCGGACTGACTCGCAAGCAAGCAGAACTATTCGCCAAGCTTGATCCAGAACGGCTACCACAACACATCGCAGTCATCATGGACGGCAACGGGCGCTGGGCCAGCCGCCGCCATCTGCCGCGTATCGCAGGACATAAGCGCGGAGTTGAGGCCGTACGCGACGTCATCACGCTGGGCGCGCGCATTCATCTGCCTGCAATGACGTTATATGCGTTTTCGGCGGAAAATTGGAAGCGTCCCAAGACTGAAACCAGCTTCCTGATGGCGCTGCTGCGCACCTATTTGAAAAACGAAGTTCCGCTGATGAATGAGAACAACATCCAACTTCGTTACATCGGGCGGATCCACGAACTGCCTCCAGAGGTGCAGGAGCGAATGGCCTGGGCAACGGAGCAGACGGCGCAGAACACGGGGATGATCATGACCCTGGCGCTGAACTACGGCGCGCGGGCGGAATTGATCGATGCCTTTCAGTCGATTGTGCAGGCGGCGGCCAGCAATGGTGGACTCGAACACCTGGTGATCGACGAGGAGATGGTTTCACGGCATATGTATGCCTCAGATCTGCCGGACCCGGACCTTGTGATTCGCACCAGCGGCGAGATGCGGCTCTCCAACTTTCTGCTCTGGCAACTGGCTTACACGGAAATCTACGTCACCCAGACGCTTTGGCCGGATTTTGACGGCAACCATCTGCTGGAGGCGCTGGCAGACTTCCAGAGACGCGAACGCAGGTACGGCAATGTGGGTGCCGCAGTTTAGGAACTCTTCTCTGATCCGGTGAATTTTCACTCCTGCTTTGCTTCCTGAGCGTGCCAGAGGTACTCTGCTGGTATCCACATGAAAAGAATCCTTACGGCTTTAGTCCTTATTCCGCTGGTACTGCTGGCCGTTTTACGCGCGCCGCTTTGGTTATTTCTGCTTATCACGGTTGTGGTGGCTCTCGCGGCGGTCATGGAATACCTTGGGATCGCGGCCAGCTACGGCCTGGAACCCTTCCGTCTGTTGACCTATATCTACACGGCGTCGCTGTTTATTGTGTATTACTACGCGGAAGGATATGGCGGCGGAGCGTTGATCGCAGGCATTCTACTGATTTTCCTGTTCGCGCCGTTTCTTCTGATGGCCAGTGCCATGGGACGGGAAGATTTGAAGACCGCAATGCCGGCGGCAGCGATGAGCTACCTGGCGCTTCCCTACATCGGACTGCCACTGCTGCTGATGACCATGTTGCGCCAGAGCGTGCGGGGCTGGGTGTACGTGCTGTTTACGTTTTTCGCCGTTTGGATGGGAGACACCGCAGCCATGTATGTGGGAAAAAGCATGGGGCGGCACAAGTTGTCTCCAAGGATCAGCCCCGGAAAAACCGTGGAGGGCGCGGTGGCTTCGCTGGTGTTTTCCGTCGGCGTCTGCTGCCTGTTCGCGCATTACGTTCCGGAGATTGCGGCGTGGTTTGGCCGTGCGCACCTGATCAACGATCCTCGGGAGTCGCTGTTGATGGACGTTCCGGCCTACGGGCGGGCTCCGCTGTGGCTGGCGGCCTTGCTGGCTGCGGCCATCAACGTGGCCGCGCAAATTGGTGACCTGATTGAGTCGGCGTTCAAGCGCGGAGCCGGGGTAAAGGATTCCGGCACTTTATTGCCTGGGCACGGCGGGATTCTGGACCGCATTGATGCCCTGCTGCTGGCGCTGCCCGTGGCATTTATTCTGTTCCTGGCTTTTGGCCACAGACTCGTCCAAGGGTAGGCAGGCGGGTTAGACTGTAAGTATCCGTGATGAAGAGAATCGCAATTCTGGGTTCAACCGGCTCCATCGGTTGCAGCACCCTCAAAATCGTTGAAAGTTATCCGGACCGCTTTGCGGTTGCGACCTTGGCTGCCGGCTCCAACCTTGAGCTGGCCTACGAGCAGACCCTGCGCTGGCGTCCGAAGCTGCTCTCAGTAGCTCATGAGGCGTCGGCGGAATCACTTCGCTCGCGCCTGCGCGAGGCTGGTGCGAGCGAAACCGAGGTAGTCTGGGGCACGGCTGGAACGATTGCCGTGGCGACGCACTCCGAGGTTGATTTCGTGGTCAGCGCAATTGTTGGCGTTGCCGGTCTGGAAGCCACTTACGAAGCCGTGAAGGCGGGCAAAGAAATTGGCCTGGCGAACAAGGAATGCCTGGTGGCGGCCGGTGAGCTGATCACGGCTGAGGCGCGCCGGCAGGGCAAACCCCTGCTGCCTATCGACAGCGAGCACAACGCGGTGCATCAGTGCCTGCGCGGCGGACGGATGGATGAGGTGGAGCGGGTGTGGCTGACCGCCTCCGGCGGCCCGTTCCTGCACACACCGCGAGAGGAATTTGCGAATATCACGGTGTCCCAGGCACTCAATCATCCAACGTGGAAGATGGGACGCCGAATCACGATCGACTCGGCGACGCTGATGAACAAAGGCTTTGAGGTGATCGAGGCGGTGCGGCTCTTCAACACGCCGCCCTCGCGAACAAAGGTTGTGGTGCATCCGCAGAGCACGGTACACAGCATGGTTGAGTTTGTGGATGGCAGCATTCTGGCGCAGATCAGTGTGACCGATATGCGCCTTCCGATTCTCTACGCGCTCACCTGGCCGGAGCGGATTCAGAGCGATCTGCGCTTTGACGTGCTGTCATTGAATCACCTCGACTTCTGCCCGCCCGACCTGGATAAGTTCCCATGTTTGCGGCTGGCCTATGAGGCGGTTGAGGCGGGCGGAGCCAAGACGGTGGCCCTGAATGCAGCCGACGAAGTGGCCGTGGCGGCCTTTCTGGAAGGAAAAATCCCCTTTCTTGGCATTCCTGACACAATTCAGGCTGTTTTGAATGAAACGCCGGCCCATAAACCGGAATCTATACTAGAGGTACTTTTTATGGATTCCGAGGCGCGGGAGCTTGCACGACGATTTGTGAATGCAAGCTCGACTGCATCTCGAGTGGCCACCACAAAACACGTTTAAAGTTGGAGAGAACATATTCCGTATATGATTAGCGCTTTTTACACTCTGGTCGGTGCAATTCTCGTGCTGGGAGTGATGATCCTGGTGCATGAGTTCGGTCACTTTGCGGCGGCCAAGCTGCTGGGCGTGCGCGTAGAAGTTTTCTCCATCGGCTTCGGCAAGCGTCTCTTCGGTTTTCGGCGCGGCGAGACTGACTACCGCATCTCCGCGCTGCCCCTTGGCGGCTATGTGAAGATGACCGGCGTCAATGCCGTGGAGATGCCGGAAGATCGTCCGCAAGGAGCGACGGGCAATGATCCGGGCGAGTTTCTGCATCACCCTCGCTGGCAGCGGCTGATTATTGCTGTGGCCGGACCGATCGCAAACCTGATATTGGCGGTTGCGCTGCTGACCGCAGTGTTCGCGCTGCACCATGAGGTTCCCTACGGATTCTACGAGCCTGCTTTGGTGGGCTGGTGTGCGCCGGGACTTCCGGCGGATGAGGCCGGGCTGAAGGCGGGCGACCAGATCGTCAAGATCGGCGAGACGCAAAATCCAACCTGGCAGGATGTGCTCAACAAGGTTCTAGTGAGCCCCAACCAGCCAATCGCGCTGCAGGTGAAGCGTGGCGATCAAGTTCTGCCTCTCACTTTGACGCCCAAGGTAGAAGGCAAGCAGCAGGTGGGCGAGGCTGGCTGGCTTCCGTGGAAGCCGTTTGTGGTGACCGCGCTTGAGAAGGAGATGCCGGGTGAACAGGCTGGGTTGAAGATTGGCGATGAGATCATTTCCGTCGATGGAAATCCGATTCGCGCCACCGGTGCAATGCAGGCGTATCTGCAGACCGTAAAGGACAAGCCCATACACCTGGAGTTGCTGCGTCAGAGCCAGAAGCTTACGTTGACTGTGACTCCAAAGCTGGTAGCGGGAGATACACAGACGAAGACCTATCGCATCGGTTTTGGCTCGGAACCCATGCAGGTTGAAAAGCTCCCGGTTGCGCAGGCATTCACCCGCTCGGTGGACGAGTGCAGAAAGCTCTCCGGGCTTATCTTCGACCTGATTGGGCGCATGGCCGAGCGCAAGGTATCGATCAAGCAGATGTCAGGACCGATCGAGATCGTCAGAGTTTCCGGCGAGATGGTACACCATCGCAGCGCCAATGATCTGATGGAATTCATGTCCATGATCAGCCTGCAGCTTGGGCTGTTCAACCTATTGCCTATTCCGATTCTCGACGGCGGGCTCATCGCCATGCTGCTGATTGAATCCGTAATGCGGCGCGATATCAATGAGGCTATCAAGATCCGGCTCTACCAGGCGGCTTTTGTGGGCCTGGTGCTTTTCGCCGGTATGGTGATCTTCAACGACGTTGTGAAGATGCTGCCCGGCCAGTAATGGCCGGTCTGAAGACTGGGGCGCCTGCGGGCGCCCTTTTCTGCTGGTAAAATCAAGAGAAGAGCAATCTATGGCAATGATCCATCGCAGAAAAAGCTACACGGCAAAGATAGGAAACGTTCGCGTCGGCAGCGACGCACCGGTCATGGTGCAATCCATGACCAACACGGACACGGCAGACGTGGCCTCAACGGTGAAGCAGGTGGCGGCCCTGGCTCGCGCCGGCTCCGAAGTGGTGCGGGTCACGGTGAACAACGAAGCTGCGGCGGCAGCCGTGCGGCCGATTGTGGACGAACTCGCGGAGATGGGCATTCACGTCCCCATCGTCGGCGATTTTCATTACAATGGGCACCTGCTACTGAAGAATTTTCCGGAGTGCGCGCGAGCACTGGCGAAATACCGCATCAATCCCGGCAATGTCTCGATTGGACGCAAGAACGACGACAACTTCCGCACCATGATCGAGTGCGCAATTGAGAACGACAAACCTGTGCGCATCGGAGTGAATTGGGGCTCACTGGATCAGCAGTTGCTGGCGCGCATGATGGACGAAAACGCGAAGCTCACCGATCCGAAAGAACCTCGCGAAGTAATGATCGAGGCCATGATCGTGAGCGCGCTGCATTCCGCGGAACTGGCCGAGAGCTACGGTCTGGCGGGCGATCACATTCTGCTCAGCGCCAAGGTAAGCGGCGTGCAAGACCTGGTGGATGTCTATCGCGATCTGGCCGTGCGATGTGAGTATCCCCTACACCTTGGGTTGACCGAGGCAGGCATGGGAGCCAAGGGAATTGTGGCCAGCACCGCTGGGCTCGCGATTCTTTTGCAGGAAGGCATCGGCGACACCATCCGCGTCTCTCTGACTCCGGCTCCGGGCGGCGACCGTACCGAAGAGGTGCAGGTCGCGCAGCAGGTACTTCAATCTCTGGGCATTCGCAGCTTCCTGCCTCAGGTCACGGCTTGCCCCGGATGCGGACGCACCACATCGACCTACTTCCAGGAGTTGGCGCAGCAGATTCAGTTCTACGTGCGCGAGCAGATGCCGCTGTGGCGCAAGGAATTCGACGGCGTGGAAGAGATGAAGCTGGCGGTGATGGGCTGCATCGTGAACGGGCCGGGTGAATCGAAGCACGCCAATATCGGCATCTCACTGCCGGGTACGTTTGAGGACCCAAAGGCTCCTGTCTTCATCGACGGACGCCTGGTGACCACCCTCAAGGGTGACCACATTGTTGAGGAGTTCAAGCAGATTCTGGACGACTACGTGGCGAAAAGGTATGCGAAGAAGGCAGAACCGGTGAAGATCTAGCTCACGCGTTCAAAGAAACAGACGCGGGCTTACGGCAAATCGTCCGAGCCCGCGTTCTTGTTTTGGAAAGAACGACTCCGCTCCATCGGGCTATGCCTTGACCGCGATGAACATCAGTCCGAAGGCTGCGGCAAACCACACGGCGAAGGCGGCGACGTTGATGGCAATACGAATCGGCGTGCTGTCAATCATCCAATAAAATCTGGCATCCATAACTTTTCCTCCTGCGCGATGCAGCGAACACCCCGCGTGTCCGTTAGCGCATGGGAACAGATACGGCGATGGGATGGAGATAGTTCCGTGCGCACAGAAAAGGTTTGCGATCAGAAGTAGGTCACCACAATGACCCAGAAGACCGGATTGTCATAGGTTGCGCTGGCCCGATAGCACGCTCCCACTGAAAACGCGCTGGAAGGGCTGATCTTCAGTCGCTCAAGCGACTCTGGAACCTGGGTGAGATCAATGGCGGTAAATGCGACCGAATTGCTGATTTTGGTGGAGAGCAATCCGGCCTTTGGATTCAGGTTATCGCGCTCGGCCATCTTGCAGGCGCGGTTGCGCAGTTCAGGTGCTGGAATGCGCGGCCATGGGGTTAATCCGATTGCCTTGCGCAAACGGTCAAGGTTCAAGGCCACGCGCATCTCGGCGTCGTCCACGGAGGCAGTGGGAAGCCGTCGGGCAAAATCTTGAGTGACGTAAATGCCGTCAGGAGTGTCCACCACTCCGATGCCGATGGCGTTGAATTGCGCGTCGAGGATGTTGGCGCGGTGTCCGGGCGAGTTCATCAGCGCGGTGTGGGCGCGTGCGGCACCGGAGGTGCGGGCAACGTTCTCTCCGCTGACGTCGTAACGCAGTGCCACCTCTCCGAGACGGAGGGAGAGTTTGGGCTCGCCCGCAAGCTGATGCTCCACTTCTCCGGTATCTGCCATCAGCAAGGAATGCTTTCGTGCCGCGCGCTGCAAACGCTCATCGAAGACCAGCGTACTGAGGCCGCGCGAATGCCGCTCGCGATTCACAAGTTGGAAAATCTGCTGCTCGGCCTGCGAATCAAAGGTGGGCCCCGAGCGCGCGAACGCGGCTGCGACCAGTAGCAGAGGTATAAGAATCGTTAATGCGCGCCGCCGCAACCTTCCACATCCTAGGTGGGGTACAATCCAAGAACCCGGAGCTTCTCTCATGTTCATGATCGTCCTCACCGCTGTTCTTGCATCCATGTTCGGAGCCTGCATCGCCGCGGTGATTGTTTCCTCGCGTGCGTCCGCCCTGCGTAGTCAATCGGCCGCCCTGCAATCAGAGCTGGCCGTAGCCAAGAATAGCCTGATGGCCGTACAGGAACAACTTACCAAAGTTAGCAGCGAACTCAAATCAAATACAGATGCGCGATTTACTTCAGAATTGGAAGTGTCACGGCTTAGCGAGCGGCTAAAGCAGCAGGAATTTCAGTCAGGGCAACAACTGCAACAGCAGCAGCGTCAACTTGAGCAGCAACTGAGCGCCGAACGGCAGCAATCGAGCGAAAAACTTGAACTGCTGACAGCGGCGCGAGTCGAACTTTCCAATCAATTCGAGACCCTCGCCAACAGGATTCTGGAAGAGAAGACGAAGCGTTTCACCGAGCAGAACCAGACCAATCTCTCGCAACTGCTGACACCGCTCTCGGAGAAAATCCGGAGCTTCCAACAGAAAGTGGAGGAGGTGTACGTGCAGGAGGGCAAGGACCGCTCGGCTCTCAGCGAGCAGGTGCGAATGCTGATGAGCATGAATCAGCAACTCTCTGACGACACCAGCAACCTGACGCGCGCTCTCACCTCCTCGGCGAAGGCTCAGGGCGACCTCGGCGAGATGATCCTGGAGAAAATTCTCGAATCCTCAGGGCTGCGCAAAGGCGAAGAATACTTTGTGCAGAACAGCTACCGCAACGAAGACTCGCGGCAGCTGCGGCCGGACGTAATTGTGAAGCTGCCCGATCACAAGCACCTGGTCATCGACAGCAAGGTTTCGCTGACCGCCTACAACGAGTACGTCAACGCGGAAACCGAGGAGGCGCGCAAACTGGCGCTGTCGCGGCACATGGATTCCGTGCGCAAGCACATCAAGGAATTAGCCGACAAGAATTACCAATCGCTGCACCAACTGCAATCCATCGACTTCGTGTGCATGTTCGTTCCCATCGAAGGTGCGTTCACGGCGGCTATCGGCAATGACGCGGAGTTGTGGGGCAGTTCCTACGAACGGAATGTATTGCTGGTGAGTCCAAGTACGCTGCTGTTTGTGGTGCGCACCGTGGCCCACCTGTGGCGGCAGGAGCGGCAGAAGCAGAACGTGCAAGACATTGTGAATCGCGGCGCGGAACTGTATGACAAACTGGTGGGCTTTGTGGACGACCTGAAGAGCGTGGGCGACCGCCTGGAGCAGGCGAAGTCGAGCTACGGTCTTGCGCTCGGCAAGCTCTCTACCGGCAAGGGAAACGTGATCCGCCAGGCGGAGATGCTGAAGCTACTGGGCGTGAAGCCGAAGAAAGCTCTGCCGACGGACTTTCTGGACGCGAGTTCCGAGGACGAGCCGCTGTTGCCGGAAAAGGCCGATGCGGCGAGCACGTCGTAGCGCTCGCGGGGACTGAAATCAGAAAAGCCTCGCGCCGATGACGCGGGGCTTCTTCATGCAAGAGCGTTACTGCCGCAGCGAGCCACCGAGCGACTCTAGGGCTTTCACAATCTGCTGCGACCAGTTTGCAACTTCATCGTCGCGCAGCGTGCGCTCAGCGGACTGGAAGCGCACACGCAACAGGAACGAGTACGTTCCCGCCGCCAGCGAGCCGCCGCGGAAAGTTTCTGCCGGAAGCACCGCTGCCAGCTCTGCAATCCCGAGCGCCGCGAGTTTCAGGCGAATGCTTTCAAACTCCAAAGCATCCGGTAGCACAAACGAGAAGTCGCGCTCCACCGCGGGATACCTTGAGATGGGCGTATACGTGGGCTGGCGCAAGGCAAGCTCGTACATCGCCTCGACGAAAACTTCAGCCACGAATACATCCTGCTTGAGCTTGCGAGCGGCGGCCACCTCGGGATGAAGCTGGCCGAAGATTGCTACGGTTTTCCCCGCGACCTGTGCGCGCGCCGAACGGCCCGGATGCAACCACGTGGGCACCGTGCGATCAAAGGTCAGGTCCGCGGCCTCGAAGGCGGCGAGAAGCTGCTCCAGGTCTCCCTTGACGTGGAAGAACGTAAGCGGCTCGGGCTTGCCATGCACGCTCGACTGGCGTGCGGCTCCGGTGGAGACGAACGCGAGTGAGTTGTGCTCATCCAAATTCACATCCCCGGACTCGCCCTGCTTGGCGTAAACGTGTCCTGCCTCGAAGAGGCGCACATCGGTGTTTCCGCGATTCAGATTGTAAGCCGCTTGCAGCAACAATCCGGGGACGAGCGTGGTGCGCATGTAAGACGCTTCTTCGCTCAAGGGATTGGCAATCCGCACGGGCTCAGGTGAGGCGAAGAAGCGCGCATCCTCCTGCGGGATGAACGTGGAGGAGAGCGACTCGTTGTATCCGAGGGCGAGCAGGCGTTGACGCAGTGCGGCCTGCTTGCGTGCGTTGGGCAGTTCGACAACTCCGCCAGCAAAGGACGGCAGCGTGCCGGGAATTTTGAGGTAGGAGTAAATGCGCGCGACTTCTTCGATGAGATCGATTTCGCGCTCCACATCGAGACGCCACGTGGGCACGGTGACCATGAACTCCGGGCCACTGCCTTCGGCGTTGAATTGTTCGACACCGAAGCCGAGCCGATGCAGAATGCGCGCAATTTCCGATGGAGGAATCTCTACGCCAAGAATGCGCTTGACCTCGCTGGAGGCAAGCTCGATGCGGGGCTGCGCGATGGTGCGGGCCACCGCGTCAATTTCCGTGGAGACCGCACCACCGGCGCTCGCAACGATCAACTCCGCGACTCGCGCGCAAGCCGTTTGCGTGATGCCCACGTCTGCGCCGCGCTCGTAACGATGAGAGGCGTCCGTATGCATGCCAAGGCGGCGGGAGGTGCGGCGGATGGATGCTGGATCGAACCACGCGGATTCGATGAGCACGTTCTTGGTGGCGTAGGTGATCATCGTCGCCTCGCCGCCCATCACTCCGGCAATTGCCACGGGCTTTACGGCATCTGCGATGACGAGGTCTTCGGGCGCGAGTTTGCGCTCCACGCCGTCGAGCGTGGTGATGGTCTCCCCGGCGCGGGCGCGGCGCACAATGATCTTTCCGCCCGCTAGCTTGTCGAGATCGAATGCGTGCGTGGGCTGTCCGATTTCGTTCAGCACGTAGTTCGACGCGTCGGCCACGTTGCTGATGCTGCGCTGCTCAACCAGTTCGAGGCGATGCGCAACGCTCTTGGGCGCGGGCGCAATCTTCACACCGCGAACAATGCGTGCGGTGTAACGCGCGCAGCCTTCCGCGTCCTCGATTTCGATGGAGAAGTTTGCCGGGCCGCTCTCAATGACCTTCGGCGCAAGCGGCACAAGGTCAAGGTCGTAGATGGCTGACACCTCGCGCGCCACCCCGTAGTGGTTCATGGCGTCAACGCGGTTGGTGGTAATTTCGGCTTCCCAGGTCTGATCTGCGCCTTCGCCGAAATAGCCTTCAATGGCAATGCCGCTGACGGTGAGAGCCTCGGCCACGTCGCGGTCACTGGCGGTGGGAGAGACGAAATCGCGAATCCAATTCGGTGAAATTTTCATTACGCAAACTGCTCCAGGAAACGCATGTCGCCGTAGAAGAACTGCTGGATGTCATCGACGTTATAGGTCATCATCGCCAGGCGCTCCACGCCCATGCCGAAGGCGAAGCCGCTGAGCTTCTTCGGGTCATAGTTCACGAATCCGAAGACGTTGGGATCGACCATTCCAGCGCCCAGTAGTTCGATCCAGCCACTCTGTTTGCAGGGGCGGCAACCTTTGCCTCCGCAGAACGGGCAAGAGATGGAAACCTCGACGCTGGGTTCGGTGAAGGGGAAAAACGACGGACGGAAGCTGGTCTTTACCGCCGAACCGAACAGCGACTTCATTGCGTGGTCGAGCGTTCCCTTCAGATCGCCAAAGGTGATGTTGGTGTCAACGCAAAGGCCCTCAAGCTGGTGGAAGACCGGCGAGTGGGTAGCGTCTGGCGCGTCATTGCGATGCACCTTGCCGGGACAGATGACACGCACGGGAGGCGACAGGTTTTCCATGGTGCGAATCTGCACGGGCGAGGTGTGCGTGCGCAAGAGCAGCCGGTCGCGCTGGGCCTTCAACTCCTGGTTGGCGATGAAGAGCGTGTCTTGAGTGTCGCGCGCGGGATGGTTGGGCGGAAAGTTCAGGGCCTCAAAGTTGTAGTAGTCGCTTTCGACCTCTGGGCCTTCAGCGATGGAGTAGCCCATCTTTACGAAGACCGAGATCAGCTCGTCAAGGGTGCGCAGCACGGGATGGCGCACCCCGAGGGGACGTTCGATTCCGGGCAGCGAGATGTCCAGCGTCTCGGACTTCAGGCGGCTGGCGAGGGCGGAGTCCAACGTTTGACCACCTCCCCTGGCGCGCCAGTCTGCAATGCTCTTTGTTACCCGTCGGTCGAGGTCTTGCTCTTCCCCGAACTCTGCCTCCAGCGAAAGCATGTTGATCTCCGCGAGTTCAACTGCCTCCTCTATCTTTGCCTTGAGCACCTTGAATACTATGCCCACGTAGCGCTTGTCGGGGCCGGGCGCGGCCTTCAGCCACAGGTCGTTGACCTGCGTCAGCAGGCCGTTCTTCCGCGCCAACCAGCGATTGCGGAAATGTTCACAAGCCACTGCATCGATTGCGGCACGGGCCTCATCGTCCAGCGCGGCGAGCAGTTCCTTGACAGCCGCGTCGATTGCTTCAGGAGTGAAATATTCGAGTCTTGGGATGCAGTACATGATTCCTTCTTTATCTGTCATCCTGAGCGGAGCGAAGCGGAGTCGAAGGACCCCTATCGCTTTCATACCACTCCCGGCTCAGGTCAACCCACTGTGGGTTCTGCGCCTCAATGAGCGCAATCTTCTTCTGCCGCTTCCAGCCCTTCAACTGCTTCTCGCGATCAATCGCCACGCGAACATCGTCGAATCTCTCGAAATACAACAAGCGATCAACGCCGTACTTTGCGGTGAAGCCGGGGAATTCATGATGCTTGTGCTGCCATACTCGCCTCTCAAGGCTGTTCGTGATCCCGATGTAGAGCGTACCGGACAAGCTGCCGACAATGTAGGTGTAGAACCGGTACTCCCGCTTCGCCATACGGGTCCTTCGCTTCGCTCAGGATGACAACAAGAACAACACAGGGCGGTCCGAGGACCGCCCTGTTCTCACTCTAGCCGCACCTAAGGACTTAGGCAGCGACGGCGGCCTTGGCCTGCTCGACCAGGGCGACAAAACCCGCTGGATCATTGACGGCAATATCGGCCAGGATCTTGCGATCAAGCTCGATGCCTGCGACTTTCAGGCCGTGAATGAATTGCGAATAGCTGAGTCCGCTGAGCTTGGCGGCGGCGTTGATACGCACGATCCAAAGCGAACGGTATTGGCGCTTTTTCTGCTTACGGCCAGTAAAAGCGAACTTGAGGCCGCGCTGTACGGCTTCCTGTGCAGCCTGATAGAGCTTTGATTTTGTGAGGAAGTACCCACTGGCGCGCTCTAATATCTTCTTGCGCTTGTCACGGCGCTTTGTACCACGTTTTACGCGAGGCATTTGCTGCTACCTTCCTTTTAGAAACATCCGCTGGACTTCGTCCGCGGGATTATGGCGGCTGGAGGCAGGAGGCTTTTGACCCTTGAACCTCTTCACACGCCCGGGTTTGCACCCTTTGTTGCGCCGGACGAATCGATGCCGTCCGGCGGGAGATCACCCCGATTTAGTAGGGGATCATCCTCAAAATCTTAGGCAGATCGGCCTTATCGACCATTCCACCCATATCCATCTGGCGCTTGCTCTTCGTGCTCTTCGAAGTCAGGATGTGGCGCTGGAAAGCGAAACCGCGCTTTACCTTGCCCGAACCCGTCTTGTGGAAGCGCTTGGAGGCGCCGCTGTGAGTCTTCATCTTCGGCATTTGTTGGGTCCTAAAAACGACTACTGTTATTAAACACGAGAACAGCCCCCTCGGGCAAACCAGCCCGGTGAGAATGCCCGCTAAAAGTGTTGCGGAAAGCGGCGTACGGAGAAGCGCAGTCGAACTCCGGCTGCGCCGTTGCGGCTACTTCTGAACCTTGGGCGGAGCCAGAATCAGGTGCAGGGTGTTCCCTTCCTGCCGAGGCATATTCTCGACCACGGCCTTGTCCGCAATGTCTTTGATCAGCCGCTGCAAGATCTCACGACCGAGCATCTGGCGGGTCATTTCACGTCCGCGGAAAAAGATGGTTGCCTTTACCTTGTCACCGTCACTCAGGAAACGTAGAGCATGATTTTTCTTGGTCTGATAATCGTGCTCGTCCACATTAATGCGGAACTTCACTTCCTTGATGGTGATGACTTTCTGGTTCTTCTTTGCCGCGCGCTCCTTTTTTTCCTGCTCATACATGTACTTACCAAAGTCCATGATGCGGCAGACAGGGGGCTGCGCGGTGGGTGAAACCTCTACCAAGTCGAGTCCTTTTTCCTTGGCAATTTTGAGCGCATCGAGCGGGGCCATGATGCCAAGTTGCTCGCTCTGATCGTCAATCACGCGAATTTCGCGGACGCGAATACGCTCGTTCGTTCGGATAAAACGCTTATCGATACGGTCCTCCGATGGTACTGAAACCGCTTAAAGTATAGCACGGAAAGGAAGTTGCCCTTGGGCGCAAGCAGAGTGCGCGAGCAGTGCCGATGAGACCGGAATCGCGCTGGACGGCTATGCCTTCAACGCTTTGGCAATGTCGCGGTCGATGCTCTCAGGGCTGGTTAGCGATGCATAGCGATCAAGAACCGTTCCATCGCGGCCAATCAGGAACTTGGTAAAGTTCCACTTGATGTCATCGCCGAACAAACCGCCAGCCTCGCTCTTCAGGTGCTTATAGAGCGGATGCGCGTCGTCTCCGTTCACCTCAATCTTGGAAAATAGCGGGAAGGTGACGCCGTAGTTCAATTCGCAAAAACTGCTGATGTCCGCATCGCTGCCGGGCTCCTGATGCCCGAACTGATCGCAGGGAAAGCCTAGAATCTCCAGCCCCTGCTTGATGTATTTCTTGTAGAGCTCTTCGAGTCCCTTGTACTGCGGGGTGAATCCACACTTGCTGGCGGTGTTCACAATCAGCAGCACCTTGCCGCGATAGTCGGCAAACTGCTTCTTTTTTCCATTATTGAGTTTGGCGGAAAAATCAAAAACCGTGGACATGGTTGGCCTTTCAGGAGTGAAGCTTGAAGCGGAAGAATTATAGAACCTTTCCCACCAAAGCTTCGCCCTCAATGGAATGGATGCGCGCAGTGAGCATACGATTCGAGGGGAATTCGCCCTCAATCCACAGCTTTTGATAGTTGTCCGTGAGTGCCTCAGTACGGCCGTTCAAGACCTGTGTGAGCGTCAGCGCGCGCAGCGTGCCGCCAATCAACTGCTGCTGGAAAGATTGCTTCTTGCGGGCGGCAAGTTCGCGCAACACGCGATTTCGTTCACGTGCCTTATGCACGGGAACCTGCGCCGGCATCTGGGCCGAGGCGGTGCCGGGACGGGACGAATAGGTGAAGACGTGCAGGTAAGTAAAGGGCAGCCGCTCGATGAACGCGCGCGTCTGCTCGAAATCTTCTTCGCTCTCGCCCGGAAAACCCACCATGACGTCGGCTCCAATGGCCGCCGTCGGCATCAGGTCATGGATTCGCCGGATGCGGTCCTCGTAATGCCACGGCCGATAGCGGCGATGCATCAATCGCAGAATGCGATCACTGCCGCTCTGCAATGGGACATGCGCATGGCGGGCGATGCGATCCGTGGAGGCGATCAGCGTAATCAGGTCGTCGCTCCAATCCATGGCCTCTACGGAACTGATGCGCAGCAGAGGAACCTTGGTGCGATCGAGGACGGCACGCAACAGATCGACGAAGCGCAGGCGGGCCGCGTCATTCGTGTCAGAACCAGTGCGCGGATCGCGGCCCAGATCGCGGCCCCACTTGCCGAGGTTGATTCCACTGAGGACCAACTCCTGGTAACCGTTGACCACAAGTTGATCCACGTTGCGCAGCACCTCGCCAAGCGGCAGCGAGCGGCTGCGGCCTCGCACGAATGGGATGACGCAGAACCCACAGCGATTGTTGCAGCCGTCCTGCACCTTGAGATTGGGTCGCGTCTTTTCGTTATCGGAATCGAAGACCGGCGCGGCCATCAATTCGGTGTGGGCAAAGATGTCATCCACCACCACCGGGGCGCGGTGCGCCGCCGCGTCCTGCCCTGTAATCTGGCCGAAGGACGTGCCCGTCATGGCGGAACTGGCGAGGGAATCCAGTGAAACGAATCCGGCGCTGGCGGCAATCTCAGCGAGCCGGTGTTTGTGCGAATTGCCAACCACCAGCGAGACGCCGTCGAGCGCGGAAATTTCTTCAGGCGCACGTTGTGCGTAGCATCCGGTGACGAGAATGCGGGCGGAAGGATTGGTGCGGTGAATCCGTCGAATGGCTGCGCGCGCATCCTGATCGGCCGAAGAGGTGACGGTACAGGTATTGAGTACCACGATTTCGGCGTCCGTCGCAGCTTCGGCACGATGCATGCCCCCATCGGTCAACTGCCGCTCAATGGCCGCCCCATCGGCTTGGGTGGCACGACATCCGAAATTTTCTACGTAGAAACTTCCCACAGGAGTATTATATGGGCAAATTGGAGTGGTTCAGTCGCCTTTGCAACTGCTCTTGATATTCCTGTCATTCAAAATTCTTGCTGTTGCGTTTTGGCCATTGCGTGCCCGATGGCTGCTGCAAGCATCCAAAGGGCTCGGCTGTTTCAAGTCGTTTTCCTACAAACCCTGGAGCCCGTGAATGAAGCGACGCATTTTGCTCGTAGATGACGAACTAGCGATTTTGCTGACACTGAAGGCGATCCTCGAAATGAATGGTTTCGAAGTGGATACGGCGGCGTCGGCACGCGAAGCCGCACAGAAGTTATCTGCTGGAATTTTTGACATGGTCATCACAGACATGAGCATGGAGAGCGAAACTTCTGGATACGAAGTGATCCGCGCCGCGCGTTCACAGGCTTATAACCCCGCGACAGCGATCCTTACCGCTTTCCCAAGTCTCGGCGGAAGATGGAAGAATGAAGGCGCGGAGTCCTTGCTGGTGAAGCCCATGAATACCAACGATCTCCTTCGTCAGATCGAGGCGCTGCTGGTTACTCATCAGGACAGCAAGCAGAAGAACTTCAAGCAGGAACTTGCCAACCAGGCATCAGGCCTGCGAGCGGCGGAAGTGATTGCAGCAAAAGACGGCGCGCGAAAATTAGGCTGAGCCGCATTGCGGCCGTTGTCGACCTCCGCTTGCTGCGTTCGAAGCAGCAAGCGACTCCCGAGAGTGCAATGGCTTCAGGCAGATGCGGTTGAAGATTTCTTCTGCTGCCCGAAGCATTCCCGGCAAAATACTGGTCTTCCCTGGGAGGGACGAAATGGCAGGACAGTTTCTTTTCCGCAGCCCGCGCAGACGGCCACGGTTTCCTGCTTGTTAAAGCGGTTTGGCCCTGCAGCCTGAGCGGGTGCCCGTTTCAGTTTGCAGGCCTTGCAGCGCTTGGGTACATTCTTGAACTGTTTGTCGTGAAAAAAGAGCTGTTCTCCAGCGGTAAATATGAAGTCTCCGCCGCAGTCCACGCACTTAAGCACTCTGTCCTGGAATTCCATGGGATCCCCTTTCAGCCCCGAATCCACAACATTGCCACTGCGTTATTTCAATATTGCGCAGAACTCAGCCCACTTCGGCAGCCACTGGCCTATTCTGGAGACCACCACAAACGGCTGCCATACATGCCCGGAAATCTTACTACCGAATGTACATTTCGGGCGAAGCATTTTGGGGGAGCCTTAAGATATAAGTGGGAAATCAGCGCCCTAGGATTGCGCTTGCGACCTTAGCATATTCTGCAGAGGCTAAGAGTTCTCGTCGTGTCCGGCAGAAGCTCTCGGCGGTTTTGCTGGTTTCATCGCGCCTTTGGTTCTGGTATGGTCAATATTTTGGGGCAGTTGCGCACGGGACGCGCCTGAAGAGTACGGCTCTGGCCAGCAGCATCGCCAGCCTGCCCCCCACGTGGAGGATTTCAAATGATTCGGCCCTACAAGGGCATCTTGCCCACCATTCCCAGCACTTGCTACGTGGATATTTCCGCGCAGGTGATTGGCGATGTGGTACTTGGCGAACACGCCAGTATCTGGATGAATGCCGTGGTTCGCGGCGATGTTCATTCCATCCGCATAGGCAGAAACACAAATATCCAAGACAACTCCGTGTTGCATGGAATGTTGGGGAAGTGGCCCGTGATACTGGGCGATGACGTCACCGTGGGCCACACGGTGACCCTCCACGGATGCGTGATCGAGGACCGGTGCCTGATCGGCATGGGTGTCATTATTTTGAACGGAGCGCAGATCGGGCATGACTCGATCATCGCCGCCGGAACACTGATTCCTGAAGCAACCGTGGTGGAACCTGGTTCGCTGTGGATGGGCGCGCCGGGAAAATTCCGACGCTATTTGACTGAAGAGGAGAAAGCTTCAATTTTGACGTATCGCACAAACTACCTGGGCTATAAAGAGCAGTACCTGCGGGAGCTGGGACAGTGAGCGCTAACGGCGGGCCTCTGACGATGGCGGAAAAGACCGTTGGGATCCTGATCTATTCGGACGTGGAAGTGTTGGACTTCTGCGGTCTTTTTGAAGTTTTTGCCACCACCCGCCTGGACGAGGACTCGCGGCGTGAAACCGAGTCGCCCATTCACCAGTTGCTGGTGGCAGAGAGCAAAGAAGTGGTGCGTACCAGCGGCGGAATGCAGATTCTGCCGGACGTGGACTTCGATTCCTGCCCGGCGCTGGATATGCTGCTGGTTCCAGGAGGCCACGGCATCCGCAGCCTCATGCATCAGTCCGAGTACCTTGACTGGCTGAAGAAGATGGCTCCGCAGCTGGATCGGCTGGCTTCGGTAGGAACCGGATCCCTGTTGCTGGGTGAAGCTGGACTGCTGGTGGGCAAGACGGCCACCACCCATTTCCGCTCGGTCGATTTCTTCCGCGAACGCTTTCCCCGAACCTCGCTGTTGCCTGAGCTGCCCATGGTGGTGGACGGTAACATCGCTACCGCAAACAGTATTCGCGCCGGCATTGACATGGCACTCTACCTGGTGGCCCGGACCTACGGCGAGACCATCGCGCGCCAGGCCGCACGGCAGATGGAATATCCATACCCGGACGAGCAGAATTTCCGGGCGAGGAACGGACACAAATGATCAAAGCCGTACGCGGCACCCGCGACCTGCTGCCTCCTGACACCGAACTCTGGAACTTCGTGGAGCGTAAGGTACGCGAGGTGTTTGCCCGCTATAACTATCACGAGATTCGCACCCCGGTCTTCGAGTCCACCGAGCTGTTCGCCCGCGGCGTGGGCGAGGACACCGACATTGTCTCCAAGGAGATGTTCACCTGGGAGGACAAGGCCCGCGCTGCCAGCGAGAAGACGCAGACGCTGACCTTGCGTCCGGAAAACACCGCCGGCGTTGTGCGCGCCTACATTGAACATGAGCTGGGCCGCAGTGGATTGCTGCAGAAGCTCTACTACATTGGGCCGCAGTTCCGGCGCGAGCGTCCGCAGAAAGGCCGCTACCGCCAGTTCTTCCAGATCGGAGCGGAGGTCCTCGGACCTCCGACCGCAGGCAGCGAACTGCCCATGCGCGATGCAGAAATATTGGACATGCTGACCGCGCTGCTCGACGCCGTTGGACTAAAGGGCTGGACACTCTATCTCAATTCCGTGGGCTGCCTTGACTGCCGTCCCGCCTACAACCAGGCTCTGCGCGAGGCACTGGCCGGAGTGAAGGATCAGCTTTGCGGAGACTGTCAGCGGCGCGCCGAAACCAATCCTCTGCGCGTGCTCGACTGCAAGGTTCCGGCGGATCAACCAATCTTCGAGAAGCTGCCGAAGATCGCAGACTATCTCGACGAAGGTTGCCGCACGCACTTTGCTGAAGTACGCGCCATTCTTGACACTCTCAAAGTTCCGTATCAAGTGAACGAGCGCATGGTGCGCGGCTTGGATTACTACACCCGCACGACGTTTGAGTTCACCCATGGCGATCTCGGCGCGCAGAGTGCAGTGCTCGGCGGCGGCCGCTATGACGGACTCAGCGAACAGCTCGGCGGACCGAAGGCTCCCGGCATTGGCTTTGCCATTGGCGAAGACCGCCTGGTGCTTGCCCTGCAGGCGCAACAGCAACAGGCACTCGCACCGCTGAAGGCGTTTGTCATGCCGCTGGGTAAGGGGATGAATCGCCATGCGATGAAGCTTGCCAAGGAACTTCGTGCCGCGGGCATTGCCGTGGATGTGAGCGATGAAAGCTTCCGGCTGAAGAAGAGCTTTGAGACCGCGGAAAAACTCGGTGCGGCCTTCGCCATCATCGTCGGCGAGAACGAGGTTCAGGCCGGAGCCTACGCGGTGAAGGACTTGAAGAGCGGTGAGCAGACCACGGTATCAGGCGGCGAACTACTGGCCTACCTGGCAGATTAAGATCACGACTTCCACCAAGGCTGTCGGCGCGCGTGTGTGCGGTGCGCCATATATCGTACGATGGAGAATGCGGCTTCTATTCCGCAAGGCGGACAGTAAACGATGCAACTTGATTTCTTAGGCGACTTGAAGCGTACCCACCGCTGCGGAGAGCTGCGCTCTACCGATGCGGGAAAAACGATCACCCTGATGGGCTGGGTCAATCGGCGGCGCGATCACGGCAATCTTATCTTCATTGACCTGCGCGACCGCTCAGGCATTACACAGATTGTCTTTGACAAAGAGCGCAATCCGCAGATGCATGAGCGCGTCGAAGCCGTGCGCAACGAATACGTGCTGGCCGTGACCGGCGAGGTGGAACTGCGCTCGGAGAATACCGTCAATCCGAAGATGGAGACCGGCGAGATCGAGGTGATTGCCGCCGAGTTGAAGCTGCTCAATGAGAGCAAGGTGCCGCCGTTCTTCCCCGGAGACGCCAACGTCAACGTGAACGAAGAGGTGCGGCTCAAGTATCGCTATCTCGACCTGCGCCGTCCGGAGATGCACGCCAACGTCGAGATGCGCCATCGTGTAACCTTGGCCATTCGCAACTACCTTGCAGGGCAGGGCTTCTACGAAATCGAGACGCCGATCATGACGCGCTCCACTCCCGAAGGCGCCCGTGATTACCTGGTGCCCAGCCGCGTCCATCCCGGCGAGTTTTACGCACTGCCGCAGTCGCCGCAGATCTTCAAGCAACTGCTGATGATCGGCGGCCTTGACCGTTACTTCCAGATCGCGCGCTGCTTCCGCGACGAAGATCTGCGCGCCGACCGCCAGCCGGAGTTCACCCAGATCGACCTTGAGTTGAGCTTTCCCACCGAGGAGACCATTCACTCCGTGGTCGAAGGATTTCTCGACGCAGCTTTCAGCGCGGCGGGCCACACCATCGACAGGCCATTTCCGCAGATGCCATACGACGAAGCCATCCGCCTTTACGGAATCGACAAGCCTGACCTGCGTTTGCCGGCCATGACGGATGTGAAAGCACTGCTGCCTGCCGAAGCCTTCGACACGTTGCAGATCGACGCGGCTTTGCCCGTGGTTGCGATTCGCACGCCCAAGGTTGGCGAGCTTTCTCGCAAGGAGCGCGACGAGCACAAGGCGCTGCTCAATGAGAAACAGACCAAGGTCATCAAGTTCTTCGACGATTTCAAGCGTCTGGAAAAGAGCTGGCCAGAGGCCATCGCAAAGGTTCGCGAGCTAAGCGGCTTCGAGGAGGGCGACCTGCTCGTGATGGTCGCGGCTCCGAAAAAAACTGAAAGCACGTCGCCCACTTCAGGCGATGCCGCAGCCGAACGCCGCCACCAGCGCGAAACGTTCGCTGTATTCTCCAACGCGGGACAACTGAGGCTGGCACTCGCGCAGCGTTACGCGGCGCGCCACAAGGCATTTGAGCAACAGAGCTACAAATTTCTCTGGGTCACCGATTTTCCCTCCTTCGAGTGGGACGAGCAGGCCCAAACCTGGACCTTCGCGCATCATCCGTTCACCTCTCTGCATGAGGATCACATGGAGTTGCTGCACGAAGGTGTCAAGGCCCAGCATGATCCCAATTCGGCATTGGGTGCCATTCGCGCACGCGCCTATGACGTGGTGCTGAACGGAACCGAGCTCGGCTCAGGCTCCATCCGTATTCATCAGCAGGAAGTACAGGCGAAGATCTTCGAGGCTCTGGGAATGGACGAGGCAGAGCAGAAGCTGCGCTTCGGGTTCTTCCTTGAGGCTTTGCAATACGGAACGCCTCCGCATGGCGGCATCGCACTGGGTCTGGACCGTATTGTGATGATCCTGGCGGGCGCACCCAGTCTGCGCGAGGTCATCGCTTTCCCCAAGACGGCGGCGGCCACAGACCTGATGATGGACGCTCCCACCCCGGTCACGGATGCGCAGTTGAAAGAACTCAGCATCGCTGTCCGAAAGTAAGAAGAAACGTTCGCGGCTTCGCAGCCTGAGCGCGGCAATCACCGCGCTCAGGCTGCGGAGCGCGGACGAGGGTGATGGACAAAGATCAAAGTGGTTGAAAGATTTGATCGCTCTGAAAATGAATGCCGTTGACGATTCCCTGGCGTTTCCCGTATTACGCCAGTCCTGCCACCGTTGAGTCCCGCTCCGGGCGCGGAAAACATTTGCCGCTGGCGGGTGCATGGTAAACCGGGCCAATCATGCGTAGAATTCTAACCAAGGGAGAGTTTTGCGCCGGCATGCCTTTCGCAGCACATTCGCTGCGCGGAGACCCGTCACATTCTTTACCGCAGGTGTAGCTCGACTTCCTGGCGGCTTTGAAATAGCCGCAGAGTGCGTCGACTTGTCACTCATACTCTGTTACCTCGGGACTTTTTGTCGATTATGTCGCAATCGAATTTCGACTCCACGGTCGCCATAGCTAAAGCCCTGCGTGAGGGTATTGAACGCCATGTGCGCTACACATTGGTGCGCTCGCTGGATCATCTGACTCCCGCAGAGCTGCTGGTGCCGGTTTCGCTCGCCGTGCGCGACCTTTTCGTGGACCGCATGTTGACCACCAGCAAGCGCTACCGGCAGGCCGACGCCAAGCACCTTTATTACCTCTCCATGGAATTTCTGATGGGCCGTCTGCTTGGCGACACCGTCTGCAACATGAGGCTGAACGAGGTTCTGGACGGCGTGTTGGGTGAATTTGGAGTACGGCTTGAGCAGGTGCTTGAGAGTGAAGCAGACGCCGGACTCGGCAACGGTGGCCTGGGCAGACTGGCGGCCTGTTTCCTTGAATCGCTGGCGACCCTTGACATGCCCGGCTACGGCTATGGCATCGACTACGAATACGGCATGTTCCGCCAGGAAATCGCCAAGGGGTTCCAGCGCGAAAAACCCGATCGCTGGAAGACCAACGGAACTCCCTTTCAGATTCAGCGTCCCGAAGAAGCCATCGTGATCCCGCTTTACGGCCGCGTGGAGAATGCGCGCGATCGCAGCAAGTTCCGCCAGAGCTGGCTGGATTACCAGGTTGTGGTGGGCGTGCCGAACGATATGCCAGTGGTGGGCTACAACGGCCATACCGTGAATTACCTTCGCCTATTCCAGGCGCGCTCCTCTGACGACTTTGACATTGACATCTTCAACCGCGGCGATTACATCCGCGCCGTCGAACAGAAGATTGGCAGTGAGAACATCTCGCGCGTGCTCTATCCAAGCGATTCCGTGATGGCCGGCAAAGAACTCCGCCTGGTGCAGGAGTACTTCCTTGTGTCCTGCGCCGTGCGTGACATTGCACGAAATTTCCTTGCGCATCACAATGACTTCTCCGTCTTCCACGAAAAAGTCGCTATCCAGATGAATGACACTCATCCCGCGCTGGCGGTTGCCGAATTGATGCGCGTGCTGGTGGACGAGAACAATCTGGAGTGGGAAGACGCCTGGGAGATTACCCAGAAATCGGTCGCCTACACCAATCACACGCTGTTGCCCGAGGCGCTGGAAAAATGGAGCATCGCGCTGATGGAGCGTGTCCTGCCGCGCCACATGCAGATCATTTACAGCATCAACTACAACTTCCTGCGCACTCTCAACGCCTACTCATGGATCGACGGCGAGAAGGTCAGGAAGATGTCGGTGATCGAGGAAGGGCATGACAAGAACGTACGCATGGCGCATCTGGCGATTGTAGCCTCGCACGCCGTGAATGGCGTGTCTGCCTTGCACAGCGATCTGATTCGGACCTCGCTGGTTCCGGAGTTCGCGCAGCTCTGGCCACAGAAGTTCAGCAACAAGACGAACGGCGTGGCACCCCGGCGCTGGCTGCTCAAAACCAATCCGCACCTCTCGCGCCTGCTCACAGAGAGCATTGGCGACGCATGGATCACGGATATGTCTGAGCTGACCAAGCTTGAGCCGCTGGCAAGTGATGCGGCCTTCCAGGCTCGCTTCGCTGAAGTCAAAGTGCAGAACAAATTGAAACTGGCGCGCATCATCCGCGATGAGACCGGCGTCAGCACCGATCCGCGCTCCATGTTTGATGTGCAGATTAAGCGCATCCACGAGTACAAGCGCCAGTTGCTCAACGTGCTCCGCGTAATGCACGACTATCTGCGTATTGTGGAGGACGGCATCGCGCCCCAGACCGCACGCACCGTGCTTTTTGCCGGCAAGGCCGCACCCGGATACTGGGCCGCCAAGCAGATCATCAAGCTCATCCACAACGTAGCAGCGGTGATCAACAAAGACCCCAAGGCCAACCAGCTTTTACGCGTTGCCTTTCTGCCCGACTATCGCGTATCGCTTGCCGAATCCATCATTCCCGCTGCCGACCTGAGCGAACAGATTTCTACCGCCGGCATGGAAGCCAGTGGTACTGGAAACATGAAACTGATGATGAACGGCGCGGTCACCGTCGCTACATGGGACGGCGCCAATATCGAGATCGCCGAAGAAGCCGGTGAGGAGAACATCTACATCTTCGGACTGCGCGCAGAGCAGATTGAGCAGATGCAACGCAACGGACTCTACAATGCTCGCGAGTATTATGAGCGCGATCCGCGTATCAAGCGCGTGCTGGATTGCTTTCTCAACGACCGTTTCTCGCCCAGCGAGCCGGGTCTGTTCCGCTGGATTTTCGACGAACTGATCAGCCGTGGCGACCGTTTCTTCCACGTTGCCGATCTGCCACAGTACATCGATATCAACGAAAAAGTGGACGCCGATTTCAAGGACTCCGCAAAATGGCGGCGCATGTCGATCCTGAACACGGCGCGTTCGCATAAATTTTCCAGCGACCGCACGATCAAGGAATACAGCGCCGATATCTGGGATCTGAAGCAATACCCCAGCACATCACCGGACGATTCGACGATCACGCCTCCGGCAAGCATGCTGGGAATGATCGTGGAATGATTGCGTGAGCGGTTCGCATCGCATGATCCTTCTGTCTTTCCGGGCCTTCTGTGAGCCTCGCGATTGGGGCATGACCCGCGTCATTCCGATACACGTCTCGGGTGCAACCTTTTGATTTATATTTTTTATACTGTCTCTCATAGAGGCGAAGGGATAAGTCATGGCAAACATCAAGTCGCATAAGGGCGTCATTGGCATTCTGACCGGCGGTGGAGATGTTCCGGGATTGAATCCGGCGATTCGCGCCGTCACCATCCGTGCGTTGCGCGAAGGCTACCAGGTGATCGGCATCCGCCGAGGTTGGGGCGGACTGATCGACATTGTCCGCGAGAAGGATTACGACAACGGCGGCAACTTTTCGATACTCACCGAAGAGATCGTTAACCGTGCCGGACGCACCGGCGGCACCTTCCTGCACACCTCGCGCACCAATCCCGGCAAGGTCAAGAAGGAAAACGTACCCTTGCACCTCGCCGACAAATATACCGCGGAGCGCAACGACCTAACGCCGGAGGTGCTGGCGAATCTGGCCTGGCTCGGCATTGATTTCATGATTCCCATTGGCGGCGATGACACGCTCAGCTACGGCGTCCGCCTCTACGAGGAGGGTGCAAAGGTCATTGCCATTCCCAAGACGATGGACAACGACGTTCCCGGCACCGACTACTGCATCGGATTCAGCACCTGCGTCACCCGCACCATTCAGATGACGAACTCGCTGCGCACCTCAGCCGGATCGCACGAGCGCTTTCTTGTGCTTGAAGTGTTCGGACGCTACGCTGGATACACTGCGATGCTGCCCACCATGGCCGGAGCCGCGAACCGCTGCGTCATCCCCGAACATAAGTTCAACATCGAGCACCTAACCGACCTGCTCAGCTATGATCGCCGGCGCAATCCCAGCAAGTATTCCGTGGTGCTGGTCAGTGAAGGGGCGATGTTCGAGGGAGGAGAGATGGTTTATGAAACCGAGACCACGGATGCGTACGGCCACAAGAAACTCGGCGGAATCGGCGACCTCGTCTCGGAAAAATTGAAAGAGCTCTCGCCCAGGTTCAACAATGGCCAGACCGTTGACGTCATCAACCAGAAGCTCGGCTACCTGGTGCGCGGCGGCGATCCCGACGCCATCGACTCCATCGTTCCGATGGCCTACGGCAATCTCGCGTTGGACCTGCTGCTGCGCCGTGTTCACGGCAGACTCGTGGTGCTGAAGAACGGCCGCTATGACGACATGCCGATTGACTGTGTCACCGGGAGCAAGAAACTGGTAAACGTTCACGATCAATACAACACCGAACGCCTGCACCCGCTCTACAAGAGCTTCCACATGAAGCCGCTGTTCATCATGACCAGCGAGTGAGGCGAGTCTCCTGAAACAACTCTGCCCGCGTGTGAGTGCGCGGGTAGAGTTATTTGTAGCTCAAGAGTCGAGAGTTCCATGTTGCTTATAGCGCCGCGCTACTTCTGATGCACGTGTCCTCGCACTTCGTCCAACAGCTTGAGCATGGTTTCAATCTTGCGCTCGCCCATCGGTTTCAGTAGTCCATCGATCTCACGCAGCTTCGGATCAAGTTCATCCAGCAGCTTCAGCCCGGAGGAAGTGATGCGCGTGACCACCACGCGACGGTCTTTGCTGTCGCGCGTACGTTTGATCAGCCCAGCCTTGTCCATGCGCTCAAGCAGGCGGGTTACGTCGGGCTCGCGGGCGATCATGCGCTCACCGATTTCGCCGCAGGTACGGCCCTCGGCTCCCGCGCCGCGCAGAATGCGCAGCACATTGTACTGCGTCATGGAAATATTGAAGGGCCGGATCATCTGCTCGAAGCGCTCCTGCAGCACGTCTGTCGTGCGCAGCAGCGATACGAGCAGTTCTTCCTCAATGGTGGCAAAGGCTCGCGTCTGGTGAATCTCTTCACCGACCGAGCTGATGCATTTCTTAGGCATAGTTACTTGTTCTGATATCAGGACAAAGTGCCCGGATGCAATGAATTTCGTTGCAAGGAATTTTGTTGCAACAAGATTTCGACGCGGACTGCCTGCCTCTAGAGTCTATTAATCAGCGACGCGACATAGGCCGCGCCGAAGCCGTTGTCGATGTTCACTACGGAAACGTTCGATGCGCAGGAGTTGATCATGCCGAGCAGCGCGGCGATTCCGCCGAAGGCCGCGCCGTAGCCCACGCTGGTGGGCACGGCAATCACCGGAACGCCTACCAGTCCGCCAACCACCGAGGGCAGCGCGCCCTCCATTCCGGCGCATACCACCAGCACGCGCGCCTGGCGCAGGTCTTCGCTGTGGGAGAGCAGGCGATGCAATCCGGCCACGCCCACATCGAAGAGACGCGTTATGTCATTGCCCATGATGTCGGCGGTCACGGCGGCTTCTTCGGCGACGGGAATGTCACTGGTTCCGGCCGAGATGATTCCGATGATTCCCTTGCCGAGTTTCTCACTCTTCTGCCGCAGCACCAGGGTGCGCGCCAAAGAGTTGTGCTCTGCGGTGGGAAAGCGCGCGACGGTCACGGCGAGTTGCTCTTCGTTCACGCGCGTGGCCAGCACGTTATTTCCGCGTGCGGCAAGGCGGCTGAAGATTTCGGCAAAGTGTTCGGGCTGCTTGCCTGGTCCGAAGATCACCTCGGGCACGCCAACACGCAGGGCGCGGTGATGATCCACCTTGGCAAATCCGAGATCTTCAAAAGGAAGAGTTTTAATCTGTTCGAGCGCCGCGTCGGTGGTTACATCCCCGGTGCGCACCTGCTCCAGCAAAGCCTTTAATCGATTCGCGTCCACCGTAATAGCCTACCATCGGAAGCAGGAAGTTTATGTGCGACCCTGTCGGGCATACTTGCCATCTGGACTGCATCGGGTGATTCCCACGTTCTACAATCGTCCGAACTCGCTCGTTGGCCTGCGCAAAAGGGAGCTTATGCGTGGAAACCGGAAGCTGCCGACGAGTAACTATCCTGGTAATCGTTGATTTTCGGAAGGTTACTTTCAGGTTAACAGTTGAGCAACTTTCTGAAAGATTGATTACTTAGCCACCTCCGCCCTTCGGATGATTGCTCATTGGTAGATGACGATTTGACAACCCCCTCGGCTCGGGTCTAGGATGCCTTCACACTGGAGAGGAGGTGGTCCGATGGAAAAAAGTTCAGGCGACTGTAGCATACAATTCGTGACTAGTGAGGTGGCTGAGGCTTAGGGCGGAATCGCTCTAACCACTCGCCAGACTTCTAAAGTATTTTGGAGTTTGTCGCTGGGTTGCGTTTCAACTGTGTTGCGCACAGATTGGTTGTGCGTCCGCAGCGGGAGCGAGCCCGCCTCAGGCCAATCCGAACAGCTAACCGGCGCCCCGCATGGCTACAGTGCGGGGCGTTTTCCTGTGCTCCGCTGAATAGGCTTGACATTTCTTGAAGCAATAGTCAATCTGGCCCTGCATTCAAAGCTACTCATAAGACTTGGCGCGACGTCCCCGGCCCGGAGTGGATGAGGGCTCAACATCTTGCGTCACGGAAGGTGTGTGCATCGTGAAATCAGCCGTGCGAGAGATAACTTGCAGCATTGTCCTGATGGCTGCCGTTCTCCTTTGTGGTCAAGGAAAACTGGCAGCACTGCTATCCCCAGCGTTGGACGAACCGACTGCAACCGACTCGGCAAACCTGGCGCGGCCCGAACAACAACGCGTGCCGCTGGTGAGCGTGGCTGCTTCCGTGCATGGCCTTGTCCCCGTGGCCGACTGCGCGGTGCCGCGAATCCACGTACCGGCGGAGATAGCCACCGGCGCTGTGGCCGGCTACCTTCCGGTGTTCAGCGATACGGCAGGCGATATGGTCAACTCGTGGTTGTTTCAGACCTCGAACGGATACGTGGGCATTGGCACGAACACTCCGGACCAGATGGTTACGGTTGCCGGAGCGATCCACAGCACGACGGGAGGTTTCGTGTTTCCGGACGGCAGCAAGTTGCTCACTGCACCTGCGGCGGCCAGCGTTGTATCCGGCAACCTGCTGCTGGCGGCAAGTACAGGCGCCGGAGGGGCGGGGAACGTGGACGTGCAGACCGTGGGCGATATAGCCAGCACGATGAGCGACCGGTTGCTGATTGCAGGAACTCCCAAGGCGATGACGGGCGCGGTTCCTTCGGCGAACATCTTTTCCGTACACCTGACGGCGGGAGACGCGGCGGGCGGCAAAGTGAAGTTCACGATTGTGGCGAGCGACGGCACCAACTACGCGATGGAAACCGGGGAGATGATTTTTCTTGCGAATCCGAATGCGATGAACTGCGCGGTGGTAGTTGCGCAGTACTCGGCGATTCCGCCGACCTACACCAATACGGTGCTGGCGGTGCCGCCGATCGGACAGAGCGGTTCGCTGAACGCACAGTGCCTGGGGACAACGTTTGGAAGCGATCCTGGACTGGTGATCTTCGATACGAATCCGACGAACTTTACGGCTACTACTCACAAAATTTATTACACGATTGAAAATCAGTCGCAGGCGGCGGTGACGTTGCAGCCGTAGGTAGAGAGCACATGTTCCGCAAGAGCTTCGCGGCAAAGACCGCCGCTCCGGCCGCGGGCGCTCAGGCTTCGCAGTCGGGTACGCGGCAAAGACCGCCGCTCCGGCCGCGGGCGCTCAGAGCGCTTTCTGGATCACCTCGATGGTGACCTGTTTCATGCCTAGCGCGGGGAGATCGTCCGGCTTTGCCCAGCGCAACTCGGTGGCATCGCTGGCGGCGATGGCGGTGCCGGAGAGCGGGCGGCAGAGATAATCGACGAGCACGTAGTGGTACTGTGTTCGGCCCTCGGCATCTGGAAAGATGGAATCGAAAACATCAAGCACGGGGCCGACTTCCACCTCAAGTCCCGTTTCTTCACGCACCTCACGGGCAACACCGTCGCGAAGCTTTTCGCCAAGATCAAGCGCTCCGCCGGGGATGGACCACTCACCCTGCAGCGGCGGATTGGCGCGACGCACGATGAGCACAAGGCCGTCGCGGACGATGACAGCGCCGACTCCTACGACGGGAAGCGATGGGTATAGACGAGACATCACAACATTGTAAGCGGGCGGGGAGTGGCGCGGAGTTTCACCACCTCCAGTTGCGGGTCATCCAGGCCATTCTGGCCTGCTGGAGGTTCATGACATGAAGAACATTGAGAAGTTGCATGAGTTCGGCGGTGGACGACTCAAGTTCTTCGGCATCGTAGGAATATGAAGGATCAACTGCCGGGACAAGCATGGTTCGAATGGCCCTTCTCCGATAGGACGCCCCAAGGCGTCAGCCCGGTTATGTATGTCTCCATTGGAGCGCAGATGGAGAGGAAGTGCCCGTGTAAACAGAGCTGCGGCTGCGATGCGGAGTTCTGAAAAGGAATGGTGCAAGAGTGGGCGAAGCTGCGAAAAAAAATGCTCCCGCTTTCTTTCGCGAGAGCATTTCAATGCAGGCAGAGTCAGAGTGTTCGCAATGGGTTACCGGATCACGTCCAAGGTGACGGTTGTTGTGTGAGTGATGCCTCCGCCGGTGGCCTTGATGGTGATGGTTTTGTTGCCGGTAGATGCCCTGGAGCCTACTTTTACGGTCATGGTCGACGTCCCGCTGCCTGGTGCGGCTATGGAAGTGGGACTAAATGTGACGGTGTTGGAGCTGCCTTCTCCGGATGCCGACAGGGTGATAGCCGAGTTGAAGCCGCCGGCGACTGCCGCTGTGATGGTGTAGCTGCCGGAAGCACCGCGCGCCACGGACTGTGAAGCGGGCGAAGCAGAGAGGGTGAAGCTGGGGTGCTGCGTTGTGGAGGTGACGGTCAGCGAGACCTTTGTTGTCTGAGTGACTCCGCCGCCGGTGCCGGTAACGGTAATCGAGTAGGTACCCGTCGCGGTAGTGGAGGCCACGGTAAAGCTCACGCTGGAGGTGCCCGATCCGGTGATGGATGTTGGGCTGAAGCCAACGGTTACTCCGGTGGGCTGGCCTGAGGCACTGAGGGCTATCGACGAGCTAAATCCGCCGGAGGCGGTGGTTGTGACCGTGGACGTACCGACAGCTCCCTGCGCCACTGAAACCGAGGACGGCGAGGCGGAGATGGTGAACGTTGGGGTCTGCGCGTTTGTGACGGTCAGCGAGACCGAAGTGTTCTGAGTAACTCCGCCGCCGGTGCCGGTAATGGTGATTGGGTAGGTTCCCGTTACTGTGGTTGAGGCCACGGTAAAGCTCACGCTGGAGCTACCCGAACCGGTGATGGGGTTTGTGCCGAAGGTGACGGTTACTCCGGTGGGCTGGCCCGAGGCAGTCAAGGCGATCGACGAGCTAAAGCCGCCCGAGGCAGTGGTTGTGACCGTGGAAGTCCCGACAGCTCCCTGCACCACTGAAACCGAGGACGGCGAGGCGGAGATGGTGAACGTTGGAGAAGTGGAGGTTGGCGCAAGGGCGTTAATCAAGCCAGTGCCGTTCGGACTACCCCATCCGGTGACAAGATCGTAGCCGGTGGTTGCCGAATAGCTGCCTGAGGTGCCGCTGGTGATGTCATGGAAGTCCGTGGCATAGCTGGACGTGACATTCTGGGCATAGATGGTGGGGTTGATGAATCCGATGGGCGATTTGCCGTTTTCAGCGAGCTGCTGGTTGACCAGGGCGATGTAGCCAGCCCACATGGGAGCGGCAAAGCTGGTGCCGCCGTACTCGTTGGCGAGGCAGGTGGTCTGGTCGGCACAGGTGTAGAAGGTGAAGTTTGCGTTGGCGGAAACGTCTGGGCCATTGCGTAAAGTGGTCGAACCCTTGTTGGTGGAGTTGATGACTCCGGAGAGCTGCTGCCACGCGGGGATGGCGATTTTGTCGGGAGAGATTCCGCCGCCGCTATCGGTCCAGGCAGTTTCCGACTTCCAGGGACCGGCCGCACTGGCGGTTACGAGATCCGTTCCGCCGACTGAGACTACATAGGCATCGTCGGCCGGCCAAGCCTCATTGCTCGACGACCAGGTGGAACTGTCGCCTGATGCAGCGAAGAAGTTCTGCCCTTGCGCCGACATCTTCTGGAAGTACGGGTCGAGCGTGGAGGCATCGGCTGGCGTCCATCCCCAGGAGCAGCCGATGGTTGTGGGCAAGGGGCTGTGAGTGGTCATGGCGCTGATGATTGCGGTGTCGGTGGATCCGACGTACATGACGAGACTGGCAAGGCCTGGGGCCATGCCGATGGCCTGAGTCATATCGAGGGTCTGCTCGGTGTCATCGCAGGCGCTGTAGACGCAGCTTGTGCTGGTTCCATCGGTGGAGAGCAGGGTGACGGGCACATTGTTGGTTTGCCCGACGTTCTTGAAGTAGGTGGTCAAATCGGTGAGATCGGTGCCTTCATATTCAAAGAGTCCGAGGTTCTGGCCGGAGCCGGTGAGGGCGGTTCCGCCATAGTAGGCGGCGCGCATGTCACTGCCGAGGAAAGAAGCCGAAGGGCCGGAGCCGGTGGTGGCGTGGGAGACAACGTCCTCAGGGGCGATGCCGTGAGCCTTGGCGTAATCGGTCTTCTTGACGAGCATGGGATGCGGGATGGAATAGTTATCGAGGCCGGAGACGTGCCAGAGAGCAAAGGGCAGACCGGTAACAGGCTCGCTTTCAGGCGCGTAGAAAACACGGTCTTCCGTGGGGTGCTGATAGGTGCGCAGGTTGACATGGAACGCTGACTCGACGGCGGATGCAGGTCCTTTGACCAGCACATCCATGCCATCACGCGAGCCGCCAACCACGGTAAATCCGCTGGCCTTGGCGAAGCGGACCACGGCGTCGAAATCCTGCTGAGTGGGGGCGAACCTATCAGTGAATTCCTGTACGGAGAGGAAGTGCCGGTAGGAGGGGCTGCTGGGCGTGTAGAGCTGATTCAGAAACGAATCAAGGCCGGCCTGATCGCGTAGCGCCAGAACGATATGCAACTGCATGATCTGGTTTGAGGGAAGCTGTCCGACGGGCCTTGCCTCACCGGTGCGAGTTGCCTCACGCACATGGCGGGTCAAGACAGATTGCGCCTGTGCGGGAGAATCCAGGGCGAGCAGGAGCATCGCCGAACACAACACGAAACACAACCCTCTTAGCACTGCTGGTCCACAGTTCTTTACTGATCGAGACATCAGTCGGCTCCTTTGGCTGTTGAGAAATTCTTTTTGGGATGGACGGATTGGTTGTCGCACAGGTCTTCGGGATTGGTTGTTGAGTCCGGAGCGATCTCATGCGAGGTAGCCGTTTGTGATGCAGCATGGCTCAACGTGAGTTGTCCAGAGATATGCAGAGCAGGGAGGCTGAGAGTACTACGGCGAGTCTTAGTTCAACAGCGCCGCAGCCATCGTCATGCCAGACGAAAGTTGGAGAAAGTTCGTTTCAGGGGTGGGCCTGTGCCCGGAGAATTTGCTCGACCCGCAACACGTCTTCCTCGGTGTCTACCCCGACGGTATCAAACGGCGTTTCGGCGGCATAGATATCGACGCCATGATCGAGGAAGCGAAGCTGCTCCAGGCGCTCACTGCGCTCCAACTCGGATTCCGGCCACTGGCAAAAGCTCTCCAAGGCCTGCGGGGTGTAGGCGTAGAAGCCGAGATGCTTGAAGTAACGCACGGCTGCGGTGCGGTCACGATCAAACGGAATTGCGGAGCGAGAGAAATACAGAGCACGTCCGTTCAGCGCGGTGACAATCTTCACGGCGTTGGGATTGTTTACGTCTTCGGCAGAACATGGCGTATAGACGGTTCCAACTTGCACTCCGGGTTTCATCACGGAGAGGAGCGCATCCAGATGCTCGGGACGCGCGAGCGGCTCATCTCCCTGCACATTGACGTAGATGTCTGCGTTCACGCTGCGAGCGACCTCGCGCACACGGTCGGTGCCACTGCGGCACTCGGCGGAGGTCATGCGCGCGTTCCATCCGTGGACGCGGCAGACTGCCATGATGTCCTCGGAGTCGGTGGCGATGATGACGTCGCTGAGTCCGCGGCAGGCGCGAGCGGCCTCATAAACGCGCTGGATCATTGGCTTGCCGAGAATGTTGCGGAGGGGTTTCCGTGGCAGTCTTGTGGAGGCTATGCGGGAGGGAATAATTGCGACGGCGTTCATCCACCTAGTCTCAAGTTTTCGGGGGTATCTTTCAAGAGCAAATCACACGACGGAAACGTTGTTGGAGATGAGCTTTCTAGTGTTGCGTGTTGCCACAGGAGCGATGCCGGAGAGAAGCGGTGGGTAAACTTTTGCATCATGCATGTCTCTCGATGGCAGGAGATTGTGCATCTACCTTTGGTGTGAGTTGATTCGACCACGGGAGTATGACGGCTTGTGGACTCGGTGTTTTCGGCCACTAAGGAACGATGAGTACAGTTGCGCAGACAAAACCGCCGGCGAATAGCCGCGGGTCGTTCGCTTCTTTCGTCCTCCTCATGGTGGTGTCGGTGGCGCTTCCGTTTATATTCTGGCCGGCGCTGATTATGCGCGCAGGCTCGACGGAGTTTCTTCCCCACCGTTTCTGCTACCTGAACAGTACGGGCCTTATCTGGGCCAATGTGACGTCAGATGCGGTGATCGGCGTTGCCTATCTCGTGATCTCGGCAGCGCTGGCGTATCTGGTGAACCGCGCCCGCGGCGATATTCCGTTCTCATGGATGTTCCTGGCGTTTGGGCTGTTTATCGTGGCCTGCGGGTTCACCCACATCATGGAAGTGGTTACAGTGTGGCGGCCCTATTACTGGCTGGCAGCGGACATCAAGATTGTGACCGCGGTCGCCTCGGTGGTCACCGCCGTCTCGCTTCCCACCCTCGTACCCAAGGTGTCTGCGCGAGCTTCTTCGGTGCGCGAGGTGCAGCAGCAGCTTGAACAGACCAATCTGGGCCTTCAACGGCAAGAGGAGATGAGCGCGGAACTTGCAGGCCGCGTCTCCAATGAGATCGCCTTCTGGGAACGCGACATGGCGACGTCAACCTTTCGCTGGTGGGGAGACATCGAGAGTGTCTTTGGCTTGCAGCCGGAGCAAGTTCCGCTGCTGAACACGGTGGCGGGGCTTTTCAAGCTGATCCATCCTGAGGATCACGTCAGGATTAATCGAGCACTCGCGCATTCGATTCGCGACTCTGCCGATTTTGACGCAGAGTTCCGGGTGGTGACACCTGGGGGAAAAGTTCGCTGGATCATGGGACGCGGCTCGCCGATCTACGATTCGTCCGGGAAAATTGTTCGCATGGTCGGCGTTAACATGAACGTGACCACCCGCAGGCTGGCCGATGAGGCCCTGCAGCGCTCTGAAAAGCTGGCACTCACCGGACGGATGGCCGCCACCATCGCGCATGAGATCAACAATCCGCTATCAGCGGTGACCAACCTTAATTACCTGATCGCGCATGACCCGGCGGCCTCCGAAAACATTCTTGAGATGGCGACGCTGAGCATGCATGAATTGGAACGCATCGCTCATATTGTGCGCAGCACCCTGGCCTTCCATCGCGGCAGTGGAGCAGCCTTAACTCTTGAACTTGGGGAGTTGATGGATACGTCGCTGGCGCTCTACGAATCACAGTTCCGGGGCAGACAGTTGAAGGTGCGGCGGATTTATCAGCAGCCGGTTCCGATTCTGGGCGTTGCCTCTGACTTGCGCCAGGTGTTTGCCAACTTGCTGATCAATGCCGCCGATGCGCTCTCCACGGGAGGCCAGATCAATCTTCGCATTCGAAGGGACGGCCAATTCGCCCGCATTGATGTGACCGACTCCGGCCCAGGGATCGATCCCATTTACATGGACCGCCTGTTCGAGCCGTTTTTTACGACCAAGGGGGAACGTGGAACCGGGCTTGGCCTTTGGGTTACGTGCGGAATTGTGCAGAAGCACGGCGGCAACATTCGCGTGCGCAGCCGCTTTGGAGGCAGGTTTCACGGCACTCGCTTCACCGTCACCCTGCCCGTTGTGGCTGCGGATTCTGCTCGCGCTGACTGATCTGAGACAGGCCACGCATTCAGCTATGAACCGTTGCGCTTTAACTCGCATCTGATTACTGTCCCGCAAAGCAACGACGCGGGGCGGAGGATTCCGTTGGCAACCATCACTCCTGCTGCAATGCCACTCCACGCCGCATCTGCTCTACAGCGATTTCAGCAGGTACGCTCCACGACCCTGAGACTTACCGCTCCGCTTTCCGCGGAAGACGCCATGGTTCAATCGATGCCCGATGCAAGTCCTGCAAAGTGGCATCTTGCGCATACCACATGGTTTTTTGAGACTTTTATTCTCACTGAAAACCTTCCCGGATATCGAATCTTCAATCCCGAGTACCGTCTGCTCTTTAACTCCTATTACAAATCGCTCGGAGGGCATCCGGTGCGGCAGCAACGCGGAACCTTCTCGCGGCCATCGTTCAGCAACGTGCTGCTTTACCGTGAGCACGTGGATGCGGCGATGGACCGCCTGCTGAGCAGTGAGCCGACGGCGGAGCTGCTGGAACTTGTCGAGCTGGGAATGCATCACGAGCAGCAACATCAGGAACTGATCCTTACCGACATTCTGCACGCGTTCTGGACTCAGCCACTGCGGCCAGCCTATGTTACGCAGGCTGATGGCGCGTCGGCGGCGGCGGTGGCGGTGGAGTGGATCTCGCATCCGGGAGGGACGTTCGAGATGGGCGCACCGCCTGCGGGCTTTGCGTTTGACAATGAGCGTCCGCGGCACCGCGTGCTGCTTGAGCCATTCCGTCTCGCCTCACGGCTGGTCAGCAACGCGGAGTATCTCGACTTCATGCAGGACGGCGGCTACCAGCGTCCCGAGTTCTGGCTCTCCGACGGGTGGGATACGGTTTGCCGCGAAGGATGGCGTGCGCCACTGTACTGGGAGAAAGATGCGGACGATTGGCGTCAGTTCACCTTGCACGGCATGAGTGCGCTGAACGCTGCCGCACCGGTCAGCCACGTGAGCTACTACGAGGCTGACGCCTTTGCACGCTGGTCAGGGGCGCGGCTTCCGCTGGAAGGTGAATGGGAGCAGGCGGCCGGCGGTCGCTCCATCTCCGGAAATCTGCTTGAGGATTGGGCGCTTGCGCCCCGGCCTGCACAGCATAGTGCGGAAGATATTGAGAACCAACTGTTCGGCGACCTGTGGGAGTGGACTTCCAGCGCCTATCTTGGCTATCCCGGCTTCAGGCCCGCGGCGGGCGCGGTTGGGGAGTATAACGGAAAATTCATGTGTAACCAGTTCGTACTGCGCGGCGGATCTTTTGCCACTTCGGCGTCACACATTCGTGCGACGTATCGCAACTTCTTTCCTTCCCCCGTGCGCTGGCAGTTCATGGGCATTCGGCTGGCAGATGATGAGCGTTAATACCGCTGCACTTCCTCTGGATCATGACGCCCGCGCGGTACGGCAGGGACTCAGCTCACGGCCCAAGCGCTTATCTCCCCGGCTGTTTTACGATGCCGCGGGCTCGGCGCTCTTTGAGCAGATCACGGAGTTGCCGGAGTACTATCTCACCGCAACCGAGCAGTCGATCTTCGAGCAATTTGCACCTGCCATGATTCATGCCGCGGGTGAAGCGTCCACGATCATCGAACTGGGCGCGGGCACGGCGCGCAAAACCATGCTGGTGTTGCGCGCGGCATTCGACGCTCATGCAGCAGAAGTGAATCCCGGCGTTACATTCATACCTGTCGATGTATCGAGCTCGGCACTCGAGGTTGCCTATGATCGCGTGCGCTCAGAGCTGCCGCAGATTGCGGTGCATCCGATCGTGGCTGATTACACCCGACGAATGTCCGCGCTCTCGGAACTTCCAGGCCGCAAGCTTGTGCTGTACATTGGCTCCAGCATTGGGAACTTCGAGCCCATGGCGGCTTCCGCGCTGCTCCGACGATTGCGTTCCTCGCTTAACCCCGGAGACTCTCTGCTGCTGGGGACCGATATGCGCAAACCCGTGGATGTGCTGTTGCGCGCCTATGACGACAGCTCAGGGGTTACCGCGCGCTTCAATCTGAATGTACTCGCGCGCATTAATCGCGAGTTCGACGCCGATTTTGAGCTCGACCGCTTTGCTCACCTAGTGCGATGGAGTGAGCGCGATTCGAGAATCGAGATGCATCTTCAGAGCCGCGTCTCTCAACGGGTACGCATCGATGCTCTTGACCTTACGGTTGAGTTCGAACCCGGCGAGACGATTCATACCGAGAACAGCTACAAGTTCACGCCGCCGATGCTTGAGGCGCTGGCGTTGAACGGAGGCTTTCGCATTGAGCAAAGCTGGAGCGATCCGCGAGAGTGGTTCAGGCTTACGCTGCTGCGTGCTTAGGGCGGGTGCAGGAGCCGACGGAAGCACAACTGGAGCACAAATCGATAGCGGATCGAAAGCCTGGCGGGTTCACGTTGTCTTGGAAGGGCACGTGGATTCTTCACTTCGTTCAGAATGACCCCTCATCAATAAACCCTCAAGTGAGGTCAGATGGGCATCAAGGTCAGATGGACATCATTTGTCTGGCTGCGAGTGTCTTGTCTTCCACAATATTTGACGCATCATGCCGAGCAGCACTACGGCGTCACTGTCGTCCAAGTTCATGCGGAGCAATAAGCGTCGGGTCTTTTCCAGGGCCGCGGTCTCGCCGAGCGCAGGCACATACCCGCTCTGGCAGAGAGCCTCGAAGAGCACCTGGGTGATGCGCTCCAACTCCCCGGCGCCGGCGTGGCGACTGGAGCGGTGTTCCTGCTGCGTTCCGGTGAGTTCCGCGCTGCGGCGAATCAGTTCGTAGAGGCAGACGGCCACGGCCTGTCCCAGGTTCATGGATACGTGCGCATCGCTCATGGAAATCCGCATGAGCCAGTGACAGTGGCTGAGGTCATCGTTCGACAATCCGAATTTCTCTGAGCCGAACAGAAGTGCGACCGGCGCTTCCGTCAGCGTCTGGCGAATGATCTTCGCGCCGTCCGCAAGCGCATGCAGGGGATGCTGCAACTCGCGCTCGCCAATGGCAGACGTGCCCACCACGAGGGAGCAGTCAGCGACGGCCTCGGCAACGCTGCAATATACCTGCGCGTTCAACAACACCTCTGTGGCATCTACTGCCGAGCGCGCACCGAGGTAGGATGGCTCCCACGGCGTGACCAAACGCAGATGTGCAAATCCGAAATTGCTCATGGCACGCGCGACTGCCCCAATGTTCAGGGGATTACGCGAGCGCACCAGCACCACGCGCAGTTGGCTGAGCCATGGCTGTGCCGTCAGGGATGCGGGAGTCGTTTCCAGAAAAACCTCACTCTAAGATCACTCCGGAGGAGGAAAGTGATTTCTGGTTGAGAAGCCTGAAGCGGCGCGAAAGACGCCAACAGTGCGTGGGTTCTTCGCTCCGCTCAGAATGACCCCTCAAAGCAGAAATCGAGAGAGCTACTTCTTTTCCGTCTCGGGCGCGGGATAATCCGGCAGCTTGTCTTTGTTCGAGGTCTGCCGTTTTACCTCGAGGTCGTCAAACAACAGAGAGGGAGCGACAACACTGCGCGGAATCGGTTGCACATCGTTGTCCACGTACTGATCATTGCCAGCGGCGACAAGGTTGCTGCGCATGGAGCGCTGGTCCAAGTCGCCGAAGACTCCACCGCGCACCAGTTCCTGGTGCCCGTCAGAGGCCCACACGCGATAGAGCATTCGAGGCGCGCGTACGCCGCCCATGGTCTCCACGTAGTAGCCGTACTCCAGGCCACGATCTTTGCACATGGCGATCAGCTTCTTCTTCAGATCCTCGGGAGCCACGGCGTCGCCTGAGTACACCACGAGGCTTCCCAGGGAGGGTGCGGGCCAGCTCAGCGGCAGGCCTGCGCGACCGTGTCCATTGGAGGCCGCGAAGTCGCGAATCGGCTGGCGTCCCAGCAGATAGCTCACGAGCATGCCCTTCTCAATGAGAGGAACACGTTGCGCCTGCACGCCTTCGTCGTCTACGTCGTAGTGTCCGAGCAGCGCGGTTCCGGCGACTTCGGTCAAGGTGGGGTCATCGGCCACGGAGAGAAACTCCGGCAGCACGCGAGTTTTATAGCTGCTGGCAAACTGGCCGCGTACGCGGGCGTTCTGTCCGAGGTCAGGCTTGCTTCCAAGCAGGTTTTCGCCGATCAGCGACGCGAAGACGGTGGATGCCGAATCCGCGGAGAGCAGCACGGGGCCGTGATAATCCTCATCGGCAAGCGGTGCATCGCGGAGTTGCTTGAATGAAGCCACCAAGGTGCTGGCCTTGTCCACGAACTCCGCGGCTTTGGGAAGGCCATTCAGCGACTTTGCGGTGAAACCGGCGGCGCGATCCAGACGCATTCCGTCGTCGGCCTGCGTGTTTCCGCCGATCGACATGCGGTAGAGTTCTTCTCCGCTGCGGACCATTGTGCCTTCGGAATTGAGGTAATAGCGATTCACGGTCTTGAAGCTGAGCGAGGCGGCCAGGAATTGCACCTTGGGGTCACGCTTGTACAGGCCAGAGGCGTCACGCAGCATCTTGAGCCAGGGCTCGTGCTCCACGTTTAACTCGACGACCGGTTCCAGGGATTGTACTGGCTCGGCGCGCGCGAAATCGTCCACGGGATGGTCAATGGTGAGTTGCTTAAGCTTCGCCTGCTTGTCGGTAAGGGCCTCCACGGCCTGCTTGTACGCTTTGTCTGTTGCGGACCAAACCTGGAAGCGGAAGGCCTGCTCATCCTTATCGAGGGGAACGACCTCGACCGCTCCCTCGCCACGTGCGCTGGAGTTGTCTTGCTTGTAGTCGCCCAGGCGAACCTGCACGAGCAGGAAGCGGATCTGGGTGTGGGACTCGCTGCGCACGGCACCGAGCGCGGCATCGGCCTCCCAGTCTTCGGTGTCAACCACGCGATAGTCGATGAAGTACGGTCCTGGGGCGTTCTCAAGGCGGAGATGCGCCTTGGAGCGCGCCATCTCGGTCTGCAAGTCGCGCAGGATCGGATCATCGGATGGGGTTACGTTCTTCACGTCGGCGGCGAATGCACCACCGGCGCCCACCATGATCGCAAGCAGGACCATCAAGAATTTCTGGATGTTTTTCATTATTGATGTCCCTCTGAGCTGGCTACTGGCTTGGCATCGATTTCAAATCCCGGAGGTGGCAGAATCGGCAGACGCTCTTTGGCGTGCGCCCGCTTCTGTACTTCAATCTCAGAGAACAGGATTGCTGGAGCCGCTGCGGAAACCGCAACTCCACCGGATTCCGCGCCACAGACGCCATTGAAGACCGCGCTGGTGTCGCCGGTCACGAGGATGCGATTCATGGCCGCCAGTGGCGTGCCGACAATGTCAACGCCGCGCACGAGTTCGTCGGGACGTCCATCGGTATAAACGCGCCACACCATCACAGGCAGAACCTGGAAGGCTTGCGGAGCCGAGCGCTGCGTCAGCGTGAATCCGCCCTGAATGTCTTCGAAGTAGAGTCCATAGGGCTTGCCCTGCTTCTTTGCTTCGTCGAGCAGCATCTGCCGGAGTTCGCTGTCTTTCACGGTATGCGTGGAAGTGACAATCAGGTTTCCCTGGCGTCCTACGGGCATGTATCCGGCCTGAGAGCGTCCGTGGCCGTTGGAATGATCGAAGCCCTCAATGGGCATGCGCGACATGAGGAAGTTGCGCAAGATTCCGTTCTTGATCACTTCTACCTTCGCCGCAGCCACACCCTCATCGTCGAATTCATACGATCCAGCGAGCCGCGTTCCGTTGATGCTGCGGAGCGTGGGATCATCGGTGACCGAAAGAAATTCCGGCAGCACCGGCTGGTTCAACTTCTTTGTGAACGTCTGTCCCTCTTCATCGCCACGCTGGCGCTGTCCTTCAAGCCGGTGACCTAAAACCTCATGGAAGAACACTCCGGAGGCCCGACCTGAGAGCAGAGCCGGACCGTCGTAGGGCTCGGCAACGGGAGCCACGCGCAGGGCCTTCAAGTCCTTGGCAATCTGCTCCACTTTGGCGTCAATCTCTGCGGCGCCGGGCAGTTTGCTCATGGAATCTGCCTGCATGGTCTCGACCCGCATCAGTTCCATTCCATCTTCGGCCCGGGTCTCCGCCTGTATGGTCACGCGCACGACGGTCTCAGGGGTGACCACGCGGCCGCCCTCACTGGAGACAAAACGCTGCAAAGTTTTTTCGCCGTTCACCATGACGCCGGAGGCGTAAATGTAAGGATATTTCTTGAATGCGGCCGAGAACCGGCGCACGAACGCTTCCATCTCCTTCTGCTCCGAAGCGGGTGCAACTTCCTTGTAATCGACGTGAGCTTTGACCGCCTCTTTGCTGAAGTCGGCGGAGAGATCGTCTTCCTTCGCCTTTACCTGGGACTTGGTCTGCACATTGAGAAACGCGGTTGAGGCCTTGCGATACTCGGTGAACGTCATCCGCCAGAGGGCATGGGCAATCGCCTGGGGATCATCTTCCATGGGAAGGGTATCGGTGCTGATGGCCGAAGGCCGGTTCTCGGCATGAGCATTGTCCAGCGTCGCGCTGCCGACACGCATGATGACGTCAGCCATGCGCTTGCGTCCGGTGGTGCTGGTCACGAGGCTGCCATTCATTCCGACGGCCATGGACGCCTGCTGGTCATACACGGTGTAGCTGATGAAGTAGGCTGCGGGAGTCAACTTGCCGAGCTCTGACTGCGCACGCGTGAGTTCCTTTTGCATGCTTCCCAGAACAACGTCTTCTTTTGGGGGCGTCGCTGCCGCCAGAGGCTGGAATCCCAACGCCGCGGTCAATCCCAGCAGCCAACAGGCGCGAATCAATATTCTCATTTCGGGTATGTCTCTCCCTTGTAACTAGCTAAAAGTGTAAAGCAGAGCGGCACGAATCAACGCATCAAATCCTGCCATACGAGTAACTAGCAAGCGAAACCAAGTGGAAGACCGTAGGAGGCTTTTGGAAGCGCAGGGCCA
>Ga0302319_10001801_pt1 | contig 47342 bp, 42 predicted proteins | sample Bog_T0_2_FD_203319 | JGI IMG/M metagenome (GOLD analysis project Ga0302319, IMG submission 203319) | Peat permafrost microbial communities from Stordalen Mire near Abisko, Sweden - Bog_T0_2 | ecosystem: Environmental > Terrestrial > Soil > Wetlands > Peat | place: Sweden: Abisko, Stordalen Mire... | reverse complement strand
GCAACGGCCGCGGACGGCGGCCGCCTGTGGACCACAAACCACGTCGCCGCGGCCCCTCCAATCAACACGGCTCCAACAGCGCACCGGGTCCAAAGGGCCAGCTTTGTCTCGCGCAGACCATGCCCTTTGGCGCCCGGCGCATCGAGGAGGCGCTTCACCTGCGCGACGAATTCCTGGGAGGGAAAGCCGTGCGGGAGGCGGGTCCACTGGTAGCGCATGAACTCCTCGGGCACCAGCGCGCCGGACTCCTGAGTGTCATCCACGACGACGGGCACGATAAAGGGCACCCCGGATGCCATGTCGTGCGTGCGCTCGACCCCGAGCTTCCACTCGCGGCGAAAGTATCCCTCCCCCCGTTCCTGGGTCCGGGAGGATATGATCGGCATGAACAGGGCGCACTCGCGGATCTGCTTCCTGATCTTTGCGTCCCACGCGTCCCCGCCCCGCAGCTCGCTCTGGTCGAACCATACCTCCATGCCAAAGGTCCGCAACGCGTCCGCAATGCGCCGCGCGGGGTCCGCATCATCGCGGGAGTAGCTCAGGAAAATCGCGCGGTTTTTCTCTGTGTCTTGCATCAAGAATCCCCAGCCCTTGTAGGGGGAACGCCCAAAGTGGCGAGCAGATTTCCATTACCGAGACTAATGCGACTCCGCAAAACTGGTGATGGAGTGCCACTCCAGCACTTCCTGCAGGAGAGCGCGCTCGGTCTTCATCACGACCCGCTCAAGGCTGTTCCAGGTCTGGCAGAAGGCGATCCTCCGGCGGCTGTCCTCAAGCGTCAGCTGCATCTCGCGATAGCGCGCCACGCGGCGCTGGAGATCGTTGATCGATATCAGTGAGATCAGGGCTGCGGCAACTACGGGAAGCGTGATCGGCAGGAAGTAGAAGACCGTCGTCGTGATCCAGGGCGCGGTCTCGATGCCGGCCGTGTGGCATACGGCGTAGGCGAGTGTGCTGGCCAGGGCCAGGATGGTGGCGACCCAGAATCCGAGCTTCAGGCGCCGAAACAGCGGCAGCGCGCGCTCCTGCTGCCGGCGGTAATAGGCGAGTTGGTCGTCCACCCTCCTCTCGAGATAGACCTCTTTGAACTCCTCCATCGGCACCGGGGAGGACAGGAAGGATCGACTGTGCAGGATCTCGAGGGCCCGGGTGAGGCCGCGCACCCCCGGAAGCTCGAGGTCGGAGAAAAGCGAGGCCGCCCGCGGCAGTCCCCAGGTCGCGAGGGCCGAGCGGCAGCATTCGGCTGCAAGCCTGCACCGCACCCAGCTGTGGTGCGAGTGATGGTGGTGCCTGAGGACCAGGGCCACGCCCAAGGCCCCCGCAAGGCAGGTCAACTTCAGCCAGGGGATCGCCAGGTAGTGAAGGCCGAAGGCGAGCGCCGCAGACGCAACCAGCGTGGCGGCCACGTGAAGCACCACGGTCAGGACGATCAGCCTGCGGAATTGAGGCGCACCGTGGCTCGCCGCGTGGTCGCACTTCAGCTGGAAGGCGCAGACGGCGTCGGGCGCCCTGAAGGGATTGCCTCCCTGCGACGTGGGAACCGGCGGCAGCTCATTCAGGTTGAGAAGTGCCTCATCGGCGCGCTCCAGGTTATCGAAGTTCTCGCGGCGCGCCTCGAGCGTTGCCGGATCGATTACGATCACCGGCTTGCCGAGTGACTTTGCGTACCCGACGACGTCCGCGGTGCCGCCCTTGCCGCGCGCCGGCTCCCCGTCCCAAACGGCGAGCAGCACGTCGGCTCCGTTGACGGTCTCAAGACCGCAATCGAGGTACGCATCCTCCCTCGTCCCGTTTTCGGTGATGACGCGGACGTGTTCCGCGCGGGAGAGGAACCTTTCCACTTCCTGCCACTCGGCTTGGGCGAAATCCGACGCGAACTCGGCCTTCGGCAGGGGCAGGATCGCATGCCAGGAGAGCCCGATCGCCAGGGACTGGCCCACGAAGATCTGGTCGCCGCCCTCGGCCACCGACGAGAGGGCAAGCCACTCTCCGGGCGCCTCCGCCTGGAGAACCCGAAGGGCCGCATGGATCGCCTTCGCCACGCCCTCCGGATCCGCCACCTGCCGATGCCCCGAGAATCCCACCACGTGGAATACCGGAAGCTCGGAGGTTGCGCTCATGGGTTCTGTTTCCAGAGGGAGTCTAGGCTCCGAGCTTGTCCCACACTTCGTCAAGCGTCGGAGCGACCGCCAGCAGCCGGTCCCGGCCCCTGGGTATGAAGTTCTCGCCGGCCATGCGCTCGAGCATGCGGATGTAGTCATCGTAGTAGCCGTCCTGGTTCAGCAGGATCAGGGGCTTCCGGATGACGCCGAGCGAGCGCAGGACCACGATCTCGCCCATCTCCTCGAGCGTTCCGATGCCGCCCGGGAGCGTCAGGAACGCCTCGGCCCGCTCCTCCATGATCTGCTTGCGCTGGCGCATGGTCCCGACGGTCACGAGCTCGTCCGCCTCGTTGTACGCCCATTCGCGGGCCTTCATGAACTCCGGAATGATGCCGACCACGTGGCCTTTCGACTTGTGCACCGCCCTTGCGATCGAGCCCATAAGTCCGCTGCAGCCCCCCCCGTAGATCAATCCCCAGCCCCGGGCCACAAGGCCGTGCCCGACGGCCTCAGCCATGGCATAATACTTCGGGTCGAGGGTCGTGCTGGAGGAGCAGTAGACACAGAGCAGTTTGGGTGGAATCGGCACTTGGTACTTGCTTATCATCCGGCCGCGGTGGGATAGACAATGGAAAATGGCCCCAAAAATCGGCGTCCTCAACATTTCCGACCGGGCGAGCGCCGGAGTCTACGAAGACACCCCGGGCAAGGCCTGCGAGGCGGCGCTCAGGGAGTGGCTGGTCACCCCATTCGAAACGGAGTACCGGGTCGTCCCCGACGAGCGGGCCGTGATCGAGGCGGAGTTGCGGCGCATGGCAGACGAGGCGGGATGCTGCCTTGTGGTCACGACGGGCGGCACCGGTCCCTCCCTCCGCGACGTGACGCCCGAAGCAACGGCGGCGGTGTGCGACAAGGTGCTGCCCGGTTTTGGGGAGGCGATGCGCACGGCATCGCTCAAGTTCGTTCCGACGGCGATTCTCTCCCGCCAGATGGCGGGCATACGCGGCCGGACCCTGATCGTGAACCTGCCAGGCCGGCCCAAGGCCATCCGGGAAAACCTGGCGGCTGTGTTTCCGGCGATTCCCTACTGCATCGACCTGATCGGCGGCCCACGCCTCGAAACCAACGAGGCAGTGATGAAGGCCTATCGCCCTCCGCAGGCTTAGCAGGCTGTCAGCATCGGTGCTATCTCCGCCGGGAAAAGTCGTGCCCGGTGTTGCCGATGCGCGCGTGATGGGCAAGACTGAGTGCCATGCTAAACCTCAGCGCACCCGACCTGACCCAACACCCGCCCCGCAGCCCGCGCGTCCGCCTCGGCGGCTACGCCCACCTCCCCCGCCTCCTCGACAAGGCACGGGCCGAGGCCGCGGGCAAGGCCGGCGAATACCATTACAACTGCCCTCTCGACAAACACTTCTTCGACTTCACGGGAGTCGACGCCGACTCCCTCCTTTCGGAGGTGAAGAAGGGCAAGTCCGACGCGGAGGTGCTGGCCTGGGTGAACGAGCGGGCAAAGCGCCTGCCCTTCCAGATCGCGGGGTGGTCCGCCTGGCTTGAAAACCACGGACCCGGCGGCGACGAGGGCCACGAGTGGTTTGGCGAGAGGATCAAGGCCGCCGGGCCCGACCGATCCGACATACGCTCGTTTTCCGACCTGCTCGACCTCGACGACTACGTTTCCTTCGGCGGCAAGGGCTGAAGTACGGTTTTGGGCCCGTTTAAGGGGATCGATGTAGCAGGCGTCTCAAGGTAGGGACGGGCGGCCCGCCCGTCCGGATCCGCTTTCAGGCCTGATACGTAGCCTTCAGGTCTGTCTTGAAAAAACCCATCTGTCCGGGGTTTTTGAACGAGCCCGAATGCATGCCCGGACGCGCGAGCCGCGCGTCCCTACCACCCAAGCGCCGTCCTCAAAGGTCCGTGTACTTGTCGGCCCGGCCCTTCGCCTTCTCCACAGGGTACTTCTTCGCGTTCGCCGCCATCTTCGCCTCCACCGCCGCGGCCACGTCGAGGTCCGTGGCGTTCGCAAACTCCAGCGCGTAGATCACGACGTCGGCCAGCTCCTCGGCGATCTTGGCCCGCTTGGCCGGGTCGCGCGAAATTCCAAAGGACTGCTCGGGCGCGGCCCAGAGGAAATGCTCCATCAGCTCGGCGGCCTCGGCCGCCAAGGCCATGCTGAGGTTCTTGGGGGAGTGGAACTGCTCCCAATCGCGCTCGCGCGCAAACGCGAGCACGCGGGACTTAAGTTCGGCGATGGGTGTGTCGAAGTCGGTGAGAGCGGCCATGCCTCAAGCTTGGCCGGGCCCTGCGGCGCGGGCAAGCAGGGCCTTAAGACACGCCTGGTTTCAGTTTTCTATTACTTCCCACTTGGCACAAAGCCTGCATTGTGCATCTTCCGTAATCGTTCCATGAGCCGGACCCACAAACATCTGCGCAGCATCGCTGGCACTTCGCACACGAAGGCCCGCGTTTGCTTTGGCTGCGCCCAGATGCGTCCGGTCTCCATCCAGCAGTGGAACAATAAGACCGGCCTGGGCCTCCCGGCCTGAACTTCCGCACCAAGCGGAAAACTTCAGCCCCCTGGAGCCCGGCGGCCAAAAGCCCCCAGGAGGCTGCTGCCTTTTCCCACCATGCACACGATCATCCAACCATCACGTCTCGACCGCCGCAAGGGCACCGCAACAACGGCGCCAGCCGCCGCCTTTCGCAAGCCCAACTATGACTGCCGCGAAATGCAGGATGCCGTCAAGCTCGTGGTCTATGTGCCGGGGGTCGGCGCATCGGGCGTCGACATCGAGGCGCGCGGGCCCGATCTCCTGGTCACCGCCCGAAAGACCCGCTTCGTGCGGGTGAACTGGACGGCACTGCACCTGGAGGGGGCGCAGCTCGACTACAGGCTGCGCCTCAGGCTGGGCACGGGTTTCGACTACGCCTCGATGGATGCTGAAATCCACGATGGGGTCCTGACCGTGACCCTGCCCAAGCGCGCGGCCGATCCGGCCGCCGCCCCGGTGTCGTGGGAACGCGTCGCCTGACCAGGAGCGCGGCGTAGTACTACGCATTTCGTGAAAAAAATGTCGCCATGCGCGGCACCCGTCGCGTTTTTCGATGTCGGAAGCGACACCTTATGCCATTCATCATCCCATTTTACCGCAGGAGCCTGCCGCCCGATGTGCCCGCCATCGTGCAGTCGGTGGTTCCGCAGACCCAGGGGGTCCCGCAGAACCGTCCGGTCTTCAAGGCCCCTCCACTCAAGGTCCAGCCGCCTTCCGCCAAGGCGATCAAGTTCAAGGCGGAGATGCGCGACAGAAACCGCGCCGTTTGACCGGGTCCGCTAGCGGGCCCTCGCGGGCTTGGGTTCGCGGACGAGCCACATCAGCCTCGACTGCGCCCCGGGGGCGAGCGCGAGGATCTCGGCCAGTTCGCTCAGCATGGGCGCTGCCTCCAGCTCGAATCGCCACGGGGGATTGAGCACCATCAGGCCGCAGCCCTCGATCCCCACGGCTCCGGGATTGATCGACAGTTCCGCCGTGATTGTGGGTGGCAAAGCCTGGTCGCCCAGCTTTCGGAAGAATTCCCCGGCGCCGGCCCGGGCCGTCAGAGGATACCAGACCGCATAGACGCCGGCGGGAAACCTCTTTAGGGCATCCTGCAGCGCCCCGGCGATCCGGGCCCACTCGTCCTTTTTCTCGTAGGGAGGGTCTATCAGCACAAGGGCCCTCTTTTCCGGAGGGGGAAGCATGGCCCGCAGGGCCACGTAACCGTCCATGGCATGTACCGAGACCTTCTTCTCTCGGGCAAAGCTCCGGTCCAGGGCCTCGTGGTCCTCCGGATGGGCTTCGCAGAAGGCCAATCGGTCCTGCGGCCTGGCCAGGCGCAGGGCCAAGGCCGGCGAGCCGGGATAGAATCGCGGCCCGGCGGGCCCGCCGGCGGACCGGTTGAAGTCCCGGACCAGCCCGAGGTAGTCCCTGAGCTGTGCGTTCTTCGGCTCGCGGGACCACAGGCGGCCGATTCCGTCCGGCCACTCGGGTTTGCGCTTCAGGGAGTCGCCGCGGGATGCCCTACCGAGATCGTAGCCCCCTCTTCCCGCGTGGGAGTCGAGCACGAGGATCCCGGCCTCCTTGCGCTGGAGCGCCCGGATCAAGAGCACGAAAAGCGCGTGCTTTGTGACGTCCGCGAAGTTGCCCGCGTGGAAATGATGACGGTAGTTCATGCGGTGGGCCGCGCCGATCATGCCCGCCGGGGCGCTCCGGGCGCAACTGGAACATTTTCAAGTGGCAATTGGTTGTGCCGATTGGCGAGGATCCCGCACCGTGCCCGAGGACTTCACCAGAATCATTTCAGACCTGCACTATGGCGAGCATGCCAGCCGCGTGCGCAGCCTGACACAGCTGCGCCCGCTGCTCGCGGATCCCGCTGCCGTGGTGCTGAACGGCGACACCCTGGACACGCGGCCCGGGCCCGACCCCCTGTTCACGGCCCGATGCCGGGCCGAGGTCCGGGAATACTTTGAAGCCGCATGCCACCAGGTGACCTTTGTGACCGGGAACCACGACCCCGACATTTCGCCAACCCATTACCTCGACCTGGCCGGGGGCAGGGTATTCGTGACCCACGGGGACGTCCTCTTCGACGACGTGGTGCCCTGGAGCAGGGACGCGCCCGCGCTCCGCGCGCGGATCCGGGAGGCGCTCGCCGCGCTTCCCAGCGGCGCGGGCCGGTCGCTGGAAGAGCGGCTCCTGGTGTATCGCCAGGTGGCCACGACGATCTCCCAACGGCACCAGGCCGAGCAGCACGGATTCACCTACGCCATAAAGATGGCCGGGGACTCCGTCTGGCCTCCCTGGAGGATCCTGCGCGTCTTGGGCGCCTGGCGCCGGCTGCCTGGGCGTGGTGCGGCTATGGTCCGTGAGTATCGGCCGAAGGCGAAGTTCTGCCTGCTCGGACACACGCACCACCCGGGGGTCTGGAGGGCTGCAAGCGGAACGGTGATCATCAACACGGGCGCCCTCTGCTTCCCGTTCCATGCCTTCGCCGTGGACGTCAGCGCCACGCGGCTTGTCGTGCGCCGGATCGTGCCCAGGGGGGACGAATTCCGGATCGGGAGCAAGATCGTCGAATTCCGCTTGGGGTGACCAAGAAGGAGCGGCCCGCATCTTCATTTCGTAGGTCAGCGAGCTTGCTCGCGCCTTTCTGAGCGCGAGCAAGCTCGCTGACCTACTTACCCATTGCACATTTTGGTTTTTGCTTCAGGGTTGAACGTTCTGCACTCGACAACCCATCATCCCCAACAACTCCATGGGCACAGAATTCGGATGGTGGGCGCGCGATCCCGAGCAGGGCAAGTTCCAGGTGCGCGCCCGGGTGCATGGGGGGAATGTGGCCTGGGAGCGCAAGCAGGGGCACTTCACCTCGTGGCTGGATCACGCGCCGACCGCCGAGGACTGGGACCGGCTGATCTCGGAGGCCGAAAAGCGGGTGCCCCGGAGGCTTATCTCCCCGAAACAGTTCACCGCCATCAAGGATCTGCGACCCAGGGACTGACAACTTTATGAGACTGATTGACCTAAACCGCGACGGCGGCATCGGCGCGAACTCGCTGTACGTGAAAGTGGGCGAGCTGAATGTGCTCGTCGACTGCGGCCTGCACCCCAAGAAGGCCGGCCGTGGCGCCACTCCGGACCTGTCCCCCCTGAGGGGCAAGCATCTCGACCTGATCATCATCACCCACTGCCACCTGGACCACATCGGGAGCCTGCCCGTGGTGATGCGGGAGCATCCCGAGGCGGCGGTCGTGATGACGACCTCGAGCCGCATGCTGATCGAGCGCATGCTGCACAATTCCGCAAACGTGATGCTGCGCCAGCGCGAGGAGGCGAACATCCCCGACTATCCCCTCTTCACCCATGACGACATCGACCGCTGCGCAAAGCGCCTGGTCGGCCTGCAGTTCGGGCACCCCAAGCGCTTCCACGGTGCGAAGGACGAGATCGAGGTGATCTTCCATCACGCCGGCCATGTGGTCGGCGCAGGCGGCGTCGAGATCCGCCACAAGCAGCGGGCCATCTTCTTCACGGGAGACGTCATGTTCGAGGACCAGCGGACCCTCAAGGGCGCGAAGTTCCCGTCCGGCCACTTCGACACGCTGGTCATGGAGACCACGCGGGGCACGACCGAACGGCCCGCCCACAAGCGCCGCGGCCTGGAAATGGCCCGGCTGATTTCCGGGATCAACGAAACCATAGGGCGGGGGGGATCGTTCCTCATCCCGGTCTTCGCGCTGGGCCGGATGCAGGAGATCCTGGCGATCATCCACGACGCCCGGCGCTTCGGGCGCCTTGTGGAGTGCCCCATCTACACCTCGGGGCTCGGCATGGACCTCGTGGACTACTTCGATGAGATCGGTCGCAAGACCAAGCACGTGCAGTTCAGCCGCAGCATCCTCAAGGACCTGAAGGTGCGCCCATTGCCCCGGAAGCTAAAGGCGGGGGAGGACCCGGGCCAGCGCGCCCTGTACCTCATCAGCTCCGGGATGCTCGTCGAGCGCACGCCCAGCTACACGATCGCGTCCGGCCTTCTGGGTCACGCGCGCAACACGATCGGCTTTGTCGGCTACTGCGACCCGGATACCCCCGGCGGGGCACTGCTCGCCGCCGAGCACGGCTCGACCTTCGTCTTCGAGACGGCGCATGTGAAGACCAAGGTCAAGGCCCACATCGACCGGTTCGAGCTGAGTGGCCACGCGGACCGCGAGGAGCTTCTCGAGTTCGCGGTCCAGACAGGGGCGCGCAGCATCGTGCTCACGCATGGGGATCCGGCTGCGCGGGCCTGGTTCGCCGGCCAGCTCGCCACCCTGATCCCCAAGGCCAAGGTCCTGGACCCGGTCCCGCTGAAGCCCTATCAGGTCTGACGGTAGTTGGCGGCGGCAAGCTCGGCCAGCCGGGCGAAGACCGCAGGGCCTCCCGCGATGAACACAATCCGCTTCATCCTGAGGTCAAACTGGCGCATGGGAAAGACGTCGCCGTTCAGGAACGCTATACGGGCCCCCGCTGCGCGGCACAGGGGGACCGCGGCGGCGATGTCCCAGACCTTCACATTGTAGTCGACCGTGCCGTCAAAGAGGCCGGCGGCGACATAGGCCAGGTGCAGTGTCGCGCTTCCGAGGCCCCGGATCTTGAAGCTGTTCAGCAAGCTGTTCGCAAAGGGCAGCAGCGCCTTGTTGAAGGGGCTGTGAAAGCCGATGATGCTCTCGGCGTGGGGCGCCGCCACCGTCGCGCGGGCCTCGCGGTCGCCGTCCCGCATTCCAAAGCCTGGGCCGCCGCGCATGAGCACCCGACGGCCCATGTCATACACGACGCCGTAGACAGGCTCCCCGTGCTCCAGGAGGGCGAGCGAGATGGCGCACTGCGGGACTCCCAGCGCAAAATTGTTGGTCCCGTCGATGGGATCGAGGACCCACGAGAATCTCGACGTCACGGGGATGGGCGAGCCCGTGTCGGCCAGCTCCTCGCTGAAGTACTGGTCGCCCGGGAACTTCGCCTCGAGCTCCTTGAAAAGGTTCCTGGAGATGGCCAGGTCGGCCGCCGTCACGCGCGATCCGTCTCCCTTCCATTGGCTCTCCACGCGTCCGAACTGCTCGTGCATGAACCCCGTCTGGGCGGTTACTGCGGCCTGGGCGGCCTCCACACGGGACAGGAGTTCAGGCGTCATAGTCATAAAGCTTTGGATCGCGGAGCCCCTCCCCGCGCGGCCCGTCCCCGGAACCCAGGGCGTCCTCCAGCGAGTCGGGGTCGGCGCCCTCCTCCAGCTTGCGCACGACCTCCTCCATTTCGCCGTCCATCCGTTCGCCGGTGAGTTCCGCCATCCTGCGCATCATCCGGCCCATGGCCCTGGGGTCGTTCTCGTCCACGTTCGCAAACTCCCCTTCCATGGCGCTCATGGCGGCCTCCATCCTGGCGTCGTCCGGGCCTCCGCCCGGGTCGGCGTCCGCAGCTCCCACGGCGGTGTGCTCGTCCCTCCTCTTCCCCGCCACCGAAAAGGCCGAAAGCATCTTCACCATCCTGAACGCCGGGTTGTCGGGGCACTTCGGCACCGTCCTCCCCTGCGCCAGCGTCTTGGCGTAGAACTGGTAGATCCTGTGGTTGTCCGGGCTGTAGTACTCGTAGATCGGCATCGGCCTATTTCCTCGCTTCCAGCCATTTCGTCACGTCGGCAAGCGGCAGGCAATTCAGGACATTCGCCGCCGTCAGCCAGCCCTTCCGGGCCGAGTTCACCCCGGCCCGGACGAACCGGAGTCCATCCACGTCGTGCGCGTCAGGATTGATCGAGCACAGAGGCACCCTTCCGGTCCCCGCCGGCCCGGCGGCCTTTCTCCAGAGGCGCCAATCCATGTCGAGACGGTAGGGGTTCGCGTTGAGTTCGATCACCACGTTGTTGGCGACGGCCGCCTCGATGATGCGGGCGGAATCCACGCGGTATCCCTCGCGCCGCAGCAGGAGCCGGCCGGTCAGGTGGCCGAGCATGGTCACCCGGCGGTTTCCCAGGGCGCGCAGGATCCGCCCGGTCATGGTCTCCTCGTCCTGGGTCAGGGCGTTGTGCACGGACACCACGACGTAGTCGAGCTGCGCCAGCACTTCGTCGTCAAAGTCGAGCCTCCCGTCCGCGAGGATGTCGCATTCCACTCCGGCGAAGAGGTGCGTCTTAAAGCGGCGCGAGGCGTTGAGGTCCCGTATTTCCCGCGCCTGTCGGAGCAGTCGTGCCTCGTCCAGCCCGTTCGCCTGGAAACTCGACTTCGAGTGGTCTGCGATCCCGAGGTACTCCCATCCTAGCGTTTCGGCGGCCGCCGCCATCTCGGCGAGCGTGTTGCGCCCGTCCGACGCCGAGGTGTGATTGTGAAACGCCCCGCGCAGGTCGCCCAGGGTCACCAGCCGGGGAAGCTCACCCTTCTCCGCAGCCTCGATCTCACCCAGGCCCTCGCGCAGTTCCGGCGGGATGTCGTGCAGGCCGAGGAGCCCGAACAACGCGGCCTCGCTTCGGGCGGTCGCGCCGGCCTCCCCAGCGGGCACCCCCTTTTCACCCAGGACCTTTTCCTTCACGGTGTGCCCGCTTCCGGCGGGGACCAGGCCCCACTCGCTCAGGCTGAGCCCCCGCGAGAGCGCGCGTTGCCGCATCTGCACATTGTGGTCCTTGGAACCCGTGAAGTGGTGCAGCGCAAAGACAAACTGGTCCTCCGGCACGATCCGAAGGTCGGCCTGGAGGCCCGTGTCGAATCGGACGCTTGCCTTGGTGTCGCCGCGGGCGGTCACCTCCTTCACCTGGGGCAGCGAGGCAAACCAGTCGACCACGGGGCCCGCCTCCGCAGCGGCGACCAGGAAGTCGAGGTCGCCCACCGTTTCCAGCCCGCGGCGCAGGCTGCCCGCCGCCTCGGCGCGCAGGACGCCGGGAAGGTTCCGCAGCCCCTGAACGATGGGCTCGGCAATCTCCCAAGCCTCCCACCAGAGGCGCCTCTTCCCGTAGGCCTCGCGGTTCCTGATGCCCGAGAGGATCTTGGCCTGGGTCTTTTCGCCAAACCCGTCCAGTTCGGCCACCTTCCCCTCCTCGCAGGCCCTTGTCAGGGCCGCGATGTCCGAAATCCCCAGCCGACTGTGGAGCGCGATGATTTTCTTCGGGCCGAGGCCGGGGATCTGCAGCATCTCAAGGAGCCCCGGCTTCACGGATGCCTTGAGCTTGTCGTAGAACTCAAGCCTCCCTTTCGTGTGCAGCTCGGCGATCTTCTGCGCCAGGGCCTGGCCGATGCCGGGCACCTCCTCGAGCCCGCCGTTTGCGACCAGGCCCGCCAGCTCCTTCTCCTCGATGGACTCGAGGACCCTGGCCCCGGACCGGTAGGCCCGGACCTTGAAGGGATTCTCTCCCTTCAGCTCGAGCAGGGTCCCGATTTCCTCGAGGATCTCGGCGATTTCGGGCTTGGTCATGGGTCGGGATGGGATAACGATGGAATCTACACGAATGCCCTTCAGCTACCAGCGCACAATCCATTTTGCCGACACGGATGCCGCGGGCGTCGTTTTCTTCGCGAACCTGCTCGCCATCTGCCACGAGGGCTACGAGGAGGCCCTTGCGGCTTCCGGCATCGAGCTCGCCGGGTTCTTCCGTGAGAGCGAGGTCATCGTGCCGATCATCTCAAGCGAAGCCTCGTACCTGCGCCCCCTCGCGGTGGGCGACAAGGTCCGTGTGCTCGTCGACCCCTCCCCCCTCGGGGAGGACTCGTTCGAGGTCCGGTACGAGATCGTGAAGGACGGGCCGCACGGCGGCAAGGCGGCGGTCCGTGCCTCCACGAGGCACGTGTGCATCGACGCCAAGACCCGCAGGCGCATGGCCCTGCCCCCGCGCCTCGCGGCCTGGGCGGGCGTCAAAACTCCGGCGTGAGGGTCGTGCTGCTGCCGGGCTTGACGATATAGTCGTCGCCCGTGCTCCAGGTCTCGTCGTTGAGCAGGAACTTGAAGACGACGGGCCGGTTGGTGACAAGCAGCGAGATCGTCCAGCGGTCGACCGCCGTGCAGCCCAGCGGCACTCCCTTTTCCCAGTTCAGGCCCGGGCCGTCGCCGCGGATGAAGAGCGTGTTGCCGAAGCCGACGTCGATCTGGGCCGTGATGATGGTGGCCGCAGGCGGGGCCGCGACGATGACAAAGTCGTCACTCCGGGGCTTGGCCGCCGTGGGCGGCGCCGCTTTGACGCGGGGAACACCGGTGGATTTGGGCGCCGGGGCGGGCGCGGGAGCGGCCGGGGTCGCTGGGGTGCGCGACTTGGCGGTCGTTTTTGTGGATGTGGTCTTTTTCATATAGGATCGTTTGTTGCAGGGATGAGATACCCCCCAGACAACATCTAGAAAGCAAGAGCGGGGCCAAAGCGCAAGGTACGGGCTGTTAAAGTTGCACGACGTAAGCTGCCATTATACCGGCGATTCCCCGGTGGGGCGCCGGCTTAACCCCCTTGTGCCCGCCACCTTGCAAGGGCAGCGCCAGTGAGCGACCGCCCTTCGGCCTCGATGGCCGACCGCGGGCCGGAAAAAACCAGATCTCCGCCGTCCGCCCCGCCTCCCGGCCCAAGGTCAACAATCCAATCGGCCAAGTTGACGACCGTCAGGTTGTGCTCGATCACGATGATTGTGTTGCCGGCGTCCCGGAGCTTGAACAGGAGGTCCATGAGCCGCTGGATGTCGACCCAGTGCAGCCCCGTGGTCGGCTCGTCCAGTATGTAGAGGGTCTGGCCCTGCTGCCTGCGGCTGAGCTCGAGGGAGAGCTTGATCCGCTGGGCCTCGCCCCCGGAGAGTGTGGTCGCCGGCTGCCCGAGCGCGAGGTAACCCAGGCCGACGGCCTCGAGCGTCGCCAGCTTGTCGAGGACCCGGGGGATATTGCGAAAAAGGACGATCGCCTCGCGGACGGTCATCGCGAGTACGTCCGCGATCGACTTCCCGTGGAAGAGGATCTCGAGCGTCTCCCGGTTGAACCGCCGTCCGGCGCAGCTCGGGCAGGGCGCGTAGGCCTCGGCAAGGAACTGCATGTCCAGCTTGATCACGCCGTCGCCCTCGCACCGCTCGCATCTCCCACCGCGCACGTTGAAGGAGAACCGGCTCGCCTTGTAGCCGCGGATGCGGGCCAGCGGAACCTTGGCGAAGAGGTCCCTCAGCAGGTCCAGCAGCCCCACGTAGGTCGCCGGATTGGACCTCGGGCTCCTCCCTATCGGTTCCTGGTCGACCTGCACGAGCTTTTGGAAGAACTCAAGGTTCTCCACGTGCCGGTGCCGGCCCGGAATCGTCATTGCGCCGTTTAACTTGCGCGCCGCCGCCGCCGCGAGGATGTCGTTCACGAGCGTGCTCTTTCCCGACCCAGAGACGCCTGTCACCGCCGTGAGCAGCCCCACCGGAAATCGCACGTCGATCCCGCGCAGGTTGTGCTCGCGCGCCTCGCGCACGGTCACCCAGGCTCCGTCGGGCGACCTGGCCGCGGCCTCGCGCGTGACGGTCACCGCCCGGGCTAGGTAGGGCCCGGTGACGGAATCCCGGGCGGACTGCCTCGCGCACTGGGCCGGGGTGCCCTGGAACAGGAGATGGCCTCCCTCGACGCCGGCCCCCGGGCCCAGCTCTATGATCTCGTCGGCGGCCAGAAGCGTCTCCTCGTCATGCTCCACGACGACGACCGTGTTCCCGCGGTCCCGCAGCGCCCGAAGCTGGGCAAGAAGCCGCTCGTTGTCGTGTGGGTGGAGGCCGATGCTCGGCTCATCGAGGACGTAGATCACCCCGATCAGCCCCATGCCGAGCTGGGTCGCAAGCCTCACGCGCTGGGCTTCTCCCCCGGAGAGCGTGCCATAGTCGCGGTCGAGGGTCAGGTAGCCCAGCCCCGTGTCGAGCAGGAAGCGGAGCCTCTGGACAATGCCGGTCACCACCTCGGCAAGCGCCTCGGTCTCCGGCATCGAGGCCGCGAGCCTGCCCGCGATCTCGTGCGCGGCGGCCACGTCGAGCGCCATGAACTCGGGAAAGGACGCCGACCCGGGGCCCGTCCCCACCCTGACCGCCCTGCTGCGGGCGTTCAGCCTCGCGCCGTGGCACTCCGGGCAGTCCCCTCCGACCATGAACGTCGTCAGCCGCGCCCGAAACCCCTCGCTCTCGGTCAAACGGAAGCTCTCGTCGAGATCGCCGATGATCCCGGAGAAGGCCTGGGCCCGGGCCTCGCGCATGCGGCGCAGCTTGAACGCAAACAACCTGTCCCCGGCCCCGTGAAGCAGCGTCTCCCGGGTCTCCGCGGGAAGGTCTTTCCACGGCTTGTCGGGGTCGAAGGGAAGCTGTTCCGCGAGCTGCTTGAGCAGGGCATTGTGCTTGATGATCAGGTTCTTTCCGCCGATCCGCCACGCCTTGATGGCCCCTCCCCGGACGGACTTGTCCGGATCGGGGACGAGGAGCTCGGGCACGAAGCGCAGCTTGCGGCCGAGTCCGCCACAGGTGGGGCACGCGCCTTCGCTGTGGTTGAAGGAAAAGTGTCGGGGGGTCAGCCGGTCGAAGACATCCCCGCAGATCTCGCAGGCGAGCCGCTGGCTCAGCTGCAGCTCCCTCCAAGGGTCCTCCGGGGTCTTCTGCGCAAGGACGAGCGCCCTGTCCCTGCCCTCGCGGAAGGCGAGCTCGAGCGAGTCCGCAAGCCTGGACCGCTGGTCCGGGGATGCCACCAGGCGGTCGATGACCAGGTCGACGGCGACCTCCCTGCTCCCGGACTGCAGCAGGTGCGGCTCGTCCAGTCCGTGGACGACGCCGTCGAGCCGGACCCTCTGGAACCCGCGCTGGCGCAGCCGTGGCAACTCATCGCGGAGCACGCTCGGCTTGGCCCTGAGGAACGGGGCGAGGAGCATGATCCTCTCCCCCGGGCAGTCCGCAAACACCCTGCCGACGTTGTCGTCGAGCGACCGCTGGACCACGCGGCCCCCGTCCTTCGGGCACCTCGCCTCCCCGCCGAGCGCCCATAGCAGCTGCGCGTAGTCGGCGATTTCTGTCACGGTCGCAATCGTGCTCCTCGGGGAACTGCCGCCGGTGCGCTGCTCGATGGCCAGGACCGGGGAGAGCCCGTGGATGTAGTCGACATCGGGGCGTTTCAGCTGGCCCAGCAGCTGGCGGGCGTAGGTCGAAAGGCTCTCCATGTACTTGCGGTACCCCTCCGCGTAGAGGGTATCGAACGCCAGGGACGACTTTCCGGATCCGCTTGGCCCCGTCACAACCACGAGCTTCCCCCGGGGAATCCGCAGGTCCAGGTTCTTGAGATTGTGTTCGCGGGCTCCTTTTACGTGAATGTGGGTCGAAGCCTGCATGGCGGAAACAAGCAGCTTACGCAAAAGCGGCCCCCGTCAAAGCAGGAAGCAATTTATTCCATGCGACTTTCGCGCCTAGCCTGGTCCCTTCCCCTGCTCTGCCCCGCGGCGCAGGCGGCCAGTCATCTTGCCCTGGGTGACAACGAGCAGCTCACCTACCACGTCTCATGGGTCGTGCTTCCCGGGGTCGGCTCGATCGAGATCTCGGCACACGCCGCGGTCGATCCCGCGACGGGCGCCCCGTGCCTGCGGGTCGACACCAGCACGGCCACGGTGGGCCTCGCCCACCTTCTTCTTCCGTTTGAGGCCCGTTCGGAGTCCCTCTTCGACAGCGTAAGCGGGCGCCTGCTCTCCCTCGACGAGCACAGCGTCACCCGCACGAAGACCAACAACCACCGGGTGCAGTTCGACTATGCGGCCGGCGCCGCCTGGTACACGACCCCGCTGGTTTCCGCCCCGCGGCGCAGGCTCACCCTCCCCGCCGGCTTTCCCACCGACCTGATCACGAGCCTTCTCACCGCGAGGACCTGGAACCTGAGGCCCGGCCAGACCCACGACGCGCTCGTTCTTTTCAACGACGATTTCTACCAGCTGACGATCCATGCGATCGCGTACGAGGAAATCGGCACCCCGCTGGGAACGTTCCGCACGCTGGAACTGGAGCCCCGCATGGACAAGACGCCCCCCAAGGGGATGTTCCGGCGCGGCTCGCGGGCCCGCGTCTGGATCACCCAGGATGCCCGCCACCTGCCCGTGCGATTCGAGGTCGAGTTCAAGTTCGGCACCGGGATCGCCACCCTGGTCTCGTACACGCCCCCTGCGCAGGCGAACGGGGGAAAGATCCTGCCGTGAATCCCGGGGCCGGTCCGGGCGACGCCGCGGCCTCCAAGGCCGACCTTCGCCGGAGCCTCTCGCTCTGCGTAGCGGAGGGGCTTGTGGCGATGCCCCTCGTCACGATGTCCCTCCCGGTGAACCTTTTTCTCACCGCGCTCGTCATCCGCGCCTTCCCCCTATCGAACCCGGTCATCGGGCTCTTCTGCGCCCTCCCTTTCGTCGGAAACTTCGTGCAGATTTTCGCCGTCCCGCTGCTCGCGCGCTGGCAACCCCCGAAGACCCAGACGGTGCTCTTCGAGCTGCTTCACCTGCTTTCCTGGGTGGGGCTCGCCATCCTTCTCCCGCTGCTTCCCCGCGGCACACCGGGGGCGGCGGGGCTGGGCCTGATCATCTGGTTCCTGGTCTCCAGCGTATTCTCGGCGATGGCCGGGGTGAACTGGAACTGCTGGATCGAGGAGTGGGTGCCGGCCCGGCTTCGCGGCAAGTTTTTCGGGCGGCGAAACCGACTGCTCCAGTTCTCGGCCCTGGCGTTTCTCCTCGTTGTCGGCTGGGCGCTCGGCCGCTGGGACTACTCGGTGCCCGCGTTCCAGGCGATCATCGCCGGCGCCGTGGCGCTTCGGTGCTTTTCCATCCGATGGCAGTGGGCAAGCCCCACGCGCACGATCCGCCGCGTCCAGCCGGCGGCCGTGTCGCTCCGGCGCCAGCTCGGCATCCTGCGCAGGTCCGGATCCCTGCTGGTTTTCGTCGGGTTCGGCTGCGTGTGGGCGTTCGCGACCTACTGCTTCGGCCCGTTCTACCAAGTCTTCATGTTCGAGCAGACTAGGTTCTCCGCCTTCGAGGTGGGCGTCACGGCCACCCTTTCGCAGCTCGGCGGCGCGCTCTCCCTTCCGGCCTGGGGCCAGCTGCTGGACCGCTACGGGAACAAGCCGGTGATGGTGTTCTCGCTCCTCCTCTGGCAAATCCCTAATTTCTTCTGGTGCTTCATCACGCCGGAGAACAGCGCCCTCCTGTACGTGCTCTGGACCTGGGCCGGAGCGACCAGCGCGGGCTTTGTACTCGGCCAGTTCACGATCCTGCTGCGCCTGATACCGCTTGAGGCCAAGAACCTCGCGATCGGATTCAACCTCGCCGTGACCTCGATCTTCGCCGCCGTGGCCCCCGTGGCCGGAGGGTGGCTCCTTCAGGGGGGAATTGCCCGGTTCGGCGACGCCTTCGCCGTCTACCACGCCTGTTTCCTTGTGCAGCCTGTCCTCGTCCTCGCGGGCGCGTTCCTGCTGCTCCGCGTGCACGAGCCCGCGGCCGAGCCTTTTTCGTCCCTCGTCGGCGCCATGCGCAATGTCCGAACGCTTGGCGGCGTTTTGGGGCTGAGTTTTCTCACAAACTACGTCTTCGTGAAGCCGCCGCACAAGGGCGCCAATCCGTGAATCCCCAGCGCCAGCCCATTTTCACGCTCACGGGCAACGTGCTCTGGGAGCGGACCTTGGTGTTTCGCGACTGGGCGCCCGGCCTCACGCAGCGGGCCTTGTCCGAGACCTTCCAGGTGGGCGGCAAAGGGATCAATGTGTCGCGCATGTTGAACCGCCTGGGCCTGCCGAACAAGGCGCTCGTCTTCACGGGCGGGGCTACCGGTGCGGAATGCGAGGCATGGCTCCAGGAACACGGCGTGGACCTGTGCGCCTTTCCCGCCGGCCGGCCGACCCGGATTGGCGTCGTTGCAAGGGGGGGCGCCCAGCCCGAGACCACCTTCCTCGGGCCGGACGCGTCCCCCGGTGCCGCAGGCATTCGCGCCTGTGCGGACTTCCTAGACGTGCAACCCGATGGATGCCTCCTCGCCGTCTGCGGCAGCCTGCCCGGTTGGGCTGGCCCGGACTTCGATCCGCTCAAGGCTGCCATGGACCGTTGGATCCTTCGCGGAACCGTCGCGGTCGACACCTACGGCGCGCCGCTTGCCTGGTTTGCGGAGCGTCCGGTCGCCCTGGTCAAGGTCAACCGCATGGAGTTCGACGGGCTGTTCGCCCCCGCCGATCGATCCGCCGAAGTCGCATCTCTCCTCCGCCTAATGCGCAAGTCCCGGCCCGTCCGCGCGTGGGTCGTGACCGACGGCCCGGACCCGGTCTGGTGGTCGGGCGAGTCCGGCGAGCCGGCAACCCTGTCCCCTCCCGCGGTGCAGGAAGTATCTGCAACCGGATCGGGCGACGTCCTCCTGGCTTGCATCCTGTACGCCCTGCAGGAACTCCGCCTTCCCCTGCGGGAGGCCCTCGCATTTGCCCTGCCCCACGCGGCCGCCAAGGCGGCCGAAACCTAGCAACCTGCCTGTGACTCAGAACCGGAAGGACATCCCGGTCCGGAGGCCCTGCTGGTCGGTCAGGTTCACGGTCGACGAGTAGTCGCTGCCGTACCCATCGTAGATGTGCTCGGTGTATCCGCGGGCGGTCTGGGCAAAGGCTCCAAGATAGAAGCCCGAGGTTTCCGTCAGGTCGTACTCCAGGGTGGCGTCGGCATAGGCGCCCAGCCGGAACACGCTCACGCCGTCGCTCACGACGTCGATGATTGGGGAGCCGAGAGGCGGCTGCAGAAGCTCGGTCGTCGTAAAGCTCGTCCCCGCGTAGATCAGGGCCGGGCCGACCGTGACCACGGCCTTGAGATGGTCGTTGAAGTCGTATTCAACCTGGGGGCCGCCGCGGACCGTGAAGTATTCGCCGCTCACCTTGAAGTGGTCGGTCACGAAGAAGGACGATGAGGTGATAGCCCGGTCGACGGGGGTGTTCGAGATCAGGGTCTGGGAATTGACAGATTCCGTCTCTGTGCTGCCGCCGTTCATGGTGATCGTGTCGACCGTGTGGCCGGGCGAGGTGTACGGCGTACCGACAATAGGCAACGGGGCGGGCGTCTGGCCGTAGAGATTGTATGTGTCGGTGATCGTCGTGAGAGTCGCGTTTTCGCTCAGGTAGTTGGCGCCGTTGATCCCGCTGATGCTCGCGCCGCCGAAGATGCTCCACTTGAGCCGCTTGCCCAACCTTCCCATGTCTATGGAGTTATAGAGTTCCGCGCCCATTCCGGCCTTCGCGTTGACCCGGTCGGGGCTGATCTGCGGAATGTACGCAGAATAGATGTGCATCTGCATGAAGTCGTCCGACGTAAGCTGGGTGGGGTCGATGAAGGCCCATGTGTTCGTCTTGCCGTCGGCTGCAACGGGCACGGAACCGGAGCCGCTGCCCGTGCCGATCGTGAGCGCGCGCCCATCCGGGTCGACCGCCCCATCGTGGTAGACCCGGTAGATATTCGGGGTGGTGAGGTCGGTGACGTACTCGGGCGGGAGCACCTGCCCGGTCCCCCGGAAGGTGACCTTCGGCCCCTCCATGAAGCGCAGGCCATAGTTCAGGGTCGACTTGGGCTGGTAGATGTACTCGTCGAGGTTGTTGAAATCCGGGATCTCGACCGGCGCAGGGGCCTGTTCCTTCTCGTCCGAATCGTCCTTGGGGGCCCCATACTGGCCATGAACGTGGCAGAGGGCGAAGGCCAGGGAAAATACAACGGGGAGGAAGCGCTTCATGTGGGATACGGAGGCCTTGGACGGCAACAGGAGGAAAAGGTTGCAGGAAAAGGGTAAGATCAGGCAAGCCGCATCTGCGATGGGGGTGCCGGATCCGGCACCCTGCAAGACCCGGGAACGGTCCGTCAAGCCGTCCATTTGAAGATCGTAGTGGTGAGGGGCGGCAGCGTGACCAGGAGCGACTGGCTGTAGCCGTCGGCGGGCACGTCCTCGGTCGTCCTCCCGCCGTCGTTGCCCAGGCCGCTGCCCCCGTAAAACTCGCTGTTGGTGTTGATCGCCTCGCTCCACCGTCCCCGGCGGGGAACGCCGATCCTATGGACCCGGGCCGCTCCCCCGAAGTGCCCAACCGCCAGGAACAGGGTCTGTTCGAAGGCGTCAAGCCTGAGGAAGGCGATCAGGTTCGAGTCGGGCTGGTTGCAGTTGACCCAGCGAAAGCCATGGGGGTTGAAGTCGTTGGCGCTGAGAACGGACTCGCCTGAGTAGAGCCGGTTCAGGTCGCGCACGAGCAGCCGGACCCCCTCATGGTCCTGGTACTTGAGCAGGTGCCAGTCCAGGCTCGCGTCGTGGCGCCACTCGTGCGCCTGCGCGAACTCGCCGCCCATGAAGAGGAGCTTCTTCCCCGGGTAGGACCACATGTGGGCATAGAGCGCCCTCAGGTTGGCGGCCTTCTCGGGGATGTGCCAGGCACCCATCTTGAACAGCATCGAGGCCTTCCCGTGCACGACCTCGTCGTGGGAGAACACGCTCACGAAGTTCTCTGCGTATTGGTAGAGCATGCCGAACGTGAGGTCGTTCTGGTGCCACCGGCGGTGGATCGGCTCCTTCGTGAAATACCTGAGCGTGTCGTGCATCCATCCCATGTTCCACTTGAGGTCGAAGCCCAACCCGCCCTCGACCGCGGGCCGGGTCACCTTCGGGAAAGAGGTGCTCTCCTCGGCGATCATGAGTGCGCCCGGATGGTACCGGTGCACGAGGCTGTTCACCTCCCGCAGGAAGGCGATGGCCTCCAGGTTCTCCCGGCCGCCGTACTTGTTCGCGATCCACTGCCCCGCCGGCCGGGAGTAGTCGTTGTAGAGCATCGACGCAACCGCGTCCACCCTGAGCCCGTCCAGGTGGTAGCGGTCGAGCCAGGCGAGGGCGTTGGAGGTCAGGAAGCAGCGGACTTCGTTGCGGCCGTAGTTGAAGATGAGCGTTCCCCAGTCGAGGTGCGCGCCCTGCCTCGGGTCGGCGTGCTCGTACAGGTGCGTGCCGTCGAATGTGGCCAAGGCAAAGTCGTCGCGCGGAAAGTGCGCGGGGACCCAGTCGAGGATCACGCCGACGCCGCGGCTGTGCAGGTGGTCGACGAACCAGGCAAAGTCCTCGGGCGCGCCGTGGCGGTGGGTGGGGGCAAAGAAGCCCGTGACCTGGTACCCCCACGAGCCGTCGAAGGGGTGCTCGGCGATCGGCAGGATTTCCACGTGCGTGAAGCCCATCTCCACCGCATAGTCCGCGAGCAGCGGGGCGAGCTCGCGGTAGGTCAGCAGCCGGTTGCCCTCCTCCACCTTCCGCCTCCACGAGCCGAGGTGGACCTCGTAGATCGACGTCGGCCTGTCCACGTTCCCGGCCGCGGAACGCCGCCGCCCCATCCATTCCGAGTCCGTCCAGGCAAAGCGCCTCGTCTCCCACACAATCGCGGCATTGCCCGGCGGCCCCTCAAAATAGGTCCCGTAGGGGTCGGTCTTCAGCCGAATCCCCCCCGACTGGTCCCGGACTTCGAACTTGTAGAGTTCACCCTGGCCAAGCCCGGGCACAAAGAGTTCCCAGACCCCCGACACGCCGAGCGAGCGCATCGGGTGGCGCCTGCCGTCCCACTGGTTGAAGTTGCCGACCACTGAGACCCGCGCTGCCGACGGCGCCCATACCGCAAACGAGACGCCGAGGACCCCGCCCATGTCGCGGAGGTGGGCGCCGAGCTTGTCGTAGATCCGGTGCTCGTTGCCTTCGTTGAACAGGTACAGGTCCGTGTCGCCGAGCGACGGAAGGAAACAGTACGGATCCAGGAACTCCCTCGTCTGCCCGTCGGCGTGCGTGGCGCGCAGGCGATAGGCGTAGACGCCCGGGCGCCGCGGGATGAACACCTCGAAGAATCCCTCGGGATCCAGGAGCTTCATCGACACCGGAGCCGCTCCGTCCTCAATGACCGCGCACCCCGACGCGCCCGGGAGCAGGGCCCTAACCACTACGCCCTTGCTGCGGCCCCGCACGGCGGGGTGCATACCCAGGACGGAGTGAGGGGACGGATGCCTGCCTTGGACAAGGGCCTTGAGGTCGGATTTGGAGACAAGCACGGGTAAGCAAGGACTATGCGGAAAGCCGAATGGGGAAAGGCTAAAGAAAGAGCCTGGCAGGTTTCCCTTCTCGAAAGCTTGCCGCGCCGCCCGGCCCGGCCTTTGCTCGGCGCGTGATTCGCCGACTCGCCCTCGTCCTGGCCCTCGCGTGCTGCGCCGCGCCCTCGCGAGCAGCCCAGGCTGCGCCGCCGACCGAGTTCACGGCGGACCACTTCTCGTATGACGACCTGACCAAGGAGTCGGTGGCCCAGGGCAACGCCCGCCTGCTCGACGGGAAGGAAGTCTTCACGGCCGACGAAATCCGGTACAACACGGCGACGGATGTCATTTCAGCCAGCGGCCACGCCGCCTACACCCGGGGAAGCGAGCGGCTGATCGCCGATGTGATCGTGTACCACCGGGCCGACGGCACCTTTACGGCCAGAAACGTCCGAGTCGGCAGGGACGGTATCTATATCCAGGGCCTCTCGGCGGAGGGCACCCGGAAGGAGGTGTTCGTGCACGGCGCCTCGATCACCTACGGCGAGCCGGGGCGCTACCAGCCCACCATCCGGGCCGGCACGATCGTCTACTCGCCCGATCACTTTGTCCGGGTCCTCGACTCGTGGGTGGGGATCGGGTCGACGGAAATTTTCCCCATTCCGCATATCAGCGAGACCTTCAACGGTCCGTTCTCGCTGCCGTTCATTTCCTTCAATCCGGGTTACCGGTCCGGCTTGGGCGGGATAGCCGATTTCAGCTTCGACGCCCCGGTGGCCCCCGGGATCAAGGCTGGAGCGGAGGCCTCGCTGTACACCGAGCGCGGACTCATGCTCGGGCCGATCTCGGACTACGGGTCGGCCGACGGCAGCGGCGACCTGGCGGGCAGCATCCGCTCGGGCTTCATCGAGGACTGGGGAAAGCGGGGCTACGACATCCTGGGCGACCCGATCCCGAAGGCCCGGGCCTTTGTCCAGTGGGACCACCAGCAGCAGGTGACCGACGACCTCACTGTCGACGGCGAGTTGAACTGGTGGTCCGACTCCTACGTCTACCGCGACTTCCGCAACCGCTCCTTCATCGAGACCCAGGAGCCGGACAACTACCTCGAGTCCGTATACACCGGGGCCAATTTCTTTGCCTCTGCCTTCACGCGGTTCCAGCCGGACGCATTCGAACCCGTACAGCAGCGGCTCCCCGAGCTTCAGTTCGACCTCCTTCCCACGGCCATCGGCGGGGGGGTCTACGAGAGGTTCGATGCAAGCTCCGCAGTGCTGCGGGAGCTACCCCCCGAGGGAGGTCCCGAGCTGGGCAGCGACCGGCTGGACGCCTTTTACGGGCTCACGCGCCCGGTTTCCCCGGTCAGCTGGTTCACGTTCACCCCCGTGGCCGGCGTCCGCGTGGACGACTATTTCGACACCCTGGGTGCAGCCGTGCCCGGCGGCACGACCCGGGTCCTTGGGGAGTTCGGGTTTGACGCGGTGCTGCGAAGCAGCGGGACCTTCGACTACCAGAACAGGACCTGGAAGATCAACGGGCTGCGCCACCTGTTCACGCCATACCTGAGCTATCGCTACATCCCGGCAAGCGGCGCCGACCCCAGCCGCATCCCGGACGTCGACGCCGAGACTTTTGACACGTACCTTCCCCCGATCGAGCTCGGCGATGCCCGGTCGGTCGACGCCCTCGGGCCGAGCAACACCCTCCGGGTCGGCCTGGACAACACCCTGCAGACGCGTGACCCGACGTACGGCTCGCGCGACCTACTAGAGTGGAGGCTCGCGGACGACATACTTTTCTATCGCCAGCCCGGCCAGCGCGACTACTCCCAACTGTACGGGGAGGTGGGGATCTACCCGGCCAAGTGGCTGGAGATCGACAGCCAGGAAATCGTCGAGCCCCGCACGGGAGCGGTGCACGAGTTCGAGTCGGGCCTGAAGGTGATGAACGCCGATATCTGGACGCTTCGCCTGGCGACGGACTTCGTCCGCAAGGAGGACGACGAGTACTTCGGGGAATGGAACGTGCGCCTGAACGAGGTTTTCCGGGCGATCCTGCGGACCGATTACGACGTGCGCGAGCACCGCTGGGACCGGCGGGAGTTCGGGCTGATCCAGAACCTGAACAATGCGTGGAAGCTCGAGTACACGGTCGCCTTCGACCAGGGGCCGAGCCGCGAGGGCCATTTCAGCCTGAACATGCAGATCGATGTCATCCGATTCTAGCGCCGGAGGCGGGCCGGGCCGCAGGCATGCGGCCCAGCAGAGGATCCTGCTCGATCTGCTGGGGCGGCTCAGACCCCACCTCCGCAGCGACCAGAATCTTCCCGCCCGGATCGAGACACTCCTTTCGGGCGACCGCCGCCGCGGCTCCCGCGACCGACGCCTGTACCGGGAGCTGATCTACACCGCCCTGCGCCACCTGCCCTGGGCCGAACCCCGGCTCGACAGCGACCCGGAGCGCGCGACCAGGATGATCGCGTGGCTCGCCGCGGACACCCAGGCGACGTCCGCCTTTCGGGCCGGGCAGGCAGGCGACTGGCCCCCCGCCCCTCCCGGCCTCGCGGACCGCGCCGCATTCCTGGGGGAGGATCCCCAGGCCCTGCTGCCCCCGTGGTTCCGGAGCCATTGCCCCGAACTCTTCCAGCCGGTGGAACTGGACGCCCAGCTCCGGAGGGCACCGCTCTGGCTGCGGCTGCAGGCCGGCGACCCGGCGCCCGTGTTCGCCGAACTCGAGGCGAAGGGATGGGATTTTCGGCGGGCGGACGCGCTTGGCACTGCCATCCGGATCCTCTCCGAGGCCGACGTCACAAGGACCGACGCCCACCGCTCCGGCCTTCTGGAAATCCAGGACATCGGCTCGCAGCTCGTGCTCACGATGGCGGCCCCTGCGCTCGGCGGCCGCTGGCTCGACGCCTGCGCGGGGGCCGGCGGCAAGACCCTCCAGCTGGCCCGCCTGCTCGGACCCACCGGGCGCGTGGATGCCTTCGACATCCGCCGCTCCGCGCTGGCGGAGCTCGCAAGCAGGGCCTCCCGGGCGGGAGCGGGCACCATTCGGATCCTGCCCGGACCTCCGGAGGATCGCTATGACGGCGTCCTCGTCGACGCCCCGTGCACGGGCTCCGGGACGTGGCGGCGGGCCCCGCACCTCAGGTGGAGCACGACCGAGGCCGGAGTCCGGCGTTCGGCAGAGCGACAACTCGATCTGCTCGGCCGATTCTCCTCCCTTGTGTCCCCCGGGGGCAGGCTCGTCTACGCCACCTGCTCCCTCAGCAGCCTCGAGAATGAGGATGTCGTCGGGGCGTTCCTCGCGTCCCACCCCGACTTCACACCGAAGCCGCCTCCCGACCTCCTCGGTTTCACACCCCGAGGCCCGGGCTTCCTCCTCCTCCCCTCGGTCCACGACTCCGACGGATTCTTTGTCTCCCTCCTTTCGCGCACGTAATACCTTTGCCGCGGAGCCCAAATCTTGCTTCACCACGCTCATGCCCGCAACCGCCGACCCACGCATCTCCCTCCCGGTATTTGAAGGGCCGCTGGATCTCCTGCTCTTCCTGATCCGAAAGAGTGAAATCGATATTTACGACATCCCGATCGAGACCGTCACCCGGCAGTACCTGGAGACGCTGCGGGCGATGGAGGAGCTCGACCTGGACGTGGCCGCGGAGTTCTTCGTCATGGCCGCGAGCCTGATGGAGATCAAGAGCCGGATGCTCCTCCCAAAGAACCAGCAGGCGGTCGATCTTGAGGTCGGCGAGGACGAGGGCATGGATCCCCGTTGGGGCCTTGTCCACCAGCTGATCGAGTACCGGAAATTCAAGGAGGCTGCGGCGCAGCTGGGCGAACTCGCCCACCAGCGCCAGGACCTGATCGAGCGCATCGTGCCCTCGCTCACCCCCGACGCCATCGACCGGCCCCTGCAGGGGGTGACTCACTTCGAGCTCTGGGGCTCCTTCAACCTCGTCCTTCGCCGCCTCGCCGAGAAGCTGGTCGTGGGGGAGATTCACGACGAGACCGTGACCGTGGCCGACCAGATGACCTGGCTCCTCGCCCGGGCCCGCGCCGAGAGGGAGTTTGTGTTCTCCACGGTGTTCTCCGGAGGCGTTTCGCTTCGCCGGCTCGTGGCGACCTTCCTCGCCCTTCTCGAGCTGACCCGCCTGCACAAGCTCCAGATCCGCCAGGACGCCTCGTTTTCCGACATCCTCTGCCGGGCGACCGAGGAAAACCCGCTTGAAGTTCCCGCCGTGCAGGGCACGGTGCCCGCGTGAGCAAGAAGAAGAAAAAGACGGCCCCGCCCGCCGCGCTCCTCGGCCTCGGCTTCGACCACGACGACGGCCACAAGCGGATCACGACCGGCGAGCAGTTTGCCATCGTCGGCGGCTCGGAAAAGACCCACGAGCGCATGACGGAGACGGTCATCAAGACTTTCGAGGAGCTGAAGCAGCGCGGAAAGACCCTCCGCCAGGTCGAGCCCGACGAGCTCGCGGACATCCTCCACAAGTCCACCCCGGAATAAGGGTCGGGTTGCCTTTTTCCCTAATGTTCTTCTCTTTTCAATTAATACCATGTCCGAAAAAATCGCTCACCTCACGACCGACACTTTCAAACCTGCCGTCGCCTCCTCGGCCCACCCCCTGCTGGTCGATTTCTGGGCGTCCTGGTGCGGCCCCTGCAAGGCGATTGCTCCCATCCTCGAGGAGCTGGCCGTCGAACTCGATGGCAAGCTGACCATCGCCAAGGTCAACAGCGACGAGCAGGGCCCCCTGGCCGCCGAATTCGGGATCCGTTCCATACCGACCATGCTGCTTTTCAAGGGCGGGAAACTCGCCGACACGTTTGTCGGGTTCATGCCCAAGTCGACGCTCAAGGCCCGCCTGGCCCCGCATTTGGCAGCTTGAGCCAGTCCGCAATTTCAAGGTAGGGACGGGCGGCCCGCCCGTCCGGGCAAACCACCGGCTATAGCACCGCCCCCGCGGCAAACAGCACCGCATAGATCGCCAGAAACCCCGCCGTCCTTCCCAGAAGGGCAACCAGCTCCTCTGCGGTTCGGCTCTCCCTTAGTTTCTTCGCCTGCGACCACGCAACTGGGGCCAGCGCGACCGGCAGCAGGGTCCATCCTGTTCCTCCCCTGAGGTAGAAAAGATACGGCACCGCCATGGCCACCGCGAGCGACACCGCGTGCTGCACCCTGGCGAACCGTCTTCCAAGCCTGACCACGAGCGTCCGCTTCCCCGCGGCGGCATCCGTCTCCAGGTCCCGGTAATTATTCACAAGCAGGATGTTGACCGCGAGGAGCCCGATCGGGACCGCAGCGAGCACTGCGTCGCCCGTCACTTTGCCTGCTTGGACAAAGTAGGTAGCGCAAACCGCCACGAGACCGAAAAAGACGAACACAAATACGTCGCCGAGGCCGTGATAGCCCAGCGGATAGGGGCCTCCCGTGTAGGCCCACCCGCACAGGATGCTCACCAATCCCACCGCGATCAGCCACGGCCCTCCCCTTCCGACCAAGCCCAGTCCCACCGCGAACGCCGCCGCCATGACAAGCAGGGCCGCCGCGCGCATCGCAGCCGGGGAAACCAGTCCCGCGGCCACCGCCCGCCTCGGTCCGACGCGCGCGGCGGTATCCGCGCCCTTTACAAAGTCGTGGTAGTCGTTTGAAAAGTTGGTGCCGATCTGAATCAGGAGCGCAAAGGCCAGGCAGAGGCAGGCAGCCGTCGCGTCGAAGCGCCCGTCCCTCCAGGCAAGCGCCGTGCCGGCGAGCACGGGCGCCACCGCCGCGGGCAGCGTCCGCGGCCTCATTGCCCCGGTCCACGCCCGCCAGGCGGAAATCCCGGCACCCTGATTGCTGCCGTCTCCTCTCATCGGAAGCCGCTGTCGATGGTGAATCCCGAGAACTGCGCCGTCCGCTGGCTCTTGTGCCGGTCCACCTTTCGAATGTATCCCTCCATCTTCTCCACGACCGCGGCCACGTAGGCCTCGACCACCTCGGGGCTCCCCTCCGCCTCGAGGTGGACCCGGCCGTCGGGCAGGTTCGCCACGAATCCCGCCACGTCGAACTCCCTCGCGACCTGCATCGCGGCGTAGCGAAACCCGACGCCCTGGACCCGGCCCGTGAAGAAAACCCTTTCGTGGTGCACGTGGGGAGGCATGCCGCGAGATTCACGCCCCGGCCGCAAACCCTCAACCCAAGATTTCTGTTTGCATTTACCGGCGCCTGGTCCTCACATTTCCCCGACACCAATGAGTGATTTCAATGCCGATGGCCCCTGGGATTACGATTGGAACGACCGGGGCGAGCTGGCATGGAACGAGTTTGACTGGGAAAGGTACCTGCGAGACCAGGATGACGCCGTCCGGCGCTACGTGGGTTTTTACGAGTCCTGCCCGGGCGAGCCCAACCGGATCGACCTGGTGGCCGGGAAGATGGGCTGGGAGCCGACGGATCCCGGCGAGGAGTCCGCCGCCATTCCGGAGGAGGCGCCCGTCGAGTTCGCCGATGACGGCGACATCTACACGCTCCACAAGAACCCGGTCTTCATCGCTACCAAGGCCATCTACCTTACCTTGAAGCGCCGGTGGGAACAGGCGGTCGCGGCTGACGCCGGCCTCTCGCCATCGGTCGCGCTCTCCTTCCTTTCCTCCCTCCATCGCGGCGAGGAGCAGGCCGTCCAGGCGGTCCACGCCCTCGACTTCGGCGACTACGCGATGGCGGTCAGTCTCTTCAAGCGCGCGCTGAGCGCGCTCAACGAGTCCTTTGCACAGCTCAACGCGGATTCGGAGCCGTCGAACAGTTCCCTTCTGCACTACCGCGAGCTTGCGACGCCCGCGCTCTTCGACCTGCGCGAGATCTGGCTCCGCGTCACCGCGGAGTGCCGCGAGGAGCTCGAGCGCCCGATGGACGACGAGGGCTGATACCCTCGAGGTAGGGACGGGCGGCTCGCCCGTCCGGGCAAACCCCAAGATCATTCGTAGTCCTATGCTTCTGGTGGTAGGGCGAGCCGCCATGACAGGTAGCCTTCAGGCGAAGCTTGAGCGCCCTCGCTCTCGCGGCCATGACTTGTGGCACATGACGAACGGGGCGTTGGTGTGCAAGAATACCTCATGACCTTCTCCCCCAGGCGCATCTTCAGCTTCTGTCCGGCTTCCCTTGCGTTTGCCGCCACCGTGGCGCTCGGGTACTTTTCTGCGTTCTGGGAGGGGGCGATCGATCCGACCAGCCCCCGCGGGGCTTCGTGCCTGATCCTGGGCGCGGCGTACTCCCTTCTGGGGACGATTGATTACATCCATGTCCGGGACACCCTGAGCGGGTGGGCGAAAGCGCTCTATTTCTGCGTGCAGGGAGGCCTTCTGGTCGGAATTCTCCTGACCAGCCACCTCGCGGCCCAGATGTTCTTTTGCGTGCTTCCCATGGTGGCCGTGGCGGTGACCCTGTTCGGCACGGCCATGTCGGCCATCCTGGTCGCGGGCCTCTTTGGAATGTCCATCGCCGTCAACGGACACTTTCATGGGACGGGCAGTCTGGTGTCTTTCGCAGCCTCGACGCTGCCCGCGTACGGGTTCGTGATGATGTTCACGCGGATTGCGCTGAAGGAGAAGGCGGCGCGGGCCCGCGCCGAATCGCTTTCTGCCGAGGTCGAGCGACTTGCGGTGATCCAGGAGCGAAACCGGCTCGCCCGCGAGATCCATGACAGCCTGGGGCACTACCTGACGACCATTCATGTGCAGCTCGAGGCGGCACGGGCGATCCACCAAGAAGATCCCGCTCGCGCGCTCGAGGCGGTTGGAAAGGCGCAGGACCTTTCGCGCGAAGCCCTGGTCGAGGTCCGCCGGTCGGTGGGAGCGCTTCGCGCCGACTGCGCGCCGGTCCCCCTGGCATCGCGCCTGCGCGAGCTGGCGGCGGCCACCGATGGCTGGGGCGCGGCCGTTTCCTTGGAGATCCTCGGCCTTCCCCGGGTTCTTGCGCCCGATGCGGACCACGCCCTCTTCCGGGTGGCGCAGGAGGGACTCACCAATGTGCGCCGGCATGCGCACGCGAAGTCCGCCCGCGTTCTGCTCGACTACCGGGATACCGCCCATGTGCATCTCCGTGTCACCGACGACGGACGCGGTGCGGTTGCAGGATCCACGGGCAGCGGGCTGGCGGGGCTCCGCGAAAGGGTTGTCGCGCTGGGCGGCCGCGTGGCCGCCGAAAACCAGCCGGGTGGAGGCTTTCGCCTGGACATGGAAATTCCAGCGTGAAGAAGCTCCGCCTGCTCCTGGTCGACGACCAGGCGATGTTCCGCGAGGGACTGCGTCTGACGCTCGGCCAGCAGCCGGATTTTGAGGTCGTCGGGGAGGCCGGCGATGGACTCGCGGCGATCGAGTCGGTGCGGCGCGCCGCCCCTGATGTCGTGCTGATGGACCTGCGGATGCCGAATCTCGGGGGAGCCGAGGCGACTCGCCGGATCAAGGCGGAGACGCCGTCCGTCAAGGTGATCATTCTTACGACATTCGAGGAGGACGAAGAGGTTTTCTCGGCTCTCCGTGCGGGCGCGTCCGGCTATCTTCTCAAGGCTTCGCCGTCCGGAAAGCTCTGCGAGGCAATCCGGCTCGCCGCACGCGGCGAGACCTGGCTGCAGCCCTCGGTTGCGGCGAAGCTGGTCGCGGAATTCGCCCGGCTGGCGCCGCGGCCGCCGGCGTCCCGGGCCGGGGGAGTATTTGAGGTGTTGTCCCCCCGCGAACAGGAGGTGCTGCTGTGCCTTGCCGACGGCATGAGCAACAAGGAGATCGGCCGCAGGCTGGCGATCTCGGAGGGAACCGTCAAAAACCACATGAGCCAGGTGCTGGGAAAATTGAACGTCTTGGACCGCACCCAGGCGGCCCTCCGCGCCAGGGAACTGGGTCTTCTGTAGCAGTTGGTGAGGCCGAAGGTCACGGTTGCGACCATGACGACCGGCACATCCAAACGACGGACGCGATCTGATATCGTGCGTCCATGGACACCTACTCCTTCACCACCGACACCATCGTCAAGCGCCTCCGCTGGGTCATGCTTTGCGTGATCCTCCTTAACTTCTTCACCGCGTACCTCGGCCAGCCCGGCTCCTACTGGCAGCGTCCCGAAACCGCCGATGAGGGCAATCGCCTCTTTCTCTTTTTCATGCTTCGGGGGCCGCTGGTCTATCTGTGCTTCCAACTCGTCTACCTTGCGGTGGCGTTTTTGATCGCTTCCATGGCCTGCAGACGAGGAGCCCTGATCGGGATCTTCTCGTACATTCTCGGCCATTACTACGGGGCCAGCTCTTGGATGAGCAACCACTGGCACCTGGGCGCATCGAGCTTCATCCTCTATGGCATCTTTCTCGCGGTGGTCATTGTCCAGCTTGCGTTCCTCCCGGCCGATTGCCCGGCGGCTGCAAAGGCGCCGTGAAGTGGGGCAGGTCGTCCCCGCCGGCCCGCATTCCCCCCGATTTCTGAAACTTTTTAGGCTTCCAGAGGTACTACTATCGGGCGCAGTCCGTTCGATTTCATTTCGTTCCGGACCTCTCCACCCTAGATTCCAGCTTTCCTCCCCATGAAAATTCCCCAAAAATTCGGGGTGATCGCGTTTGCCCTGTCGGCCGCCGCCCCGTTTGCGACCGCCCAACCCAACGACTACGAGCTGGAAAAGGCCCAAATCAATTACCAGACCTCGGCCGCCAACCCCACAGTCGACCCAAACGCCGGTGGACAGCTCTTTTTCCTTTCCCCGCTCGCAACGACGATCACGCCGCCGGGGCTTTCCGCCATAACGCCCGGCTATGTTGCCGGCGATCTGGCCTACGAGACCAGCTTGGAATTCCCTACCCTGGCCGCCATGAACGCTGCGTTCCCGGATGGAAACTACGTGGTCAAGGGGTCGTCGATCGGGTCGGTCACTCTCCCTCTTACCGGATCCCTTTATCCTACAACGCCTGCAATTACCGGCGGCGCCGGAACATGGCTGCCCGGCGGTGTCCTTGCCCTCGATCCGACTGTCAGCAACACCCTGAACCTGAGCCTCTTCACCGGCTACAGCACGGCGGGCAACGCGGGGGCGATGTATCTCCGGCTGCTGGATTTGAACGGCAACCAGGCGTCCGCGCTGTCAGAGCTTGTCGCAACAGAAGCCATCTTCACCGGCACCAGGATCGTGGCCTCACCCTTGACGACCTTTACCATCGGCACCGGCGAGATGACAGCCGGCCATATGTATGTGCTTATTCTGAATTACCTGACGCTGACCGATGTCGATAAGACTACTTTGGCGCCCTACAATATTTTTGATCTCTATGATATGACGACGGAGGTGTACATCACCGCCCAGACCGAAACGTTGGCCACAGTTGCTGCTCCCTCGATCACCACTCAGCCAACCAGCCAGAACGCCACCATTGGGACGGCTATCACCTTCAATGTTCCGGGCAGCTTCCCCTCCGCCAGCGCGTTGGGATGGGGGACCTATTGGACGTTCATCGACAGCCATGGGAACGTCGGAGTGCCTTCGAAGGACACCCAGAACGTAACCACCACCAACGCCCAGCTCGTCATCAACAATGTCGCTGCCAGCGACGCGGGGACCTACTATGTCACGGCCATCTGTCCTGGCGGATTCCTCGAGAGCAAGTCGGCCACCCTGACCGTTGTCGCTCCTTCCATCCCGGTCGTCTCCACCCCGCCCACCAGCCAGACGATCAACAACGGCTCGACCCTTGTCCTTACGGCCGTGGCCCCGGGGGCGACCTCCTATCAATGGACATTCAACGGCAACCCGGTCACCGACAGCACGACCGGCACCACCGACGTCATCACCGGCTCGGGCGGTCCGCAACTGGTCATCACCAATACCACCGGAGTCAGCGCGGGTGCCTACTCCGTGGTCGCCACGAACTCCGCCGGGTCGAGCCAGCCCAGGCCGGCCGCCACGATCACCGTCGTCAACAGCTCCACGCCCGGTTCGATCACCAGCATCTCGTCGCGCGCCTTCGTCGGCACAGGCGACAATGTCCTGATCGGCGGCTTCTACATCGTTGGAAGCACGTCCCGCTCGGTGCTGATCCAGGCCCTCGGCCCGGCCCTTGCCCCGGCGCCCTACAACGTCTCCGGCACGCTCCAGAATCCGACGCTTGCCATTCACCAGTATCAGGCTGGAAAGGACGTCATCCTCTACACGAACACGGGCTGGGGTTCGAGCCAGGTCCTTCTCAACGCGGCCGCCACGGTCTTCGCCTTCCCGACCCTGCAGGCCAACACGCCAGACTCGGAGCTTCTGCTCACCCTTCCCCCCGGCGGGTACACAGCGGAGGTCTCCGGCTCAGATGGCGGCACCGGCGTCGCCCTCTGCGGAATCTACGAGCTGCCGTAGGTGGCGACAAACTTACGGCAACTGGTATATCCCGCACAGCGCCACGCCGGTACCGCCGTCAGCCCCTGTCACTTCCGCCGTGTATCCTCCCGGAGGGAGGGTCAAGAGCACCTCCGAATCATTCGCCCCTGGTTTCAACACTGGTTGGGCAAATACCGCCGCGGCGGCAGCAAGGAGGACCGGGCTTGAGCCCCAGCCTGTGTTTGAGTACAGCACCACATCCTTCCCGTTTTGATTCTGATGGATGGCAAGGGATGGGTGCTGCAGGGTGCCGGACACATTGTAGGGGGCAGCGGCGAGTGCCGGGCCGATCGCCTGGACGAGCACCGTGCAGGAGGTGCTGCCCGTGACGTAAAACCCGCCGATCAGGATATTGTCGCCGGTCCCGACAAAGGCCCTGGAGGAAATGCTGCTCGCAGCGCCTGGACTCGCGCTGGATTGGACTGCGAGCGCCGCGGGGGCCGAGGTGCTCGAACCCGTGGCATCCGAAACAACGCAGGTATAGCTCCCCGCGTCTGCCGGCGACACATTGCTGAGCACCAGCTGTGGTCCCGTCGCCCCGCCGACATCCGCCCCATCAGCCAGGTTCGTGCCGTTGAACTGCCACTGGTAGGTGGCCGAACCCGCCGCCTCTGCCGTGAATTCAACGGTGGATCCAGGGATCATCGTCTGCCCGGATGGTTGGATCGCAATGGGCGGCCCATTTGTTGAGACGACCTGCGCCTGTCCATTCAGGACGGTAAGGTCTGCCGTCCCGTCGAGGACCGTCAGGACGACCAGGTGTCCATCAGGAGTTGGCCATATCCTGAGAGGAGTTCCCAGGATCGCCGTGGGATTGCCCTGCGCAGCCGCAAATCCCGGCGCTTCGGCCTGCCGAACCACCGAGGCCGATCCGGAGGAGCTCAGCGCGGTCACCGTGGAGCCGAGCCAGGCCGTATCGACCACGTAAGCCCCCAGGATGCCGACATTCGCCAGCGTCGTGGCGTTGTAGATGGTTCCAGAACCCGTGGCCAGGAGCGACCCGTCGGTCGAGAACCGGATTGGATACTGGGTAATCGGATTCCCGCCGGGGCCCCCGGGGCCGGCCACAAACGCCCCAAGGGTTCCCGGCCCAACCGGAAGCATCCAAATCTGTTCGGAAAGACCCGTCGCTGCCAGGCTGTACAGGCCGCCGGTCGCCGGATCCCAATATACCTTCAGCAGATCATACATGTCCGGAACGGACTTCTTCAGGTTGCCACTGCTGTCGTAGAGCCAGTCGGTATACAGGAAGGTCGCTTGGTTCTTTTGGTGCACAAACAGCTGCGAGCCGGCCGCGGCGAACCAAATCGGATCATCGGGAAGGTTTGCGTAGAAGCTCTCCGCATCAGAGGTTCCGAGGTCAATCTTCGTGACACGGTAGTCGTCATAATCGAGATAGATTCTGTTGAGGGACTCGGAGTAGGACATCCACACGGGGCTGCCCTGCAGCGGCATGGACTTCACATACTGCCGGGTCGATGGCGACCAGGCGAAAATGGACCGGTTGACCCTGCTGAGGAGGTAGAGAAGCCCGTCGGAACCGACAAAACCGTCGTCCGGGACGAACGTTGTCGAGGCCGGATCCACCGACGATGCCACCGGCCGCGGCGATGCAACGAGCCGGGCCTCCGTAACGCTGGCCACGCCGACGGTGCCGCCCGCAACCCCCGGCCATGAAAAAGCGGTCAACATGCCGCCATTGACGAAAAGCCGATACGCAGGACCTGGCAGCTGGCATCGCCCCAGCTCGGCCAGGGTCCCCGCCGCGTATAGCGTCACGACGTCGTCGCGGAGCACCGCGGCATTCCCGTCAGGGAAGAACACGAGGTCGTTGAAGCTGGGCCCAAGAGACCCCGCGTAAGAGAGGTCTTCCCCGTTCCAGACCAGGCCGGTGTCATCGCATACGTGCTTCCCATCGGGAAAAACGAAGGCGAGCGTGCCGCTGCGAAATCCTGGCGTCGACTGCGCCACAGGCAGGAAGCTTTCGACCGTCCCATCCGATGCCAGGGGCCAGCTGGCAATCTCACCGCCGATGTCGGCATAGAGCGTACTGAGCGGGCCCGAGGCGACCGCTCCTGAGTAGTGCCGGCTTCCAACATTGAATGTCGAAGTCGTCGCAAAGGACGCGCCTTCCCTTCGATAGGCGCTGACGCTCCATGTCAGCCCGCCGTCCGACGATCCCACGAGATAGAAGTAATCGCCGCTCACGAAGAGCCCCTGGGCGCCTATCGCGGACGTCGCGACGGTTGTGTAGGTGGAGAGGTCAAGCGAGTAGAGGCGCACGGTTCCTCCCAGGGAGACATAAACACCCTCCGGAGCCGGACATAGGGCCCACATGATCGAGTCCACCGCAACCGGAGCCAGCCACGCCCCGGCGCTTAGGTCGTAGCGGAGGATCTGGCTCGGGTACGAAAACTGGAAATATACTATGGCCCCCTGTTGCTGGGCGGAACCCCAACCGTAATCACCCTCCTGGGAAAGGACTTGGACCGCCGCCTGCCCTGCGACAACAGTGCCCCCGGGATTGGTCGCCGTGAGCAGGTAATCCCCGTTGCTGATGTGACTGTAATCTGGAAGCAAAAAGGTCGTGGAGGTTGCGCCGGGAACCAACACCCCGTTTTGGTACCACTGGTAGGAGACCGGAGGTACAGGGTTACCCAAGTCGAGCAGCGTCGGCTGCAGCGACGCACCGTTGTAACCAAGGGAATAGGAAAGCGATCCGGCCCAGAATGTCGGCTGGGGCGGTGCAACCTGCGGGACCGTCAGCACCGCGGGCTGCGAGGTTGTCGAACTGCCCACATCGGATACGACGCAGCGGAACTGGGCCCCGTTCATTGCGTCGCTGGAAACGTTCACCGTCAGGGTGCCGGTTGTGGTCCCGCTGAATCCCGCCCCGTTGGCCAGGGACACCCAGGAGGTCGAGCCGGCGGGAAGGTACTGCCATTGGTAGGTTTCCGGGCCGAAACTCGCGGCCGCCACGCTGAACGACCCTCCCTGGCCGCCCTGCACTGTCTTGCCGGACGGCTGCGTGGTGATGGTCGGAGCGACCGATAGGGGCGAAGCGATGGAAAGGGCCTGCACCAGATGCCCGACGTCAGGGGATCCGATGCCCGTGCATTCATCGTAGCCTACTTGGGCGGAGAAGGCTCCGTTGCCGCCGAAGGTGATGTCATGAAAGCAATCTCCGCCGAGAAGCGGGTAGATCTTCGGATTGAGCAACCCCACGGGACCCAAGCCGGAACTTGCTGAGAGCCGTGCCTGGTTCAAGAGCGCACAATACCCTGCCCACACGGGAGTGCTCCAGCTTGTGCCGCCTACCGTGTCATGGATCCCTCCGATGACCACGTCCGCCCCGAAATCGGGATCGGCGCTCGCCGCCACGTCGGGCACCAGGCGCTGGGTCCCCTGCGGCACCCCAAGTCCGGACTGCCAGCTCGGCCGTGTGAATTGTGTGCTCGCTCCGCCGCCGCTGGCGCCTCCCTCGCTGTTCCAAACGGACTCCGTGTACGACAACGAGTTGGGCAACGGGGCACTCAGGCTTGTGCCGCCGACGCCGGTGGCCGATGGATCGCTCGCCGGGTAGCACACCTGGAGTGGGGTCAGGCTGTTTAGGCCTCCCGTGTTCGGGTCGGGATTCGAGCCGCCGTCGCCCGAGGAAATGAACAAGGTCACACCTGCGCTCGCGATCGAGGCCAGGTAGGCGGAGGTTGTGGCCAGGTCGGAGGGTGAATACTCGTTCTCGTTCTGGCCGTAACATATGCAGATCTGGCGCATGTGCGGCTGTGCGGGCAGATCGCTGAGGATCTGCGCGAGTGCCATGTTGCCGACCAGGTCGTTGGCCTGGGTTCCATACACGCGTATCGCCGCCCCGGAGGCCACGGAACTGGCCCATTCGACATCCAGGGTGATCTCCTCCACATCGTTCGGGTCCGGGTTGGTGGACGGGCCATTTCCGACGGAAACATTGGTCACCACGCCCGCCTGCTGGGCGACCGAGTAGGTGGACCAAAACGCCTCAAGGTCGGAGGGAGCAGGGAAAGCATAGCCAAGAATTCCTATCGTCTGGTCCGCACCATTCACACTCAGTCCTTTCGCGTCGTACGCGTCCGCCAGGTTGTTGGGGCCATACGGCGGGGAACTCGTGGACGCATCGCTGGGCCTGAGCCGGAAGCGATGGGGCCTGAACCGAATGTGCGGCTGGAGCCCGTTGATTCCGACCAGCGAGGGGACCAGCTGCTTCGGGACAGTGGGGGCCGACAGGGCGGACGTGTACTCGCCTCCCCGGTAGGCAACCCGGGCAAAGTTCACCTGGAGCGCATCCCGGACCCGTCCCACGGATCCCTGCACAAAGAACGATAGATGGTTGTCGAAGCGGTTTGTCACCGTCAGCCCCAATCCCTCGATCCATGCAAGCGCCGCCTCGTAATCCGAAGACAAGGGGTAGTACTTCGCAGACATCTCCGTTTGGGAAATGAGCTCCCCCTTGGCGATTCGCGCCTGAAGCTCCCGGAAATTCCGCATCTTCAGCGCCACCTCGAACTCCATCGGCGCGGCAAGCTCCGCAGCGGACAGGGAGGTTCGGACCACGGTCGGCCTGGCGGAATCCAACGCGGCGCCTGGCGACGCCACTGCCGCAACCTCCTTGATGCTGTCCGACAATGCCGCCCTGGCGCCTGTCGCGGCCCGAGAATCCGGGGCCGCGCTCAAGCCGAGCGCCGACACGAGACCGAGGAAGAACTGAACGACACGGCGGCCGCGGTTCAGGCCCTTCAGGGTCAAAGGCATGCTCGTTCATGTCAGGGCCGCCCGCAAAATGCAACCAACCGGAAGCTGGCGGAGAGAGAGGGATTCGAAGGCGAGCGGACTTTTGTATCCGAGCGCCGAGTGCCGCCTGGTGCGGTTGTAGAAGCCAATATTGAAGATCATGGCAGCTGCATCGACCCTCTGGGTCGGCTTAGGGCATTGTTGACCATGCAGTTAGTACGTTTCTTATCACTTGCTTACAAAACAATCCGAGTGCCCAACCCCGCGAGAAACCCAACGACCAACCGGGGTAACGCAGTGTCATTCGGATATATATCTCGCTTTGGTCCCTGACAACTCCCACATCTCTCCTCGATAATACACGACCTGCTCGGAGTCTCATCAATGGTGGGCCAAGAGCATGAGTCCGACCTGGAGCTCAGGCATTTGCCTGCGATGGCGGAGTATCTCGGGATCCATTTTGCCCCTCTTGGACCCATGAAGCCACCGCACCTGCTCCGCAAAACGGCCAAACGTCTGGCTGAAGGCACGGTGAAGGTCATCGCCGAAGTCCGAAGCAAAGAAGCGCTGCTCAAGGCGGGGGCCCTCCAGAGCGCGATCTTCAACAGCGCCAACTTCTCGAGCATCGCCACCGATGCAAAGGGCGTCATCCAGATCTTCAACGTCGGGGCCGAGCGGATGCTCGGATATGCGGCGTCCGAGGTGCTCAACAAGATCACGCCGGCCGACATATCCGACCCGCAGGAGGTAATCGCGCGGGCGAAGGCGCTAAGTGTCGAGCTGGCGACCCCGATTACACCCGGCTTCGAGGCCCTGGTGTTTAAGGCCTCGCGGGGCATCGAAGACATCTACGAACTCACCTATATACGGAAGGACGGCAGCCGGTTCCCCGCAATCGTGTCGGTTACCGCCTTGCGTGACGCAAAGAACGCGATCATCGGGTTCCTTTTGATCGGAACGGACAACACCGCGCGTAAGCAGGTCGAAGAAGAGCGGAAGAAGCTCGATCAGCGTTTGCGCGACCAGCAGTACTATACACGCTCCCTCATCGAATCCAACATCGACGCGCTGATGAGCAGCGATCCGCTCGGCATTATAACGGATGTCAACAAGCAGATGGAGGCGCTCACCGGCTGCACGCGTGACGAGTTGATCGGCGCGCCGTTCAAGAGCTGCTTCACCGATGAGGAGCTGGCCGATGCAGCCATCAAGCTGGTGCTGAGCGAAAAGAAGGTCATCAACTACGAACTCACCGCGCGCGCCAGAGACGGCAAGGAAACCGTGGTGTCCTACAACGCCACCACCTTCTACGACCGGGAAAGAAAGCTGCAGGGAGTGTTCGCCGCCGCGCGCGACATCACTGAACGAAAGCACTTCGAGCTTGCGCTCCAGAAATCGAACATCGAGCTGGCGAAGGCCAACCGCGCCAAATCGGATTTTCTCTCCAGCATGAGCCATGAGCTGCGCAGTCCGCTTAACGCGATCCTCGGCTTTGCCCAACTAATGGAGTCGTCCACTCCGGCGCCGCCGCCGTCCCAGGCCGCGCGCATCGCCCAGATTCTCCAGGCCGGATGGCACCTGCTGAAGCTGATCAACGAAATCCTCGACCTCGCGGTAATCGAGTCGGGCCAGGTGTCGCTGTCCATGGAGCATGTGTCGCTGGCCGAGGTCCTGTCCGAATGCCAGTCCATGATGGAGCCGCAGGCCCAACAGCGCCGTATCCATATGAAGTTTCCGCACTTCGCCCATCCCCTCTACGCCCGGGCGGACCGGACTCGTTTGAAGCAGATCGTCATCAACCTGGTCTCCAACGCGATCAAATACAACAAGGAGCAGGGAACCGTGGTGGTGGATTGCATCGGTAACGCCCCGGAGCGCATTCGCATCAGCGTCACGGACACTGGCGCCGGGCTGCCGCCCGAAAAGCTGGCGCAGCTCTTCCAGCCGTTCAATCGACTCGGCCAAGAAGCCGGTGGCGTGGCCGGCACCGGCATCGGCCTCGTCGTGACAAAGCGGCTGACCGAAATGATGGGCGGGGTCCTCGGCGTGGAGAGCACGCCCGGGGCCGGCAGCGTGTTCTGGTGCGAACTGACTTCGACGGAAGCGCCCCAAGGCGAGACCCAAAGCGCCGCGGTCGAAAGCTTTGCCCGACCGCGATTGCCGGCTGGCGCGTCGCCGCGAACCCTCCTCTATGTCGAGGATAACCCGGCGAACATGGAGCTGGTCGAGCAACTCATCGCGCGGTGTCCGGACATTCGGATGATGACTGCGATGAATGGACTTCTCGGCATCGAGCTGGCACGCGTCGCTCAGCCGACGGTAATCCTAATGGATATCAACCTGCCCGGCATCAGCGGCAATAAAGCCTTGAAAATCCTGAGCGAAGACCCGGCAACGGCGCATATTCCCGTCGTTGCCCTGAGCGCGAATGCCATGCCACGCGATATCGCGAATGGATTGGAAGCGGGATTCTTCCGCTATCTCACCAAGCCAATTAAGGTCAATGACCTCATGGCCACGCTGAACGCGGCACTGGAATTTGCGGAAAAACCGGATGGTCAGAGCTTATAACGCAGGGCACATGCCATGATCAGTCCAGCGGACTTGCTTCAGGCCCGCATCCTGATCGTCGACGACCAGGCGGCCAATGTCTCTCTGCTGGAGCAAATGCTGAGCAACGCCGGCTACGTTTCCGTAGCCTCCACGAGGAATCCGCACGAGGTCTGCGAACTTCACCGTGTGAACCGTTACGGCTTGATCCTGCTCGATCTTGAGATGCCCGGCAGAGACGGATTCCAGGTGATGCAGGACCTGAAGGCGATCGAAACCGACGGCTATCTTCCTGTTCTCGCGATAACCGCCCAACCGGCCCACAAGCTGCGCGCACTGAAAGCCGGGGCGAAGGATTTCGTCAGCAAACCGTTCGATCTCGCAGAGATGTTGATCCGAGTTTGCAACATGCTCGAAGTCCGCCTGCTGCACTTGGAAGTCAAAAGACTCTACGATCAACTCGTCGCGGAACACACCCTCCTGCAAGAGGAAATCAGGGAGCGCAAGAAGATAGGAATCGTTGAGCCGCGCGCAAGTGCAATTGTCCGTCTATGCGGGAGAACTCGAACGACTGGTGGCTGAGCGCACATCGGAATTGACCGTGACGAACAAGCGGTTGGAAGCCTCCGTCGATTCCATCAGAAAGGGCGCGGAGGAGTATAGATCACTCTTTTTGGAGTCGCAGATCCTGCAGAAACAAATGCGCCAAATGACGCATCAGGTCATTACGGCGCAAGAGGACGAGCGAAAGCAGATCAGCCGTGAACTGCATGACGAGGTCGTACAAATGCTGGTCGCCATCAACGTCGAGTTGGCGACCGTGAAAGCAGGAGCCACCGCGGCCCTGAAGAAGAAAATTACCCACACCCAGCAGCTGGTGGAAAACTCCGTGACCGCCGTGCACCGGTTCGCCCGCGAACTGCGGCCGACGATGCTGGACGACCTCGGCCTGATCCCGGCACTCCATGCGTATAATAAAAGCCTGGCTGAGCGGGGGAAAATCAAAATTCACATGACGGCCTTCACCGGGATCGAGGCATTGGGGGATGCCGAGAAAATCGTGCTGTTCCGCGTGGCGCAGGAAGCACTCACCAATGTCGTTCGCCATGCGCGCGCTACTCTGGCCAAAATAAGCATCGGTGAGATTTTGGGTGCGATCCGGATGGAGATTAGCGACAACGGGAGGTCATTTCTCGTCGAGAAACCCGTTTTGCCAAAAACCCCAAAACGTCTGGGCCTGCTTGGCATGAAGGAACGGGTTGAAATGGTCGGCGGAAGCCTGACTATCGAATCCGCACGCGGCAAAGGCACGACCGTGCGCGTCGACATTCCATTTGCCTCGGCGAAGGCAGAAAATCAATCCCAGGTCAATCCGAAGGGGAAATGAAGGTGGAGTGTATTGAAAACGGCGTCTGCGTCCTGCCTCATCCCTTTTTCCAGCCTCACATGGCCGCTACCGACTGAGCTCTTTCCTAGCAACCGGGCCCATTCTTATTGGCTTCGACAGAATCGAAGGCCTTGTCCAGCGCTTCCATGAACTCTTTGATCTTGAATGGCTTGGTGAGGTAGTTGAAGAACCCGACCTCGGCTCCAAATTGGATCTCGCTCTCCATGGATTTTGCGGTGAGGGCGATGACCGGTATGTGCGCCGTGGCCGGGTCTGAGCGAAGGATCGTCAGGGCGTCGATGCCGCTGACTTCGGGCAAATTGATGTCCATCAGAATCAGTTCCGGCAGGGAGGCTCTCGCAAGCTCGATTCCCCGAAGGGCATCCACCGCGGTCAATAGCCTCATGTCCGGACGCCGGGCGATGATTTCCTCGACCAGCATCATGTTAGCCGGATTGTCTTCAATATAGAGCAGGGTACGCAATCTCGCGGCTCCCTTTCTTCCCGGTCCAAGGCCGGCCGCCTTCTTGCCAGCCTTCGGAACTTCTGCCTTGCGTGACGAATCGGGTTTAGCGGTCATGAAATTGTATCCAGAGCCCCACAGCCTATCAGGGAAGTCGCAGCGGCGTCAGTAGGCGAATACCCCAAGGCGGACACCTTGACTGCGGACAGTGCGTCAAGAGTGCGGGCGGCTCACCGGCTAGCGGCGGGCCAGCTCTTCCGGTGTCGGCAATTCGTAGCTGATCTTACCTTCAGCGATCTCGCGCAACGCCGTGTCTTCAGCGGACAGTTTCTCCAGCGATTCTACCAGTGCACGATTGCCGCGTCGCAGTTGCTTGACGCGGCGAGAGACGACATTGACCAGGATGTTGGGATCGCCGATGACCTTGAGCGCCTTTTGGAGGTAGTCGTCTCTCATGGCAACGACGGGAAGGGAGAGAAACAGGCACGCGGGGTTTCGGATATCATATGTTTTTCTATCTTTGATTCTCGGCTGGTTCCGCATTTTAGAAAAGAGTTCTTCCGAATGCGATGCGCATCGTGCCCGGCGACAGCCAAGTCGGGCAATTTGTTTGCGGGCGATGTGGTTAAAGCCATTATTTGGTCGCGAGGCGACGCAACTGCACGCGCCACCCTCACGTACGGATTGTGGCTCAGATTGTGGCGGCGAAGTACGCCGCTACATCGAGCCGCCCGAGCCCCAGCGTCCGTCTCGGGGATTATGAGCGTCAGCGCCGCCGCGACGGTTGCGACTGGAATGGGGATACAATTCCCGCGGCTTCATCGAGGGTGTGCGGGCGCAGGGCGTGATCCCGCATCCGGCGGCGTGTGACCAGCGCCGAACCTTGGGCGTACGCGTTCGCTCGCAAGCGTACGCCCTCAGCCAACGTTCCCGCAGGCGGATCGAAGAGATCTTCGGCTGGGGCAAAACCACTGGTTGCTTCCGTAAGAGCCGGTACCGTGGTGTCGAGCGCACCCATGCAGCCAGCCAGTACGTCGTCGCTGCCTGCAACTTGGTTCGGATGGCCAAACTCCTGCTCGGCCCTCCCGTTTGTTTGGCGCGGGCCTGAGGCCCGCTGAACCCGCGGCGGCGAAAGACGCGAAAATGCACCATCAAAACGCCTCAAAAATGGCGGCTGCGGGCTCCGGCGGCCTGCTATCGGGCACGGAATATGCCTCTGTATATGCAATTTAGTCTGAAATCGATTTTGGGTCGGCAAAGACCGGGTTCTTCAACATCCTGCTAGGGGACTCGGTCATCATTGATGGGGAGTTAACAGCCTGCCTAACAAGTCAAGTTTCTAAAAGCAGGGAATTCCCGACAAAAAACAATTTGTCAGCCACCGGGCGAAATGGGCACTCTCCCAAAGCCTCCCAACCGTATAACCGTTGGCCAAGAACAAGGCAAGTACGCCAACCAAACTCGTCTAGGAGAGCGAAATGAAAGCAGAGCGCAATAGATGGTCGGTCTTGGGAGTCGCGATTCTCGCGCTCGCGTTCCTGGCCTATTTGGCCTTTTCCCTTCACCGCCAGTCGACCAGACAGTCGCTTTCGCGGATTGCCGGGCTTCCAATAACGGCCGACGCACACGACTCACTGGCCAAGGCTTCAGCTATCACGGCAAAAGCACTTAGAGCCTCCTTGGGCCGAGGGCCTGTAACTCCTCAAGACCTGGAGAAGGCCAGGAAGGCCTTCGACGACCTTAGAGCAGTAGAAAGCAGGATAGCAACTGCGACCTCTTACCGGCGGGTCGTTCGGCAAAGGAACCCAGATGGAACGTACACCGATTCGACAGCATACTACAAGAAGGCCTCAAACGGGGTGGACTTATATCGATTGATTGAGTCCCGCTTCGATCCCGGGTCTGAGAAGCCAGCGCGCGAGATTTCCGAAGAGATATTTAACAGCCAAGGGGCCTTCTATGTGGAGAATGGGGCGGATTCTCAGCCAATCGCCTTCCTGCTAACGGATGCGGCAAATTCAGAAGCCAATGTTCGGCAGACCACGATTGCTTTAGCGTCGTCCTCTTCCGCGACGCTGGCCGAAGACAAGTTGCTAAACTATTCTGAAAGCCAAAATGTTGCTCCGGACGGGACGGCCGAGACGCTAATCGACGATGTTGTGCCGAATCCAGCGTCACCAGTTGCAGATCTTCAATTTAGGATTGGCAATCAGTCCGGGAATATAACCAGCCAGGTGATGTACGGCCAGGACGGTCAGGAGTTTTCCTCGGTCGAGTTTCCTTCGGTCGATATTGATCCCCAACTTGACGATGCTTTCTTTGACATCCCTCCTGGGGCACCGGTTGTGCTGGCTGCCAATCGGGGGCAGGCAATTTTGCTAGCTGCTTCTATCAGAGCGTCCAAGTCCAAACATTGACAGCCATCACAATAGCCAATGAAAACACGATCCATCACATTTATTGCAGGCTTCGTTGCGGTTGGAGCCATGCAAGGGCTCCGAGCTCAGGAAACACCGAGCAAATGCACCAGCGACTACGTTGCGGCTATGAAGAATTGCACTGATGGCTATAACTTCTTGATGGCACAAAAAGACCCTGGATTGGTCGCGGGAGCGGCGATAGGGCTGCAGACTTGCCAGAACAATGCGGCTAAGGCATACAGGAGCTGCTGCGCTACTGCGCAGCCATCGGCTCCCGATGGATTACTGGATGGCGTGCCTGACCCGTCGTATTCTACGGATCCCTTGGAGGACGGAAGTTGACGCGACTGGGTCAGTTGAAGAGACGAAGGCGAGCTGCTGCCGCCGATCTGCTTGGGGCCAGGGAGTAGGGATTGCTTTTGTATCCCCATCTTTTACTTGGCGGCTATGGACAAACTGAACCTTCGCCGAGCGGCAGCGGGAATAATGTTATTCATCGTGGCCTTTCTGTCGCTTATCGCATCGCATCTCGTTCAGCGTTCCGCGGAGGTCCACAATACTCTTCTAAGAGAGCACAAGAGACCGCAGATTGAAAGGGAAGAACTGCTCTCAACGACCGCGGCGGCGACTCTTGCAAGAATCGACAACGTGCTGGTTATCGATACTCGGTCGAACGAAGAATACCGCGTAGCGCACCTATCAGGGGCTTTGTCGTTACCAATGCGCGGCCAGAGTCTCTTTGACATGGCTAGCCTAATAGGCAGAATTCAGCGCGCGCGGGCTGTAGTCGTCTGCGGATCGCCGGGCGATTCAAATCTGGTCGGAATATTTCAGCGCATGGTGAGCGCGGCCAATTGGAACAGCTATTACTGCCTCCTGAGCCGGCAGCAGCTTTGCGAGACATCGGCTGACGGCAGCAAGGCCGCTTCTTCAAAGTGAGCGCGCGATGCACATCCTAAAGTACGCTCGGCCCCTTGGATGTGTCTCGCTCGGAGGAATCTGGATTTTTGCCGCGATGGCCAAGATGCAACATCTTGATGCCTTGGCTGCGGAACTCGGCGCTCGGGGGTCAATTGGATGGATCCTTGCGGCAGCTTTGGTCTCTGCTGAGTTTTGCCTCGGTGTATCGCTGATCTTATCCTATCTAAGGCACACGGCCCTCCTTGGATCAACATTCCTGCTCGCGGTTTTTCTGGTTTTTGAGGGAGCCCGAAAACATCCTTCTGGGTGCAGCTGTTTTGGTGAAACCGGCAAGTACCTAGGACTCGATCGCTTCCCAATTTACCGGGACATCGCCCTGCTGGTGGTCTCGTTTGGCCTTTACGTAAGTCTAAGACCATGGAGTGGGACAGGAGCTACCATCGACAAGCAGGGGTTTTCTCAGTGAAGCGAATACTGGGTTGGCGCAACGTCCGCATGCGAGCCCGGAACTTCGCGACTGCCTTGGTGAGACGTAGAACCCCTTTTTCAAGGTCCAATGCTACCGGAGGCACTTTGCCCGCCTCCGCGTCTCGAAGCCCTAGGAATACGCGTAGAAGGACCCAGCAGGCGCCTTCCAGGCGGTCATTAGTCCGAATTGCGATCTCCACCAGCTTGGCTGCGTCTGGCGCAGTGATTGGGGTCGGCTCCGGGGCCTCGATGCGGCCCACCGGCACCGCCTTTGCCACGTTCGCCGTTGGCTTGGCATCTAGCCAACCCTGCTTCTGGGCGTGGGAAAAGACCGCGCCAAGGAC
>Ga0302319_10001796_pt1 | contig 47422 bp, 40 predicted proteins | sample Bog_T0_2_FD_203319 | JGI IMG/M metagenome (GOLD analysis project Ga0302319, IMG submission 203319) | Peat permafrost microbial communities from Stordalen Mire near Abisko, Sweden - Bog_T0_2 | ecosystem: Environmental > Terrestrial > Soil > Wetlands > Peat | place: Sweden: Abisko, Stordalen Mire... | reverse complement strand
CCCCTGTCAAACGCGGCTGCACCTGGATGCATCTGGACGCAGAAAGACGTAAAGCCTAGCATTTGCTAGGCTTTACGTCTTTCTATTGGATGTCTTTGGGTGTTCTTGGAAGGTGTCTTGGCGGAGAGGGAGGGATTCGAACCCCCGATAGCCTTGCGACTATGTCTGATTTCGAGTCAGGTGCATTCAACCGGGCTCTGCCACCTCTCCGCTTCTTGAACCTCTTCCTTTGATACCGAGTTAACCTCAATTCCCTGTTATGGGAAGGAAGCGTACTCGCCATCATGGCCCCTGGGCGGGCGTTTGATCCACCCTCCCAATTTCAATATTCTACCGTATCTTCGATCACGGCGCACTTCTTCCGGGGGACGGCCTGCCTGTCGCGATTCGGACCGGGCGGACGTCCGGTCTCCGGCCCCCTAACCAAAGATCCCTAGTTTTCGTCGCCCTCCTCAGGCATGTTTTGCGGCTTCTCATCGAGGTTCAGGACGGGTAGGTGCGCGCCTTCAAGTTGGCGATTCAACGCCGGAATCGACGTGATTCTGGTCTTCTCCCAGCGATTCAGGGCCTCTGTCAACTCCTTGCCTGCACGCTCGGCTGCTGTCAACTGCGCGACGGTCGGCGCGGCATCGGCCATCCCCACCTGTTCGTACAGCCCGGCCGACTCTGCAGCCACCTCATCGAGTCCCGGCTCAGCCTCGACGCCGGCCGTCTTCGCGCGCCCGCTCAGTACGCCTGCCAGTTCCCTGTCGACGGCCTCGACCGCCTCTTTCACCGATGCCGGCGCACTCTTCCGCAAACTGTCCAACTGCTCCCGCGCCGAATGTGCCTGAAGCGATGCGGTCGCGCTCTTCGACACCATTTCCGCCAGCTTCACCTGCGCTGCAAACATGGTCTTCAACGCGACCGGCGTGGCATGGACCCTAGGATCGATCTTCACAGTCAACGGTGCGGCCTGCACTGTACCCTCCACTTTGAGCCGAACGGTGTACGTTCCCGGCAACGCCAGCGGCCCCTGCGGCGTGCGCGGGGTGTCGTGCGGAACCGCCGATATCGGATACGAGTAATTGGTCGCCGAGGGCGTCGCATAATGCAGGTCCCATACCCAGCGATGCATGCCGGTGGTTGCCGGCAACGTTGTGGGCATGCGCAACCAGTAGAGCGGGATCAATTGTTTTGACAGCTCATCCATGGTCGATTCCGGAGCGTCCGTGCTGCTGTATCTCCGCACCACCTTGCCGCTGGTATCGAGGATCTCCAGCGTGACCGGCGCGGCGATGCCCTGAGGAAGCGCATAGTCGATCACAGCTCCATCCGGCGGATTTTCGCCGATGGGCTCATCGGGCGGTACGGGCGTATCGGGATAGGTGCTGCGGCGCACGCGATAGACCGGGCCCGGCTTGAACAGATACGCGCCCGCATCCGCCTTCATCTCCGCCATCTGCCGGAGAGGAGAAATGTCGTCGAGAATCCAGAACGAGCGGCCATGCGTAGCCACGATCAGGTCGTTGTCCTTGATGAGCAGATCGCGCATCGAGGTGTGCGGCAGGTTGAACTGGATCGGCTGCCAGTGGTCGCCCTCGTCGAACGAAACCCAAACCGCTGTCTCGGTTCCCGCGAACAGCAGTCCTTTGCGCACCGGGTCCTGGCGTACCGTGTCCACCGGCGAGCCATCCGGAAGCCCTGCTGCAATGGACTCCCACGTGGAGCCGCTGTCGCGCGTGCGGAAGAGATACGGATGCATATCGTCAATGCGCATCCGGCTGACGGAGACGAACGCTGTCTTGTCGTCGAAGTGCGACGCGGCGATCTGCGTGATCTTGCTCCAGGTGGTCAGGCCGGGCGGCGTAATGTTCTTCCAGTTCTTGCCGTGGTCATTGGTGACCCACACCAGCCCATCGTCGGTTCCCGCCCACAGCGTGCCGGCCGACTTGAACGACAGCGCGAGGGAGTAGATGGCTCCGCGGCGCCGGGCTGTGTCCTTGTCGTCGAGCGGCTTGAGTGAAGCAGGCTGCCCGGAGTGTTCGCGGCTCAGGTCCGGGCTGATCGCATGCCAGGTGTTGCCGTAGTCCCTGGTCTCGAAGAGCACATTGGCCGCGTAGTAGAGATCGTGCGCGTCGAGCGGCGAGAACAGGATGGGCTCGGTGCGGTCGGAGCGATAGGCGGGGTTGCGCAGCGGAATCGGCGTCACGTTCTGCACCTGGCCGGTGACCATGTCGTACTTCGACACCTCCGACCTTCCCGCACCGAATACAATTTCCGGATGCAGCGGATCGGGCGCCACATAGCCATATTCAATGACCGCAGCCGGATGCCACTCGCGATAGGTGATCTCGCCGTCGTTGCCGCGGCTGGCGATGCACACCGACCCGCTTTCCTGCTGGCCGGCGCATACCTGGTACGGAAAGGTGTTGGTCGCCGCCACGTGATAAAGCTGCGCCGTGGGCTGGTTGTACCACGAGCTCCACGTCTGGCCGCGATTCACGCTCACCAGCGCGCCCTGGTCGCTGACGAGGAGAATGATGTTCGGGTTCTGCGGATTGATCCAGAGGTTCTGATAGTCGTCGCCTCCCGGCGCGCCGCGCCAGCTCATCCAGGTCTTGCCGCCGTCCATTGATCGCTCGGCAACAATGCTGGCGCTGTAAAGCACGTCGGGGTCCTTCGGATCGACCATGGCAATGGGCAAATCTCCGCCGCCGATCTTCAGCGCCGGCCGTGGATCGTCTGTAGCCTTGAACCAGCTCTCGCCTGCATCGTCCGACCGATATAGGCCCAACCCCGCCCCCGAACCATAGGCGCTCTCATGCTTTGTGGCCAGCGTAGCGTAGAGCCGGTTCTCGTCGCTGCGCGATAGCGCCACCTGGATGTGTACAATGTCATCCGGCAAGCCCTTCGTTAGCTGCTTCCACGTCTCGCCGCCGTCGGTGGACTTAAACAGACCTCCCTTGATGCCGTCATATTCGTTGCCATCTTCCCACGGCCCCAGCGTTTCTTCCCACAGCGATGCGTACACCACGCTGGGATTGCCGGGATCGATGGCCACATCCGACCCGCCGGTGTTTGCATCTTTATAGAGCACCTTCTTCCACGTGCCCCCGCCATCGCTGGAGCGGTAAATTCCCCGCTCCTCGTTCGCGCCGTAAGGGTGCCCCAAGACCGCGGCAAAGACCATATTGGGGTCGCGCGGATCGACAGCGAGCGCCGGAATCTGCTCTCCATCCCTCAGTCCCAGATGCTCCCAGGTCTTGCCCGCATCGGCCGACTTGTAGATGCCATCGCCCACGGAAAGATCGGGCCGGTGCAGCCCTTCTCCGCTCGCCACGTAGACGATATTCGGGTTCGACGGCGCAACCGCGATCGCCCCAACCGACTGCGACGGCTGTCCGTCGAAGATGGGGTTCCAGGTGCGCCCGTAGTCGTCGCTCTTCCACACCCCACCATCTCCCTGCCCCACATAAAACACGTTGGGCTGACTCGCAACGCCCGTCGCCGCCCTGGTACGACCGCCGCGAAACGGCCCGATCATGCGCCAGTGCATCTCCGGCAGCGGCCTGGACGCAAGTTCCTGCGAGCATAGCAACGGCGGCGAAACAGTCAACAGAGCAAGGACTCCAATCCCAAGGCGGCGAAGCAACACCGGACGGAAAATCAAAGAGTGAGATCTCATAAGACGCATGCTCCTGAACCAATCGAAACGTGTATGTCATCTTAGAGGGTGGCCGTCCGTCTTCACAATGCCGGCCGCTACGGCCAGCGGATTCCTGGCTGGCGGCGCAAACTCCTCTCCAAAGGGCGTTGCTCTCGAGTCGCTTGGTTCGCCGCGTAACGAATTGACGTTTGAACTCACTTGAATAACAGTTGACGCGCGCCGTGCTTTCCAATACGAATAGGTGTAGCAAGGATCCCCCATGCGGAAAACAATCCTGATTCTCCTCGGAATCGCTTGCCTTGCATCGGCGTTTTCGCTTGCACAGACCCCGAGCGGCTCGCTGCGCGGCGTGGTGGCCGACGCCCGGGGCGCCCGCGTCGCTGCGGCCACCATTGAAGTGCGCCTCAGCGCCTCTTCGTTCGAGCGCACCGTCCGCGCAGACGATCAGGGTAACTTTCGCATGGACGACCTCAAGCCCGGCGCCTACCGCGTCAGCGTGACTGCGCACGGCTTTGCCGATGCGGTTGCCGATGTAACCATCGAAGTGAGCTCGGTCCGCGACATCGCCGTAACCTTGGAGCCGCCCCCGGTCCATCAGACCGTCTCTGTGCATGCGCAAAGCTCGTCGATCACCACGCAACCCATCGATCTCGCCACCCAGATCCATCAGAGTGTAGTCACTGCTCAGGATCTTGAAGGCCTGCCGCTGCCGGCGCGCAGCTTTGCCAACATCGCCTATCTTGCTCCCGGCACCGAACCCGTGGAACCCTCCGACCCGACCAAGGCGCGCATCACCGCGGTTTCCACCGGTGGAAGCTCAGGCCTGAACAACGAGTTATCGGTGGATGGAGGCGATAACTCCGACGATTACATCGGCGGCTTCTTACAGAACTTCTCGCCTGACTCCATCCAGGAGTTTGCCGTGCGCACATCCCAGGAAGATGCCGACACTGGCGGCACCACAGCCGGCTCCGTGTTGCTGACGACCAAAAGCGGCTCCAACGACTGGCATGGCGACGCGGCCTTCTATGAGCGGTCCGCCGCGCTCAACGCGCGATTCCCCATCGAAAATCCAGCACCCAATCCCAAGCAGCCGTTCTCCCGGCAAAACTACGTTGCAACCACGGGCGGGCCAATCGTCAAGGACAAGCTGTGGTTCTTTACGGCATTTGAAGGCGTCCACGAAGACGCGAGCATCGCTTACAGCCCGGCAAGCCTGACGCAATTCGATGCACTGGCTACGCTGGCTTCGGAAGGCCTGATTCCCGGCGTCAGCTCCATCGACGTTCCGGCCGATGTGCCCATCCCGTTCCGCGATTTCTTTGCATCCGAGCGCCTCGACTGGGCCCAGTCGACCAAATCGCAATGGTATCTGCGCGGATCGGCCGACAGTTACACCACCCACAACGATCTGGTGCAGCAGGGCACGCTGCCAACCACGGGCCTGCTCACTCACAATAACTACTTCAGTCTCGTCTTCGCCAACCAGTATGCCTTTACCCCGACCCTGCTGGGCCGGATCCTGTTTAATGCCAGCGGCCTTCACCTGACTCAGACCCGTAACTCCGACTTAGGCTTCGCATTGGCGTTCCCATTCAGTTCCACGTCGGCGACCGTCTCCGGCTTTGAGACCTTCGGCGACAATCAGTTTGCCACGCCGATCACTTTCTTCCCCTCCGAGCGCAACCAGGAGAAGTATCAGTTTCGCTACGACCTGACCCAGGAACATGCACGGCACGCCGTCACTCTGGGCGTGAATCTCATCCATGAGCCCGTGCTCGGCGGCGCATTCCCAGGGGGCACGGAGATGCTTTATGCGTTTCCGCAGAACCCGACTGACTATCTCAAGAACCCAGCTCAGTTTACCGCCGATATGAATGCAGGATCGTCGACCTCCAGTCTCGGCGGAGGCTTCTCGCAAAACATTCAGCGCCTCGCATTCTACGGGCAGGATTCCTGGCGCCTGACGCACGGCCTTACCATCAACTATGGGTTGCGCTACTCGACGACATATGGCCTCTTCAACGGATCAGGACGAACCCAGGTCGAGAATCCCGGCTACATCACGTTAGCCGCGCTCAACATTCCACTTCTGCACGGCGCGCCGCAGGACGATCGCAAGCAGATTGCGCCGCGCATCGGACTTGCGTATGCTCCGGGGCGCAATGGGAACACCCTGCTGCGCGCGGGCTTCGGCCTCTACTTCAACGATCTTGCACAGAATGGCTGGGCCACTGCCTTCCAGGCGGTCAACACGGCAGCCGGAAGCTGTGTCGATCCGGTTACCAATCCGAGCGGCGCAGAAAATGCGGGATGTGTCCCCGGCGATGCTTCGGGCGGGACCGCGAATCTTATCGATCCGGATTACAAAACTCCCTACGCGATCCATATCTCCGGCGGGATGCAACATAGCTTCGGCGGAAATTGGTCTCTAAGTACCGACTATGTCCATGAGCAGGGCAATCACGCGTATCGAGCCTACAGTTACACCGGCGGAACGAACCTGTTCACCCCGCTGCTTCCTCTCACGGATACAACGGATCAGGCAGCCTATGTCCCCGATGTAAATGTCTTTCACTCCGACAATCGCTCCAGCTACAACGGATTGCTACTTCATCTGCAAGGCAACGTGAAGCGCCGCCTGAACCTTGTGGCAAACTACACCTTCTCCAAGGCGCAGACCTGGGGCTGCGTGCTGGGCGAGCTCTTCGACTACGTCAACGGCGTGTGCAGTCCCCTCGATGCCTTCGGCCCCGGCGACTATGGCCCTTCGGGGGAGGATGTGCGTCAGCGCTTTGTCTTCGCCGGCACCTGGCGCGCACCTGCCGGCTTTGAAGTGAGCGGGCTGTCCCAGGCAGAAAGCGCGCGCCCGTTTACTATCACCACGGCGGACAACAGCGGACGTATCGCCATCAACGGCGTTCCCACTGCCTTGGATCAGTTCCGAGGCACTCCCTACATCCAAACCGATCTGCGCGTCAGCCGGCCCTTGAAGTTTGGCGAGAAGTGGTCGGCAACTCCGTTCTTTGAGTTCTTCAATCTCTTCGATCGCAACAACCCCGGGGCCAATTATGTCACCAACATCGCCACGCTCCCGGTTCCGGCCGCGCAGGCGGCCGCGGGCAATGTGACCGACATTTGCGAGAACGCCGACTGCTCGGCTACTGCGCCCATCAGTAGTCCCAGTCAGTTGCGCCTGGCCGGCGGCGCGCTGGGCGATTTCTTTGGTCCCGGGACCACCGTGGGCATTCCCTTTGCCGCGCAGGTGGGCGTTCGCGTCAACTTCTGAAGCTGCGCCGAATCATCCGCAAGAGCTATTCCTTTGCGGATTGAGAATCCATCAGCGCTCGCGCATAGCGGTCTACGATATCAGGCCATTGATAGCAAGTCAGTGCGCGAAGCTTAGCTCCCTCCCGAAGCTTCTTCAGGTCGAGGGCCCCATCCTCGGCCCGATTAAAAAGGATTGCAAGCTGCGCTGAATCCTGAAAAAACATCCCATTGCCTTGCAGCGTCTCGCGATTGAACGGATTATCGTGCGCGAATATCAGATTGCCGCAACCCATCGCTTCCAGCAGCGATGGGTTGGTTCCACCCACGCTGTGTCCATGGACATATCCGAAGGAGAAATAGCGCAGAGCGGTCAGTGTCTCTCTTTCATAGACTGTGCCAATCAGGCGGATCCTTGAGTCACTGACGGCACGAAGCCGGGCAACATAGGAGTTATCGAGCAGGTGATTCCCTACCACGACCAACTGCCTGGCGCTACCCGACCGTTGAAATCCTTGCAGAATCTCCAGCACGTGGTTTTCCGGCTCGAGCCTGCATACGACAATGTAGTAACTTCCAGGGGTTAGTTCCCAGCGGGTGAGTAACTGCGCGGTGGGCGGATCCTCGATTACATCGCATCCATAGGGGATCACCGTGCATGCGGGAAGCCTGCCATGGCGGCTGGCAAGGCTCGACTCAATGGCTTGTGCATCCGCGACGATGCGATTGGCCGTGCGCAGGCAGGCCCATTCCATGAGCCGGAAGTAAGTCCTCGCCACAAATCCCCATTTGGCGCGGGCCCACTCCAGTCCGTCGGGATTGATCCACACTTGAGTTCCCCACAGCCGGGGAATCAGGCAAAACGGAGCCGCTCCGTAGCCTAGCATGTAGACAACGTCGAACTCACTTCGCGCTGCCCAAAGGGACCGCAGATCGTACAGGATGGTTCGCAGAGGGCCGAGGGACGGCGCGGAGACGTAGCGCAGGGTTACCCCTTCATAAGCCTCAGGCGCCGCGGACCCATTGGACTCGCAATACACGGTGACATCGAACCCGCGAGCAGCAAGCCCCGTTGCAAGCTTCTCGGCAAAGGTCTCGAATCCGCCATAGCGGGCCGGGATTCCTCGCGTTCCCAGGATGGCCACTCTCATTCAGGCACCCTGACATTTTGCGCAGAGGTTGACCCGGAGGCAGAACCAGGAAACACGACGCCGTATTCCTGGTGAAGCCGGTCCACAACCTGCGCAAGAATCTCGTCGAGATCAGTGGCATTTCGATCGCGCCTATTCAATCGACGCCGGGTAATTCCATGATAGTGATGGACAAGAGTTTCAACTTGGCCGATCCCGAAGTCGACGAATTGCTCCTTGCAGTTATCGCGCAGGTAGCAAAAAATGTCCGCGCCCGTATCGCAGCAGACCAAGTTGGGGCGGAAATCTCCGTAGCTGTTGCGCGTTCCACCCAGGAAATCGGCGCGAATGTGCTTCACAACGGGCACAAAGAACCGGCGCGACAGTTGCTTCGCTAACCACGGCAATCCCGGCACCTCATTCGGCACCCAACGATTGATGAACGAATAGCCATTCTTCAGTGCATCTTGAATGGAGGCGACCTTCAGCACAGTGAAAGGGATCCACATGCGTTCGCGGTAAAGCGCCACACGCTCGGGGAGGCCATGCGCCTTTCCCAGCCACGATGGCCCATGGATGGCACCGGCGCCGAATACGCCTGGGACCGCAACCGCATCGAGCATCCGCTTGACTATTCCTGCATCGTGAATCTCAAGATCGGAGTCGACCAGGAGCAGACTCGCATCGCGGCATTCGCGAAAAATCCGGTCCAGCACAACCCCGTGCTTGCGCAGCGATGCCGAGCACAAATCAATGCGCGGTTCGGTTTCCGCCATGCGCGCAAAATGCGCCAGGCTTCCATCGCTCGATTCGAGGTCGACGAGCAGCACCGGCAACTGGGAATAGCGCAGCGTACTCAGCAGCGCCAGCGTCGAAACCTCTTTGGTCGATACGTTGACGATCACTGCCCGGCAAGGGGCCGGGAGTAATTCCGAAATGGACCGTACAATCATTTCCTGCCTGCTCCGTACTCATGAGACCAACTGGCCAAGACAGAGGGATGCAATTGGGAGTTGGGGTCTGGACTTTCCCATTGCATTTTCTAGCGCGCCATCAGCGTCCGATAGACTTCGATCGTCCTTTTGCCGATTTCTCTCCAGCCGTGATGATGCCGCACATGTTCCAAACCCCGCACTGCAACTTCCTCGCGCTCTCGATCTTCTCGAAGCGCCTTGATCAGAACACCGGCAAGAGCGTCCTTCGATCCCTGTTCGAACAGATAACCATTCTCCCCATCGACAACCACCTCCCGCATCCCCGCGAGATCGGAAGCAACCACTGCCTTGCCATAACTCATGGCCTGAAGGATGACTCCGCTCTGATAGATTCTGCGATAGGGCAGAACAACAACATCCGCAGCAGAATAGTAGAGCGGCACCTGGTCATCAGGGATATACCCGATATGCAGCTGGCATCGGCTTCTTACTCCCATCTTATCCATCCATAACGAATATCTCGCGAAATCGTCCTTCCAGGGCCGGCCCGCAACAAGAAGCATCGCTTCCGGGACGTCGCGAACGACCTCCGGCAGAGCCTCTATCAAGAGGTCCAGTCCTTTTGCCTCCTTGATTTGCCCAAAGAAGAGAATCACCTTCTTCGCGCTCTCGATTCCCAGGGCTGTCTTCGCGACCTGCTGGGAAGGAACGTCACGCACCGTCTCCAGGTAGTTTCCATGCGGAACCACGGCGATTTTCGAACGGTCAATCGCCAGTCTTTCAATCAACTCCCGTTTGCAAGTCTCGTTGTGCACAATCAAGCGGCCGGCCAGACCATAAACTCTTCCAATCGCGCCTGGTCCGAATGCGGCCGGCTGGGCGAGGGACTCCACGTCATGGACGGTGATCACCAATCTCCTCAGGCACAGTTTGGCCAGCAGGATTTGCGCAAGTTCCGGAGCGACTCCCTGAAACACGTGAAGATGAACGATAGTTTCACCTCGCACAATGGCGCTCGAAAGCATGGCAAGGCTTCCGGCAAGGTACCTGAGCCCGCGCAGCCAGGCGGCCCTGCGACCATAAATCCCCTTGTATACCGCGCAGAAACGCAGCCCCGGAATACGGGGGTCCACCGTCTCATCGCAGGTATAAAGGCTGACGTGCGCTCCCGCTTGCAGCAACCCACCGCACAGGCCGGCATCGTAGGGATTCATCCCTCCGTGGCCGCCGACAGGCTCTACAACTGCGACTGATATCGTCATCTATCCATCCCGGAGAAGGGAGCGGCGTGGAATGGGCGGCAGCGCCACAGTCGAGCAGGGCTCTTCGCCGCAGCGCCTTGGAGAGGTTCCCCGGTCATGAACTCCGTCCATTTTCGGAGCCCTCTATCGGCCATTCCCGCACGGGCACTGCGCGTGCCGCGCGGAAGAAACCAGCGACGCCGCGGAGCATGGCCAGCACCGCATCGAAACGGCCGCCAAGAAGGAACGGCACCGCGCGCCGAACCAGATAGAGCGGAAAGAAAAACAGCGCCACACAAAGGTCGGCACCGCGCGCGTGAATGGCGATGTTCAGTAGTCGATTGCGAATGACATGGTAGCAAAGAAAGGGCAGTTGCGGGTTGCGCGTCGACCAGAACTCCGTGCGATCCTGGCCGCTGTCTTTGCTGCTTCCCTGGGCGCGATGCAGGATGAGCGCGCGGGGAAGATAGCGAATGCGAATCCCCTGGCTGCGTGCGCGAAGACAGAACTCCACGTCCTCCTCGTACATGAAGAACCGTGGATCGAAGCCTCCAATCTGGAGCAGCGCGGAACGGCGCACGAAGAGCGCGCATCCGGTTGCGAAGGTGACGTCTCTTTCCGCCAGGGCAGAGGAGGCTATGGCGCTTCCATTGATCCCGGGCGTAAATGCGCTGGCGCGGCGCCAATCTATTTCGCCTCCTCCGTACCAGAGCGTTGCAGGGTCCTCAAGATACGCGATTCGAGGCACGATGATGCCAGTTTCACTCTGCGCCAGCATCGCCCTTTCCATCGTCTCAATCGAATCGCGGTCGACCACCGTGTCATTATTGAGAAGGAAAAAGAACTCGCACCTGCTGTGTTGCAACGCCCATTGGATTCCGAAGTTGTTGGCTCGCCCGAATCCGAGATTCTCTTGTGCCCGGAGAAGGATCGTCTCAGGAGCCGACCCGATGGCCGCCTGTAGTGCAGGATCGTTCGGAGTCGTATCCACCACCACGATTTCTACCGGAACCGTCGACTGGCGGAGAGACCGGATGCAGGCGGCGGTGTCGTCAGCGCCCCGGTAACTCACGCTGATAACGCAGGTCGTTGCAGACTGCATACACTCCCACTCCCGGTATCGGAAAGGTTCGATGGCTTGGTCTGCGCGGCGAGCGCGATCAGCAGGGCGATAAAGAACAGAGTAAGCTCAGCGTTCCACACAAACGTACCTGTTTCCAGCGAATAAAGGGCAGAATAGAGAATGAAGGCCTTGGTCGCATCCAGCAGGGGATTGCGATCGCAATCGGTCAGCTTCCTGGCTGCGATCCAGGCAAATCGATACTGAAACAGGTACAGCAGCAGGCCAAGAATGCCATACGAATAGACCACTCCGATGACGCCGATGTCGGCTGGGTAAAAGTAAGAACCAAGCGCACCAGCGGAGCCACCCTGCCATTGATTGCTGACCACTCCATTGCCAAGCAGCGGATGCTGCTGAATATAGGGAAGCGCCGACAGCGTCTCAAAGATGCGGGCATTGGCTGAGACATCCTGGGTGGCCGAGCCGGTAACCACGGCCGCGAAGGCATCGCCAAACCCCGCGGCACGCGCAGAGAACGCAGCGGGGGCGATAGCATACAAGACCCCAAACAGCACCGCGGCGACAACCGCACCCTTGGCCGCGGCTACGAACGCACGCTTGATGCCGCGAATGCGGTACAGAAAATAGAGAAGCGTTGCCGCGACGCAAACCGTAAGTCCACGGCCCGACCCAGAAATGGTAACCGGGAAGAGAACAGCCGCCGCCAGATAATTTCTTGCGCGGCGCGTGCGCATGCCAAGAATGGCGTAGTAGAACACGCCGAAGAGAATGAAGTACCCTGGCAGCTTGAAACCCGGCGGGTCTCCCGGCATCGGCTCGGTAACGAAGCCCACTCCGTATCCCGCGAAGTTGGCGGGATTCAACATCAACCGCATCGCGGAATAGAGCGCAAACGTGCTCCAACACAGCCACAAAAATGCAGCCTCGAGGTCCGCAATCCGCACTGTCCCCCGCTGCAGCGCGATCACTACGACAAGAAGAACCGCGGTGAGCACCATCGCGCGCTGGGCAAGAATTCCATAGAGGAGCGGCTGTCCAAACACATCCTGTGCCCGCCAGGCAGCCAGGAACGTCCCGAAAGCGATCACCAGCAGGAGATAGGCTTCAAACCTGGAGAAGCGCAGACCCGCCTGCAACTTCCAGAACGGATAGAGAAACAGGGTTGCCAGAAAACAAAGTACGAACCATACCTCCTGCACAGGAGCCATTCCGGGAAAGAACTGAAAGGTACGGAAGGTCATCAGCAAAGCCAGGGCAAGCAGCGCGCGACGAAATAAGCGCTCCAGCTTGATTCCCGAGATGATTCTGTTGCCTTCAGCCATGGCTCAATCCAGTCCATTCGATGCATCGGTTTGCCGCGGGTTCCCCCGGCCGCAACGCACCGGTGAATCATTGCGGGCACGCGCTGGATGCGTGCCGGGCTCGTATTCCCTCACTCCATGTTACAAACACGCGGCATCTTCCGCTCTCGCCCCGGTCAAGTCATTCGATGCAGAGCTCTGCGCAATCTGGAATTCGTTCTGCCAGTCGACCAAGGGGGCGAGGCAGGCCGATTCCATGTGCGTAGCCAGCGCGGGCAGCGGCGCCCATAAGCGATAAGGTCTTCCGCCCAGAATTCTGGCGAAACCCCACCTCCAGGTGTTGATCCAGATCTTCAGGCGCAGCAGGCCATCCCAGTGGATGCGAAGATTGGCAAGACCCGCCTTCTGCGTAAGCGCCAGCCAGATCGAGCAATCCATGTTGCCCGCACAGTACGTCCTGAACAACGAAGCTGTGCGGATGAGATTGTCTCGTGAGGTGAGAAACGTGAGGCAGGTTGAGCTTGCGGTGCGCCAGTAGCGATCTGCCTGCGGCTTGACGAGGTGACGCTCAAAATGGGACGACGTGCAATAGCTGTCCGGATGGTCGTAAGGAGTAACGAAATCGGCGTCGGGATTCTCGCGCATGAAAGCGACCATCTTCTCCAGCGCACCGGGCAGGTAAAAATAGTCGTCCTCGGCAAAGTACACGTAGGGAGCCTGGCTTTGCCCGGTGAGCAGGTCAATTTGACGAGAGAACGAGCCGTAATTGCCAATCTTGTTCAGCGTCAGTATTTCCAACTCCGTGTCCTGAAACGATTCCCGGAAAAGCGATTCGTATTGAGGCGGACAAGCGTCCAAAAGCGCCCAGATCTTTACGCGCAGTCCGCCCAGTGCCCTCTTGAAGGAGCGAAGGCACATCTCCACGAGCTTGAATTTGTCCTCCGCGAAGAAAGCGGGGGATTTCGAAACTCCGGGGTAGACGCGGTAGGCAACGGCAAGATCGATCATCGAGAGCTCTCCATAAAGAACACAAAGATGACGGTGGACATGGGGCGGCAGGCTATTTCCTGATCCTCGCTACGTACACAAATTGGAAGGCGAACAGGCCAGGCGCGACGCTGCACATGAACTGATCGATCCTCACCGCCATAGGCCCGATCAGTTTCCTGATTGGCCTGATGAATGGAAAAGGGCCGTCGGGTCTCCTCCTGAGAATCTCGTATCCCGCATCTTCCAGAAGTTTTTCCGACGATAGTTTGTCGAAAAACCTGAAATGAGTTCGGTCGAGAATGCCCGAATCCCGATAACGCCACTTGCCCATCATGAATTCCAGGCGCTGCTTCCACCAGACAACGTTCGGCAGGGCCACCACGACCACCGATTCCGCTCCCAAGCCGCATTTTAGCCGCTCCAGCAGATCTTCTGGAGAATACATATGTTCCAGAATATGGCTGAGGATCACACAATCAAATCTGCCTAAAGAACTGAAGTCGAAGTTGTTCAACTCGGCACAAATTACCTGGGACAACCGATGGGAAGCCATTTCGGCCTCTCGATGGGAGTAGGTAATTCCGACGACGCATCGCTCCCGATCCTTGCGCAAAGATTCTCCCATGGCACCGGTCCCGCAGCCCAGGTCGAGAATCCGGGCCGCGGCCGGGGGAACCATGGAGCGAACGCACTCGTTCACTCCTTCGTAGATTGTTAATGCCTTCGCCATTCAGGCCTCCCGCTCGTGATGAAACTCCCTGGCATCGAGCCTTTCGTCCGCATCTGGCCGACCCCTGAAAGAGGAACGGCTATTACGATCGAATCTGTCTTCGGTGGCTGTGGGTTTGCCGGGTCATAGTCGAAAAATCTCGGAGCGGGTCGGGCAGCAGATGCGGGCTGGGTGGTATCCTGGCCTGCCCCTCTGGGCGGAGCCTCGCGCGCGTAGTCTGTTTTGCCGAAACACCCATACGTTTACCTTGAAAATCTGCGCAGAATCGTCCAATTCAACACTCCCAGCGAGCCATCCGTTGCGAGGCTAGCCCATGCTGCGCCGAGCCAGCCGTATCGCGGTATTAGCCACAGATTCAGTACAAGGTTCAAGGCCGCTGCGGACAATTGTGCGGCCGTGCGGAAACGCTGCAATCCCATGCCGGTAAGCGCACAGCCAGTGAGTTGATGCATGCCGCGCATCGCCGGCAGCAAACAGAGCCACCGCAAAGCGAGGATGCTCTCCGTGAAGCCATGGCCGACCAGATGCGGAATCAATGGAGCAAAGACGAACAGGCACACGGACATGAGGAGCCCGGCCAGTGACGCCCTGATTGCCAACCGCTCTGCCAAACGAGGCACACTGAGAATGTCCTTGCCGCTGTCGCGGATATAGCGCGGCAGGGCTGCCGCATCCAGGGCGGCTATGGGGATTGTGGCAATGTCCACAACGCGATAGGCCATGGTATAGATTCCGTTTTCGACATTCATGCCGTAATGGCTCATCAATGTCTTGTCGACGTCGTTATAAGTGGACTGCGCCGACCAGCCCAGCGAAAATCCCAGCCCCTCCCATGCGTGCGAAACCATCATTCGCGGCACAAACCTGGGGCGTTCATAGCGAGTGGTAACAAAAATATAGCCGGCCACCGCAGCCAGCAATGAGATATAAACGGAAGCGATGGCCCATTGCCGCGCGCTGGCGTGCGGCATTAGAACCGTCATGATTCCCACGGCAAGCAGGCGCATGCTATTCGTCATCAGCGTGAGCAGAGCGGTCATGCGCAGCAATTCGAATGTCTGAAAGACAAAACCCATGGCAGCGACCATCTGGCCGAAGATGCAATTCCCAATCGCCACCATGAGCACGATGGAGGCACTGGCAGGGTTCAAGAGACGCGGCGCGATGAGACAGAGCGCGACGGTCAGTACCGTGCCGGCAGCCACCGTGGAAAGAAGGATGTTTCCCCAATAAGCGGCAAAGGAGCTGGGCTGGGCACTGACATAGCGCATGAACAGGAGACCGGAGCCTAGCGTGGTGTAAGGCAAAGCAATCCCGACAAAAGCAAATGCCCCAGCAAATACCCCGTACTCTCTGACACCCAGCAGCCGCGCCAGCAGGATGAAATAGGCGGCCTGCAAGAGAAGACTGAGGCCCTGCCCGACCATCATCCATCCTGCATTGCGAGCGAGCGGGCTGGCGCGCAGCGTCCGAAACCGGTCCCGCAGCGGCCTCGTCAGCGCAACAATCGCAGCGTCCATCATGAGTTTGCGGAGGAGCGAACGGAAGCTGCCGACGCTTTCCGCAGCGCCAGCGCTCTCTTGATCGAGGCCAACTTGGAACTGGCATCAGGATCAGTCTTCATGCGGCTGAATCCCGCATGCACCAGAACCGCGACGAGGCCAATCAGGAATCCGACCGCGGTGGCTACCATCACCATCAGGCTGCGCTTGGGAAACGAGCGTTTGTCCGGGGGGACGGCCGCATCGACCACCTGGATGACCGCGCCTTCCCGGGCCTCGTCGAGCTTCGCGACTTCGAACTGGCGCGCCAGAATCTCATAGATCGTCTCGGCATACTTCAGGTCGCGGAGCTTGTGTGCGTATTCAATTCCCGCGGCGGGGACCGCGCCCTTGGGGACGATCAGCTCGTCGCCGCTGCTTTCAGCGGATCCACCCAGTTTGGCCAATTGCGCGCGCAGGCTGTCCAGCTCGGTTCGCGCCTGCACGAGTTGTGCGTTTTCCCCGGTCGCGTAGGTCTCCATGCCTTGAATCTGAACTTCCCTGGCGGTGATCTGCGCGCGCAGCGAGGCGGCCGACTCAATGAGCGCCCGCGCCTGGCTATCGAGCTGGAACAGCCCCGTCTTCTGCTCCGTCTCCTTCAGCGCGTCTTCGGCGCCCCCCAGGTTGTTCTTCGCCTTGTCAAGCTCCTGCTCGAAGAAGAGCCTGCGCTGCGCCGCCTCGGTGATGGCCAGGTGTTGCGACAGGCTGCGAAACTGCTCCACGTAACCGTTGGCCAACTCAGCCGCACGCCGGGGATCGCGATCTTCAACCGAGATGTGGATCAGGTTGTCCTTGCCGCTGCCGTCTACGCTAGAATGATTTTCGAAGGCTTTGCGCGCGTCGGTGAGATAGCCTTTACGGTATTCCTGCATCAGGCTGAAATGCTGCACCATGGCGTCTTCGACAGTCCGGCTGCGCAGCATTCCAACAAAGATTTCGTTGGGATTCTTCAGCAAGCTGCCGCCGGCCAGCGAGAAGACGCTGCCCATGGCGCCCATCTGCGAGCCGAGCGCGCCGGCCATGGAAATGTTCGGCTGTGGAGGGAGCAATGTGACTGTCGCGGTGTAGCTGCTGGGCAGGATGAGCGACAGCACCACAGCAACGATGGCAAAGGCCGCTGTGACCCAGAAAACGACAAACTTCCGCTCGGCAACAACGAGCAGAAGGTCGAGCAGAGATATGTCGTCTCCGTCCCTTGCGGGCTGCCCGACGGCAGGCATGGAGGGAGCCTGGGCGGAGTGCTGGTGCGGTTCCGGAAGGAGTGTCTCAATCATTGTCGGTTCCTGCCAGTTTGCGGGCTCGCCGCGTTGCTGCGACAGTCCAGCGAACCAGGCGCTACTTCAGAACGCTCAGTGCCGCGGCGCCCAGCGCGAATTGCGAGAACATTTGCGACCAGTCGATAAAGGCGCGCAACCCGCCAGGCCTAAATGCCTTTTCCGGGACCACAATGGTATCGCCTGGACTGATGCGCAGATTGTCGAAATCATTGCTCCATAGCCCTTTGTTCCTGTCGCGGCTCACGACTTCTCCGTCGGCGCGAATGATGAACTCGTGGTTGCGGTCGGCGTCGCGGGTGGCCCCGCCGGCAATTCTCAAGTAGGTCCCTGCCCTCGATTCCCGCGCAAAAAGAAACGAATTCTGATCGTAGACCGAGCCCACCACGTTTACGCTGGACGGAACCGGCGGAACGATAAACCGGTCTCCGTCTTCCAGCGGCACATCGGGAATGCCGGCGGCGCCGCTGCTGTCGGGAGAGAATCGCAGCACAATGCGGCCGGTGGCGCGAATCTGCCGCAGGCTTGCAAGAAGGCCCTGTTCGCTGGTCTGCGCCGCGGCGCCGCTGGCCAGATCCTGGCTCGAACTGGCCGCCGACGCTGCCAGCGCAAGGTTGCCTCTCTGGATCTGCAAGCCGAGAGACTGGACATACTCGTCGATTCTCGCCTGCTGCACCGCGCGTGTTGTCTCGCGCGTAAACTCCGAGCCGTAGAGATAGGCATTGGGCGTGAGGCCACCGGCGCGCTCGACAAGGTGGCGCAAGGTTTCCCCCGGCTGGGCCGTGTACACGCCGGCATGGGGAAACTCGCCATCCAGGGTGATCTGCTTGGTCTGGTGCGCGATGGGAACTTTGAAATCGGCCTGCGAGAAGATCGACACCACATCCCCGGGCTGCAATTCCAGGTCCTGCGATGCGTCGTGCTCCTGAACCAGCTTGCCCAGGTCAAAAGGAATGACAACCGCTTTCAAAGTTTCGGTGTCGAGCCTTTCGATCACGGCATAGTCCCAGTCGATTTCCGGCGCGATCTCGCGAATCTGCGTGCGCGGCAGCGGTGAAAAAACTCGCCCGGTAGAAGACTGCTTCTCCGCCGCGGCCAACGAGGACCCGCTTGAGCGCTGCCCCGCGCTCAGGGTTTGAGAGGCGTTCTGCGACGGCGGCAGGTTCTGGTTCTGGTTCTGACCCTGGTCCTGGTCCTGGCTTTGGCTCTGGTTTTGCACCTGGCCCTGATTCAGTTGTCCCTGCAAATCCGACTGCGCAGCCGTGCCCACTTCTTCGGGGGCGGGGAGTCCCAGGCGTGCGCGCTTCCACCAGTAGTTTCGCGTAATCAGCGAGTCCTTGTCGGGAATCAGTTCGCTGATACGCATGCCGGGATGCCATGCAAAGCGGCCGGGGTTGGCGATGTTTCCCCTGATCGTGACTGTCTTGCGGTACGCGGGCACAATGGAATAAACGCGTACCAGATCCCCGTCCGCGACCGGCGTCGCCAGGCCATTGGCATCGTATGCCACCTCCATGGCATGGCGGTCGCGATGCTCTTCAATGCGCTCGATCGAGACCCGCGCCTGCGCGGCTACCGAGGAAACTCCGCCCGAGTTGGCAAGCAGCCCGGCCAGGGACTCGTTTGCGACTAACTCGTAGATGGCCGGGTTGCGCACGCTTCCTGTAACCGCTGCCTGGGGCCCGGCCGGAGGTATGAAAATAACATCGCCCGACTCCAACTTTACGTCTTTCGACTTATCCCCGTCGATGAGCAGGTTATACAAGTCGAAGTCTGTAATGACAGCGCTACCGCGGCGCAACTGGATGTGGCGAAGCGAACCTTGAATCGACGGGCCGCCGCTGGAAAACAGCGCGTCCACCAGCGTGCTGAGGGAACTTACCGTATACACGCCGGGACGGCGCGCCTCTCCCGATACATACACCTGGATGGCGCGAATCTGGCCTACGTCGGCGGTCAAATCGAAGTTGTGGTAGACGCGCCCGATGGCCTCGCGCAGATGCGTTTCCAGCGTCGAAAACGCGAGGCCTGCCACATGCACCGGCCCAACCTGGGGAAGAAACACCTCGCCAGACCGGTCGACGCGCACATTGGCCTGAAAGTTAACCTGTCCCCACACGCGAACACGCAGCTCATCGCCGGGGCCGATCACATAATCGGGGGGGACCGGAGTCATGTCAAGCGGTGCAAAGGTTGAGGGAACAGTGCGGAAAAGACTGGCTCCGAAGATAGGCAGAGATAGTCCGGTAGTGGAATTGATAAAGTTCTGGAACTCAGTGGGCGGTTCCGGCGGCAAGGGCCCCTGTTGCGCCTGGTTGGCGGGCGCAGGATGCCGGGTCAGTTGTTCGATATCCGTATAGTTGCCGTTGGCCTGCGGCAAGGCGGTTCGCATCTGCGCGGTTGGGGTGGGACTGAAGTCGCCCTGGCTCTGAGCGGAACATTGGCTCGCACCTGCCAGCAGTGGGTCGGCGCAGTCCGGCGCGCCGGCACCCTGAGCTGCACCCAAACTTCCCACCTGGGAGTGCAGCGCCGGGGCAAGCAAGGCCATCAAAAACAGGGTTGCAAGAGGGCCTGGCTTGCGGAGCGGGATGGCGCGCAAATGGCAGACAAAACGGCCCTTGCAACCTCCGGCCACCCATCCGCACTCACAAGGACTCATACTCGGTGAGTCTACCACGGGCCGAATGCCGACCTCCAGAGCGGAGCAAGGAGAGACCTGTCCCTCAGACAAGCCCGCAAACCGGTTTCGCCGCATCGCCTTCCCGCATCATTCGCCCTTTGATTTGAGCCCCGTAGAGCCGCGCCACTGGAAAAGCTGCATATTGACTCTTATGCAAATATCGCGCAGAGCAAGATTCGCCAATTCGAGCGGCGCAAGCACTCAGTTTTACCTGAATTTCTTTCTCTTCTGCATTGAATCTGCTAGACTTTTCTCAAATGCGCGCTTCATCAGCACTTCTGTTTACCGTAGCGGAAAACCCCTGGCTCGAGAAAAGCGTCCAATCGAAGGACCTGGTTTTCAGAAGCGAGCCGCGGCGAGGCGAAGAATGACCCGGGCCATGGAAACCAACTGCGGCGAAAAGTATTTGGCGGCCGTCGCAGCTCACAGCATCTGGAACCGTTATGCAGCGGAGGTTCATTGTGAATGTTGAGCCGTATGTTCCCAGGAGCCCAGAACAGAGAGACGGGGCTCCTTCGTTACTTCGGAGAGCATCAAACAGCAAGGATGGCTTCAAGGAAAGGCAATTTTCAGAAAAGTTTCAATTCAAATCTCATTCATCCGTCATTTTGCTTGGAAAACACTTGAGTCCCTGGTCAAAGTCGCGCGCCAAGCGCGTCTTCGATTGCGTTTCCGTTGTGTCGATGCTACCGCTAATTGTTCCCAGCCTGCTGCTGATCGGCCTGGCGGTGCGGCTTACCTCACGAGGCCCGGTGCTGTTCCTGCAAAGGCGCATGGGCCACCACGGGCGCAAGTTCACCATCCTGAAGTTCCGCACCATGATCCACGATCCAGACCGGGCTCACCAACCGGTTACCACATCGGGCAACCAGCGCTTCACTCCGGTCGGGCCGTTTTTGCGCCGCTGGAAGCTGGATGAGCTGCCCCAACTGTTGAATGTGGTTGCCGGCCACATGAGCCTGGTGGGCCCAAGGCCGAAGTTGCCGGCGCACGCAATTGCCGATCTGACATGCCGTTGCGGAATCACCGGCGCCGCCACGGTTGCCTTTGCCAGCGAAGAGGAGATCCTCGATCGGGTTCCGAATCACCACCTGGAAGATTTTTATCACTCGGTGGTTCTGCCGGCCAAGCACCGCCTGGACGGGGAATACATGGCCCACGCCACGTTTCGCTCCGACCTGAAGATCATCTTCGACAGTGTATTGCGCCACTGGGATACCACGACCGTGGAGCAGTTGCTCAATACGTGGGCATTCGATCCAGTGGAACGAAGGGCGGTGTCCGGCGTCCCTGCATCGGACGCAACGTTTCAGCATGGCCCCATCGTAGCCCAGATGGATCGGCCCGCGACCACGGGGCAGGTACGGGCATTCTAAGGCGCTCCGCCTGAAGGATGGGCCGGAGCGGCTAGATCTCCCAGCGCAGGAGCGCAGCGCCCACGGTGAATCCGGCACCCACCGCGGCCAGCAACACCAGGTCGCCTTTTTTCAGCTTGCCCTCTTCGATGGCCGTTTCCATGGCCAGCGGAATGGTTCCGGCTGAGGTGTTGCCGTACTTTTCAATGTTGATAATGACCCGCTCCGGGTCCATCCCCAGCCGGTCCGCGGTCGCCGTGATGATGCGCTTGTTGGCCTGGTGTGGGATGAAGCAGCCCAGGTCAGCGCCCGTGACGCCGTTGCGCTCAAGCACCTTCGCCGTAACCTCGGCCATCTTGCGCACGGCAAACTTATACACCGCAGGCCCGTCCTGGAAGATATAGTGCATTTTTTTGTCAATGGTTTCGTGAGTTGAAGGGTTTAGACTTCCGCCACCCTTCAGATTGAGCGCCACGCCTCCGGACCCGTCGATCTCGTGCTCAAAGTCGATGAACCCGATCTCGCCCTCTTCCGCCGGCTCAATCAAGACGGCTCCGCTGCCGTCGCCGAAGAGAACGCACGTGGCCCGGTCGGTGTAGTCGGTCATGCGGGTATTGGCATCGGCCCCGATGACCAGGACCTTTTTCTGCGCTCCGCTCTCTACCAGCTTCACGCCTGCCTGCAGCGCAAACACAAACCCTGAGCAGCCGGCCGAAACGTCGAAACCCCACGCGCCCTTGGCCCCGATCTTGTCCTGCACCAGGCACGCCGTCGATGGGAACATCATGTCGGGCGTGACCGTGCCGACGATGATGACCTCGACCTCGCTGGGCGCAATGCCCCGCGCCGCCAGGCACTTCTTGGCCGCCTCCACGCACATGTCACTCACGCCCAGGCCTTTGGCCAGCACGTGCCGTTCGCGGATACCCGTGCGCTCCATGATCCACTGGTCGTTGGTATCCACCATTTTTTCGAGGTCTTTATTGGTCAGAACTTGGGGCGGGACGTAGGTGCCCAGCGCGGAAATCTTTGCGCGGCGGCCCACGATGGGGCGAACGGTAAGGCTCAATGCATATCTCCTTGCGGCAGGGATGGCCAGTCGGTCCGCGACACCTTACCACTGACCACTAACCACTAAAAAAGTACCGGGTGACCTACTGCGCCCGTACTAGCCCGTTACCGTTGCTTCCTTCCGGACCTGGCGGGATTGGCGGGATTACGTCGCGTAGGACCCGGCACTGATTGATTTTAGCACCACGCACCGGCCAGAAATCACCCTGTCGCCCATCCGAATGTCCAGCCGCGAAATCCCTGGGGAACCGACGGCATCATCGTGCCTTGGCCGTAGCCCCTGGACCCGACCGCACACGGGACAAACGCTTCTTAGCTGCCGGCGCCAAGGTCTCGATCACGAAGTCCCCATCCGGAAACACGACTCGCAACTCCAGTTGGCCTCCGAGAGCGCCGACGTATTCCCGCAGCGTGCTCAAGAGGAAATCGGACTGCCTCTCCATACGGGAGACGGTTCCCTGGGCAATATTGAGCCTCTCGGCAATCGCAGCCTGCGTTTGCTGACGCGCCTGGCGCAGCTTGTGAAACCCGATGCGCTCAAGTTCGGCGTCCGCTTCCCGCTTCAGATTCGCGCGAACCTCGGGAGAGGACTTGTGTTTTAGATCGTTCCACTTCATAGCCATAGCGTCGCACTCCATTGCATTGCTGTGGTTCCGGGTTATTCTTTGATCGTTCTCAGATGTTCTTCATAGAGGGCGTCCGCTTTCGGCACCATCTTTTCGTACCAGCGATCATCGCCCGTCTTGTCTCCACCGAGCAGCAACAATGCCACACGACTAGGATCGAAGGCGTAGAGGACGCGATATGGCCGCCCTTCGTGCTGGATTCTCAATTCACGCATGGGTCTGAATTTCGAATTCTTGATGCCCGTGCTCTGGGGATAGCCAAGAGCCGGCCCAGCCTCCATGAGCATGAGCACCACACGCTCCACACTGTTCTGTTCAGGCTCGGAGAGGTCTTCATACCAGGTCTTGAACACGTCGGAGACCTCTACCTCGTATGCCATCGATGTAATATACCATGAATGTGATATCGGGGTGTGTTTTTCTTCCCTGCGCACCGTTCAAGAAAAGGCTCTTTAATCGGACGATAGCTGGCTCCGGCTCCCGAGACTCTCGTCCCACTGAAAGATCCGCGCTAAGCGCAAAACTTCCATCCCCGGTACAATAGAGGTGTGACTAAATCCTCTGCACCCACGGCCCCTTCCGTGGGCTTTATCTCGTTAGGCTGCCCGAAAAACCTCGTTGACTCCGAGGTGATGATGGGGCTGCTGGACCGCGCCGGGGCGCGGCTCACTGCGCACCCAGAAGAGGCCGAGATCCTGGTGGTCAATACCTGCTCGTTCATCGACACGGCCAAGCAGGAATCGGTGGACACCATCCTGGAGATGGCGCGCTTCAAGGCCTCCGGCTCGGCGCGCAAGCTGATCGTGGCCGGCTGCCTGGTGGAGCGGTATCGCGACGAGATCATGAAAAGCATTCCGGAGGTCGACGCGGTGGTCGGCACGGGCGAGCTCGAATCGATTCTTGAAGCCGCGGGGTTGGCGATGCCCGAGACCCTGGCTTCGCCGTTCAATATCCTGAATGGAAGCGCGGCAGAGGTACGTTCCGGGAAGGAGTCGCAAGCGGGTACGCATAAACACGGCGATGTTTTGAATGGGGCTTTACAGGCTGCGGAAAAAGGCCAGTTTTCCGGAGAACAGCCCGAAAAGCGTACCTCAGGGGCTAAAGCCCACGTCGATTCGATTGGCTTTTTGCCGGGGATAAATCCCCGTCCTACCACCCGAATGAGTTTTTCCGCGGCCTGTTTAGCCCCTGAGGTAAAGTTCCGCGCAGAGGGAAACGAACGCGAACGGCAGGGCCGCTTCAGCCGCGACGACTGGCAGGGCGCAACGCACCTGCTGCCCACTTATCTCTACGACGAAACTACACCGCGTTTTTTGACCACGCCGCGGTCGTCGGCCTACATCAAGATTGCCGAGGGGTGCGATCATCCGTGCACCTTCTGCGTGATCCCGAACCTGCGCGGGAAGTTCCGGTCGCGCAGATTTGAATCGGTGGTCGCCGAGGCCCGTGGTCTGGTCGCTCGCGGCGTCGAGGAGATTACGCTGATCGGGCAGGACACGACCTGCTACGGCGAAGACCTCGGCCTGAAAGATGGACTGGCCACGCTGCTTGACGAGCTGGCTGGAATTCCAGGCCTGCGCTGGCTGCGCTTCCTCTACGCGTACCCGAACCGCATTACCGGCAGGCTGCTCGACACCATGGCGAAGCACGACAATATCTGCAAGTATCTCGATGTGCCGCTGCAGCACGCGTCGCCTGAAGTGCTGAAGACGATGAAGCGCGGCGCGGGAGCGGGGATTTTCCTGAAGACTTTGGAGAAGGTCCGCGCGGCTGTGCCCGGCATCGCCCTGAGGACCAGCTTTATCGTCGGCTTTCCTGGCGAGACGGTGCGCGACGTGGAGATTCTGGAGGAGTTCATCAGCGAGGCGAAGTTCGACTGGCTGGGCGTCTTCAGCTACTCCGATGAAGAGGGATCGGGCGCGTTCTCCTTCAACGCCAAGGTGCCGAAACGCACCATTGAAGCCCGCAAGCGGCGGCTGATGAAGCTACAGCAGTCGATCTCGAAGCGCGCGAAGCAGCAATGGGTCGGGCGCGAGCTGGTGGTGCTGGCCGAAGGGGAAAGCGACGAGACGCCGCTGCTTTGGGAAGGCCGCACACAGTTTCACGCGCCGGAGATCGACGGCAAGGTGTACATCAACGACTTTGACATGCTGGGCGCAGGCGTCACCGCGCTGGAGGCCGGGCGCTTCTACCGTGCGGAGATCACCGAAGCGCACGACTACGACGTGGTGGCCCGCATTCTCTCCGGGCCGCTTTGATCCGGTTGCCTGGGCACCATTGCCGCTTGTAAATTCCCCAGTTTTTGGAACTTGCATAGAATGGCCCCTGACCGTCCCGGGTCTGCCGGCCAGGAGAGCCGCTGAAACAGACGCAAAGCGCGCGCCGGAACGACCAACAATGTCTTGCAATAGGGGTCAATCAGTGGTACGTTTTCGTCAGAGTTAACAGCGACCTTGCCGCAAGGCCGCCGAAACGGTCACGAATCGCCCACTGACCCTCCCCCAAGAGGATCCAGCAGTAAAGGGCTCGGCCACAAGATGGCGACAACATTGGATCCTGGAAGTCTGACGACTTCCTACGGCCTGATCTTCCGGCAATTGGCAGCACTCACGTGGCAGAAGAAGCCCTGGCCGCCCTCCCGCGTCGCGCGCCTGCTGTGGAGTGGCTTGACCAGCCTTGGAACGCAACGCAAGATCGTTCACCTTCTCAGGGCTGAGCCGTTTGCCGAGCTCGCCCGAAAGAAGCCGGAGTTCGCATTCAAGTACGCCACGCTCGACTACCTGGCCATCGGCCTCACGGCTCCGCAGCGAGCGGCATCCTTCCTCCACCATTACACACGCTTGCATAAGGCGCTTCCTGTTCCGGTCCTGCGTCACATGCTGCAGTCCGATGTAACGCTGCACAGAATTCCTACACAGGCTCTCCATTGTGCCATCACCATGGGCATGTCTGAACCAGTCGAAAATGAAGGCGAAATGTCTCTCAATATGCGGGTGGATGGCGAGATCGTCTCCGTTCTCTCCTTCACGATCGTGCCGGGGCCGGTGGTGCGGTCAAGGGCCGAAGATGTTGTGCTGGTGACCAGGGTTCAGGGCGTGAAAGGCTGCTTCCCCCAGATTCAGGCCACAACCAAGGCGCTGTGCGATGTGGCGCCCGCCCACCTGCTTCTGGCTGCTCTGCAGGGCGTTGCGAATGCACTCGGTATCACGGAGTTTGCGGCCATCAACGCCACCATGCAACGCAGCACCAACCTGGTTGACCCTGGCCTTCGCTTTGACAAGAGTTACGACGAGTTCTTTTGCGGATTGGGCTTCGCCCAGACTCCGGAAGGCTTCTTCATGAGCCCGATCCCCATTCCGGACAAGCCACTCACATGCATCAAGCCGGGTCACAAAATCCGGACGAAAGAGAAACGCGCATTCAAACGCGAGGTGCAGTCAGCCTGCGCCGCATTCCTTCGCGGCATGCATCCTGCCTTCTCTTCGCACCCCGCGGCATAGCCCCCTCTTTCATCCGTCTCCGGCCTTTCCGTTTCCCGTTCATTCCAGTGCGGACGCCTGGTTCCACCTGCCCCGTTCGCGGCTGGGCCGCATCCCATGGAATGGCTGTACCATAGGGATGGATAGCTGTTTGCAAGCGCCAACAACCCATGGCTCCGAAGAAAAAATCCGCCAAACTCCTGCGCTGCCCCACCTGCGGCGAACTGGTCCGCTTCAACGACGAGGACTTCCCTTTCTGCAGCGATCGTTGCCGCAAGATCGACCTGGGCAAGTGGGCCTCGGGCGTCTACAAGATCAGCTCGCCGATCCTCGACCCGGAAGTGCTGGAGGACCTGGGCGCCTTCGGTGGCGGCCACTCGAACAGCGGCGACTCGCATGAGGACTAGTCCGCCCGCGAACACCCCCAACCAAACGAGAAAGAAAACGCTTTGGGCGTGGGCCATTGCCACCTTCTTCGGCGCGGGGTTTGGACGGCCCGGGCCCGGCACATGGGGCTCGGTGGCTACCGTGCTGCTATGGGCCGCAATTGCCTGGCTCGCGCATCCCTCGCCGCTTGTTTTGCTTTACGGGCTTTTGCTCCTCATTGGGTTTGCGCTGGCCCTCGGCATCCCTGCGGCGACGATTGTGGCTCGGGAGTCCGGCCGCAAGGATCCGCAGATGGTGGTTATCGACGAAGTTGCCGGGCAAAGCATTGCACTGCTGTTGAGTCCGGCCGACTGGCGCCACGGCTTGATCGCCCTGGCGCTGTTCCGCCTTTTTGACATCACGAAACCTTTTCCCGTCCGCCAGCTTGAAAACCTGCCCGAGGGCTGGGGCATTGTCTTCGACGATGTGGCAGCGGGCCTGTATGCTTTGGGTGTAGCATCCTTGTTACGCATTTTTCTGCGCATCTGAACCAAAAGGCCCGATCGAATGCCCCGCGCCCGCAGCCAATCCGCCCCTGAAGTCCTGCCCGATCCACGCATCGACGACATTGTGCCCGCTGCCGCCCTGCCGCTGGGCGAAGTGGAGCTGGTTGGCGCGCATCTTGGGCCACTGGCCTTCGGCCCGCCCGCCGTGCTGGTTGACGGCCATTCGGCCCACGTGCTGATGAGCCGGCCCACACGGCTGGCCCTGCGCGTTCCGGAAGAGGCGTCGACGGGGCTCATCGAGGTCCGCAGCCCCACCGGCGCAAGCGACACCGCGCCGCTGCGCGTGGCCCACCAGCTCAGCGACGGATTGCACCCCGTGACCAGTCCAGCGGTGAGCCGCTCGGGGATGATCTACGCCACAATCTCCGGCCCTCGGGGCAAGCAAACTCCGGTCTCCATCGTGCGCATCAGCCCCGACGGACGCGGCACGCCGTTTGTCACCGGCATTCTCAACGCTACCGGACTGGCATTCGCGCCCGACGGCGATTTGTTTGTCACCTCGCGCGCGGAGGGCAACGTCTACCGCATCGACTCATCCGGCGAGTTTACGGTGTACGCCGAGGGCATGGGCGTGGCCACCGGCGCAGCCTTCGACGCCGAGGGCAACCTCTTTGTGGGCGACCGCAGCGGCACCATCTTCAAGATCGACGCCAACCGCAAAATCTTCGTCTACGCCACGCTGGAGTCCAGCCCCGCCGCCTATCACCTGGCGGTCAACGCAGAAGGAACGCTCTTTGTCACCGCTCCCTCGCTCAACTCGAACGACGCTGTGTGGGCCATCGACACTCACGGCTCCGCTTCGGTCTGGTATCGCGGCCTAGGCCGGCCCCAGGGACTGGCGCTCTCGAAAGAGGGAGACGTCTACCTGGCCGCGTGCCTGCACGGACGCCGTGGCCTGGTCCGCATTACGGCCGAAGGCAACGCCTCCGTCGTGCTCGCTGGACCCAACCTGGTCGGCGTGGCTTTCTCCCCGCTGGGCACCACTATCCTGGCCACACACGAAGCGGTTTTCGATGTGGACCTGGGGGTAGAGGGGCTGGCGCTGTTCTAGAGCTTCTAGCTGCTAGCTCTTAGCTTTTAGCTCGTTCAATACGGACGCCGGAGATTCTACCCGGAGCCAAGGCCTTTGGCTTCTGCGCATCCCAAGCTGAGAACTGAAAGCTGAAAGCTAGTTTGCGGGCATCCCACGCGATAAGCTAGAAGCCAGAGGCTAGAAGCTGCGTTTCATGAAATCCGAGATCATTGCCGTCGGCTCCGAGATGCTTACCCCGTTCCGCCAGGACACCAATTCCCTGTTTCTGACGGAAAAGCTCAACGAAATCGGCGTTAGTGTTGCCTTCAAGACTATCGTCGGGGACCGCAAGCGCGACCTGGTCAACGCCATCCGCACGGCGCTGGGCCGCATCGACATCCTGGTGGTGATGGGCGGGCTGGGCCCCACGGAAGACGACCTGACGCGGGAAGCCGTGGCCGAGGCGCTGGGCCTGAAGATGCGCCGCGACGCCAATCTGGTGGTGGCTCTGGCCGCGCGCGCCGCCCAGTGGCGGATTCCCATGCCCACCAACAACCTGAAGCAGGCCGACGTGCTGGAGGGGGCAACGGTGCTGGCGAATCCCAACGGCTCCGCGCCGGGGCAGTGGCTCGACACCACCTTCCTGGAGCATCGCAAGCTGATCCTGCTGGTGCCCGGGCCGCCGTCGGAGTGCAAGCCGCTGTTTGTTGAGGAATGCCTGCCGCGTCTGACGGCCATTGTTCCTCCGCGGCACATTGCCAAGCGCACGCTGCGCGCGGCGATGATTCCCGAGTCGCAGGCAGACAAGCTGCTGGCGCCGATCTACACCACCTATGCCGACGTGGAGACGACGATCCTGGCCCACGCGGGAGATATCCAGCTCACGCTGCTCTGCTCGAAGGCGGACCCGGCGGTGGCGCAGGCGCGCGTGGACGAGCTGGCCGGGAAACTCGAAGAGGCGCTTGAAGACTGGCTCTACTCGTCAGGGCAGGAGTCGGCCGACTCGCTGGCCCAGGTCGTCCTCTACTTTCTCGGTTTCCGCGACTCCACGCTGGCGGTTGCGGAGAGCTGCACCGGCGGCATGATCGCCGAGCGCATCACTGCTGTGCCCGGCGCATCGCGCTCTTTTCTCGGAGGAGCGGTGGTTTACTCGGACACGCTGAAGCACGCCTTCGCCGGCGTCTCGCCGGAGATGATTGCCGAGCATGGCGCGGTGAGCGCGGAGGTAGCCAAGGGGCTGGCCAATGGCATCCGCCTGCGCACCGGGGCGACGCTGGGGTTGGGCGTGACCGGGATCGCCGGGCCTACGGGTGGCAGCGAGGAAAAACCAGTTGGGTTAGTTTACATTGCTGTTTCCAGCGCGGAGAGGACTGAGTCGGTGGAGAAGACGTTCCGCGGCGACCGGCAGAGGGTGAGGGAGTGGACTACGCAGCAGGCGCTGGATTTGCTAAGGAGGCGGCTGAGATAGCCCGCAATCTCATTCATTAAGAGTCCCGTCGTTATTCTTGACAAATGCACAATAACGTACAAATAATGCCTATTGCACGAAAACATGCCCTGAAGGGACGCCTGACATCAAACGGAAACGTTACTCAGTCATCACCGCAGACATCGTGGATTCCCGCAGGATCGAATCGTTCCGTCCTACTCGGAATAGCAAGCTCAAAGAACTCTCCCGGCTCCACATCGAAGAGAAGCTGATCCTTTCGCCATACGCGGTAACGGCGTGGGATGAGTTCCAGGTGATCTTAAGTACGCCGGTATATTCCCCACGCGTGATACTGGACTTGCGCCGCCTGTTCTTCCCCCTCCAGCTTTGGATCGCCGTTGGGATGGGCACTGCCAGCGGAACCCATAGAGAGCCTGTCAACGTTCACGCCGGAGGCGAGGCTTTCGAACGAGCCCGGCTAGCGATGGATCAATTGAAATCGGGATCCACAAAGTACCGCGTCCTAACCTGCTTTGAATCGGGAGACGAAAGATTTGACACCATCGCCAATACCGTCTACCACCTCCAGGACTCACTGCTTGAAGGCACGACCGAAAAACAATGGGCAACAATCAACATGCAAGTAGAGACGGGCCGCCAGGATCTTACCGCTAGGCGTCTAAAGCTCAACATTTCAACTATATCGCGAAATCTCAAACGGGGTTATTATTGGCATCTGGTTGAGACAGTCGACGCCATGGAGCGCATCCTTAAGGCGTATTTCTGACTTGCACGTTTCAGTACAAATCGAGGAATGTGTACACTTCTATGCAACAGATGCAAATAACATTCATGGCCCTTCTCCTGGCCCATCTGCTCGGCGACTTTCCATTGCAGTCGAGATGGATGATAGCGAATAAAGGAAAGAGCGTATGGCCGCTGACGTGCCACGGCATCACACACTGCGTACTCGCGTGGATCTGCCTGCTCTTCTTCACTCAAGCTGACTTTCTATCTATCCGAAGCCAGATCGTCGTCTTCGGATACCTCGCCGTTCATCTTATGATCGACGCTATCAAATGCCGGCTGATTGCTCGGAAAATCCTCTTCGATGGCGGGAAGACATTCTTGCTCGATCAATCGCTGCACGTAATTTTCGTGGCAGTCGCGGCGGTGGTTCTAACCGGAGGTCATCTTACCGAGCTCATTCAAAATGTCCGCATATCCACGTCCGTCAAAATACACATATTGGAGGTGGCAACCATCTATGTGGCCGTTGTATTTGGCGGAGGATATTTGATCCGCCATTCAACCAGGAGCTTAGCGAAGCAAGTTGCTGTCGGGGCCTCGGCACCGTTGGAAAATGCCGGGCTTTATGTCGGATGGATTGAGAGGTTCCTGGTAATCACTGCGATTGCAATGCAATCCCCCGCTCTGGTCGGCCTCATCCTGACCGGCAAATCGATTGCCCGTTTTCCCGAATTCAAGGAAACGCGGTTTGCCGAATACTTCCTTATCGGGACGCTCCTGAGCATCTCGTTGTCCGTGCATGGCGGAATCGTCTTGCTTCAGCTGCTCTACGGGACAGTATCCCTACGGTGACATAAACACCGGAGTCTACGCCCGGGCCTTTCGCACCAAGCCTATTGCCTCGAACCGCTGCGCGCGGATCAGCCTCTCCCGCTGGTGCGTCTGCGACAATCTTATCTGCGCGGGTAGCGCCGCATTTGTTGGAGTCACGGAAAATGAACGGAGCAGTGGACTCGGTCTCAGGGTTCGGATCGCTGACTTTCGTGGTGGCGTTTGCGGGGCCGGCGCTGACCCTGATTTTTATCGCCGTCTTCTGGTTTGGCCGACGCCGATTCCGCCTGCCGGCTGTGTTGCCGGGCATCCCGCTGGCTCTGATTTCAATCGCGCCGCAGGTGCTGATTGGCGCTTTCGGAATTCTGACAGCGTTCCAAGAGATTGCATCGGATAAGCGGACCGGCGTGCGGGCAGTGGCGGCGTCGCTGGCTGAAGTGACAGGATCCTTTGCCACGGCTATTTTGCTCAGTATCGGATGCGTTGTGGCGCTGGTTGTCTTCCAGGTGATTTGCGGGCGGCGCAACGAGGAAACGGAACGGAGCGAACCGGGAAACAAGCTGGCGCCGCGCATTGTGTTTTTCATGACGGCGGCGTCGGCTCTTGCGACGATGGGGTTATTGTGGTTCTTCGAGCGGACCCTGGACCTGATCATGGTCATCTGCGACTCGACGCGAAAGGTGGAGGCGCAGCAGAGGTTCGGCAACGTTCCGATCGGAGAAGTGGCAGGGGTGATCTCGCGGCAACTGTTGATGTGCGAGCTGTTTTCTTTTGCGCTTCTGGCATTCCTGGTGACCGCGCCATTCTGGCTTCTGGCCGGCGAGGCGCCGGAGTGGGTTCGCGAGAGATCGTTGACGCTGGCGATTGTGATCGCGCTCTGCCTGATCCCGTTCGGCATTGCGTACCACGCGGAGATTCTGTACATGATCTCCCTCGCCCGGCCTAAGTAGGGGCGTTGTTGGCACGGGTGAAGGGGATGCGGAAATATGCATATTCCCAGAGAAGGTTCCCGAAGACCATACCGCAGGGGCCACGCAGTGTCTGGCGAATCGAAGAGGGGAATTTTGTGGGGCGACAAAGATCGCTCAGGGGTTAAAACCCCTTCGTTCCCGCACCTTTTCGGCCCGGCTAAAGCCGTCCCCTCATTACAAAACCCGCTTCGTCTGGATTCGTCAGACACTACCGAAAACCCGCCATCCAATTTCAGCTACTTGCGGCACGCGGCCCCGACCGCGAGGGCGCCCCGGTATTCCGGTCGTGCCCTGACACAAAGCCTGCGACTTCACCAGGCCGTTTTCGGCGTGGCTGAGGCCGGGCCCTTACAGAGCTGCGACATCATTGGGCACGCGTGAGCCAGCTTCTCCCGCCTGCGCGTCTGTGCGCGTCGTCAGCCGGAGCGCCTCATGCGAATGAGTTCGCCGCGGCCGGGACGGACTTGGGCGAGCTTGGAGGCGGCGCGCTTGTCGATGGAGCGGCGGAAGTTTTGGGATTTGAGTTTCAGGCTCTTCTTCCACATGCGGTACTGGGCGATATTCTCGAGGGTCTTGCCACCCATGGGGACAATGCCGTAGATGACTACGCAGCCCATGGCGCGGGCCATGCGGTCCATGGACTTGAGGGTGATGGAGGCCTGGGCCTCGCTCCGCTCCAGCCGGTAGACGAGCGCGGGGCAGCAATCGAGTTTTGCGGCCATCTCGGCGGCCGTAATGCCCAATGCCATGCGCACGTTGCGCAGCAACTTCGGGGTTGGGTCCTTCTTGCCAGCCGCCTGGCGAAACGGCCGCATCTCGTCGTCCAGGTTCTGGCACAGCCCCGCCCGGTCGCGTTCACGCATTGCAATGACCTCCTCGAGGGCGCGCCCAGCCTGCCCTACTCGTATGGTGGATGGAAACGCGGAATCATTACATCAAGAAACGATTATTTACGTAAACTTCCATGGTTCATTTAGGCCGGCGTGCCGCTGGCACGGCCTGGGGCGGTCAAGGCATTCGATCGAGCCGCTCCCAGGGGGCGGTCGCATATCATGGAGATCGCTGAAAAGGAGCGGTGCGGCATGGTCTTCGCCAAGCGTCTGCGCGCGGGAGTGATGCGGGGGGAGATCACCACGAGCGTCCGGATCTGGACCAGCCCGCACGTCAAGGAGGGGAACCGGTACCGCATGGGCGAGGGGGAGATCGAGATCGAGTCGATCACGCCGATCGGCATGCCGGACATCACTCCGGAGATGGCGCGGGAATCGGGGTTCCTGGGCGTTCTGGATCTTCTGAAGGTGGCCAAACACGGCAAAGGTGATCGAGTGTACCTGATCCGCTTCCACTACCTGCCGCCCCACCGGAAGCGCGTCAATCAGCCAAAGAGTCCGAAGCAGCCCCTGCCCCCTGATCTCTGATCCCTGCCCTACTGCTGCAGCACCACCTGGTCGCCTTCGTTCAGGCCCTTGACAATCTCCGTGACGCTACCGTTGGAGAGGCCGACAGTGACCGGGACCTTGCGCGTGCCGTCCTTCTGCTTCTTGTCAGGGATCTCGACGGAGGCGTTCTTCTGAACGTCGTAGGTGACCGCGTTCTCAGGCACGGTGAGCACGCCCTTGTGCTCGTCGAGGAGAATCTCGGCGTTGGCCGTCATCAGGGCCTTGAGCTCGCCGCCGGGGTTGTTGATGGAGACGCGCACCTCGAAGGTGGTGACGTTGTCCTTTTCTACGCCCATGGGTGAGATCTTGGTGACCTTGCCGTTGAAGGTGCGGTCGCGAAAGCTCTCGACCTTGATGCGGGCGGGCTGGCCGAGGTAGACGTGGGCGATATCGGCCTCGTCGACCTTGCCGTCGACGTAGACCTCGTTGACGTCGCCCTCGGTCATGACCAGGGTGGCTGTGGAGCCGAGGACGAGGATGGAGCTGACGGCGTCGCCAATTTCGACGTCGCGGGAGAGGATTACGCCGTCCATGGGGGCGACGATGGTGGTGTAGCCGAGCTGCTCCTCGAGCTGCTTGAGGCTGGCCTCGGCCTGCTGGACCTGGGCACGGGCCTGCTTGAGCTTGGCGGTGTCGACGCCGATTTGAGCCTTGGAGGAATCGCGGCGGGTGAGAGCGGCGAGGTAATCCTTGTCGGCGTCGTCGAGCACCTGACGGCTGACGATGCCGTCCTTCTGCATTTCGACGTTGCGGTCGAGGGTGAGTTTGTACATGGGCAGATCGGGCGCGGCGGCGTTGACCTTGTCCTGGTCGATATTGGCCTCATAGGCGCCGACATTGGCCTGAGCGCTGGCCAGTTGCGCGCGCTGTGCCTCGACCTGCGCCTGAATCTCCTGCTGGTCGAGCTGCGCCAGGTTCTGGCCCTTCTTCACAACGTTATTGATGTCGACGTAGAGCTTTTCGACGATGCCCGAGGCCTTGGACTTGACCTCGACCTTGGTGATGGGCTGGATTTTGCCGGTGGCCACGACGCTGCGGGCCACATCGCCGCGCACCACTTTGGACAGGCGGTTGGGATCGACGCCGGCACCCCTGGCCAGGCGCACCAGCGCCACGCCGGCCAAAAGCAAAACAACCAAAACCCCGGCACTGACCCAGATCCAGAACCGCCTGCTCCTCCGGCTTGCAGCCACAAAATCCTCCCCGATTCGCGAACGGGCCTGAGCCGTTCGCCGTTGTCTCCATGATTGCAGATCAGATCGATGCAGCAGGCCCAGTGGTTGAGACGCGGACCGGAGCCTGCTGTCACCCTGTACGCAAGCGGCAGGCTCGCGGTTCCACTTGGCTTGTGGTCATCCTAGAAGGTCGCAGAACGAGGTCTGCTTTTCGGTGAAGTGCGCGGTGAGCATGCCTCAGGGGCTAAAGCCCCGGGGTCTCAATTTGCCTGGCTGTCGGCACGGGACCCAGGGGGTACCCCGCCGTGCCCTTTCAAAGCGGGTCAAACACGAACCTCATGAGTTTTTCCGCAGGCTGCCGCGGGGAACTGTATCCCCTTGCACAGCGTATCCTTCTCCAAGCGCCTGCTGGCGGCGTCTAAACCCTGCATGCAGAATTTCACCGACACTCTCGGCCAGGTCTTTCGCGCCATCCTGGCGAACAAGCTGCGCAGCTTCCTGACCATGTTCGGGATTGCCTGGGGAGTGGGGTCGCTGCTGGTGCTGGTGGGGCTGGGGGAGGGCTTCCGCTCGGGGCAGCACAGGCAACTGGCCACCTTCGGCAACGACCTGGTATCGATGTGGGACGGCACTATCCCGGCACTGGCCAATCAGCACACGGGCATGCGACCTTACCAGTTCACGCCGGGCGACGAGGCGGCGCTGCGGGCGCTGCCCGAGTTGCGCGCGGTGACCGGTTTTCTACAGCGCAACGATCTGTATGAGGTGAGCGCCTACGCCAACTCGTCGGGTCAGGTGGTGGGCGTGGAGCCCAATTACGCGGAGATCCGATTTGTTCCGCTGGCGGAGGGCCGGTTTGTGGACGCGGCCGACCTGGCGGAGCGGCGGCGGGTGGTGGTGCTTGGGTCGAAGGGCGCAACGCTGCTCTTCCCCGGCCGTCCGATGCTGGGCGAATCGATCACGATCAACGATACGCGCTTCACGGTCATCGGCCGCGTGGCCACGATCAGCCGGGGGAACAACGACTTCGACAACCAGAAGGTTTACATCCCGCTGACCACCATGCTGGAACTGTTCGCCATGAAGGGCGACAACGTGGCCAAAGACGCCTTGAGCTCGATCCAGTATCAGCCGGCCACCCACGGCGACAGCACGGCCGCGGTACCCGCGGTGCATCGCGTGATTGCCGAGCGGCATGGCTTCGACCCAAGCCTCAAGGATGCGTTCGACGAGTGGGACACCATCCAGGAAGAGCACATGATCGGGGCCATCTTCAATGCCATGGACATTTTTCTGGGCGGGGTGGGGGTTGTGACGCTGGCGCTGGGAGCGGTGGGCGTGATCAACATCATGCTGGTCTCGGTGACGGAGCGGACGCGGGAGATCGGGCTGCTGAAGGCGATCGGCGCCACTAAGCGCAGCATCCTGGCGCAGTTTTTCTGGGAGGGCCTGCTGCTGACGGCGGTAAGCGGGTGCATTGGAATTGCCGTCTCAGCAGGAGGGATGTGGGTGCTGCAGCAATTGCTCACCGGCAAGATGCCGGGGTTCGATCCTCCGCGCCTGGTGCCGTGGTCGGCCGCGCTGGCGCTGATCAGCCTGGTGCTTTGCGGAGTAGCGGCGGGGCTTTATCCGGCCAGCAAGGCGGCGCAGATGGATCCGATTGAGGCGTTGCGGAGAGAGTGAGACAGGCAGTTTTCAGTTGTCAGTTGTCAGTTTTCAGTTGTCGGAGATTCGTGCTCGGCGCGTGGGGGTGATTTGTGGGGCAGGCATTTCGTGATTTACAAGTTTGGCAAAGAGCAATCCGATTGACGGTGGCAATTTACCGCCTGTCGCAGGGTTTTCCACGCGAGGAAGTCTATGGGCTGTCCAGTCAGAACAGGCGCTCGGCAGTTTCGGTGCCGAGCAATATTGCAGAAGGACAGGGGCGACTCACTGTCGGTGAATTCAGGCTGTTTCTGGGTATCGCTCGCGGTTCAAATTATGAGCTGCAAACCCAACTGGAAATTGCACGTTCACTCAAGTTTGGCGATTCAAATCTAATAGACGAAGCGGAAAACCTGTCGCATGAAGTTGGGAAAATGATTTACGCGCTGCTGGAATCTCTCAAAGAGACAGCACCACTGACAACTGACAACTGAAAACTGACAACTGCATGGAGCGCAGCGACAATGCTCAGAGACATACTCGGCCAGGCCTGGGAGGCGATGATCTATAACCGCCGGCGCACGGCCATCACCATGGTGGGCATGGCGTGGGGCATCGCCACGGTGGTGCTGCTGGTGGCCTACGGCGCGGGCTTCAGCGCCGCGATCGAGGCGATCTTCTCAAAATTCGGGACCAACACGATCATCTTCTGGGGGGGTCGGACCAGTGAGCAGGCCGGCGGCGATAAGGCCGGAGCGCGTGTGCGATTTACCCTCGACGACATCGACCGTGTCTCCAACAGTGTTCCCGGCGTCGAGCATATCTCGCCCATGTCTTCGAGAAGTGTACCGGTGCAGAACGATCTCCACACCTACACCTGGAATGTCAATGGAGTTCGCCCCTCCTATCAGGAGATTTGGAAGCTCAACCTCGAGCAGGGCCGCTTCTTCAACGGTGCGGAGGACCAGGAACGCGCCCACGTGTGCGTCCTCGGATCGGAAAACAAAACCAAACTGTTTTCGGGGGGCTGGGCGCTGGGGGAAACGATCCGCCTCAACGGCGAAGCCTTCACTGTCATCGGCATCATGAAACCGAAAATGCAGGAAGGCGACAACGACGACAGCAACCGCAATATCTACATCCCTTTCAACACCAGCAGCGACTTCATCAATCTGCAATACCTTGACAGTGTCTGGCTCGACTATCGCGGCGATCACGAAATGGTAGAAAAGGCCCTGCGCGAGACCATGGCCGCGGCCCACCACTTTGTGCCTTCGGACCATAATGCGATGGGGGTGGCGAACCTGATGACGCAGGTAAAGGTGTTTCGCCTACTGTCGATTGCGCTTTCGGTTTTGCTGACGCTGGTGGGAGCGCTGACGCTTGGGATCGCGGGAATCGGGCTGATGAACATCATGCTGGTGGCGGTGCAACAGCGCACGCGAGAGATCGGGATCGAGAAAGCGCTGGGCGCGCGGCGGCACCACATCCTGATTCAATTTCTGGCCGAGGCGATGGCCATCACGGCGGTGGGCGGCGCGGGCGGAATTGCGCTGGCCTATCTGATCTCAGCGCTGGTGGGGCGCATTACTTTCTACAGCGCTTTGGCCAAGAACGCAGAATCGGCCGACATCCGGCTGCTGATCTCGCCCGGCTCGGTGGTGGTGGCCACCGTGATCCTGGCCATCACAGGGCTGGTGAGCGGGATGATTCCAGCCATTCGCGCGGCCAATCTGGACCCCATCGAAGCGCTGCGGTACGAGTAGCAGGCGCATCCGCAGGCGGTCCGCAGGCGCGGACTGATCGGCTATGAGCGGGTAGAATTTCGATTTGGGGTGCTGCTTGCCCGTAGCCGCTCGAATGGTGCTGGAAACTGCCGCGACGCTCATTACTCTGGGCGGGCTGTACGACGTGTTTGTTCCGCGGCTGCCGTCGCATCTGATGGTGCTGTGCGGCGAGGACGGGCGAATCGCGGGGTTGGTTCGGGAGCTGTTGCGCGCGCTAGGGGGGTCGCTGGTTGCCATTGGAGTGGTAGCCGGCATCCTGGCCGCTGGCGCGCCCACACGAACGCACCTCACGCTGATCCTGTTGCTGGTGCTGCCGTCGGAGGGAATCAACGCGTTTTGCATGCGGCGCGCCGGCTCGCCGTTTTACATACCGTTGTCGTTCGCGCTGTTGACGGTGCTGGGCGTGCTGCTTGCATGGCCAGGCTCACCGCGATAACCAATTGACCTGTGCCGCGGGAACGAAGGCCGATCATCGCGACCGCTGGGAACGGCAGGGGCGAAAACGGGCCGGCCCGCGGGGAGTGGAGATGCATGGAGAGTTCAATTGGAGATGGTAGAGGCTGGGGTTTATCTATTGTCTTTTAAGGATGGGTGGGCTGGAGGGTGTGGCTGCGGGCGCCTGTGCGGCGAGATTTATGACTGATGAGGGTGGCGGCCCCAGCGGGTATTGGGTCAAAGGCGAGCGCGCACACCAAACAAGAACCTGTAGCGCCGCGCCCTAGCTGGTATAGCTGGCCATGGTCGTGCTGATTCCCTGGAAGGCTCCGGCCAGACTCTGGGCGAGGAACTTCGTGGCGGCGGTGACACCAAAAGAGAGCAGGCCCAGGACCAGGGCGTATTCAACCATGTCTTGCCCCTCCGCGCGGCTTGCCAGATTTTGCAGCGTTATATACAGCTTCAGAAGCATCGTGTTCACGTTGTGTCCTCCGCAATTCGTGGGCCGCGCCGCAGCCGAAGTGGCTAATTGAGTGCAATTGCCTTGCCAATTCTGGTCTGTGTTCTATCCGTATTCAACTCAGCGAGTTGATAGAAAGGTCCACCATGAGATTGGCAGAAAAGTGTAAACAAATGTATACAACTTTCCGGCCACAGGCATGACCCGTATACATTGCGCGCGGGTCAGCGTGGCTATGTGCAGGGTCATAAACCATTGAATCCTCGACGATTGGGCACGCTGAGCCGGAGTGAACGCGGGAGCCAGATCACTCGTCTTTTGTGGCTCAAACTTGAGTACGTGATACACGTCACACCGTGCAACGATCCCGAAGTGCAAGGATGATTCGCAGCCCATGAATCAGCTCCTTGCTTCCTCTGGTCTTCTTTTATTCGCCCGTTTTCGTTCATGGAGGCCACTCTTGAACCTCGATCCGACCGCTTTTCTAGCCGATCCAGAACTCCTGCGGGGTCTGGAAGAGCAAGCCACCCCCATCTCGTGCAGCGAAGACCGCGTTCTGTTTCGGCAGGGAGAAAGCCCCTCAGGCCTCTGCATTCTTAAATCGGGTGAGGCCACACTGACGATGACTTCAACGGAGGGCAAGGAAATCGCGACGGCAAGGGCTTGTGCGGGGTCTCTGCTGGGCCTTCCCGGCCTGATCGGCAACCAGCCTTACACGCTTACCGCGGTGGCTCACGCGGGGGCGCAGGTGGTCTATGTGACCCGCGACAGCTTTACGGCGTTGATGCGGTCGGATGGGCTGCTGGCGATGAAGATTCTGCAGGTGCTGGCTGCCGAAGTCCGTTCCGCCCGGAGCGCCATTCTGGAACAGCGGTCTCCGCATCCGCGACGCGGGCGCGGATTGACTCCCTCCCGCCAAGCCTGAGAAACTCAGGCTAATGCAATATCGCGGAAAAGTGGAATTTGCCCGGGAGCGGAAGATCCGCGAGCGGAACACCCGCATCTACCGGCTGTGCCACTGGCCCATCTGGATATGGGTCTTCTTTCTGGCCCCCGGCCCCCTGACTTTCTCACTATTTGCCCATGGATTCAGCCTGGCCAACGGACTGTGGCTAGGCGCCGTTCTGCTGGGCACCGGCATCGCAGGGCTGCGTGGGCGACTTCCCGGCACCGAAGCGCGGCCCTACATTCTGCGCTTCGACGAGGACCGGCCGAACCCGCTCTATCGACGGGTCTGCTACACCTTTGCGTGGAGCGCCGTGGTCACCTTCGCGAGCCTGAACCTGGCGGGGCTGGCCGGCTCCGCGGTCACCGGCGTCTGGTACATGCACCAACTGTACACCTGGGCCTACTTTCCGCTCTGCGGCCTGATTCTGCTTCTGGGCGTGCTGGGCAAACTGCCCCGTGTGGGCGCTTCGACCAAGGCCGAAGGCATGGAGCGGCGGTACTTCTACGGCTCAGTGTGGGCGGTTACAGCAGCGCAGACCCTGCTGCTGGTGCTGTGGAAGACGATGCCCCACAACCACGCAGCGGACCTGGTGAAGGTGGGTGCTTATCTGGCGGCACTGGCCATGATGGGTCTGCTCTCCGCGCAGGGGAAGCTCTACCGCACGCGGCCCATTCTGCCGGGCGAGGTGATGGTGGAGTAGGCCCGTCCGCGGCGCAGGTGGCAGGTGGTAGACTCTCACTCGTCATGCTCCTTGCAAGCCTGCTCGTGATTGCGGTTGCCTATCTGCTAGGTTCGATCCCCGTGGGGTACCTGCTGATGCGCATCTTCCTGAAGCAGGACGTGCGCTCGGTGGGGAGCGGCAACATTGGCGCCACCAACGTGCTGCGCTCGGGCGGCAAAGGGCTAGGGGCGGCAACGTTTCTGGGCGACATGGCGAAGGGCTGCGCGGCGGTGTGGGTGGGGGGACTAATCGGCGTGTTGCTGGCGCCAGACGCAGCGATCCGCAACATGCAGGCCCTGGCCGCACTGTCGGCCGTCCTGGGACACATGTTCCCGGTGTGGCTGGGGTTCAAGGGCGGCAAGGGCGTAGCCACGGGGTTCGGGGTTTTCCTGGTGGCCGCGCCTTGGGCGGCCCTGGCCGCGATCACCGTTTTTGCCCTGGTGCTGCTCATCACCCGTCACGTCTCGCTGGCCTCGATTCTCGGCGCGGCGAGCTTCCCGCCGTTCGCATGGCTGCTGGTGCGCGGCGAACGCCCTCCCTTGTTCATCGCCGTACAGTTCGCCGTCGCCCTGCTGATCATCGCCAAACACCACGAGAACATCCGCCGCCTGCTGGCGGGCACGGAATCCCGCATCGGAGCAAAGAAAAAAGCATGAGCAGAATCGCCGTACTTGGTTCCGGAGCCTGGGGAACCGCCATCGCACTCGCCCTCGACCGCCGCGGCGGCCACCAGATCACCCTGTGGTCGCACTCGGCCGAAGAAGCCAGCCAGATTGCTGGCTCCCAGGAGAATATTCTCTTCCTGCCCGGCTTTCCGCTTCCCAAAGCCATCGCCGTGACCGCCGACCCTGCCCCGGTGGGCGAGGCCGAGATGGTTGTGTCCGTGATCCCCTCGGAGTTTCTTCGCCCCACACTCAACCGGCTGCGGCCGTGGTTTCATTCCGGGCAGGTGGTGGTCTCAGCCACGAAGGGCGTGGAGAACAACACGTACCTGCGCATGACCGAGGTGATTGCCTCGAGCCTGGGGGCAGCCACCGCGCAGTCCGGCGTCAGACAGGACGTAAACGGCGACAGCCACCTGGAAGTGTTCGTCGAGTCCACGGCCCCCGAGGTCAGCTCTTCGGGCATTGCGCCGGCGCCGCGATCGTTTGACGAACTGGTTCTTCCAATCGGGGCCATCAGCGGCCCGAGCTTCGCGCTGGAAGTGGCGCAGGGCCAGCCCACAGCCGTCACGGTGGCTTTCGACGACCCGGCGGTGGCCGCGCGCGTTCAGAACGAGTTCTCGTCGGAGACACTGCGGCTCTACACATCGACCGATGTGATTGGCGTGGAGCTTGGCGGGGCGCTCAAGAACGTGATCGCCATCGCCGCGGGCGTGGCGGCAGGGATGGGGCTGGGCTACAACTCCGCCGCGGCGCTGATGACGCGCGGCATTGCCGAGATTACCCGGCTGGCCGTGGCCTGCGGCGGGCGGCGCGAGACGCTGGCAGGGCTTTCCGGCGTGGGCGACCTGGTGCTGACCTGCACCGGCACGCTGAGCCGCAACCGGACGGTGGGACATGCGCTGGGCCAGGGGCGGAAGCTGCCGGAGATTCTGGAAAGCCTGGGCGGCAGGGTTGCGGAGGGGGTTCTGACGACGCGGGCGGCGCTGGGCCTGGCGCGCCGCCACGCGATCGAGATGCCGATTACCGAGCAGATGGAGCTGATCCTGGACGAGGGGAAGGATCCGCGCGAGGCGATCAGGGATTTAATGCTGCGGCCGGGAAAACACGAGCAGCACTAGGGCGGATTCTAGCTTTTAGCTTTTAGCTTCTAGCTTTCAGCTCTCGGCTGTTTGTGCGGCGGGTTTGGGTTTTGCGGCTGGATTGCCCAAAAAAGCGAGACCCCCTTCGACAGGCTCAGGGCAGGCTCTGGGGCATCTATACATGTGCGGGGTCAAGTTGTCAGTTGCCTAGCGTGGAGCAAAGGGCCACTCGCCCAGCTTCTTCGCTCGAACCAAATAAATCAGCGTTCCGCTCACGGCAATGGCCGCGGAGACCGCCAGGCCCTTGATGGCGTGAGTGCGGTTGACCAGCATGAAGACGAATCCGGCCATGGCGATGAGCGGCGGCAGGGGGAACCACGGCATGCGGAAGGGCCGCTCGAGGTTTGGGCGCTGTACGCGGAGCAGGATCACCCCGGCATGCTGCAAGAAGAACTGGAGCACGATGCGGGTGATGACGAGCAGGGTGATGACCTGGGTTAACGTGAGGAAGCAGAAGGCGGAGGCCACGACGCCCAGCGCGACGAGCGAGCGATGAGGAATGCCGTGGCGCGGATGGACAGAGGCGAGAAAGCGGAAGTAGTTGCCGTCGCGGGCAGCGGCGTAGGGCACGCGCGAGTAGCCCAACAGCAGCGAGAAGACGCTGGCAAAGGCGGTCCAGACGACGAGGGCGGCGATGGTGTAGCCGGCCCAGCCGCCAAAGGCAGAGCGGGCGATGTCGGCGACAAGCTGCACGCGCAGGACGGCGCTTTCGGCGATGTGCCCGGCGGCGCTGCCGAGCGAGGGCAGGACGGCCAGGTTCATGGCCACGTAGAAGGCCGAAACGAAGAGGACTGACAACAGAATGGCGCGCGGAATGGTCTTCTCAGGGCGCTTGACCTCGCTGCCGAGGAAGCAGATGTTGTAGTAACCCCAGTAGCAATAGGTGGCCAGCAGCGTGCCCTGCGCGAGGCCGCGCAGTTGCATGCTCAGACCCGGCAAAACGGCCGCGGCAGGGGCTACGGGCATGTGCCAGCCTCCCAGCGCCGAGGCATGGGCGAAGCCGGAGACGATGACGCCGGCGATGGCCGCCATGACGCCGAAGAACAGGACCCAGGCGAGGCGCGTGACCTGGCTTATGTTGCGGTAGAGCAGCGCCGTGACCAGCAGGCAGGCGGCTGCCGCAGCGAAGTTGGCATAGTGGAGTGCGGGGAGGGCGGGCAGAGGGGCGGCATCGAGGCCGGGCCAGAACCAGGCTAGAAAGCTCGACAGGCCGATGCAGCCCGAGGCGATCGACAGCGGGGCGGAGAAGCTCAACTGCCAGACGTAGAGAAAGCTGAGCCAGTTGCCCGCGCCCCCGGGGCCGTAGATCTCGCGGAGAAAAGCATAGGAGCCGCCGGCACGCGGAAAGGCCGCGCCCAGTTCGGCCCAGACGAGGCCATCGGCCACGGCAATGGCGGCGCCCAGCACCCACGCCCAGACGCTCAGGCGGAAGCCGGCGGCGGCGATGACGAGGGGCAGCGTGATGAAGGGGCCGACGCCGATCATCTCCAGCATGTTGAACAGGACCGCGGAGCGCAGGCCGATGCGGCGCTGGAGCCGTTCGCTGGTGTTCGGGATGGCCGGGACCTGTCTCAAAGGGGCACTTACGCTCCACGGATTGTACACTGACGAAAGGCATGTTCTTCTCCGACAAACATCTCCGGGCAGCAGCGGGTGCAACCCTTGCGGGCCTTCTTCTTGCAGGCATTCTTCCAGTCCGCGTATCTGCTCAGCAGGCTGCGCAGACTTCCGGAGCGCAGGAGCGCGCGTACGATTCGACTCCGCTTCCCGAGCCCACGAGCATTGCGCTGCCGCTGGCGGAAGACCGCGGAGCGGCGGCGCTGGAGCAGTCGCTCCGGCGGCTCTCGACCACGGCACGAGTGCTGATGATCGTGGCTCACCCGGACGACGAGGACGGGGCGCTGCTGACGTACCTGTCGCGCGGGCTGGGCGCGCGGTGCACGCTGCTTACCCTGACGCGCGGCGAAGGCGGACAGAACGCCATGTCGGCGGAGAGTTACGACGCGCTGGGGCTGATCCGCACCAACGAGCTGCTGAAAGCGGGCGAATACTACGGCGCAAAACAGCTGTGGGGCACGGAGATCGACTTCGGTTTCTCGAAGACCCAGGAAGAGGCCTTTGCGAAATGGGGCCACGAGCGCGTGCTCTACGACGCCGTGCTGGCGGTGCGGCGGGAGCGTCCGCAGGTGATCGCCTCGACCTTTGTGGGCGGCATTACGGACGGCCATGGGCACCACCAGGTTTCGGGCGAGATTGCGCAGGAGGCATTCAAGGCGGCGGCCGACCCGAGCGTATTTCCCGATCAGCTAAAGCCGGTGAGCGAAGGCGGACTGGGCCTAACCGTATGGCAGCCGCTGGCCGTTTATGGGATGGTACCGTTCGCGCCGGTGACGGACAAAGGAATGTTCGACTACGCGACCGGGAAATGGGCCCCGGCGCGATTCAAGAACTACGTGACCGGCGAGATCACGACGGGCGTGCCTTCGACGGATGTGACTCTTGCAGTGGGCAGGCGCGACCCGGTGCTGGGACGCAGCTATGCGCAGATTGCGCGCGAGGGATGGGGACAGCAGAAGTCGCAAAACGGTGGCGCTAACCCCTCGCTGAGCGGACCGGCGGAGACGCGCTATCATTTGTGGGCCGTGGCGGCGCACGCCGCGGCGAAGCCCGGCGCAATTACGACCAACAACGACCTCTTCCACAACAGCAGAGTCGACATCGACATGTCCGTTGCAGGCCTCACTGGAAAGAATGATCCCGTCTGGCTCTCGACCGGCCTCCAGCAACTCAACCATGATCTCAAACAGTTCGACACTGAACGCCACGACATGGCCGCCAACGCTGCAGCCAACAAGCTCGTTCCAATCTATCGCCAGGCCACCGCATTGCGGTCCAAAATCGCTTCCGTCGATCCAGACCTAGACACGCCACGTGGGCTTCATTTGGAGTTGAAGGCCAAAGCCAGCCTGCTTTTCGAACTCGACGCCAAGATCGAGCAGTTCCAAACTGCGTTGAAGAATCTGCTGGGCCTGGACCTGGTTGCATTCGCCACACATGCGACGAAGATTGAAGACGGCGGGTTCCGCGGAAACGGGCCGGACGAGACGCCGCGCAGCGTCACGCCCGGCGAGGAGTTCAACGTCCGCATCCACACCGCCCGCGCGGCCGAAGAATCGCACCTGGGAAAGGTCTGGCTGGTGACCCAGACCGGCAGCCAGTGGCCGTACAACAGCGAGCCGATCGGCTCCAATGCGACCAGCACGACATCCGACGCGATTTACAAGATCAAGGTTCCGGACGACGCACAGCCCACCCAGCCTTACTTCACCCGGCTGAACATCGAGCAGCCGTACTACGACATCAGCGAGCCGGAGTACCGCGGGCGGTCCTTTGTTCCATGGCCGTTGGCGGCGTGGGCGGAGTTCACTTTCGACGGGCTGCCGATCCGGGTTGGCCAGGTAGTGCAGACCATGGAGCGCGTGCTCGGCCCGGGCGGCATTTATGAGCCCCTGGTCGTGACCCCGGCCATCGGAGTGCGCATGGAGCCCGAGGCCCGAATTCTCCCGCTCGACGGCTCGGCGCTGCCGGTGCGGGTGACCGTGCACGCGCAGGCCGCCGCGGATGGGTCCGTTGAACTGACGCTCCCCGACGGCTGGACCGCTCAGCCCGCCTCCGCCCCGTTTCATCTGGCATCCGCGGGAGACAGCGAGCCGATCCAGTTCCTGGTGACTCCCGCCGGGAATGCCTCCGGCGCAATCGCCATCCAAGCCGTAGCGCGCGCCGCCGGACGCTCCTACCAGACAGGCTGGCAGTCTGTCGGCTACCCCGGACTGCGCCCCTACAACCTTTACCGGCCGGCCCAGTTGCTGACGCGCAAGGTCGACGTGAAGCTGACGCCCGGACTGCGGATCGGCTACGTGATGGGCACCGGGGACGAGGTTCCCGACGCCATCGAGGCACTGGGCGCGATGCCTCACCTGCTTACCACGGCGGAGGTCGCATCGGGCGATCTTTCCGCCTACTCGACGCTGGTGATCGGCATTCGCGCCTACTCGGCACGGCCCGAGTTGGCCGCCGCACAGGCGCGGCTGAACGAATTCGTGCGCCGCGGTGGGACGCTCATTGTCCAGTACCAGAGCGGCAACTTCCCTGCTCCCGTACCGCTTTCGCTGGGCCGGGCCGAGCGCGTGGTGGACGAGGCTGCCCCGGTGAAGCTGCTGACGCCGGACAATCCGCTTTTCACCGCGCCCAACGCCATTACTCCCGCGGATTTCGACGGATGGGTGGAGGAGCGCGGGCACTCTTTCCTGGAATCGTGGGACCCGGCCTACGCTGCCCTGACCGAGACGGCCGACCCCGGCCAGGACCCGCAGCGCGGGGGGCTGGTGGTGGCCCATCACGGCAAGGGAACCTACATCTACGTTTCCTACGCCCTCTATCGCCAGTTGCCGGAGCTGGTCCCCGGAGCCTACAGAATTCTGGCCAACCTGCTCAGCGCGGGGACTGGCGCAGCGCGGTAGGACATTCCCGGATGAACTCTAAATGACGGACGAACGGCGAAATAACGCACGCCTCAGGGGCTGAACCCGACCTTTTTTGTGGCATTTGCGGCACGACTAAACTAGTCGATCCTGAAAAAGTGATTCTCAGGCAGATTGAAGGTGAGTATTGCGGGTCTGGGGGCCTTGCAAGGTGAGCAGCCCGTTCCATACGCTCATCAGGCAGAACAG
>Ga0302319_10001795_pt1 | contig 47425 bp, 45 predicted proteins | sample Bog_T0_2_FD_203319 | JGI IMG/M metagenome (GOLD analysis project Ga0302319, IMG submission 203319) | Peat permafrost microbial communities from Stordalen Mire near Abisko, Sweden - Bog_T0_2 | ecosystem: Environmental > Terrestrial > Soil > Wetlands > Peat | place: Sweden: Abisko, Stordalen Mire... | reverse complement strand
CTGGGGAGCGGCCGCGCTCCCCAGCGAACTCTCACGGAAGGCAGGAGGGAGGCTTGGCGACCGACGCCGTGAGAGTTTCACCCGACGAGCTATCCACTCAGCTCTGAGTCACAATCGGGTGGCGCGTTCTGCCGCGCGTGATACCGAGAGCCGACAACCTCTTCGGTAGGAAGGTACGTGAGCGTGAGAAACCGTCGATTCATGAGCTGGAGCGCGGCGTTCTCGGCTGCGGGGGTGTTGCTGCTCGGCGCGTCGACCTCGCACGCGGTCGTGCCGCACCGGTCGATGACGACGCTCTCCGCGTCGAACGGCCTGGGGACGATCGTCTACGACGCCACGCAGTACAAGATCACCCAGTTCTGGGAGCATCCCTACCAGGCCGCGAGCTCGACGACGACGTCGCGCAACTTCGCCTACGACAGCTACCCGGGCATCCGGATCGGCACGACAGGCACATGGCTGGACACGGTGACGCCGACGGTCATCGAGTACCTCCCGGGTACGGGGATCATCCACACGCAGCGGACGCTCCAGAGCCTCACGATCGACGAGTACGACTTCGCGCCGATGGCGCTGTCGCTGAACGCGAGCGTCATGCTCGTCAAGGTCACCCAGAACGGCACGTCCGGCCCGATCGACCTCTACTCTCTCTTCAACTACCAGGTCGGCACCGGCAACCCGCCGGTCAACACGGGCGAGAGCACCTCGTACGACGCGACCTACAACGCGTATTACGAGTACGCGAACGCCAACGCGACGATGGCGTTCGGGAGCCTGACGAAGCCGAGCTTCTACGGGTCGGACAGCAGCACGGGGGGCAACAACCCGTACGGATTGCTGAACAGCGGCTCCAACCTGCAAGGCGGCACAGCCTCGAACGTCACCGGCGCTGCCGAAGGCTTTCAGTCCACGATCGGCACGCTCGCCATGGGCGCCACAGGGTGGGCAGGCTGGGTGACGGCGCTCGCTCCGGATCCGAACAACGCGCAGGCCGCGATCATCGCCGCGCAGGCGTGGCTGAACAGCCGCCCCCTCGCGAAGGTGCTGAGCGACGAGCAGGCCGCATGGGCAGCCTGGGTGACGCCTCCGCCTGCGGGCGCGAGCGCGACCGAGGCGGCGCTCGATCAGCAATCTCAGGTCATCCTGAAGATGGCGCAGGTCACCGAGCCCGCGCCGGCGAACGGGCAGATCCTCGCGGCCGTCGCCCCCGGTGAGTGGACGATCACGTGGGTCCGCGACATGGCCTACTCGACCGTCGCGCTGGTGAAGAGCGGCCACTACGCGGAGGCCAAGGCCGCGCTCGCGTTCCAGATGGGGGCGAGCGTGGGCGGCTACGAGTCCTACCTGGCCGGCAACAACGACGGCGGGACGGGCGTGCCGTACCAGATCTCCCTCTGTCGCTATTACGGCAACGGCACCGAGTGGAGCGACTCGAACGCCGACGGACCGAACATCGAGTTCGACGGCTTCGGTCTGTTCCTCTGGGCGCTCGACGAGTACGTGACGGCGTCCGGGGACACGGCGTTCCTGACGACGTGGTGGCCCACCATCAAGCCGAAGGTGGCGGACGTCCTCGTTCATCTCCAGGAGCCCTCGGGCCTCGTCTCCGCCGACTCGTCGATCTGGGAGGTCCACTGGGACGGCCAGCAGCGACACTTCGCCTACACCACGGCCTCGGCTGCGAACGGTCTGTGCTCTGCCTCACGACTGGCGACCAAGGCGGGCGATACCGCGAGCAGCACGACGTACCTGACGCAGGGGAGCAAGGCGCGCGACGCGCTCATCAGCACCCTCCGCATGCCCAGCGGCTCGCTCGCGCAAAGCACGGAGGCGATCGCGGCCGGCACGCTCTGGCTCGACGCATCCCCGATCGAGGCCATCAACTGGGGGCTCATCAACCCGACGGGGCACACCGCTCAGGCGACCATGAGCGCGATGCTCATGGGCCTCGTCCCCGCGAGCGGCGAAGGCTTCATGCGCGATCAGTCGGGGCAGTATTACGACTCGCAGGAGTGGGTCTTCATCGATCTCCGGTCGGACCGCGCGTTCGCGCTCGGCGGCAACTCGGCGCTCAGCACCAGCCTCTTTGCCTGGAACACGGCGCAGGGGGCAGACAACTTCAACGAGCTGTCCGAGCTCCACGACGCCATGACCGCGAACTATGCGGGCGCGGCGCCGATGGTCGGCTTCGGTGCCGGCGCTTACATCATCGCGCTGACCGACCGCGGGACACCCGTGACGCCCACCTGCGGTTCCTTCGCGGTCGAGACGAGCGCGACGACGGACGCGGGCAGTGGAGGCGGGAGCGACGCCGGAGGAGGCGACGCCGGAGCCGACAGCTCGACTCACGACGACGGCGCCGTGACGACCCACGACGCCGGCGCGGACGCGACGAGCAAGGACGCCGGGCGAGACGCGCAGAGCACGCTCGACGCCGCGACGCACCACGACGCGCACGTCTCCGTCTCGAACGATGGCGGCGTTTTCCAGGAGTCGTTCGACTCCGGCACGCACGCCGCATCTTCCCCGGGCTCCTCGGGCGGCTGCTCCGTCTCCGCGCGGGACGAGGCGCCGTGGGTGTTCGCGCTGCCGCTCGTCGGGGTCGTCTGGCGGCGCAGGCGGCGCGCGGTCAATCGCCCGGGGTGAAGTTGATCGGGTAGACGACGGTCACGATTCCCCCCTCCGGCGCGGGGAGCTCGAGCTTGGCGAAGCCCGCAGTCACGCACGCCTCGACGACGGCGTCAGTGAAAGCGTCGTTCGGATGGGCGGCCTTCCACGCGTCGCGCGTGGCCTTGAGATGGGTGAAGAGCCCGTCGATGCGCTGCATGCGGTTCGCGGCGGTGATCGCGGAGATGTCGCCCACGGCTTCGCCCTCTACGAGGAGGCGCGTGCCATCGACGACGACGACGGGCGCGGCGGGCTGCGAGGTGGAGCCCGGGGCACACGCGACGATCGAAGTCGCGCAGGCGACCGCGACTGCACGCACGAGGGCGCTGCGTGAAGGGGGCGTGTTCATGCGCGAACAGTCCGCCGCTATCGCGCCTCTCGTGCCGTCGTCGTATTGCGGGCCGGCACGCTCGAATTCCGCTATGGAATGCCTCCGGCAACGTCCGGGCAGCCCATGCGGAAGCGACCCCTCGGAAAGACTGGCCTCAGCGTGTCGGAGCTAGCGCTCGGCACCTGGGGGGTTTCGGGCGACGCGGTGGGGCCGGTCGACGCCGAGACTGCCGAGAAGGTCATCGCGCGCGCGCTCGAGATCGGCGTGACCACCTTCGACACCGCGGACGCGTATGGCGGCGGCAAGATGGAGGCGTTGCTGGGTCGGCTCGCACCGAAGACCGGCGACGTCGTCATCGTCACCAAGGTCGGCATCGACCGCGCCGTCACCCCTCCCCAGAAGCGCTTCGACCTGCAGTACCTCGAGCGCGCGACGACCGCGTCTCTCAAGCGACTCGGGCGCGACCGGATCGACGTCCTGCTCCTCCACAACCCCACTCCCGACGCGCTCCACGAAGGGACCTGCGTCGCGAGCGTGATGGCGCTCAAGGAGAAGGGGCTCATCGCGCACTGGGGTGTCGCGGCGGGCGACGTCGACATCGCTCGGAGCGCGATCGACAAGGGCGCCGAGGTGGTCGAGCTCGCGTACAACCTGTTCCATTCGATCGACCTCCACCGGCTCGCGGGCGAGATCATGGTGTCCCAGGTCGGCGTGCTCGCGCGCTCGACCCTCGGATACGGGCTGCTTGCGGGTATGTGGTCGAAGGACCGGGTCTTCCCGAAAGGGGACCACCGGCGCGACCGCTGGACGGCGCCCGAGCTCGGGCGTCGGCTGGAGCAGCTCGAGGCCATCCGTTATCTGGTGAAGGGGGACGTGCGGACGATGCGATCGGCGGCGGTGCGCTTCGTGCTCGCCAACCACATGGTGGGCGCCGCGATCCTCGGACCACGCAGCGTGGAGCAGCTCGAACAGATCATCCGTGAGACGGGGAGCGGGCCGACCTACCTCGCCGACGCGGACCTCTCCGCGCTGCCACGAGCGCTCTCGCGCGTCGGGATCCCCACGTGACGAGCCCTGCATCTGCGAGCGAGCGCGCGAGGCTCGTCGACGGCGTGCTCGCGATCGCACGGCGCGCGAGCCAGGTGGTGATGCAGGTCTACGCGGCTCCGTTCCAGGTCGACTACAAGGAGCAGGACGACCCCGTCACCAGAGCCGATCGGGACGCGAACGTGCTCATCTGCGCGGCGCTGGCGGCCGACCATCCTGGAATCCCGATCGTCGCGGAGGAGAGCGACCCGGCGTCGTACGCGGGCTATGCGTCGGCGGCAGCGGCGTGGTTCGTCGACCCGCTCGACGGCACGCGCGAGTTCGTGAAGCGGAACGACGAGTTCGCCGTGATGATCGGGCTCGCGGAACATGGCGTGGCCACTCTGGGAGTGATCGTCTGTCCCGCGATCGGGCGTGCGTTCGTCGGCGCCGTGGGCATGGGTGCGTTCGAGGTCGCGGAGGACGGGAGCCGGAAGGAGATCCACGTCTCGGGGGCGAAGACGCTCGCGGAAGCGCAGCTCGTGATGTCGCGGTCCCACGGTTCGGTCGCGCTCGAAGAGCTCGCCGTCCGCCTCGGTTTCGGCAAGGTGACGCGGTGTGGCAGCGCCGGGGTGAAAGCGACGCGCATCGCGACGGGTGAGGCCGACGTCTACGCGCAGCCAGGGCGGGCGGGCGCGCTGTGGGATGCATGCGCTCCGGAGGCGCTCGTCACCGCCGCCGGTGGGCGCGCGACCGACGCGCGCGGGACGATCATCGACTACGCGGCGCGCGAGCTCCCGAACCATCACGGCTTCGTCGCCACCAATGGCCTGCTGCACGCGGACGTCCTCGAGCTCGTGGCGCGGTTTCGGCCTGGTCCTTGATTGAGCGGTGAGACCTGCACGAGGTGCAGGAGACTGTGGTCGGACGACGCTTGGCGTGGGGCGGCGTGGCACGCGCTGACTGGTGCTCCGCTCTGCGCAATCCGCCGACACCGACCGACCGATTTTCGCTCGCGGGACATCTGGGGTTTCACGCGCGGCGTGGGTGCCGGATGATTGGCTTCATGCGCGGATGGCTCGCCTCGATTTTCACGATCGCGATCGTCGCGAGCAGCACCGCCTTTGGCTCCGACCGCGCATTCGCGAAGGCAGCCGATCCGACGCTGACGGTCCACGGCGCGCTGGTGCGCGCGAGCGAGCACGACGACTTCGCGCCGGCGCGTGAGGGCGCGACCGTCGTCGCGGGGAGCACGGTGCGCTCGAGCGGCGCCCGGGCCGCGCAGCTCGATATCGCCGAAGGAGTCTCGATCCGGCTCGCCCCGGGCACCACGCTGGGCATCGGATCGACGGCGTGGCTCCCGTCCGAGCACCCCGGAGCATCGCTCGTACGCGCGCTCCGTGTGTCCCTCACCGCCGGCGAGATCGACGTCGTCGTGCACGACCCGCGAGGTGCCCTCGGCGTCACCGTCCTGCTTCCTGCCGGCGCGAGCGTCGCGCTCTGGCGCGGCTCCGCGAACGTCAGCCTCGCTCCCGCACAAGCGGCGATCGCGCTGTACGACGGGATGGCGATCGCCGGCTCGGCGTCGCGCTGGCAACCGCTGACCGCGGGCAAGGGGCTCGTGCTCTCGACGAGCACCGGCCTCGCGACGCGCCCGATCCCCGCGTCTCCCGAGTGGTCGAACGAACCGGGCTCGCCGTCGCCGTTCGCGCTCGCACGAGGAAGCGACGGGGGGGTCGTCGGCGCAGCGTGGGCGGCCACCGAAGGCGCCGCGAGTTATCGGGTAGAGCTCGCGCGTGCCGCCGAGACGACGGGTGACGTCGTCTTCGGCACGCCGACCGCGCCGGTCTTCCGCAGCGATCCGCTCCCGCCGGGAACCTACACGCTCCAGGTGCGTGCGATCTCCCCCGATGGCATCGTCGGGCCCCCGTCGACCCAGACGACGCTACGGGTCGCGCACGTGACGATGCCTGCGTATGCGTTCGTGGCGCCGGACGGCACGATCGTCCTTCCGGAGAGGCAGTCGTTGACGATCGACGACCCGGGCGGTCTCGAGATGGCGACCGTGGAGGGCCGTAACGCGTCCGACGAGGCGCTGTTCTGGGCGACGGCATCGTCGAAGCTCTCGCCCGGAGCTCTGCCCCGCCAGGAGGTTCGCATCCGTCGCGCCGGCTCGCACGTCACGACGTCGTTCGTACTGGCGCACCGAGCCCTGCGCGCCCGAATCTCGTTCGGTCCCAAGCACCCGCACTGGCCGGCGAACCCGGTCGACATCGTCGTGCGGGTCGACGATCCGAGCGGTTACCTGGACCCCGCGCGCGAGCCGATCGACATCGACACGCGCTTCGACATCGATCACGTCGACGTGCGGTGGTCCCACACGGGCAACACCTGGACGGCGCGCATCCCGCCCGAGACCTCTCCCGGGCCGTGGGTGATTCGCGTCGACGTGAAGGACAGCACCGGGTCGACCATCGGCGCGTCGTGGATCGACGTCGACGGACCCGCCGCCGACGCGGCCGTGCTGCGCGCCGCGCCGAGGCGTTAGACGTGTTACAGCTCGTGGGCTGACGAGACCCATGATCGCGAGCGCTCGCAACCCGCCGTCGCAGACCGAGACCGAAGAGGCGGACGTCGTGGTCGTCGGCGCCGGGATCATGGGGCTGGCGATCGCGTACCACCTGGCGCGGCTCGGGCAGGCGGCGAAGAAGCCGACCCGCGTCGTCGTGGTCGACGAGAGCTATCTCTGCGGCGGAGCGAGCGGCCGCAACGGCGGCGGCGTGCGGGCGCAATGGTCGTCCGAGAAGAACGTTCGCCTGATGCAGGAGAGCATCCGGCTCTGCCGCGAGTTCGCGAGCGAGATGAAGATCAACGTCTGGTTTCGCCAGGGGGGCTACCTGTTCCTCGCGCGCACCGAGCAGATGCGGCGCTCGCTCGAGCAGAGCGTGAAGCTCCAGAACGAGTGCGGCCTCGCGACACGGATGTTCACGCCGTTCCAGGCGCGGCGGGTCGTCCCCGAGCTCGACACCGACGGCGTCGTTGCTGCCAGCTACAACGAGGACGACGGCGTCGTGTTCCCGTGGCCCTTCGTCTGGGGCTTCGCGCAGGGGGCGGAGAAGCACGGGGCGACCGTCCTCCCCTTCACGCGGGTCACCGGCTTTCACACGCGTGGCTCCACAATTGAAGGCGTCGCGGTCGAGCCTGCACCCGGCGCCCCACGCTCGCACTGGAAGCCCGCACGCACGATCCGCACGCACACGGTGGTGAACGCCGCCGGGGCGTGGTCACCAGTCATCGCGCGGATGCTGGGGGTCGAGCTCCCCAACAAGCCGCATCGTCACGAGATCTGCTCGACGGAGCCGCTGAAGCCCTGGCTAAAGCCCCTCGTCGCAGACCTCGAGGGTGGCCTCTACTTCAGCCAGTCGACCCGCGGGGAGATCGTCGGAGGCATCGGGCAGCAGCGCGTCGCGCCCGGCATCAACCACGACAGCTCGCACGCCTTCCTCGGGCTTTACGCGAGCTCGCTCGTCCGCGCCTGCCCGATCCTCGCGAAGGTGAAGGTCCTCCGCCAGTGGTCCGGCTGCTACGACCTCACCCCCGACGCCAACCCGATCGTCGGCCCCGTCGACGAGATCGAGGGCTTCTACCAGGCATCCGGCTTCATGGGGCACGGCTTCATGATGGCCCCGATCGTCGGCAAGCTCCTCGCCGAGGCGATCGCGCACGGAAAGCCCGAGCCGCGCTTCCTCGACTGGAACCTCCGGCGCTTCCGGGAGGGCAAGCTCCTGTCGGAGTCGATGATTTTGGGGTAAGCAGGTGGCGGCTCCGGGTCGTCCTGCTTCGACGTTGCGCTTCAACGTTGGCGTCGGACGCTTCCGCGCCCGGGAGGAACTCGCGATGAAGACCGGCCGCACGACCAAGCTGCTCGCACACCTCTATTCGAGAACGCTCACGCTTGCGCTCGCGACCGCCCCGGTCGCGGGTGTCATGCTTGCGGCGACCTTCGCCACGCTCGTCCCGGGCTGTGCGGACGAGAACGACCCGAAGACCTGGGTCAAGCGGCTCGACGACCCCGCGCAGCGCGCGGCGGCGGTGAAGCGCCTCGGCGCGTTCTTCGACGACACGATGACCAAGTCGAACAAGAACCGCGACGCCCCGGAGATGAAGGCGCTCCTCGACGACATCGTGCCCGCGCTCACGAAGACCTATGTCAGCGTCACGCTCGACGAGAAGACCCGGAAGGACCTCATCAAGCTCCTCGCCGACACCCGCGACCCGCGCACCGCGCCGGCGCTCGCGAAGGCGTTCAACGAATACGAGCCCGGCAGCAGCGACGAGGACGTGAAGTTCGCGGCGCAGTCGGTCATCGGGCAGGCCACCGCCGGGACCCTCACCGACCAGAGCGTCATCGACGCGCTCTGGGCCTGCTTCTCGAAGTTCCAGGCCTCGAAGGCCAAGTCGATCAACCTGGTCACCGACCTCCACGACGCCGTTCTGGCGGTCAAGCACCCGTCGTACGGCCCCAAGGCCGTCGAAAAGCTCTCCGCCCCGGTCGACCCGACCGTCCCCGCGCAGTCGCTCGACCAGATCCAGTTCTGGCAGCGGACCGCCATCCAGATCATCGGTGAGCTCAAGTACGCGCAGGGGGCAAAGGCCCTGGTGACGGTCGTCCTCACGCCGTCGAAGAAGGATCTCCGCGCGACGGCGAACGCGGCGCTGATGCGCATCCCGGTCGCGGCCGAGCCCATCCTGATCGCGGCGCTGCTCGGCACCGATCCGGACCTCGCGAAGCTCTCGAAGCTCTTCGAGGACAACAGCAGCATCGCGGTCATCGCCGACTCCCTCTCGTGGCTCTCCCGGCCTGCAGGCAAGGCCGCCATCCTCAATGCCCTCGCCGGCGCAGACAACGACCAGAACCGCACTGTCCTCGCGCAGTCTCTCGGGCACTACCCGGCCGATGCGGCCGTCGGGAAGGCGTTCCTCGACGCCTACGCCAAGATTCCGTCGAACGCGTCGATCAAGCTCCTCAACGGCGCGAACGCGCATGGCGTGCTGACGCAGGTCTCTGCGCAGTTCTACTCGCCGAGCCTGGTCGACTGGCTCGTGAAGGAGATCGTCACGGCCAAGGGGGAAGAGGCAGACGAGATGCAGCTCTACGCGCTCGACGCCGCGATCAAGCTCATGCAGCCAGGCCAGGCCTCGAAGGTGAACGAGGCGGTGAACAAGGCCGGCACGCCCCGCGAGAAGGAAATGTTCAAGCTCGCGTCCGCGGTCATGGACAAGTGCAAGGAAGACGCGATGTGTTACGTGAACTTCCTCGGGCAGCCGATCCCGTCGAGCCCCCCGACAGCCGCGGAAGGTGCGGTAAAGGCGGCGTGGATGGCGGTCGAATACGGCAACGGCAAGGTCGAGGTGCGGAACGCCCTCATCGAGAAGCTCCCCGGGATCACCCAGGCGGGCGCGAAGCTCGCCGTCACCGAGGCCATCGACGCGCTCGCGCCGCAGGGGGACGCGGCGGCAGCGGAGAAGCTCGAGAAGATCGTCGCCGCCGACAAGGCGAAGGGCGACAAGAACCTCATCATGGGGGACGACGTCCTCGTGAAGGTCGCCGCGCGGCTCCGTGCCCGGGCGCTCCCGTAACCGAAGGCTGCATGCTCACGCTCGAGATCACGCGAGGCCTCACAGTTGGCCAGAAGGTCGAGTCGACGAGAGACGAGATCCGGATCGGGCGCGCGCCCGATTCCGATCTCCCCCTCGTCGACGACCATGTCTCGAGCGATCACGCGCGTATCGTGCGCAGCGGTGAGCGCTACCTCCTCCATGACCTCCGGTCGACGAACGGCACGACGCTCGTAAGGCGCGGCGTCCGCGTCGTGCTCGACGACGCGAACGCACGCGAGGTCGTCCTCGAGCCTGACGACATCGTCGAGCTCGGCTCCGGCGATCGAATCGTGGAGCTCAAGATCACGCTGCCGATCGAGCCGGAGGACGCGCAAGTGGTCGCCGTGCGCCCGATCGCCGACATCGAGCCGACGACGAAGACGATCGAGAGCGACGGCCGTCTCCGACTGATCTACGACGCGCAGAAGCGGATCGGCGCGACCGAAGGGCTGAGCGAGGTGCTCGAGGCGATCGCCGACTCGACCTTCGACCTCGTCCCGCGCGCCACGCACGTGACCTTGATCCTGCGCGACGACGACGAGGACTCCGGCAAGGCCGGCGCCGCGTCCTACGTGCCCATAGTGACGCGGGTCCGGGGGCAGACGAGCCTCACGGGGCCGATCCCCGTCACGCGCAGCGTCTTCCGCAAGGTGGTGAGCGAGCGCGCCGCGGTCATCGCCGCCGACGCCGTGCACGAGGTGGGGCAGAGCGAGTCGATGATGGGCGCCCAGATCCGCTCGACGCTCGGCGTGCCGCTCTGGCGTGGCGAGGAGATCCTCGGGATCATCCAGATCGACAACCGCGTGAGCGCGGGGATGTTCACGAGCGCGGACCTGGAGATCATGGCCGTGCTGGCGCACAACGCCTCGCTCGCGGTCGCGAACGCGCGCCTCGTGAAGCGGCTGCGCGCGGCAGAGGATCGCCTGAAGAAGGAGAACGCGTTCCTCAAGGGGCGCGAGGAGTCGCGGCGGACGGGCGGCAAGGGCGGGCAGCCCGAGATCATCGGTTCGAGCGCGGCCATCAAGGCGCTCATCGCCCAGCTCGACAAGGTGGTCGACACGAAGGTGACCGTCCTCATCGAGGGAGAGACGGGCGTCGGCAAGGAGCTGATCGCCGCCTCCGTGCACTACCGGTCGCGTCGGCGCGACAAGCTGTTCGTCGGCCAGAACTGCGCCGCGATGCCCGAGAACCTCCTCGAGAGCGAGCTCTTCGGCCACAAGAAGGGGAGCTTCACCGGCGCCCACGAGGAGAAGAAGGGGCTCTTCGAGATCGCCGACGGGGGCACGCTGTTCCTCGACGAGGTGACGGAGATGCCGCTCTCCCTCCAGTCGAAGCTGCTCCGCGTGCTCCAGGAGGGGGAGATACGGCCGGTCGGCGCGACCCAGGAGCGGAAGATCAACGTCCGCATCGTCGCTGCCACGAACCGGAACCTCGAGAAGGAGGTCGCCGAGGGGCGCTTCCGGGAGGACCTCTACTACCGCCTCAAGGTGTTCCCCCTGCGCGTGCCGCCGCTGCGGGAGCGTCGCGAAGACGTCCCGATGCTCGCCGGGCACTTCCTGCACCGCTACTCGACCGAGATGGGCAAGCCGGCGGCTGGCTTCTCCCAGCAGACGATGGAGCTGCTCCAGGGCTATGCGTGGCCGGGCAACGTGCGCGAGCTGCAGAACGAGGTGCAGCGCCTCGTGATCCAGATCGACGCTGGCGCGTTCGTCACGCCCGATCTCCTGTCCCCGCGCGTGAGGCAGGTCGAAGGGATGATCGAGCGCGTGAAGCCGGCGAAGGGGACGCTCAAGGAGATGATGGACCAGCTCGAGCGCTGGCTCCTCATCGAGGCCCTACGCGAGCACGACAACAACAAGACAGCCGCCGCGAAGGGTCTCGGGATCACGCGCGAGGGGCTGCACAAGAAGCTGCGCGGCTTCGGGCTCTAGCCGCAACAGACACGAGAACACGCGATGGATCGGCGCGACAGACGACGTCGCGGCCCAGATGGTGAGATCTACCCAGCGTGCTCGAGCGCAGCCACGACGGCCTGCGCGGAGCGCGGGTGCCCTTCTTCAGCCGTGTTTCGCGTCGCCGACGCCGCCGTCGGTCGCATGCAACGCGTCCGCGCCCGAATCAGGGACGGAGCTCGCGTCGTGGTGCGTCGCGTCCTCGTGAGACGCGGCGTCGTGACCCGCGTCCGTGCCAGCGTCCGTCGACTTCACGTCCGTGGAAGCGTCGTGGATCGTGGCGTCATGCGCGGCGTCCGGTGTCCCGGTCTCGAAGACGGCGCCGTCGATGAATATCTGCACGTCGTTGGTCGCGTCGACGCCCCCCTCCGGAACGCGGCTGCAGCACAGCTGGCCCGATCCGCACGACAGGTCCTGCACGTTCACGGTGCCAGGGCTGCATGTCGCGGCGCTCTGGCACGTGTTCCCCTGGCCGAAGGCGAGGCACGCGTTGGTCTTTGCACCGTCTACCGTGACGACGACCGACGCATCGACAGGCGTCGAAGTGCTGCTGCACCCGAGAGCTGGCACGACCAGCGATACGAGCACGAACGCGAGACCTCGCATGGACTTCTCCCCGTCACTGCTTCTTCTGGTTGTCGCGCTGCAGGCGATTCATCTCTTCCTCGAGCCGTCGGACCGTACGACGCAAGTCCTTCACTTCGTCTTCCGTCGCGAGCGCCATCGCCTTGGCGAGCTTCTCGACGTTGTCCTGAGTGAAGTTCTGCACCTTCCCGGGGACGCTCATCACCTGCATGACCGCCTTCATGACGCGCTCGTCCTGCATCATCTTCAGCACGCGCGGGTCGCTCATGACGCCCATCGCCTGCTTCATCAACGTCTTCTTCCAGGTCTTCCCGCTCATCTCTTTGCGCCTCTCACCGTCATGAAAGCCCGCGACTACTGCGGATTAGACGGCGGCGGGGCCGGACGCCAGCAATCTTTTCCACCGCTTACGTTGCGTCGATTGATCGCTCCGCGCAAGTGGTACGCAAGGACTTCCTATGGGCGGACGCATCGGCGCAGGCAAGCGCACGGGCTCGCAGCGCTCACCCGCGCGTCCGTGTAGACGTTCATGATCCGCTCCGCGAGGCAGCCCCTGCGCCGCGCCCTCGCGGTGGTCGCGCTCGTCTTGGTCGTCGCCGCGCTGCACGGATGCGCGGCGTTCGGAGCCCGCGCGACGGGGCCACGCAAGGCCCGGATGGAGGCCTCGGGCGAGTGGCGCGAGGGTCACTTCGTGAATCCCCAGCCGCTCCAGAATGACGCGTGGGGCTCCGTCGTCACGCTGCTTCACGCGAGCCCCTGGGTCAGCCCCACCGAGCCCGTCGACGTCGTCAGGCCTGACCCGAAGATGTTCGCGACGCCGCCGCCGACGGGGCTCCGCGTGACCTGGCTCGGCCACTCGACGACGCTCGTCGAGATCGACGGACACCGTGTCCTCACCGACCCGGTCTGGAGCGCTCGCGTGACCCCGGTGCCCGGCCTCGGACCCGCGCGCTGGTACCCGCCCCCGATTGCGCTGGCCGACCTCCCGCCGATCGACGTCGTGGTGATCTCCCACGACCATTACGACCACCTCGACGCTCCGACGATCGTCGCGTTGAACGCGATGAAGGTCCGGTTCGTCGTGCCCCTCGGAGTCGGAGCCGATCTCGCGGCGTGGGGTGTCCCCGAGGCGCAGATCACGGAGCTCGACTGGTGGGGCCACGTCGATTTCGGCGACCTGACCGTCTTCTGCACGCCCGCGCGTCACGCGTCCGGGCGACAGCTCTTCGACAAGGACGCGAAGCTGTGGGCCGGCTACGCGTTCGTGTCGGGGAAGCACCGCGTCTACTTCTCCGGGGACAGCGGACTCTTCCCGGCGCTGCGCGACATCGGATTTCGCCTCGGCCCCTTCGACCTGACGATGATCGAGGTCGGACAATACGACGCGGCGTGGCCCGACTGGCACATGGGGCCGGAGCAAGCCGTCCGCGCCCACGAGATGGTTCGCGGGCGCGTGCTCCTCCCGGTCCACTGGGGGGCCATCGCGCTCGCGGCGCACGGCTGGACCGAGCCAATAGAGCGCGTTCTCGTCGCCGGGACAGAGGCGGGCGCGACGGTCCTCGCGCCGCGGCCCGGAGAGAGCGTCGAGCCGGAGCTGCACCCGGCGCCGAGGAGGTGGTGGCCATCACTCCCCTGGCACACCGCGAAGGAGCGACCGATCGTCTCGACGCAGGTCGAGTGACCTCAGCGCGCCTTCGTCAGAAGAGCGTTGAGCCGCCTCCGGGCCAGGTGCAAGCGCGACCAGACCGTGCCGGTCGGGACGCCGAGGACCTCCGCGATCTCGACGTGTCCGAGCCCCTCGACCGCGAAGAGCGACAGGACGAGCTGATGCTCGCTCGAGAGTCGTTCGAACGCCGCACGCACCTTCCCCAGCTCCCGTCGCGAGTGTGCGAGGTCCTCTGGACCGGCGTCCGTTGTCGCGGACTCGACCGTCGTGTCCAGCGATTCGTGCGGCCGCCGTCGTGCGCGCACCACGAGCGCGGAGCGGACCGCGATCCTGTACACCCACGTCGACAGTCGTGCGTCACCGCGAAAGCCGGAGAGCCCGCGGTAGGCCGCGACGAAGCAATCTTGCACTGCGTCCTCGGCCTCGACTCTGCGCCCGGTGATGTGCAAGCAGATGGCGAAGACCTGGGACCGGAGCCCATGGAACAGCTCGGCGAACGCCGTCTCTCGCTCTCGCGAAGACGACGCACGCGTCCTCGCATGGAGGAGAAGCTCCGCTTCTTCGGTCAACGGGCTCATCGTCGACCCGTCACTACTCGCGAGCCGCGTCGGCCTTGAGCGCCGTGAGCTCTCGCTCGAGCTGTGGTCGCCGGACGAGCGCGAAGTACCCCATGATCGCCGCGACGACGCAGCCCATCGCGCCGAATCCGAGCCACGCTTGCAACGACACGAGGTGCGCGCGCATGAGGTAAAATTCGAGCGGCAACCAGACCGCGAAGATGAGCGGCAGCTTCCGCGTCCTGTCGAGACGATTTTCCAGCTCTCGACGGTAGAAGAAGAGCAGCTCGCCGGTGCTGGCCTCCCCGGAGGCGCGGGCGATCATTCGCGAGGAGCTCCAACGGCGAACGGCGAGGACGATCGCCCCCGAGCCCACCGCCCCGAGCGCAACCGCGAGGACGTGACCGTAAATCAAGCTGCAGATCGGGACGGTCGTGGCGCACGTCACGACCACGGCCACCGTGACATCGCGCGAGCGTCGCTCGAGGTGAGCCTTCGTCCGAGCCAGTAGCGCGTCCCAGTCCAGACTGTGCATCGCCGTCGCGGCCTGCTCGATCATGATCCTATCCGTCCCTTTCGCGAGGTCCTGGAAGGCACGGCACGCTACGCAGCCCTGGAGATGCGCTTCGAGCGCCTCGTCTTCGCGGCGAGCGAGCGCGCCGTGCGTCCGCATCCCGATGGCTATCTCGTAGCTTTCGCAGTCTTGCATGCGCCGACCTGGCCTCTTTCGTCCGGTTAGAGCGGCGTGGCCGGAAACCCTTCACTTCTTTGTTCGGTCGCGAGCCTCGCGGTCCGCTGAGCTAGCGAGCGACGCGCAGGACGGCCGTCCCGTCGGCGAGGAGGAGGTACACGTTGTCGTCGTCTGCCAGGAAGCGCGACCACTTCGCGAGCCCCGTCGCGAGCGGTGTCGGCGTGCAGGCGCCTGCGAGGAGCTCGCTGACCGTGCATGTCGCGAGATCGCGGGCGGTGTCGACGAGAAAGAGCGTGTCGTGCCGCGTCCCGGCGAACGTCCAGCCGTCGATCCCCGTGACGCGCACCGGCCCGGCACACGAGGCTCCGGCCGCGCACGCGTAGTTTCCGGATGCGCCGCCGTCCCCATCCGGCGAAACGTTCCAGACGGCGAAGAGGTCCGAAGCCGCGATCTGATTGAACGCGACCGGCGCCGTCGGGCTGAAGTAGTCCGTTTCGCCGTCCGATGCCCCGACAAGGTTCGTCCGCGTGATTCGCGACGACTGGGTCGTCGACGTCTGCGTGAGGCACGCCGCAAAGTAGACGGCGCCATCGATCGCGGTCGCGCACGTGGTCGCGCCCGAACCCCCCGCTCCGCCAGCTCCGTAGGTGGAGAGCGTCGCTGCGGAGCCCCCCGTGCCCGGCGAGACGACGGTGAGCGTGGTGCCCGACCCGCCTCCCCCGGACGAGTGGACGAAGTAGAACGGTTGAGCGCCTGCGACGCCGTCGCCCGAGATGGACTCCGAGCCCACGAGGTCGACAGAGCTGACGGGCGTCAAGCTCGCGCTCGGCGTCCTGCCGGAGCCAAAGATATCGAACGGCGGACGCCCGCCACCGTCGGGCAGCGGGTCGGCGAAGATGAACAGCCCGGACGGGGCGATGCGCGCTGCGAGGGCGGCCGTCCCCGCCGGGGCGATGACGACCGGTCCACCGACGCATCCGGTGACGGGGCATGACAGGACGGCGCCGCTGCTCTCGACGTAGACGACCCCAGCGCAGTCGACGTCGAAGTCGACCAGGGTGCCGGCGCTCCCGGTGATCACGCTGACGACGGTCCCCGTGGCGGCGCCCGTGTGATCGCACACCGGTGTGGCGCCGTCCTTCGCTGCCGCGTCGGTGCCACGCGCGTCGCTCGTCGCGTCGGTGACCGGGTGGGCTCGGGCGTCCGATGCCCCGGCGTCGGCACGCCCGGAGTCCTTGCTCGCATCGGCTCGAGCGGCATCGTTCCGGCCGGAATCGCCGCCAGCCGTGGCATCCACACCTCGACGATTCGCGGAGTCGGGGGTCGCGTCCGCTCCCGCCGGGGGGCCATCGGCGATCGTCTGCCCGCAGCCGGCGACGACAAGAGTCGCGACGCTCGCGAAGCGGAGCCGCGTCGTCATCGTGAAGCACCATGGACGGCAGGGGCCGCGAGGTAGTCGCGACACACGAGGCGAAGGCGCTCCTCGCGGATCACGCGACCGGGGAGCGTGTGCACGCATCAGCGCGTCGCCTTGAGCGAAGCGACGCGGACCTCGCCGGCGATCCCCTTCATCTGGACGGCTCGCACGCGGCTCTCGATACCGCTCGTCGTCAGCCACGCTGCGGCGCTCGGGTCGCTCGTCACGGCGTCGGTCGCCAGAACCTCGCCGGACTCGCTCGCGGACTGGACGCGCGCCGCGATGTTCACGGTCCGCCCGAAGTAATCGAGCATGCGGTTGCTGGTGACGGCGATCGTCGCCCCGCGGTGCAGCCCGATCTTGACCGCGATCTGATTGAGCGGCGGGCTTACCTCGGCAAAGCCGCGCTGGATCTCCATCGCCGCCATGAGCGCGTTCGCGTTCACCGGGAACGCGGCCATGACCGCGTCGCCGATCGTCTTCACGATGCCCCCTTCGCGGCGGCGGATCACACCTGTCATGAGCTCGAAGTGCTGCTGCACGAGCGCGAACGCGCGGGCGTCACCGAGCCGCTCGTACATCTCGGTGGATCCCGTGATGTCGGTGAACATGAGGGTGATGTTGCGGATCGCGAAGGTGCGGTCGGCCGCGAGGAACTCGCCCGTGAAGAGATCGCGGAAGTCTTGCAAGCTGGTGATGTAGGCCGCGCTGACCCAGTTCTTCGGCGCGCCGGCGTGCTCGATGTGCAACCCCCAGTCCGGGTTCGGATACGCGCTCGTCACCTCGATGCGGACCGGACCAGGGGCGACGTGGATGTCCCGCGGCGTCAGGTGGGCGGACTCGGAGACGCGCAGGTCGATGCGCTGCTCTCCCGCCGACGGCGCTCCAGACGCCACGAGGCGCACGGGGCCTTGATCGTCGCCGGGCATACAGATCTTGTACTCGCCGGGAGCGAGCACGAGCGACGCACTCCCTTCGCCTGCCTCGCCGAAGTGCACCCCGGTGAGCGGCTGGCGCCCTTCGCGGCCGAGGCGACGGAAGAGCACCGCCTTGTCGTCCGCGTAGGTGCGCTCGGCAAACTGCGCCTGATCGATCGCCTTCACGTTCGGGTTGACCGTGAACGTCGCCTCGGTCTGGTCCTCGATGTCGAGATCCCACCGCAGAGTGCAGAACCCACAGTGCGCTCGCTCCGGCAGGTCCATGAGGTGGCGGTGGTACGTCGGGATGCTCAGGCACATCGGGCAGTGGACGTCCCACGTGAGATCCGTGATGCCGAGGCGCGTGGCAAAGAGGAACGCGCGCGTCGCATCGAGCCGCGAGACGCCAACGTCACGTGCGACACGGAACGGGTTGATCTTGTAACCGTCGAAGTCGGTGCCGCTCGTCACTGTGCGAGCGATCCACGAGACGACGGCGGGGTTGGCGGAAGAGGTGCCAAGGTCGGCGAGCAGCGCCGCGGCGGTGCTTTCACGGGTCATGGACGAGGGACGCTATCACGGTCGGCGCTCGCGGCCGGCGGTGCAGGGAGCTGGTCACCAGACGACTGTGAGCGCCGCCCCCGACATCTCCCGTGTCCGGATCGGGAGGATCGACCACGTCACGCTCGGCGCCGGTGCCGGCGCGTCGAGCTGGCCCGAGCGGTACCGTGCGAGCACGTCACGGAGGTGATGCGGCTGCGTGAACGCGTTCGCTTCGCCGATGGCGACCCCCACGCCGAAGCTGATCCCGGCAGACTCCCACTGATCGTAGCCGAGCCCGAGGATGAGGCCGATGCCGACATTCACCAGGACATTGCCGATGTGGCCGAGGATGCCGGTGGCAAGGGCCTGGTCCTTCTCGACGCTGACCAGCGTGCGCTCCGCTCTCGCGAGCACCGCGCAGCGGTCGGGGTCGCCCCAGTGAGCTCGTGCGCTGCGTAGCGGGAGCGTCAGCTTCAGAGGCAATCCGTAGAGGGAGGCAGCGCCGAAGGCTGTCGAAGCGATTCCGACCTCGAGAGGGATCCGCTTGGGATAGTTCGTCGTGAGGCCGAGCGCGACCCCCTCCACAGCCACTGCGCCCGCGTAAACGCTCCCCCAGGTCCACGACCAGATGTCCACGTCACGCACTTCGCGGTCGAAGGCCTGCGCGAGGTAATCGAGCCGTCGCCCGGCGTCGATCGCGGCGATACGGTCGACGTCGGGCACGTCAGGGGGGGCGGGGCACGTATCGGCGCGCGCCTCGAGCGCGAGGATGCTTGCGGCGAGGCCGAACAGCGCGGCGACGAGCGACCGCGGGGTTTTCATCTGTCACGCGTATCACGCGCGCGCAGCAAGCGCCCGTCGGCTGGGCTACCTTGCGTTCGTGAACACAGAGCTCCCCCAGATTCGTTTCGCCCGCCTCGCGTCGCCGAGCTCGCTCGAGCAGGTGAAGATAGCCCTCGACCGCGCGCTCGGTGGCTCGAAGGTCCTCGTCGGGGAGTCTGCCTGCGCCTCGTACACGAACGACGAGAGCCTGCTCGAAGGGCGCACGCCCGACGTGGTCGTGATCGCGGAGACTGCGGAAGACATCGCGACCACGCTCGCGCTCGCGGAGCGCTACGAGGTCCCTGTGACCCCGCGCGCGGCGGGGACCGGGCGCACGGGCGGCGCGATGTGCGTCGCCGGGGGGATCGTCCTGGCGACGCACGGCATGGCGCAGATCAAGGACATCAATCGCGAGGACCTCATCGCCGTCGTCCAACCGGGCGTGGTCACAGGCCACTTCCACAAGGCGTGCGAGGCCGAAGGGCTCTTTTTTCCTCCCGATCCGAACTCGGCCGACATGTGCATGATCGGCGGGAACGTCGCCGAGAACGCGGGCGGCCCTCGCGCCTTCAAGTACGGCGTCACTCGCGAGTACGTGCTCGGGCTGGAGGTCGTCCTGATGGGCGGGAGGACGCTCCGGACGGGAAAGCGGACGGTCAAAGGGGTGACCGGCTACGACGTGACCTCGCTCCTCGTGGGCAGCGAGGGGACGCTCGGCGTCTTCACGGAGGTCACTCTTCGCCTGATCCCGAACCCCCCGGCCGTCGCGACCGTCCTCGCGCTGTTCGACGACGTCCACGCCGCCGCGATCGCGGTCTCGCGCATCATTGCGGCGAAGCTCGTCCCGCGGTGTCTCGAGCTCCTCGATCGCGCGACGCTCGACGCCGTTCGCAAGGAGCTTCCGATCGACCCGCGCGCCGGCGCGATGCTGCTCCTCGAGGTCGACGGAGAGGGTGAAGGCCTCGACGCGCAGCTCGAACGCCTCGGCGAGGTCGTGATGGCGGTGCCCGGCGTGGTCGACGTCGTCGCGGCGCAGGACGCGGCCCAGCGCGCGCGCCTCTGGAGCGCGCGAAAGGCGCTGTCGCTCGTCACGCGCAAGATGGCGAAGCACAAGCTGTCGGAGGACGTCGTCGTCCCGCGCTCTCGAGTCCCCGAGCTGCTCACGCGCGTCGACAGGATCGGAGAGGAGACCCGTGTCCGGCACCTCACCTACGGTCACGCGGGCGACGGCAACCTGCACGTGAACTTCCTCTGGGACGACGACGAGCACCTCCCGCGTGTCGAGGAGGCGACTCTGAGGCTCATGCGCGAGACGATCGCGCTCGGCGGCACCCTGAGCGGTGAGCACGGCATCGGCGTCACGAAGGCGGCGTTCCTTCCGCTCGAGCAGAGCGAGGGCCTCATCCAGCTCCAGCGAGACGTGAAGCGAGTGTTCGATCCGAAGGACTTGCTGAACCCCGGGAAGATCTTCCCGACCGTGGGGCATCGCAGCTGCTGAACACTTCGGGCGGACCGCTCGATCGTCTCGAACGAGCGACGCGCCGCCTGCGGGGACTCGGCGAAGCTTCCTCCCGAGGAAGGGTCACTCCGCGCGGACTGCAAGACAGTCGGCGCCGTGGAATGGCGACTCCGCGCGGACCTTGCCATGGCGGACCTCGAGGGCCCCCCGTCCCTGGACGTCTTGCTCTCGCGGAGCCTCGCGAAGGTCACGTGGGAGGAGGCAGGGGTACGTCGCGGGATGATTGTGATCGCCTGGAACGCCCCGCTACTCGGTCACGACGACGACGTTGTCGATCGCGATCGAGGACGTCGCGGCGGGCCCCTGGATCTCCGAGATACCGATGACGGCGAGCGGGCTCGCCATGGAGAATGTCGAACCGAGCGCGACCGGGTCGTCGGGCGGGTCGACAGGCACGCCGTTCACGGTGAGGGTGTCGACGTATGCCCCAACCTGCTGCTCGATGTGCAGGACGAAGCGGTTCCACTCGCTGATGGGAGGCGAAGCCACCTTGTGGTTGAGGTAGGTCCCATCGCCACTCCCCGGGTCGTGCTCTGCGACGTAGACGCCGCTCAGACCGCCGTCCCCGGTCGACGTGAAGTAGATGTAGAGCGACGATTGGGTGCCGCTGTTGAACGGTCCGGCGGCGAAGCCCGCAAAGCCGTTGGTCTGCCCAGGATCGAGGTGGAAGATCCGCGCGTCGAACTGGAGTGATCGATAATCATCACCGTCTGGCCCGGCGTCGACCCGACGGTGCTGAAGCCGCCGAGCGACGAAGCATCGACCCGGGCTCGTCGAAGTCGTCGCACAGGAACGTCGATGCTACCGGCGCGGTGAGGGCCCACGTCGCGCAGAAGCCAGGAGCGTTCGCGTCCTCCGGGCTCATGCCGGCGTCACCGCGCGCGTCGATCTCGCCGTGCGCGTCGTGACCACCCGCGTCGGCGCCGCCGTCGTGGAGAGAGGCGGCCTCGTGCACGACCGTCGCGTCGCCTTCCGAGGAATCGCGTGTCGCGGCGTCGTGCGCGTCGTGCGGCATCGCCTTCGGCGCGGTCGCCATCGCGGAACAGAAGGCCGCGGAAACCCACTGCAGCGCGCAGTACTGCTATCCGGCCGGGTCGAGCGACATCGCGACCATGAAAGCGTCGGGCGCCGTGTCCACGATCGCGATCGGTGCAGGCCTCGCCGCAGCCGCCGGTGGACTCTACCTCGTGCTTCGCCGGCCGCGCTCGGAGCCCACGACCTCCGCGGCATCGCCGCGCCTGGGAATCGACCTGGGACGGGGCAGAAGCGGATTCGTCCTGACCGGGGAATTTTGAGCCGGAGGCGTCAGCGCGGAATCGCCGCGCGTGTTTGCCACGAGACGCGGACGGTCAGGACAGGGAGCTGCTACGAGGCGTGCTTCTGCGGGAGCTGAATCACACCCTCCGCCGCGCGCGCCGCGAAGGAGGCGCGGTGCTCGGCGACGACCGCGGCGTGCTCGACGGCCCACCTCGATAGGCCCTGGAGCGGCTCCACCAGCGTCATCCCGAGCGAGCTCAGTCGGTACTCGACCCGCGGCGGCACCTCCGCGAACACCTCGCGCGTCACGAGCCCATGCTGCTCGAGACGACGGAGCTGCTTGGTGAGCTCCTTGTGCGTGATCAGCCCGAGCCCGCGACGCAGCTCGCTGAAACGGAGGACTCTCGCCGCGGCGAGCAGGTAGATGATGCGCACCGTCCACTTGCACGCGACGACGTCGAGGGCTTGTTCGGTGGGGCACACCTCGGTGGCCGAGCGCGCGAGCGGAACCATGGGTAACCGTCCGATGCCGGCCGGCGGCCGTGCGTTGCGAGGTCCCTCGGTGGGCGGGAGGATACCTGGTCTCCGGAAGGTGCGTTCTTGCGGGTGCGAACCCGCGACCATACGAACCGTCCCATGAACAAGACCTCTGTCGGATTCACTCTCACGCTCCTCGCTCTCGCTGCCTGCGGAGGCGCGAGCGCCGCCCCCGCGATCGCCCCCGCTCCCGCAGTCGAAGCGCCTGCGCCGGGCGCCGCGGTCAGCGGTTCCTTCGCCATCACCGCGCAGAACTCGAAGATCGACTGGACCGGGTCGAAGACCAGCGCCCATCACGACGGCTCGTTCACGAGCTTCACCGGCAAGATCGACCTCCCCGGCGCGATCGAGCGCGGGAGCGTCAGCATCGACATCGACACTCCGTCACTCACCATCGCCGCAGATCCCGCGCTCGGCCCGATGGTCGACAAGCTCGCCGGCCACCTCAAGTCTCCGGACTTCTTCGATGTCGCCAAGTTCCCCAAGGCGACGTTCGTCTCGTCCTCGATCGCGCCCAGCGCCGGCGGTGGTGCGGCCAACTACACCGTCGGCGGCACGCTCACGCTCCACGGGGTCTCGAAGCCGATCTCCTTCCCGGCGACCATCGCCGCGTCGGCCGCCAAGGTCGACGCGGCCGCGACCTTCACGATCAACCGCAAGGACTTCGGGCTCGCCTACCCGGGGAAGCCCGACGATCTCATCAAGGACGACGTCCAGATCAAGCTGACGATTCACGCAGACAAGCAGTGAGGTCGGCGGCGTGGGCCGCTACAATCGATGGCATGCCCACGTCGCACCGCTCGATTTCGATGAGCCACGCGCTCACGCTCGCGGCTCTCGCCGCCACGTTCGCGTGCTCGAGCAGCTCGGGTGCGAAGGCAGACGCAGGGGGGGACGGCGCGACCCACGAGACCGCACACGATACCGGAGTCAGCCACGCGTCCGGGCAAACGCCGGACTCCGCCACCACGAGCAGCGGGTCCGTCGGCGGCGTCCCGGGCGGAGTGGCCGGGGTAGGCACGACGCTGGCTGGCTGCATGATCTTTCCGCCCGACAACGCGTGGAACGTGGCGGTCGACGGCCCCGGCGTACAGGTGATTCACACCTACGACGCCCACCTGCCGCAGGGGACGGAGATCCACCCGGACTTCGGAGGGTACACGACGGACAACGGCGGCATCCCCTTCAACAGCGTCGCTTCGAGCGCACCGGAGCTGCCCACGGTCTTCACGCTCTACGCGAGCAACAGCGACCCTGGCCCCGGTGGATGGGTCGGGGCAAACCCGGTGACCACAGGCGCCGCGATGGGCACGACGGCCTATCCATTCTTCGTCGGCATGAAGATCGAAGGCGACCCACCTGCAGGCGGGACCGCGGGCAACCTCCCGGGCGACCAGCACGGACTCGTCCTCCAGCCCGGAGCCGGCGCCACGAGCGGCTGCACGTCCTACGAGGCGTGGAACTGCGTCGTCGTCTCGGCTCCGCCCTTCGAGTGCGCGAACGGGGCCGTGTTCGATCTGACCTCCAACGCGCTCCGGCCCGCCGGATTCACGTCGGCCGACGCTGCCGGGCTCTCCATCCTCGCGGGCCTCGTGCGGCTCTCGGAGGTGGAGGCCGGCGAGGTGACCCACGCGGCGCGTGTCACCTTCAACGCGACGCAGAACGGGTACATCGCTCCCGCAACGCACGCCGCGAGCAGCAACCCACTCGGCAGCGCGTACCCCCCGATGGGACTGCGCCTGCGCCTCAAGGCGAGCGTCTCGACCGCGAGTTACACCAAGGCGTCTCAGGTCATCATGGCGGGGCTGAAGAAGTACGGCCTCATCGTGGCCGACAACGGATCGGACTGGTACTTCCAGGGCGACAGCGACGACGGCTGGACGGCGATGGCGCCCGACGGGCAGGACACCCTCATCGACGAGGTCGTCGGAGACTTCCGACACCTGAGCGGTGCGGACTTCGAGGCGGTCTATTCTGGTGATCCCGTGTCGACGGGGCTCTAGTCAGTCCGTTTCGGCCCGGTGGCACTGCCGACGTGACGGAGTGATGTGTCGTCAGGCTCTCGGCGCGCGGAAGCGCCGTGCGATCGCGGCGACCAGGCGATCCATCGCGTGCGCGCTCTGCCGCAGGAACAGCGACGGCTCGATAAGCTCCACCTCGCTCAGCATCGGGCGACCGGCGTCGTCGCGCACCATGTCCACCCGAGCGTAGAGCGGGGATCCGAGGAGGCGCGCGCGAGCCAGCACGTCGGTCGCGAGCTGGCGCTCGTCGTCGGCGATCGGCATCACGTCCGAGACGACCTCGCTCTCCCCGACGAAGCGCGGGCTCTTGCGGATCGCGTGGGTGATCTCGCCGTCGATCCAGACGATCGAGCGCTCCCCGTACGACTCGACCGACGCGATGTACGGCTGCGCCATCGCATCACCCGCAGTGACGAGCTCGCGCACGACCTCCGCGTCGAACGGCGGCCCCTTCACGCGCGACGTCTTGTAGGAGCCCGCCGAGACCGCCGGCTTCACCACCACGTCGGTCCAGCCGCGGTCTGCGAAGAGCGACGACAGCGACCCGGACGAAGGCGGCGAGCCTTGCGTGAACCAGAGAGTAGGGACGACCGGGAGCCCGTCGCGTTCGAGCTCGCGCAGGTATCGCTTGTGATGATTCCACTCGACGATGTTGGGCGGGTTCTGGAGGCGCTCTCCGTGGCGCTTCGCCCACGCGATGAAGCTGTCGGCGTGGCGGTAGTAGTTCCACGTGGATCTGAGGACGATGAGCCGAGGGGCGGTCCAGTCGATCGCGTCGTCGTCCCACGCGAGGACGCGGACGGGGACGCCCGCGGCTTCGAGCGCTGCCACGAGCAGAGGCTCGTCGACGTCGGGCTCCGGGATGTTCTTGCAGGTGACGAGCGCAACGAAGGACATTTGTCGGAGCCACGTTACTCGGCAGTTCGTTCCGTCGCACAAAAGACGACCGGCGCCCCTCTCGCGAGAGACGCCGGTCGTTCGACTGCCGTGGTGTCCGGCTTACTTCGCTTCGGCGAGCGCGCGATCGATCACCTTGCGGAACTTCGGGAACGGCTGCGCGCCGTTGATGAAGTAACCGTTGATGAGGAACGCGGGCGTGCCCTGGATCCCGACGTCGTTGCCGGCCTTCGCGTCGGCGTCGACCTCGGCCTTGTGACTGCCGCTGTCGAGCGCGGCCTTCCACCTGGCCATGTCGAGGCCGAGCTGCTGCGCGTAGCTGTCGAGGGCCTCTCGCTTCAGGCCGTCCGACTTCTGCTGGCTCGGCTGGTTTGCGTAGAGGAGATCGTGCATCTTCCAGAAGCCGTCGGAGCCCTTCTGCTTGAAGGCCTCCATCGACGCCTGGGCCGCGAGCGGCGCGTCAGGGTGCATCGGGAGCGGCATGTTGCGCCAGATGAAGTTGATGCGGTCGCCGTAGGTCTTCATGATCTCGTTTACCGCGTCCTCCGACTTCTTGCAGAAGGGGCACTGGAAGTCCGAGTACTCGACGATGGTCACCTTCGCGTGCGGGTTGCCGCGCGACGGAGCGTTCGAGGGGACGACCATGTTCTTCTTCTCGATCTCGGGAGCGCCCTTCCCGTTCGCGATGACGGCCGCATAGATCTGCGTCGCGGGCGTGCCCTTGGCGAGCAGCGCCGTGGTCTTCGTCAGCTCGTCGTCGATGATCTCCGAGAACTTCTCGATCGGCTGCGCGCCGACGAGCCGGCGGCCGTTGACGAAGAAGTGCGGAGTCCCGCTCGCGGCCATGTCGTCGCCGAGGTCGGCGTCGCTGTCGATGATCGACTTGTACTTGTGGGTCTTCATCGCGTCGCGGACCTTGTCGATGTTCAGCCCGGCGTCGATCGCGACCTTCTCCAGGTCTGCGTCCTCGAGCTTCGGCTGCGAGGCGAAGAGCTTGTCGTGGACGTCCCAGAAGCCCTTGTCCCCCTTCTCCGCGCGCCCCTCGAGGGCCACCTCGGCCGCCGGCTCTGCGCGCGGGTGGAACGGGAGCGGCTCGTTCTTCCAGACGAAGCGAACCTTGTCGCCGTACTTGTCGTGGATCGCCTTGAGGGTCGGCTCGACGCGGCTGCAGTACGGGCACTGGAAGTCGGAGAACTCGACGATGGTCACCTGCGCGGTGGGCGTCCCCTTCACGGGGCTGTCGCCGACGGGGACCTTGAAGACGGTCGTCGTGTCTTCCTTCTTCTCGGCCGGCTCTTCCTTGGCGGCCGCAGGCGCGTTCGCCTTGTTCTCCTTCGACATCACCACGTAGACGTGGTCCCGCGCGGTACCCGCCTGGATCTTCGCCTGGGCCTTCGCGAGCTCCTGGTCGACGACGGCCTTGAACTTGTCGTACGGCTGCGCGCCCGAGAGGAGCACGCCGTTGATGAACGCAGCGGGCGTTCCCTGGACGTTGAGCTGACCCGCGATGGCGTCATCCTTCTCGACCTTGTCGGCCCAGGTGTGGGCGGCGATCCCGGCCTTGAACTTCGCCATGTCGGCGCCCGCAGCCTGCGCCCAGGTCTCGTACGACGCCGGCGAGAGCGAAGACTGGTTCTTGAACGCCGTGTCGTGGAACTTCCAGAACCCGTCGCTCCCGGCGAGCGCGAAGACCCCCGCGGCAGCTTCGGCGGCGGGCTTGGCGTTCGGGTGGAACGGGAGCGGCTTGTTCTTCCAGATGACACGGATCTTGTCCGGGCCGTATGTCGTCTTCAGCTGGTCGATCGAGGGCTCGACCTTCGAGCAGTACGGGCACTGGAAGTCGGAGAACTGGACGATGGTGACGGGGGCGTTGCGGTTCCCCCACATCGGATCTTTGCTCGAGACGGGGACGGGCGAGTCCTCGTCGCTCCATGACCCCGGCGCGCCGGTCGAGTTGTCCGCGGTCGTGCCCGCGGCGTTGGGATGTCTCGAGTCGATGCCCCACATGATGCCGGCACCGGAGAGGAAGCAGAGAATGAAGCCGACGACGGCGACACCGATGTTGATGCCGCCTCCTTCGGAGTCGTCGCCGCGCGGTTCGCCGTGCGGAGTTTTGTCTTTCGCCATGGAATTCACCTGAATCGAATCGTGAGAAACGTAGAGCTACGAGAGACCGGTCGAGCGCGTCGCGCAGGGTCGCGGTAGTGGCGACTCCGGCAACAGCGATCGACGTCGTGAAATGGTGTGCGCGTTCGGAGTGCGACGCGATCTGTGTCGCCCGCCCCCCAACCCCGGCCCTTTCTGCCGAATCGGAGGCAAGGGAGATCGCAGGCCTCGAACACCCCTTTCCCCGGATTTCGGGGGAAAGGCAGGGTTAGGGGGCGAGCGAAGAGGAGAGCGTGACCTACGAGCGCGCTCGCGGCGGTCGCTCGAGGGAGCCTCGAACCCCTGCCCGCTCGACGCCGCATACCTCGGGCGCAACGGTCAGCTCGCGCGACACCACAGGCACGCGCGGCATCGTGGTCGGCAGCGCGCCGTCGACGTGTGCAGCGCACGCGCAGCGATGCGGGTTCTGCCCCCGCTGGTACGTCTTGTCTCTCGCCCCTTCGCTATCGCAGTCCGAGTGGTCACCCACGTTCAAGGACGCGTTCGGGATGTCGAGAATGGGAATCGGAGCGAGCGCGCTCGCGCCGCGGTCGTCGCAGAGCGGCGCCGCGGCTTCGGCCGGACGCGCGACCAGCCATGCCACGAGCAGGCAGGCGAAGGTCAGGCAGCGTCGGACCCAGAGCGACATCGCGTGGAGTGTGGATCGGACCCCCCGGTCCGAGCAAGCTCTACGGATCAGCCACCGCATCGGCGACAGGAGCTTCGTATCGACCACGCACCTTGTTCAGGTACACCCAGCCGCCAAGACCCCCCGCGACCGTCCCGAGCGTCGCACCCGCGGTCACGTCGCCCGGGAAGTGCACCCCCAGGTACACGCGCGACCAGGCCACCGACACCGCCAGCAAGATGAGCGCGGAAGAGATGAGGACGCGCTGTACGCGCGAGAGTCCGTGCGATTCGCTGCCGTTCAGCACGACCACCGCGAAGGCGACGAGCGTGAAGCTCCCGCAGGAGTGCCCGCTCGGGAAAGACGCGTCCGTCGGGGTCGCACACAGCGCGTGCACTCCATCGAGCAGATTGCACGGCCGTACGCGCTTGACGATGTGCTTGAGGACGAAGACCGCGCCGGCGCTCGCGACGACCGTCGCCGTCAGCGTGACCGCGAGCGCTCGCCACTTCTCGACGGCGTACATCGGGAGGAGCAGGAGCATCGCCCAGCCCCCGCCGATCGTGGTCAGGACGAGCGCGAGCCACGTGAGCTGACCACCCCAGCCGTCGTAGAAGATGCGGAAGATCTGCGCGTCAAGCTCGGACATCAGCGGAGCCCCGACAGAAGAGAGGCCTTCGTCGCCATGCTGCAGAGGCTACAGTCCCGCGCATGGCGAAGCAAAGGGACATCGCGACGCTGCGCGACGCAGTCAGGTCGAGCAGCTTCACCCCTGCGATGCGCGACCTCGACGCGGTGATCGATCTGCTAGGCGATGCGGACGAAGACGTCGTGAAGGCGAGCGAGCGCGCTCTCGGTCGGGCAGGCGCAGGCGGAGGGGGCGTGGTTCCCCGGCTGCTCGCTCGACTGAGTGGGCTCGAGGCTCGGGGGCGCGTGCATGCCCTTCGTGTCATCGGTGGTCTGGCACCGAAGGACGCGCAGGCCGGAAACGCCGTCCTGTCGCTCCTCACCGATGCCGACACACGGGTCGCGCGAGCGGCCGCGAACGCGCTGGGCAGGCTCGAAGGGTCGGAGGCGCGCACTGAAATCGCCGCCGCGCTGCTCGCTGCCTGGGACGAGACGCCCGAGCTCCCGCTGGCGCGCGCGATCGCGGAGGCGCTCGGCAAGCTCGGCGTCGTCGAAGCACGCGATCGCCTCGACTCGGTGCGCGAAGGCGACGCGGAGCTCGCACGAGTCGCAGGCAAGGCCGTGGCGATGCTGCGACGAGACGGCTCGAGGGGGGACGCGAGCGAGATCAAGGGCGACCAGGCGTCCGACTTCGAGGTCGATCTCGTGCTCTTCTGCAGGGAGGGGCTGGAGTCGCTCCTGCGCGAAGAGCTCGCCCAGCGTGATCCCACGGCGCGCGTCGGGCAGGGGGACGCGGGCCTCGTACGTGCGGTCTGGCGCGGCGCGCCCGAGGACCTGTGGTCGATTCGCACGATGCTCGGCTTCGGCTTCGCGCTCCCGCCCGAGCCCTTCGCGAAGGAGTCCGACATCGAGGCCGCCTGCGTGCGAGCGCTCGGCTCGGAGACCGCCCGCCGCATCCTCGAAACGTGGACCTCCGGCACCGTGCGCTATCGCATCGACTGGGAAGGCAAGGGGCACAAGCGCGCGGCGACCTGGAGTCTCGTCGATGCGCTCGCCAGCAGGTACCCGACCTGGGTGAACGACCCCACCGAGAGCACGTGGGAGCTCGCGGTCACGGCATCGGCCGGTCAGGTCCGGGTTCTCCTTTGCCCGAGAAAGCTCGCCGACCCGCGCTTCGTCTACCGGCTGCGCGATGTCCCCGCTTCCTCGCACCCGACCCTCGCCGCGGCGCTCGTTCGCGCGTCCCGTCCGCGAGCCGACGACGTCGTGTGGGATCCCTTCGCCGGCTCGGGGAGCGAGCTCGTCGAGAGGGCGCGCGCGGGCTCGTACACGAGGCTCATCGGAAGCGACGCGGATCCCGCCGCGCTGGAAGCGGCGCGCGAGAACGTGGCCGCGGCGAGCGTGGAGGGTGTGCTGCTCGAACAAGCCGACGCAACGAGCCACGCTCCGGCCGGAGTGAACAGCATCATCACCAACCCTCCGATGGGGCGGCGCGTCGCGCGCGACGGATCGCTCGCCACCCTGCTCGATGCCTTCACGGACAACGCCGCGAGGGTCCTCGTGAGCGGAGGAAGGGTCACCTGGCTCTCCCCTCTCGGGGGTCGTACCGCCGCTCGCGCAGAAGCGAACGGCCTCCGCGTCTCTCTCCGCAGGTCGGTCGACATGGGAGGCTTCCACGCCGAGCTGCAGGTCTGGGACAAGCCGTAGCCTCCTACGGTGACTGCGTCGGCCCCTTCAGCGGCGACGCGTGCTTCGGCTGGTACACGCCGAGCTTCCCGCCACCGGGCAGCACCATACTCGTGAGCGACCCCCAGCGCTCCTCTTGCACGGGCGTGCACGTCACGTCGTGCCCCTTCATTTCCGCGATGAAGGCGTGGACGTCGTCGCACATCAGGTAGAGCTGGTGGACGTCGTTCGTGTCGGACGGATGCACCGCGAGCTCTGCAGGAGGGAGCGCGAAGATGAGCCAGCCGTGCCCTGCATCCGCGGAGGGGTACTTCAGGACGTCACGAAAGAAGGCCCGGTCTCTGTCCGAGTCCTTGCTGTAGAGGATGACGTGGGCGCCGTAGATCATCCCGGAGAGGCTATCATGCAGGGGTGATGAGACCCTCGCTCACCGTCCTCGCCGCGTGCCTCGCAGTCCTTGCCCCCGCGCGCGCGTACTCCCAGGAGCTCCCCATCCTCCCGGAGCGCGACGCCCGTCCGCCGCCGACCCCCCCGAACGTCCGACCGACGGGGCCTGCCGTCTGGGTCCACGTCCAGGCGAGCCGCACCATGACGCTCGACGTGCTCTCTCCCGAGGCCACCTTCTGGCGACACGTGTGCGAGACGCCCTGCGACATCGAGGTGCCGCTCGAGGGTCTCTATCGCGTGAGCGCCCACGGCGTCGTCCCGTCACGCACCCTCGAGCTCGAAGCGACCCCGGGAGACAGCGTCGACCTCGACGTCACGGTGAAGACGAACGACGATCACCGCACCGGCGAGCGGCTCATCATCTCCAGCTACGTCGCCGCCGCGGTCGGGCTCGGGCTCGAGGTCACGGCCCTCTCGATCGATTCGAGCTCGAACGCGCAGCCGGTCCTGCTCTGGGGAGGAGTAGGCGCCGCCGCCGCCGCGATCGCCTTCACCATCAGCGGGTACATCCTGCAGCAGCCGACCGGGCTCTCCCAGTCGAGCGTCACGCACACGCCGAGGGCTGGGCTCACTCCATCGACGCGGGTCCGCGATCTCCCTTTCGCTCTTGTGTCCGCGCCGGCAGCTTCTGCTGGGGCTGGCTCGGTCAGGCTCCCGGTGTGGCGCTCGGCGGAGACAAGCACTCCGCCCGTCCCGCTGCTCAGCATCCCAGTCTTTTCGACGACCTTCTAATAGGGGAACGCGTGTGAATCGACTGGCTTCCTCCGTTCGCGCAAGCAAGAGCCCCGCGCGCGAGCAGACGACGCACCCTCTGTGCCAACGTGCCTGAGAAGGTCTCCCCTCTAAGATTAGTGTCTGAACCGAGCAGGGCGAGACTGGCATGACCCATGGCGAACGTGATGTCGTTGCCTGCCGAGAGGCGGGAGACCGAAGTGAGCGAGAAGGCGAAGCGTCGGAGGTTCGGCGCCGAGTACAAGGTCCGCGTCCTGCACGAGGCCGACGCCTGCAAGCAGGTCGGAGAGATCAGCGCGTTGCTGCGGCGTGAGGGGCTGTACTCGTCGCACCTGGTGACGTGGCGGGCGCAGGCCAGGCGCGGTGAACTCGCGGCGCTGGCACCGAAGAAGCGAGGGCCGAAGCCGAAGGAGCTCGACGCGCGCGACAAGCAGGTGGCCGAGATGGCGCGCGAGATCGCGAAGCTCACGCGGCGGGCGGAGCGGGCCGAGGCGCTCGTGGCCCTCCAAAAAAAACTCTCGGAGCTCCTGGGGATCGCGCTGCCGACGCTCGAGGAGGAGAGCTGATGGACGTGGTGCTGACGAACGCGCCGATGCTCGGTGTGCTCGCGACGTGCGCCGCGTTCGGCGTGGCGCTCGCGACCTACTACCGGCACCTGGCGCCCGTGTGCGGCCCGCGTCTGCCGCGGCCGTCACCAGCACGGCGACTCGTCGAACCTGAGCGCAAGGCCGTGCTCGACGTGCTGCACGAGCCGCGCTTCGCCGATCTCGCCCCCGCGGAGGTGTTCGCCACGCTGCTCGAGGAGGGGCGCTACCTCTGCTCTATCCGCACGATGCACCGCATCCTCGCGGAGAACGCCGAGCTTCGCGAGCGGCGCGATCAGCTTCGTCACCCCGCGTACGCGAAGCCTGAGCTGCTGGCCACGGCACCGAACCAGCTTTGGAGCTGGGACATCACGAAGCTGCGCGGCCCGGCCAAGTGGACCTACTACCACCTGTACGTGATTCTCGACGTGTTCAGCCGCTACGTCGTCGGCTGGATGGTGGCGCACCGCGAGTCCGCCACGCTTGCGAAGAAGCTCATCGCCGGGACGTGCGCACGCCAAGGCATCGAGCCCGGCCAGTTGACGATCCACGCTGACCGCGGGTCGTCGATGAAGTCCAAGCCCGTCGCGTTCCTGCTCGCGGATCTCGGCGTCACCAAGACCCACTCGCGGCCCCATGTCTCGGATGACAATCCCTTCAGCGAGTCGCACTTCAAGACGCTGAAGTACCGGCCCGACTTCCCCGAGCGGTTCGGCGAGATCGAGGACGCACGTGCACACTGCGCCGACTTCTTCGGCTGGTACAACGAGGAACATCACCACGTCGCGCTGGGCATGCTCACGCCGGCCGACGTGCACGATGGCCTGGTAGAGCAGCGCGTGGCCGAGCGCCAGGCGGTGCTCGATACCGCGTACGCCGTTCACCCAGAACGCTTCCCTCACGGCCGCCCGATCACGCCTCGCCCTGCGCGCGAGGTCTGGATCAACAAGCCCAGCGTGGCGCCTGGCGCGCCGGTCGTGGGTGAGACGCGTAGCGATCGATCTCGCGATGCGAGCGGCGTGACAGGCGCCGCGCTCTACAGCGACGCTGCTCAGTAAATTTCGAATTCGACCTTCTCAGACTCGTTGACACGCTCCGGCATGCGCGGACGCGGACGTCGCAGACGCGCGCGGGGAGGTGCGATGCATGTGCGCGTAGGACGCCCCCCCCCGACGCAGAGCTCGCTCGTCCGTCGCGGAACGAAGCCCCTCGACGCGCGACGACGCTTCCTACCCCGGCGAACGAGCTTCGCTCGCTCCGCGTCGTTTCCTCGTGCCTGCAGGAACGACCGTCGTCCGCGCGTGAGGATCGCAGCGTCGTACGGGAGTGAGCTGAAGCTGCCGGGGTCGTTCGCGCCCGCGTGAAGGAACGAGCCTTCGACCCCGACGTCGATCGCTCGTTCGCGCGCGAGGATCGCAGCGTCGTGCAGGAGTGAGCTGAACCCGCCGGGGTCGTTCGCGCCCGCGTGAAGGAACGAGCCTTCGACCTCGACGTCGATCGCTCGTCCGCGCGCGCTCTTCCCTCGCGCCGCGAGGTACGAACGACGTCCTTTCGCGCGCTTCGCTCGCGCACCTCGGTTCGTGCGCGACAGGGCGGAGCTCATCGCCGACAAGCGCGCGAGCTCCGCTCCTTCCGCAACGAGTGAGCGACGCCGCGGCGCGCTCTTCGCTCCCGCGCTCGCGTTGGTCGCCGACAAGGCGAGGTTCGTCGCCGACAAGCGCGCGAGCTCCGCTCCTTCCGCAACGAGCGAGCGACACACCGACGCGCTCTTCGCTCCCGCGCTCGCGTTGGTCGCCGACAAGCGCGCGAGCTCCGCTCCTTCCGCAACGAGCGAGCGACACGCCGACGCGCTCTTCGCTCCCGCGCGCGCATTGTTGGCCGACAGGGCGAGGTTCGTCGCCGACAAGCGCACGAGTATCGCTCCTTCGTGAACGAGTGAGCCACGTAAAGGCGCGCTCTTCGCTCGCGCGCTCACGTTGGTCGCCGACAAGGCAAGGTTCGTCGCCGACAAGCGCGCGAGCTCCGCTCCTTCCGGAACGAGCGAGCCACGTAAAGGCGCGTTCTTCGTTCGCGCGCTCGCGTTGGTGGCCGACAAGGCAAGGTTCGTCGCCGACACGCGCACGCGCGTCGCTCGTTCCTGGGCTCGCTTCGCTCCTCCCTTCAGGTACGAGCCGGACAAGGACAGGTTCGTCGCGGACAAGGACAGGTTCTTCGCTCCCTCGCGCGCGTCCGTCGTCGACAAGCCGGCGCAGGTGACCCATGCCTTTCCGGAACGAGCGGAGCGCGCGTCCGAGGGTCGCCCGTTCCTTTCCGTCCGTGGCTCACACCTGCGCTTGTCGCGCTCCAACCTGCGCGGAGGTCGCTCGCTTCTTCTCGCGGCTCGCTCGTCCGCGCGCGGGCGTCGCTCGTACCGAGGCGTCCGCCGCTCGCTCGCTGCCTTCTCCGCCGCGTACCTCTCTGCGCGAGCCACGTTCCTTCACGGACGAGCCACGCTCGTTCGTTTCCTCGCGACGTCCGCGCGCTTGTCCACGACGGAACCCGCGCGGTACGACGACGTACCCGCCGGTCGGAGCGAAGCTCGTCGACGAACGAGCCACGAACCTCCGCGAAGGAGGCTCACTCCTTGGCTTGTCCCGCTCGTCCGTCTCCTTGTCCCGCTCGTCCCTGAGCGCGGGAGCGACGCTCGGACAATTTGGTCGCTCGTTCCTCTCCTTGTCGACGACGAACCTTTCGTTGTCCACGAACAACCTGCGCGCAGGTCGCTCGTTCCTCTCCTTGTCGGCGACGAACCTTTCCTTGTCCACGAGCAACCTGTCGGTCGCGCCTTCGTTCCTCTTGCTCACGGGCTCGGTCGTCGAGGTCGCTCGTCCGTCGTCGCGAGTGTCGCGCGCGCTGTCTCAAGGAAGGGGCAGGGGAAAGACGCCGCACTTCTAGAGGTCACACTTCTCGAAGTGCGCGCTAGTACAGAGCGGAGGTCATTCATGTCATTCGAAAAGCTGAAGAGTACCTGGAAGCGGTTCGCCCCCTTTGCCGTCGGTCTCGCCGTGCTCGGCTCGGTCGGAGTCGGCGTCGCAGAGCACTACGGTCGTTCGTGCTGCGCGCCTGGCGCTGCGTGCTGTCACCCTGGCTCGGCCTGCTGCCACGGCCACGCTCCGGCGAGCTGAGCCGACTCGCGAGATCCGTCAACCGAACCCGCCGCCGTGGCCGATGCGCATGAAGACGAGACGAACCTGGACGCGCTCATGGCGCGCCTGGCCGACGGAGATCGCTCCGCGTTCGATCCGATCTTCCGGGCCTTCCACCCGCGGGCGCTCCGTCTCGCTCGTCTGCGGCTCGAGGAGGCCGATGCCCTCGACGCCGCGCAGTCTGCGCTCGAGAAGGTGTTCTCACGCGCCGGTGAGTACACCCCTGGCCGCCCTGTGTTGCCCTGGTTCTACGCGGTGGCCGCGAACGAGATCCACGCCGTGGCTCGGCGCGCGAGGACGGCCCGGGCGAGGACCGATGGAGACGGCGCGCTCCCGGACGACCTCGCAGCGACCGCGGACGACCCCGAGCGGCAGCTCGCGCGAGCCGAGCTCGAGGCCGCGGTCGCCGACGCGATCAAAGGGCTCGACCCCGTGTCGGCCTCGGCGATCGCCGCCATGCTCGGGGACGCAGCACCGCTCGCCCCGAAAGAACGCAAGCGAGTGTCACGCGCGTATGCGCGGCTGCGTCATCTTCTCGAGAGGTTTCAATGATGCCCGCAGCTGAAGACACCGCGTTCGTCCGGGCGCGAGGCGCGAGCCTGAAGGCGTACGAGCGCGGCCGCTGGCTGAAGGCCGGGCTCCACGCGCTCCTCTTCTGGCTCTTCGCGGCGCTGCTTTCGGTGGCCTTCGTCGGACCGAGCAGCCTGATCTGGTCGCCGCTCGCGCTCGTTGCCTGGGCGCTCGTCGAGTGGCGCGGAATGGAGCTCCTGCGCGGAGGTCGCGTGGGCGCGCTCGCAGGAGCGTTGACGCTGGTGCTCCCGATGTCAGTGCTGCGGCGATGCTGCAAGCCGGGAGCGCTCGAGATGATGGGGGCAGACTGCTGCTCGATGCCCGGAGCGTGCGCGGCGGCAGGCGTCATCGTCGGCCTCGTGCTCGCATGCTTCCTCCCGACTCAGGGGCGACGGCGAGACATGATCCTTGGAATGATGCTGGGGATGGCCGCGATCGCGCCGATGAAGTGCTCGACGCTCCTCGTCGGCGAGGCGTTCGGTCTCCTCGGCGGGCTGGTCGCCGGAGCGCTCGCGACCAGCGCGGTGCGAGTGTTCGTGGGGAGGCAGATCGTGCGGGGGTGACGCGAAACCAGTGTCACGCGCGTCCGCCTTACATCCTCTCCCTTCTGACCTTCCTGATCTTCTGTGACCATGACGTGCCTACGGCGATGGGTGCCCGTCAGCCTCCCGCGCTCGTGTAGTGACCGATCGACCGCACCCACACGACCCGCGCGACCGCCGTGAACACGAACGCTCCCACCAGCGCACCCCCCGCCTGCAACGCTGAAAGCTTGCCCAGGAGCGCGAGCGCCGGGAAGGTCGTCATCACCGAGAGCGGGACGACGAAGGTGAACACGAACGCGAGCGCTCCGCGGAAGATGGACGCGGGCCAGCGGGCGGCGTCGTAGACGGAGATGAACAGGTAGATGAGGTTGTCGACCTTCACGACGAAGAACGCGAGGCTGATCACCAGGATCGAGATCGCGTAGAGGATCGCGACCGCCGAGGCGAGGAGCATGGCCGCGAGCAAGACGCCGCTCGCGGAAGGTGCGCGGCCCAGGCTGTGAAACGCCCAGCCGAAGAGCGCGAGCCCGAGCCACATGTCGGTGCCGCGCCACGGCTCGAAGCGGGCCGTGGAGACCATGAACTGCGCGTCGACCGGCTTCAGCAGGAGAAAATCGAGGGTCCCCTTCCGCACGTGCTCGACGACGTTGCCGAGCGAGGGCTGGATCGCGCCGTCGAGCACCCCCTTGAGCGTCGTGAAGCCGGCGACGACGAGGAGCGCCTCGGGCCACGTCCAGCCGGCGACCGTCTTGCGCGCCTCGAACAGGACGAGCAGCGGGACGAGCGCCGAGGCGGTCCAGAAGCACGACATGATGCCGTCGAGGAAGAACTCGAGCCGGTACTGCATCGACAGGAGCAGCGACATGCGGAGCTGGATGCCCAGGAGGCGGAGGTAGCGCGGCATCGAGCGTCCTCTCATTACCGCACGACGCGTGGTCTCGACACAGCACGTCATGCCGGACAAGCATGAGTTTCCGGCTATCCTGGAAGAAACCTTCCCTTGCCCTCACAGGAGCTTCCCATGCAAAGGCCATTGCTTCGCACCGTCCCCGCCGCGCTCATGCTCGGCTTCCTCGTCGCTCACTGCGGCGGCGCGACGTTTCAATCGACGCTCGGCGACGCTGGCCCCGAGACTCACACGGGAAGCAGCACGTCGACGAAGAGCTCGGGTTCCAGCACGACCAGCGACGTCGCGTGCGCCGACGTCGGTGGCACCTGCGTGCCCGAAGGGAGCTGCGACAGCGAGACGGCTGCGGCGCCGTGCGGCCCGAGCCAGCAGTGCTGCGTCCCGTTGCAGTCCAACCACACGGGCACCGAAACCGGAACGGCGACAGGAACCGCAACGGAGACGGGGACCGGGACGACGACGGCAACAGTGACCGGAACCGGGACGGCAACCGCGACCGGCACAGGCACGGGGACTGCGACGGGCACAGGCACGAGTACCGCCACGGGCACAGGCACTGCGACAGGAACCGGGACTGCGACCGGGACGGGCACTGCCACGGGCACGGGGACTGCGACCGGCACGGGTACCGGCACCGGAACTCATACGGGAACCGGAAGCACGGGCGGCTGCGCGCTCTCGCCCGTGGCGAGCGACTGCACGATGATGTGTGGAAACACGGAAGGCTGCTGCCCGGGCGGCGCGGTGGGGAGCCACAGCTGCATGACACTCACGGCGATGGGCTGCTGTCCGCTCGTCCCCTGATCTACCCGCCGTAGGCCGCGTACCGCACGAGCCCCCTCCTCCAGATCGCGAGCGCGAGAACGAGGAAGCCGAGCCCGTACGCCCACTGCTTGGCGAGCCCCTCGAGGGCGTCGGCGCGGGAGGTCATCCCGAGCATCGTCTCGACGGGGAACGCGAGGGTGTACGGGAACGGCGACAGCGAGACCCAGCGATGGATTGCCTCGGGGAAGAGCGCGAGCGGGAAGAGGTAGCCGGAGAAGACGAAGTAGAGGGAGAACCAGAGGTCCCAGAGGCCGATCGAGCTCTCCCAGAAGAGGCCGAGGGAGCCGATCGCGAGCATCGCCGTGAAGGAGATGAGCCAGGCGCCGAGCACCGCGAGCGCGGCGACCAGCCAGAGGACGGGGTCGCGGGTGAGCTCCGAGCGGGCCACCGTCAGGAGGACGACCGCCGCGACCGGGAGCGAGACGATCGCGCGCAGCGGGACGGCCGCGAGGTTGTCGATCGCGTAGACGAGGAACGGGTGCACCGGTCGGAGGAGGCGCTGCGAGAGCGTGCCGTCCTTGATCTCGATGTTCATCTCCCACACGACCCAAGTCCCCGTGAGGAGCCGGACGATGAGCGTGACGAGGAAGTAGGCGACGAAGGCGCGCTGCCCGAACTGCCCGAACGGCGCCTCGCTGGCGACGCTCGACCAGAGCGCGAGCATGACGAGCGGAGTGTTGGTCGCGAGGATCCAGACGAGGAACTGGCTGCGATAGGCGACGGCCACGGCGAACGCGATCCGCGCGAGCGTGGCGACGACGCCGGCGAAGCGTGCGGCGCCTCCTCGTCGCGACGGCTCCAGCGCCAGCGCGGTCACGGCTCGGCGCTCTTCTTCGCGAAGAAGTCGGCGAGCACCTCCTCGAGCGGCGCGTCCTCCACCTTGAAGTCGAGGATCGGCAAGCGCGCGAGGGCCCGCGCGACGGTGTCCTTCATCGTCGCCCCGTCGAGCTGAAGCACCGCGTGAAACGGCGAGCTCTCCATCGCAGGCCCCGTCACCTCGGCGAGCAGCGCAGGGTCGACGGGGGAAGAGAAGCTGAGCGTGACGAGCTTGTCGGGGCGAGTCCGCCGTACCAGGTCCGAGAGCGCCCCGTCGAACGTGAGCTTCCCTCGATCGATGACGAGCACACGGGGGGTGAGCGCGGCGACGTCCTCCATGTAGTGGCTCGTGAGGAGCACCGTCGCGCAGTGGCGGTCGCTGTACGACCGGATGAACGAGCGCACGATGCTCTGCATGCTGACGTCGAGCCCGATCGTCGGCTCGTCGAGGAACAGCACCTTCGGCGAGTGGATGAGCGCCGCCGCGAGCTCGCACTTCATTCGCTCTCCGAGCGAGAGCTGACGCGTGGGCTTGCGGATGAGATCCTCGAGCCGGAGCAGCGTGACGAGCTCGTCGAGGGTGCGCGTGTAGTCGATGCGCGCGACGTCGTAGACCGCGCGGTTCAGCTCGAACGTCTCGACGGGGGGCAGGTCCCAGAGCAGCTGCTGCTTCTGCCCGGTCACGAGCATGATCGAGCGGAGCAGATCGACCGGCCTCGACCGCGGGTCCATGCCGAGGACACGGACCTCGCCGCTCGTCGGGTGAAGCAGCCCCGCGAGCACCTTCAGCGTCGTGGTCTTGCCGGCTCCGTTCGGACCGAGGAAGCCGACGCGCGAGCCCTCCTCGATATTGAACGAGACGTCGTCCACGGCGCGCACCGTGTCGAGCTTCCGTCGAAACGTCGAGCGCAGCGCCGCCAGGATGCCCGGCGGCCGCTGGTGCACCAGGTAGTGCTTGACGAGGTGCTCGACGGAAACAGAGGCCACGCTCCGAGACTACCCCGCGTGACCCAGCTTCTTGATGCCGTCCTCGAACAGCACCTCGATGCGCGTCCCCTCGACGAGGATGACGAGCCCCTTGCCGAACTTCGAGTGGAGGAGAAGCGCCCCCTTCGCGAACTTCGTAGTCGTCGAGTAGGGCGCGAAGGCCGCGTCGTCCTTCCCGGCGGTCTCGTCCGCCCACACCTTCGGCGGCTCGATCTTCTTTGCCCCGAGCCCCGTCTCCGCTTCGCCGTGATCCTTGGAGCTCGCGCTCCGCTGCTTGGTCCGTTTGATCGACATTGGCGGGCGGTGTAGCGCATTTCCGCGCCCGTGGGTGATGGAAGGATCCGCGCTCGCTGTACAGCGTCGGCAGCGTCTCCCGCGCAAACAACGGGCGCGGCCCGGACGCGCGTCGTATAGACCCCTGGCGACGCCCCGCGAACGAAAGCAGGGCTCGCGCGTTTCCCCTTTCCTACGGCGAATTCGCGACTATGCTGCGCCGTCTTCTTGGAGGTACACCCGATGCTCAACGTTCGTTTCCCGCACGCTCTACCGTTTGCCGTCCTCGCCACGCTCGCAGCGTGCGGTGGGTCGACCTCTTCGTCGCCGGATAGCGGCACGACCACCCACGACACGGGGACCACGGTCAAGCCCGACACGGGAATGGTCACTACGCACGACGCCGGCGTCGACGCGTCGAAGACCGACGCGAAGACGCTCCACGACACGGGCGTCACCGATGCCCCGGTGCCGCAGGGCGATGCCTCCACGGGCCCCGTCGTCCCCACCGGCGCAGTCATGATCGGCAAGCCGGGCATCATCGACATCCTCGGCATCACGTCGGACGACAAGATCGTCTACTTCGACGGCGCCGGTAACCTCTCGGCCGCCACGGCCGCTGGCGTCGTCACGGTGATCCTCCCGGCCACGGACGCCGGCACCTCCGCGGTGTGCCCGGTCGCCGGCGTCGCCGGCCCCGTCGTCTACACCCTGACGGATTGCACGAGCCACACGGTCAGCGGCACGCCGACCCTCATCCAGGGCACGCTCTCCTTCTGGTCGACCGCGCTCGGCAAGCTCACGCAGGTCGCGACGGGCTCGCAGGGCCTCCTCAGCTCCGCAGTCGACAACTCGTACTTCACGTTCATCGACGGCATCTCGACGACCGCCACGACGGCGGTCACCACCGGCAACCTCGGTGTCGTCTCCCCGAGCGGCGCCAATCCGGTCGACTTCGTCAAGAACGTCATCATCGACACCTCGTCGACGACGTGCGCTCCGTGGGCCGTGATCGACGACGGATACGTCGTCGCGAGCACCTGCGCGGTGGAAGACGGCGGCGACGGCAAGCCGTCGATCAGCTCCTACAAGGGGCCGACCGCATGGACGTCGACGCTCCTGACGAGCAACGCCGGAGTCAGCAACCTGACGGCCGGTCCGCTCAACTTCACGACCGACACGAGCGGCAACAACATCCTCGCGGTCAGCAGCGCGACGCCTGGCCCCGTGACCCTCTCGGTCCAGGGGATCAACAGCGTGACGCAGACGACGCTCGTCACCCCGTTCGCCGCCCCGGCGAGCGGCGCCGAGTACTTCTACCTCAGCACGAAGTCGGCCTTCGCGCTCTTCACGCAGCCCTCGACGCACCTCGGCATCGCGAACTTCGCCACGCCGACGTCCCCGCCGGTGATCACGAGCGTGAACGTCACCGACGTCGTGCTCGGTGTCCAGGCAGTCTCCTCCGACGAGGTCTGGGACGTCGACTACAGCACGGCGCTCGACATGAGCACCGGCGCGCCCACGTCGCTCAACCTCCGCAACATCAAGACGGGCGTCGCGACGCCGCTCATCCCGAGCGGTTCGGGCCTGGCGAACCTCTTCCCGCCGAACAGCTTCACGGCGGACAACAGCTACGTCTTCTACACGACGAACCTCCACCTCGTCGGTAGTGACGCAACGGCCGGTACGCTCTTCGCCGCGCCCACCGCCGGCGGCGCGATCAACCAGATCGTCACCAACACGACCGTCTGGAACGCGAACCCGCTCACCGGCGCGAACATCATCTACAACCAGAACTACCTGCCGGCTTCCTCGACGGATCCGTTCAGCGCGCTCAACGGCGGAGCCACCGCGGACATCTATGTCCTCAAGGCTTCCGACAAGGGTCCGGGGCAGCTCGTCGTCGCCGGCGCCGACGCTCCGAACTACTTCTACGTGACGTCCGACAAGTCCCAGATCTTCTTCACGTTCACGCAGCCGGCAGTCGGCCCGGACGGCGGCGTGGAGATCTACGCCCAGGACGGCCTCTACTCGATCAAGCTTCCCACGATCAACTGACGCCGAGACGCGCAAGCGTCGCATGACGGAACGTCCGGCCTCGAAAGAGGTCGGACGTTTTGCTTTTGTCTGCGTCAGTACTGACAGACGAAAGGGCGCTCGGCGGGGACGAGCGGGTTCGATACGGCGTGCGCGAGGCCGACGTCGAAGCCCTGGCCGAGGTCGATGTACGCGTAGATGGTGCTCGGGCTCGTGTCGAGCATTGGGGGCGGCTCGTGGTTTGCCCAAACCGACGGGCGTGAGGAGCCGGAGGAGCTGGGCGGCGCGAGCGTCCCGTCGGCCCAGACCCATTCCGGGCAGGTATGGCTGCTCGACGTCGCGGCGCACGTCTCGGACGACTTGAGCCCGATCCAGAACTGAGCCGGCGGCGGGACGGGGTGCGTGACGAGGAGCTGAAGCTGGGTGAGCTCGTAGATCACCTGCTCCCGCTCGGGGGCGCTTTCGAAGATCACCAGCGCCCCGCTCGGCACAAGCGACGCGCAGTACGCGGCCGCCTGAGGGGCCGTCATCGACGACGGGTTGTAGACGTAGTTCTTCCTCGTGGCCGTGGCGACGATGTCGAAACAGAGCGCGCCGTCGCCGGCATCGACCGTGGCGCACGGAGCGGCGCGAGCGCCGACTGGCTCGCGCTCGCAGATGATCTCCCCCTTCGCGATCGCGCTGGCCACAGCCATCGTCCCGCCGCCATTGGTCGTCGACGGGTTCATGTCGACAACGGCGAACGGCGCGCTTGCCTCGACCCCGCCGTCGAGGACCGGCAGAGATGCCGAGCCGCTCACGCCGTACATGAAGCAGCCCGCGCAGCTCGACCCGACCCAGCCCGGCTCGTAGGGCGCCGTCGACGAGAAGGGCCCTGCGGGTGTCGACCCGTACTGCCCCGCCCACACGAGCGGCTTCCGCGGCCACGTCGACGCGAACGGGCTAACCACGTTCTGGACGACGTTTCCGACCTCGGAGTCGTCGACATAGGTGACGACGTGGGCCTTTGCCTGCGAGCAGACGGAGGTCTGCGTGGTCGAGTCGTCGAACGTCCCGGCGGCGGTGACCGGGAAGTAGCAATGGTTGCTGGTCGAGTCGAGGTAGTCGGGCAGCGGGCAGACGATCTGGCACTGGCTGCTACATCCCGGGTTCGCGGTGGTGCCGGGGTCGCAGAACTCCTCGGGATCGATGTGCCCGTTCCCGCAGAGCGCGACGGCGGGGAGATCGGGCAAGCACGCGACGATGAGCGCGATCGCAGCTCCGCCCATGGCGAGCCCCGCGACCCCGAGACCATAGGCCCAGCGAGCCATTTCAGCGGAGACCTTAGCAGACGGCGCGACGCGGTAGGCACGCGCCGCAGTCGACGCGCGACGCGGTAGACTGCGCGGGCATGGACCCGAACGAGATTGCCTTCGCCGACACGACCCTCGGCAGCGGCGCGCGCGCCGTCTCGGTGCGATGGCTGGGCACGGCGGGCTTCGAGCTCTCGTCGGGCGCGCACACCGTCCTCTTCGACCCCTACCTCACGCGGGCGTCGCTGGTCCGCTGCGTCGCCGGGCGACTGCGCCCCGACGAGGAGCTCCTCGCGCGTCACCTTCCGCGCGCGGATGCGATCGTCCTCGGGCACACGCACTTCGACCACGCCCTCGACGCCCCGTCGATCGCGAAGCGAACGGGCGCGCGCGTCTTCGGCAGCCTTTCCGCCGCGCATCTGTGTCGGGCGGCCGGAGTGCCCGAGGCGCAGATCGACGTCGTGGAAGGAGCGCCTGGCTCCGGCTCGTGTGTACGTGAGGTCGGGCCGTTCGAGCTCGTGTTCCACCCGAGCGCGCACTCGCCGATCCTGCTCGGCCGCGTGCCGTTCGAGGGGGACATCTCGGACTGCGACAACGTGCCGGCGCGCGCGAAGGACTACCTCTGCGGAGCCGTCTTCGGCGTCGAGGTGCGTGTCCACGGCAAGCGCATCTTCCACGTCGGGAGCGCCGAGATCCTCGCGGAGACGCCGAAGCTCGAGGTCGACCTCGCCCTCGTGTGCGTCGCGGGCTGGACGGCGACGGCGTCGTTCCCCGAGCGGATGATGCGTCAGCTCTCGCCGCGCGCGATTCTCCTCAGCCACTGGGACAACTTCCTTCAGCCGCTCGCGAGCGGCGCGCACGCCCTCCCTGCCATGCAGACCGGGCGCCTCGTCGACAGGCTGAGCTCCTCCTCGCGCGACGTGAAGATCGGCACGCTCCCGTTGCTCGGCATGCTGCATCTGTAGGGCTGCCCTTGCCGAGGTCTTCCTCTCCTTCCGTCGGGGCAGGGATGGACTACACTGACGCATGATGTCGTCGCCCGATCCGAGCACCAGCTCCGAACGCGCTCGCACGTCATCCGCGAATGTGATGGCCGCGAGCTCGCCGACGAGCGTGGCGACCGCCGCACGCTACCGCCCGCTCTGCCTGCTGGGGCACGGCGGGATGGGGTCGGTCGAGGCGGTCGAGGAGGAGCTCGACGACGGCAGCACGCGCGTCGTCGCCCTGAAGCGCATCCTCCGCACCGCCGGGACGGACGCGTCGCGTCTCGAGATGTTCCTCCGAGAGGCACGCCTCACGACGCTGCTGTCGCATCCGAACGTCATCCGCTCGCTGGCGTTCGGCGAGTCCGAGGGGGAGGTGTTCCTCGCGATGGAGTACGTCGCGGGAGAGCCGCTCTCGCGCATCATCTCGGTAGCGCGCGAGCACGCCCAGCGGCTCCCGCTCCCCGTGCTCGCGTTCATTCTCGCGGAGGCGTGCGAGGGGCTGCACGCCGCACACGAGCTCCGCGGTCCGGACGGAGAGCCGCTCGGTGTCGTGCACCGTGACGTGTCTCCTCACAACGTGATGGTCGGCTACGACGGGACGGTGAAGCTGCTCGACTTCGGCGTCGCGAAGATCGACCTCGTCGAGAGCACGGCGAAGACGAAGACGGGAGAGGTGAAGGGGAAGACTGCGTACATGTCGCCGGAGCAGGCGATGGGCGAGACGGTCGACCGGCGAAGCGATCTCTACAGCGTCGGAGCGGTCCTCTACGAGTGCGTGACGGGGCGCCGGATGTGGGGCTCGGGAACGGATTTCGACGTGCTCCGTCGACTCGCCCTCGAGGAGCCGCCGCAGCTCGCCGCCGACACCGATCGCCCCGCGCCGCCCGCGCTCGCCGCGCTGCACGCGCGGCTGATCGAGCGCGATCGAGCGAACCGCCCGGCGACCGCGCACGAAGTCGCGATGGAGCTCCGCGCATACGCCGGCGACACGCAGACGAGCGACGTCCATGCGGCGATGGATCGACTCTTCGAAGGCGAGCGCGAGCGGCGCGAGGAGAAGATGCGGCACGCGCTCCGCAAGACCAACGGCACGGAGGTGACCGCAGGCTCCGGCGAATCCGGTCCGGTCTTCGTGACCCACAGGAGCGAGGCAGCGCCCAAGCTCGCGCGCCGATCGACCGGCATCGCGGTCGCGCTCGGCTTCGGCGCGCTCGCGTCGGCGATTGCCGTCGTCGCATACGTGATGCCTCGTGCCAGCGAGGCACGTGTGAGCGCGACCGAGACACCGCTCGCGGCGAGCCCGAGCGGCAGCGTGCAACCCGTCCATCCGGCGACGCCGACGACGACCGCGCCCTCGGAGCTCGTGCAGCCAGCTGCAGTGACGTCGGCGGCGCCCGCTGTCGTGCCGACCGTGCCGAGGTCGGGCACGAACGCGTCACGCAGGCTCGCGGTCCCGCAGCTCGCTCCGCCGCGCGTTGCCGCGGCGCCCCCGCCTTCGAGCGCTCCCGTTCCGCCGCCACAACCGAAGGCGCCAGAGCCGCCGGATGTCGACCCGACGCCGTTCTGACCTCGCGGGGTCGGCTCTCGCCGCGTGCTGCGCGCTGCTCGCCCTCTCGAGCTCCGCACGCGCGGACGACGACGGGCTGACGCCGTACCGCGATCGCTTCCGCCTCGGCATGGAGAAGTACAAGGCGGGCAGCCTCGCCGAGGCGATCCGCGTGTGGGGCGCGATCTACGAGGAGATCGGCCCGAAGCGTGGCTATCGTCTCTCGTTCGATCTTGGCCGCGCCTACGACACGAACGGAGAAGCCACGCGCGCGGCGGAGCGTTACCGGTCTTTCCTCGACGAGACGTCGGCGCGGCGAACCGCTGGCGAGGAGCTCGAGCCAATCGTGGTCCGTGAGGCGCACGAGGCGGAGGCGCGCCTCGAGGATCTGAACCAGGGGCATGGCCGCATCGAGATCGCACCCGGCGGCGAAGCGACGCTCGAGCAGGTCGACGATTCCGACCCGCGGCTCGGGGCGTTCACGGCGTACGTCGCCCCGGGCAAGCACGTCGTCACGTTCGGCCCCGGACGGGAAGACGCCGAGAAGGTCGAGATCACGGTCGCCGCCGGTGAGGTCGTCGTCGCGAGGCCTACGCGGCCGCTCAAGGCACGCGACCCGGTCACGCTCCCTCCGCTCGACCCGGTGATCCCGACGAAGAAGCATCCGTTCTCGCCGGTCGTACTCTATGTGGGCGGCGTCGCGACCGCTGCGTCGATCCTTGCGCCCGCGCTCGGGTACGGGCACGCGTGGAGCGTGTACGACAGCTACAACTCGACGACGAATCCGCAGACGAAGAACCTGCTCGGCGGCGAGTACTCCGGAGCCCGGACCGTTGCCTATGGCCTGCTCGCGGTGCCGCTCGGTTTCGCGGCGATCACCGGCGGCCTCGTGACCTGGTACTTCGCGGGCACGACGACCGAGCATACGGTCGCGATCACGTTCGATGCAGCTCCGCGGCCCGGTGGGTGGGCGGGCAGCATGAGGCTCGCGTTCTAGATCAGTGAGCGTGATCCTGGAGCAACCGAGCGCGCCCCCCCGTGCGGGCAACTGACGGGTGGTCTCATCTCTCGCACCGGGTGCGCGTGACGCCGGTGAAGACATCGAACCGACTGCGAACCTGAGCGCGAACCCGACCTCGACCTCGACCTCGACCTCGACCTCGACCTCGACCTCGAACCTCGACCTCGACCTCGATCACGACCTCGATCACGACCTCGATCACGACCTCGATCATGATCTCGATCACGACCAGGGCTCATTGAGCGTCCTCGTGCCAGCGGGGCTGGCACTCCGGTCGCAGGATCGCTTCGTTTCTCTCGGGGCTCGTGGTCTTGCACGGTCGGGGTCCTCGCTTTGCTTTGTGAGGACCCCGACCATGCAAGACAACCAGTTGCCGTTTCAGAAGCTCGATAGCTATGTCGTCGCCAAGGAGATCGCGAAGCTCGTCCACCTCTCGAAGATCCGCGACACCGAACTGCGGGACCAGGCCACCCGCGCCAGCAAGAGTTGCTTCCTTCAACTCTGCGAGGGGTTGCCCAAT
>Ga0302319_10001794_pt1 | contig 47426 bp, 41 predicted proteins | sample Bog_T0_2_FD_203319 | JGI IMG/M metagenome (GOLD analysis project Ga0302319, IMG submission 203319) | Peat permafrost microbial communities from Stordalen Mire near Abisko, Sweden - Bog_T0_2 | ecosystem: Environmental > Terrestrial > Soil > Wetlands > Peat | place: Sweden: Abisko, Stordalen Mire... | reverse complement strand
CGGGATTTCTTCGATGAGCGGCGCGGCGTGGGGGCGGCGTCGGCGGCGCCCATCTTCATCGTCGGCTTACCCCGTTCCGGGTCGACGCTCATCGAGCAGATTTTGGCGTCGCACTCCGAGGTCGAGGGTACGATGGAACTGGCCGAAATGCCCCGGCTGGCGGGTTCGCTGCAAGCGAATCGCACCGCCGCTCGGGATCCCGTCATCGGGTATCCCGACATCCTCGGCAGGCTGTCGGCCGTCGACTTCGATCGCCTGGGAGAGGCGTATCTGACCGACACGCTGCCGTATCGGTCCGGAATGCCGCGTTTCATCGACAAGAATCCCAACAATTTTCGGCATATCGCCCTGATTCACCTCGTGTTGCCGAACGCCAAGATCATCGATGCGAGACGCGAAGCGATGGGTTGTTGCTTCAGTAATTTCAAACAGCTGTTCGCGTCGGGCCAGGAATTTACGTATAGCCTCGAGGACATCGCCCGCTACTATCGCATGTACCTCGATCTGATGGCGCATTGGGACCAAGCACTCCCGGGCAAAGTCCTCCGGGTCGAGCACGACCAGGTCGTGGAGGACCTCTCGGGCAGCGTGCGCCGCATCCTCGACTTCTGTGAATTGAAATTCGAGTCCGCCTGTGTCGATTTCCACAAGACCGAACGGCGGGTTCACACGGCCAGCTCCGAGCAGGTGAGGCGCCCCATCAATCGCGACGGGGTCGATCAATGGCGGCACTTCGAGCCGTGGCTGGGTCCACTCAAGGATGCCTTGGGGGGCATCGAGTGAGCGGGGCTCTGCCTCGATCGGTCACGCGCGCTTGTGGGGTCAGTCATCCGGGCCGAGTCGCGCCGGAAACCCGGGCGCCCGCAGTGGCGTGCCGACCGCGTCCTCGAGCAGTTTCACGATCATCGATGACCACGCGGCGCCCCCATACTTCGCCCGGCCCTCGATGAAGGTTTGTTCCATCGCCCCGGCGAGCCTCAGCGGGACGCCGAACCGGCGTCCGAACTCGACCGCAAATCCGGCGTCCTTGCAGGCCAAATCCATCGTAAAACCAATGTCGTAACTGCCGTTCAAGATGACCTTGCTCTCGGTTTCGTGGACGAAACTATTGCCCGAACTCGCGGCGATCGCGGCGAATGCTGCCGCCAGGTCCACGCCCGCCTTGGCGCATAGCATCAGCGCCTCGCCGGCGGCGATCAGGTGAATGAAAGCGAGCATGTTGGTGACAACTTTGGTAACCGCCGCCTGCTCGAAGCCGCCGAGATGGATCACCTTGCCGCCCATCGCCTGGAGCGCCGGCTTGTGGAGTTCGAATATCGGCTGCGCGCCGCCGACAAGCACCGTGATCTCGCCGGCTTCGGCGCGATGGACCCCGCCGGTGACCGGGCAGGCCAGGCACGCGACCCCGGTTACAGCCGCACGCGCGGCGAGCGCTTCGATTTCAGTGAAGTCATTGGTGCTCATCTCGATCCAGGTGCTCCCGGCCCGCATCGCGGGCAGCGCGAGGTCCATGACGGCGACGCTCGCCTTGGGTGAGGGCAGGCAGGTGATCAGGCCGTCGCAGTTCGCCGCCAGCGCCGCGACCGAGGGTGCCCATGTCGCGCCGGCAGCGAGCACGATGTCGGCCGCCGTCGGGTCGAGATCGTAGACCGCCACGTCGAAACCGCCCCGCGCGAGATTCGCGGCGAGATGCTTGCCCAAAGCCCCGAGTCCGATGAATCCGTAGCGCAAGTCGCGTTCCCCCCGTGATGGTGCCGATCGCGCCGGTCCGATGCTCAGCCGAGCGGCCGATCGATCATTTCCAAGTGCAGTTTCGTATCGCCCGCGAGGGCATGCGCGCGCGCGACGGTCTCGTCGAGTTCGACGCCGAGTCCCGGCGCCGTCGGCGGGATCACATAGCCGTCCTGCCACAGAATCGGCCTCTTGAGCAGTTGTGCATGGATCCCGCCCCACTGCTGGATGCTCTCCAAAATCAAGAAATTCGGCGAGCATGCCGCGATCTGGATATTCGCCGCTCCGACGATCGGACCGCAGTAGAGGTGCGGCGCGATCTGCGCATAGTGGACTTCGGCGAGTGCGGCGATCTTCTTCGCCTCGAGCAGACCGCCGACCCGGCCCAGATTCATTTGTAAGATGTTCGCGGCGCCGGTCGCGAGCACACGCGCAAATTCGTATTTCGTCGTGAGCCGTTCGCCGGTCGCGATCGGTATGCTCGTGGCGCGCGCAACCAGCGCCATCTGTTCGGGCATCTCGGGCGGCACGGGCTCCTCGAACCACAGCGGATCGAAGGGCTCGAGTTGTTTCGCGAGGCGGATCGCGCCAGAGGTCGTGAACTGACCATGCGTACCGAGAAGCAGGTCCGCCTTGCGGCCGACCGCCTCGCGCACGAGGCGCACCAGTTTGACGGTGCGCTCGAGGGCCTCCTGAGTCGGCTGACGAGGATCATAGGAAGAAAATCCGCCCAACGGATCGAATTTGAGCCCCGTGAACCCCTGCGCCGCATAGTCGGCCGCTCGCGCCGCGGAGCGCTCCGGATCGTGATAGAAATCGTCGCCTTCGCCGGGACCCGGATACAGGTAGGTGTAGCTGCGCAGGCGCTCGTTGACCTTCCCGCCCAGCAGATTGTACACCGGCTGTTCCACGGCTTTGCCGACGATGTCCCAGCAGGCCATCTCCAAGCCGCTGAGCACGCCCATGAGCGAGACATCGGGGCGCAGGGTGAACCCCGATCCATAGGTTTCGCGCCAGATCGCCTCGATCTGGAACGGATCGCGGCCGGCGAAGCGCCGTGCGAAAACGTCCTCGATCATCGCCGCGACGACCCGCGGCCCGAAGGTCGCCGCGTAGACTTCGCCGACACCCTCGATCCCGCAGGCGGTCTTCAGTTTCAAGAACACGAAATAGCGGCCGCCGAACGCGGGCGGCGGATTGGCGACGATGAAGACTTGGACAGCATCGAGTTTCATCAAAGCTCCTTTATGAGCCGGTCTGCAGGATCAAGTCGGCGGCCTTTTGCGCGACCATGATGGTCGGTGCATTCGTGTTCGCCGACGTGACTGTTGGAAATACGGACGCGTCGACGACGCGCAGGCGCTCCACCCCATGCACACGCAGCTGCGGATCGACGACCGAATCGGCGGCCGACGGGCCCATCCGGCAGGTGCTCACCGGGTGATACACGGTCGCCGCACGCGCGCGAAAATCCGCGAGCAGTTCGTCGGCCGTCATGCCGTCCAAGTGCGGGGCGATGGATTCGCGGATCAGCGCACGCATGGCGGACGTACGCGCGATGCGCTGAAGGAGCATGCCGCCATTGACGACGTCGCGGCGATCCTCGTCGGTCGACAGATAATTCGGCCGGATCAGGGGAGGCGCGCGGAAATCCGGACTCGCGAGGTCGATGCGCCCGCGGCTCGTGGGGCGGGTCGGCTGAAAGCACAGAATGAAACCCGAAAACGGATCGACTTCGATGCGACTGCGGTCCGCGCTCGCCGAGCCGTAGGTGATCGGGTTGAAATAGAGCTGCACGTCGGGGCGCGTCCCCCCGGGGGCCGCCCGCACGAAGCCGCCGAATTGATTGACGCTCAAGGCAAGCGGACCCCGCCGCAGCAGGGCATAGCGGATTGCGGCCGCGAGCTTCGCGAGCGGCGAATTGAGCTCGTCGTTGAGCGTCGGTTCGGTCGCCTTGAAGGAATACGATATCGCGAGATGATCTTGGAGGTTGCCGCCGACGGCGTCGTTGGCGAGGCGCACGGGAATGCCCAGGCGCGCGAGCAGCGCGGCCGGCCCGATCCCGGAGAGCTGCAACAGCTGAGGGGAATTGACCGCGCCGCCACAGACGATGACTTCGCGGCGCGCCCGCGCCGCGCGGGCGGTGCCGCCTTGCACGAATTCCACGCCGCTCGCGCGCCGCGACTCGAACTGTAACCGGCTGACCCAGGCGTCCGTGCAAAGCTCCACGTTCGAGCGCCGCAACGCCGGCCGCAGGAAGGCGTCGGCGGCCGAGCGCCGCCGGCCGTCGCGGACCGTGATTTGATAACACCCGACACCCTCGGGCCGAGACCCGTTGAAGTCCGCGGTTTCGGGCAGGCCGAGCTCGCGGGCCGCGGCGGACCAACACCGATGCGTGGCGTGCAGCCACGGCGTGACGTCCTTGACGTCCAAGGGCCCGTCGCCCGACACCGTGCCGTCCGCGGCGACGCGACGCTCCGAGCGCTCGAAATACGGTTTCACGTCCTCCCAGCCCCAGCCGGGGTTGCCCATGGCGCGCCAGTCCTCGAAGTCGACGGGCATGCCGCGGCAATAGACGAGGGCGTTGATCGAACTCGATCCGCCGACGACGCGGCCGCGCGGCCAATACATCGTGCGATCGTCGAGGCCGGGGCTCGCGAGCGCCTCATACTTCCAGTTGACCGTGGGGTCGGCGAATGTGCGCCCGTAGCCCACGGGCGTCTTGATCCAGAAGCGATCGTCCGAGCCGCCCGCCTCGAGCACGAGGATGCGGTCTCGCCCGCTCGCGGACAGGCGGTCCGCGAGCACGCAGCCGGCTGAACCCGCGCCGACGATGATAAAGTCATAATCCGCCACGCCCCGCAGCTTAGCCGTAATGGCCGGCGACGCCATGCCATTTCCCGATTCGCCCATGTCTTTTCCAGCGGACGGCGCTCGCGGGTGCAAAGGGCCGCGTCCACGCCCGCATCGGCGTCGCCTAACGCGGGCGAACCCTGTATGGTGCGAACTCAACCAGAGGCGAGGTTGCAGCGAGTGGTGACGACGGCAATCAACGTGGCGCGCGATCGGGCACCCTCATCGATCGAGCGCTGGTACGTGCTCATTCTGATGATGCTGATCTACGCGATCAACATCGCGGACCGCTACGTCGTCTCGACCGTGCTCGAACCCATTCGGCTGGAAATGCATCTGGACGATGCGGGCGTCGCGCGCCTCACCGGCATTCCGCTCGCCTTGTTCTATGTCAGCATGGGCATTCCGCTGTCCTGGCTCGCGGACCGCTCGAACCGGCGCAATATTCTGTCGATTTCCCTGATCATCTGGTCGGGCTTCACGGCGTTGTGCGGACTCTCCAAGAACTACTTCCAGTTCCTCATGGGCCGTGTCGGCGTCGGGATTGGCGAAGCGGGCGGCACGCCGCCCTCGACCGCGATCGTCTCCGATTGTTTTCCGCCCGACCGCCGGCCCATGGCGATGACCATCCTGGCGCTCGGTGCGCCGATCGGAGCCTGGCTCGGCGCCGACATGGCGGGCGCCGTGGCGCATGCCTATAATTGGCGCGCGGCGTTCCTGGCCCTCGGCTGTCCGGGCTTGCTGGTCGGTTTCGTCGTCTATCTGACGATCCGCGAACCCGCGCGGGGCCGGCTCGACGCGATCGTCGATGAGATCAAACCGTCGCTGCTCGAAACGCTGCGCTTTCTGTGGATTCAAAAGGCCGCATTTCACGTGGTCATGGGCGGAGGCGTCTGTGCGCTCTGGGGATGGGGACTCATCTATTGGACGCCGACGTTCCTGCAGCGCGCCTATGGCCTCGACGTCGGCCAGGCGGGCGCGGTGACCGGCAATATCCACCTGATCGGAGGGTCGCTCGCGACGGTGGGGACCGCCTGGTTCCTGTCGCGCCCGTCCATGTCCGATCCGCGCCGCGTGATCTGGTTGCTGTTGCTCGGGGTGGCGGTCGCGACGATCCCTTCTTTCTTCGCGTACTGGACGCACTCCCTGAACCTCGCCAAGTTCATGTTCTGCATTTTCATTCCCGCGATCTACTTCTACATAGGACCGTGCTTCGGCCTGCTCAACAATCTCGCGCCCTGCCACATGCGCTCGATGTTCATCGCCGTCTCGCTGCTCGTTGCGAACATTTTGAATCTGATCGTGGCGCCCTGGGTCGTCGGGTTTCTGAGCGATTGGTTTGCCGGCGCCCATGCCACCGACGCCGAGTCGCTGCGCCTCGCGCTGCTCGTGCTCGCGCCCACGGGATTTTGGGCGGCCGCGCACCTCTATCTGGCGTCGCGGACCATCGTCGCCGACCAGAAACGGGCGATCGGCTATACAAAGGCCTGGGCGCCCTGAGGACGGCCGGGTGGGTGTCGACCATGGGTGAAGAGCTTCGAGTGCCATGTCCAGATCCAGCCTAGACCGCCGCTGGCTGCCGCTCAACGCGCTGCGCGCGTTCGAGGGCGTCGCGAAGCACCGCAGTTTCACGGCCGCTGCGAATGCGCTGCTCATTTCGCAGAGCGCACTCTCGCGCCACGTGATTGCGCTCGAGAAGCACATCGGCACGCCGCTCTTCGAGCGCAAACCGCACGCGCTCGTGCTCACCAAGGCCGGTCAGCATTTGTTGCCGGCCGTCATGAAATCCTTTGACCGTCTCGAATATGCGCTCGACGATCTGCGCCACGAGGGCGCCCCGTCCATGCGCACCCTGCGCGTGCAGATGCCGCCGAGCTTCGCCGTGCAGCTCGCCGTACCGATCCTGCGGGATTTCCGCCGCGCCGTGCCCGAAATAGAAATCGACCTCGTGAGCCCTTACGGTGTCGGACCACCCGCCGCCGACGTCGACGTCGCGGTCGTGTATTCGAAGCCGACCGTCACCGATTTCGTGCGCGATTTGCTGTGGCCGGTACGCCTCTCGCTGCTGTGCCACCCCGCGATCGCCGCCGCCTGCGCCGGCAAGAGTCTGCAGGCGATCGTCGATGACAACGAACTCGTGCACGTGCGCATCGCGGATCAGCCCAAGCACCACATGTGGTCGCAATTCGCGCGCCAGGCGAATCTCCATACCGTGAATGTCGAGCGCGGCCTCGTGTTCGACACCGCGATCCTCGCCGTTCAATACGCATTGAGCGGCGAGGGGCTCGCCCTCGTCGACACGAACCTCTTCAGCGAGGAAATCCGGTCGGGCCGCCTCGTCAAGGCCTGCGACGCGGGTCTAGACGACGGGTACGGTTATTATTTGATCACCCACCCGGATGCGCTCGGCGACACCGCGATCGCGCTGTTCCGAACCTGGCTCATCGGACGCTTTGGCGGCGGCCAGGCCAAGACTGCCGGCGGCTTGCCGCCGGGCGGTCTGCAGCTCGCCATTTCGAACGAATGATTCGTTGGAGACAACCATGAAAAATCACGCGCAGGTCGTCGTGATCGGCGGCGGCGTCGTCGGCGCGAGCGTTCTCTATCACCTGACCAAGGCGGGCTGGAAGGACGTCCTGCTGATCGAGCGCGCGGAGCTCACGTCCGGATCGACGTGGCACGCGGCGGGCGGGATGCATACGGTCAACGGCGATCCGAACGTCGCCAAGCTGCAGCAGTATACGATCAAGCTCTACAAGGAGATCGAGCGGATTTCGGGGCAGTCCTGCGGCGTGCACATCACGGGCGGCATCATGCTCGCCGGCACGCGCGAGCGTGTCGACTGGCTCCGGATGGCGAAGGCCCGCGGCCGGTATCTCGGCATGGATCTCGAGCTGATCTCGGTCGACGAAGCGGCGAAGCTGTTTCCGCTCATGGACAAGAAGCACTTCCTGGGCGCGATGTACGATCCCATCGAAGGTCACGTCGATCCCTATGGCGTCACGCACGCGTATGCGAAATCGGCACAAATCGGCGGCGCCGAGATCGTGCGTCAGACGCGCGTGACGGATTGTGCTCCGCGCCCCGACGGGGGCTGGGACGTCGTCACCGATCGCGGCACCGTTCATGCCGAGCATGTCGTCAACGCCGCAGGCCTCTGGGCGCGCGAGGTCGGTCGCATGGTGGGCCTCGAGCTGCCCGTCCTCGCCATGGAGCATCAATATCTGATCACCGGCGACATGCCGGAGCTCGCCGGCAAGAAGGAGCAGCTGCATTGCATCGACTTCGAGGGCGAGATCTACATCCGGCAGGAGCGGGGCGGCATGCTCATGGGCACGTACGAACGGGCCGGCGCGCCCTGGTCGCCGACCACGACCCCGTGGGATTTCGGCCAGGACCTCCTGCCCAATGACCTCGAGCGGATAGCGCCGAGTCTCGAAGTGGGCTTCGAGCACTTTCCCGCACTCGCCGGCGCCGGCATCCGGAAAGTCGTCAACGGCCCGTTCACGTTCGCGCCGGACGGCAATCCGCTGATCGGGCCGGTTAAGGGCCTCAGAAATTACTGGGTCGCCTGCGGCGTGATGGCCGGTTTCAGCCAGGGCGGCGGCGTGGGGCTCTCGCTCGCGCAGTGGATGGTCGACGGCGATCCCGGCGCCGACGTCTGGGCCATGGACGTCGCACGGTACGGCGACTGGACCACGCTCGCCTACACGAATGCGAAGGTGCGCGAGAACTACTCGCGCCGCTTCAGCATCCGCTTTCCCAACGAGGAGCTGCCCGCTGCGCGTCCGCTGCGCACCACGCCGATCTACGAGAAACTTGCCGCAGAGCACGCGGTGTTCGGCGACTACTGCGGCTTCGAGCACGCGCTCTGGTTCGCGCCCGACGCGGCCGCGGCCGAGGATGTCGTGAGTTTTCGGCGCTCGAATGCCCATCCACACGTCGGCGAGGAATGTCTCGCGGTCGAGCGGGGCGTCGGGCTGCTCGAAATCTCCAACTACGGCAAGTTCGAGATTCGCGGGCCCGCCGCGGCGCAGTGGCTCGGGCGCATCATGGCGAACCGCGTCCCCTCGGTCGGCCGCATCGCGCTCACGCCGATGCTCAATGACCGCGGCAAGCTGATCGGCGATTTCACCGTCTGTCGAGTCGCGCGGGACCACTTCTTTTTGATCGGAACGTATGCGGCCGAAGTGTTTTATCTGCGCTGGTTCGAGCGTCTGCTGCCGCCGACCGGCGTCGTCGTGCGGCCTTGTGCGGTCGAATTCGTGGGCCTGTCGATTGCGGGACCCCATTCGCGGGCGCTCTTGCAGAGCCTCGTGCGCGACGACTTGTCGACCGCCGCGTTTCCGTTCATGTCGTTCCGGCGCATGGACATCGGTATGGTGCCGGCCTACGTGGGACGTGTGTCGTTCACCGGGGAACTCGGCTACGAAGTCTGGGTGACGACCGATTATCAGCGCGCCCTCTACGATCTGCTGACGGCGGCCGGCCGCGAATTCGGCCTCAAGCCCTTCGGCGGCCGTGCGCTCAATGCGCTGCGCATCGAGAAGGGCTTCGGCACCTGGGCGCGCGAGTATCGGCCGATCTACGGTCCGTTCGAAGCGGGCCTCGGCCGCTTCGTGGATTTCAAGAAGGACGAATTCATCGGACGCAGCGCGGCGCTCGAGGAGCGCGAGAGCGGCGGCAAACTCAAGCTCATGACCTTCGCGGTCGACGCGGCGGACGCCGATGCCCTCGGGGATGAGCCGATCTGGCACGACGGCAAGGCCGTGGGCTGGGTCACGTCGGGCGCTTTCGGATTTCGGGCGGGGCGTTCGCTCGCGCTCGGCTACGTGCCTTCCACCCTCGGCGCCGCCACCCACGGATTCGAGATCGAGATCATCGGCGAGCGGCATCGGGCGACGCCCCAAGCGGCGGCGCCCGTCGATCCTGCCGGCGCGCGCATGCGCGTCTGAGAACCCGGTCCAGGGCACGGCAATGAGTTCGGCGGAACACGGTCTCGATGACAAGGGGCTCGCCGTCAATACCGCCGGCTTACCGGCGCATTGGTACTACGACACCGACCACTATCGGCGCGAACTCCGTGCCATCTGGTATCGGCAGTGGGTCTACGTCGCGCGGTCGAGCGAAGTCTCCGGAGCGCGCGCGTTCCGCGCCGTCGCGCTCGGCGATCAGCAGTTGCTGCTCGTGCGCGACGAGACCGGTACCTTGCGCGGCTTTCACAATACCTGCCGCCATCGCGGCGCCGCGCTGTGCCGCGAATCGGCGGGGCGGCTTGCACGCGCCGTCATCGTGTGTCCCTACCATGCATGGGTGTACGGCCTCGACGGCGCGCTCCAGCGCACGACATCCAAACGCCATGCGCGGGGCTTCGAGGTCGCGGACCATCCACTCTATCCGGTCGGCGTCCGCGAGTGGAACGGTTTCGTGTTCGTCACGCTCGCCGATTCCGCGCCGCCGCTCGAGCTGAGCTTCGATCAGGCGCCGGCGCGGTTCGATGCCTGGCATCTGGGTGAACTCGTCGTCGGGCACGAATTCATCAAAGAGATCGGATGCAATTGGAAGGTATTCTGGGAGAACTACAACGAGTGCCTGCATTGTCCGGGCGTCCATCCGCAGCTGTCCCGGCTGGTGCCGATTTTCGGCCGCGGACTCTTGGAGGAGCGCGACGATCCCGACTGGCGTGCGCACGCCAGCGACCCCGATCCGAAGTTCAAGGGTGGCCTGCGCGCGGGCGCCGTCACCTGGTCGATGAACGGCCTCGCGTCGGCCGCGCCCTTCGCCGATCTCGACGCGAACGATCGGGAGGCGGCCCACGTTTATTTGACGAGCCTGCCGTCGATGTTCATCGTCGGCCATGTCGACTACGTGCGCGTCGTGCGGCTTCTTCCCCTCGGTCCGGAGCGCACGGAACTGCGCATCGAATATCTGTTCTCTCCGGCGACGCTGGCGAGTCCAGGATTCGATCTCGCCAACATCGTCGGCTTCACGAATCTCGTGATGAGCGAGGACGCGGAGGTCTGCGAATTGAATCAACGCGGGCTGCACGCACTGCCGCATGCGCAGGGTGTCCTCATGCCGGAGGAGTACTTGATCGAGGAGCTGCATGCTTGGATCAGACGACAGCTCGGCACCCCGCCACGCGAATCGCGAGCCGGACCGTGAACGCGGTCGGAGTTCACACGATCCGCAATGGATAGAATTTCATCCGCTCGTGAAAATTCGTAATCCGCGAACACGACCGGATCGCAGATTTCGCGGGAACTTTCGCGAAATGCGGGCAGAGAGCCCCATTTGAGACGTGCCGCACCTTCGAGAGAGCTCCTGGAAATCTACAATTCCGCACCCATTAAGGGGATGTAGAAAGGGCGTGTCCAGGTGGACCGCCGTATATCAAGGAGATTCACATGATTGGTTTAATTGCTCGTTGGGGTCATAACGTTCTGCTCGCCGGAATGGCGCTCGTCACCTTGGCGATCGTGTACTCGCTGAAGTGACCCCCATTGGTTCCTGGAGCTGACGCTAGGTCGGCATCCTCGAACCATCGAAGTCCGTCGGTTTGAGGTGTTTGGATTTCCACAGCAATTGGCTGTAGTAGAACACATAATAGCCGATGAGTAGATAGAAGAGGCCCGTCGTCAGCGGGCCTAAGTCCCTGGGCCCCGGCACCATGCCGGCTCCGGAGGAATCCGGACCGGCGGCGCCGGGCCACGGGCCACCCGAATATACTTTCGAAAATCGCACTCCCAAGCGCACCAGCAGGAGGGTCGATATCAGCACGCCCGTTGCCGTGTGCGGCACGTAGTGAAGGCTCTCTCCGCGCATCGTGAAGCGCGTGCGCGCGGCTGCGATTGCGCCTAGCGCGATTCCCGCCCCGAGTCCGAGCACGCCGACACCCAGTGACGTGAAGGAGCGTGCGGCGAAGGGCAGCAAGGCGAGGCCGGTCACGACCAGCAGCGCGATCCGCAGTCCCAAGCGAACCGGATGCAGGGGCTGCGCGCGGAACTGGCGGCGCAGGCGCCGATATACGACGAACAGCACGAGCAGCGTGAAGCCGGCCATCCAGAGCGTCGCCCGATCCCATGGCGGCGAGGCTCCGGACCACACAAGACTGGACTGATCGGGCGGCATCGGGGAATACTAGCGTAACGATGCAAAATAAACCGCAGCCGGGGCTCGTGCGTGGATTGGGCCCTTGGGCAGCGATTGCCGTCAACGTCGCGAACATGATCGGAACCGGCGTGTTCCTGAAGGCGCGCGTCATGACCTGCAACGTCGGCAGTCCGGTGTTGGTCCTCAGTGTCTGGGCCGCAGCGGGCCTGCTCGCGCTTGCCGGGACCTTCTCCTATGCCGAAATCGCGGCGATGATCCCGGAGGTCGGCGGCGATTATTTGTATTTCCGGCGTGCCTATGGACGCATGGTGGGATTTCTCTACGGCTGGATGGCCTTCGGCATCGCGCACTGTGGTTCGCAGGCCGCGCTCGCCGTGGGCCTCGCGATTTTCACGAACGTCGCGACCGGTGGCGCGCTCGAAGCCTGGGATCCGGGCTTGACGCTCTTCGGGCACGCAATGCCGCTGAATGGTCTGACGCTCACCGCGCTCGGCACGCTGTGGGTCATCGCGGGCATCAACTGCCTGTCGGTCCAGGCGGGCGGCCGGACGGCCGTCGCCGTCACGATCGCGAAGGTCGCGCTCGTCTGCGCGGTCGGGGTCGGCGCATTCCTGTTCGTGCCGGGCTCCTGGGCACACTTTGCATTATCGGGCGCCGGCGGCACGTGCACGGGCGTCGAGGCGAGTGCGCGGGGCGGCATCGCAGGCTTTGGGGCCGCGATGCTCGGGGCCTTGTGGGCCTACGACGGCTGGAACAACGTCGCACCGCTCGCGGCTGAAATCCGCGACCCGCAGCGCAATCTGCCGCGCGCATTCATTGGTGGTCTCATGGTCGTCGCGGCGTTGTATCTGTTCGTGAATACGGCATATTTCTATACGCTGACGCCGCTCCAAGTCGCGAGCGTCTCGAGCACGACGTCGGTCGCGACCGAGGTCGCCAGGCGCTTCCTCGGCCCGATGGCCGTCGCGCTCATGGCGATCGCCCTCATGGTCTCCTCGTTCGGGGCGCTGCAAGCGAGTGTCCTCGCGAACTCGCGCATCCCGTTCGCGATGGCGCGAGACGGCCTGTTCTTCAAGGCCCTCGGCTCCCTCTCGGTGCGCTCGCACGTGCCCGCCAAGGCGATCCTGGCGCAGGCATTCTGGGCGAGCGTGCTGGCGCTCTCCGGATCGTACGACGTGTTGACCGACTCCGCCGTGTTCGCGCTGTGGCTCGGCTATGGATTGAGCACGGGAGCGCTGTTCGTATTCCGCAGGACCATGCCGGACGCGCCGCGGCCGTATCGCGCGTTCGGCTATCCGTTCGTGCCGCTGCTGTTCCTCGTCGCGACGACCGCACTGCTCGTCAACACCTTCGTCGCGGCTCCCCGCGAAGCGCTGCGCGGCGTCGCCTTCCTGATCGCCGGAGTGCCGTTCTACTGGTATTGGTCGCGCGGGGCGAGAAGTTGAAGGCCTCGTCGGAATCCGACGGCGTGCGTTCGCGTGCGGGGCGAACGACCACCGCGTGTTTCGGACTCGCGGTACTCTGGTTGGCGTTCGCGTTCACGGCCGCGGCCCCGGCCGCGGCTGCCGACTCCGATCGCGCGGAGCCCGGTTCGGCCGAGGCGATCGCGGCGGCGACGACGGAGCCGCGTTTTCTCTCGCCATGGGTCGCGGACCTGCCGGCTTCGGCGAGCGTGCCTTCGCCGCTCGGATTTTGGGGGCGCATTCCGGGGGCGCCCGGCGAGCTCGTCGATTCCTCGCGCGCCTACGGCTACGCGCGCGCGCTGGCGGCGGCGTCGCCCCGGGTGAAGCTGTTCATGATCGGGCGCTCCGAGGAAGGTCGGGACATCCTCATGTTGGCCATCGCGGACGATGAGGGGATCGCCAAGCTCGACGCGTTCAAGGCCGCGAATGCCGCGCTGGCCGACCCGCGCACGACCGACGCCGCGAGCGCCGAACGACTGATCGCGACGTCGCGGCCGTTCTATTACCTGAACGCAGGCCTGCACTCGGACGAGACCGGTTCGACGGAGTCGGTCCTGGAACTCGCGTACCGGCTCGCCGTCTCCGAGCAACCGATGATCCGCCGGATCCGGGCGAACACCGTGGTGCTCATCAATCCCGTCTGTAATCCCGACGGAAGGGACAAGCAGGTCGAGTGGTTCTATCGCTTCTTGAAGGGCAAGCGGAACCTGGCCGAACTGCCCCGACAGTCGCCGCCGTATTGGTCCAAATACACCATGGTCGACATCAACCGGGATGCCCATCAGCTCACGCACGAGACCACGAAGGCCGTGAGCCGCATGTTCTTCGAGTGGCATCCGGTGATCGTGCACGACCTGCACGAGAGTGTTGCGCTGTTGATGTCGTGGAACGGGACGGATCCCTACGACGCGAACATCGATCCGATCAGTTACAGCGAGGCGCTCGCCTTCAGCTTTCACGAAGTCGAAGCGCTCACGGGTCTGGGGATGCCGGGCGTCGCAACCTGGAACTTCGGCGACGGCTTCGCGCACTTGTTTCTCGAATCGACCGCCATGAACCACAACGCGACCGGTCGAGGCTACGAGACCTTCGGCAACGGCTCGGCCGAGACCATGACACAAACGCTCGCGCCCGAGGACACTTCGTTTCAATGGTGGCGGCTCGCGCCGCCGCCGTCGACACCGTTCCTCTGGTCGGCGCGCGACAACGTGAACTACAACGTGACGGCGATTCTCGCGGCGCTCGACTACGCGGCGGGCAATGCGAGCGTATTGCTCAGGAATTTCTACAACAAGAGTTCACACAGCCTGGAAAAAGGTCGGAGCCAGGCGCCGTATGCGTTCGTCATCCCGCCGGATCAGGGCGATCCTCGCAGGGTGGGCGAACTCATTGCAAGACTCCAGTCGCAGCACATCGAAGTGAGCCGCTCGGCGGCGGGGCTCACACTCTCCGACGGCGAATTCCCGGCGGGCAGTTTCGTCGTGCGTTTGGATCAACCTTACCGCAACTATGCGGTCGACCTGCTCACGCCGCAGCGCTATCCCAAGGAGGCGGGCGAACCCTATGACGACGTCTCCTGGGATCTGGCCGCGCATTACCATCTCGTCGTCGCCCCGATTGCGGACCCGGCCGTGCGCAAGGTGGCGCTGACGCCGTTACGAGAACCGCCATGGCCCGCCGGCGACGCGGGCGGCGCGGGGCCTTATTTCCTGCTGCGCGACTCGGGCCAGGAGAGCCTCTTGGAGGCACGGTTCCGGCTCGCAGGCTTCAAACTCGAGATTGCCGAGCAGGCGTTCGTCGCGGGAGGCGTGTCGTATCCGAGGGGCAGTTGGATACTCCCGCCTCAGCCGCGCCTCGCGGCGACCTTGCGATCCGTGAGCCAAGCCCTCGGGCTCGACTTCGCGGGGTCGGAGGTCTTGCCGAACGTCGCGCGGCATGCCGCTCCGATTCCGCGCCTCGGCTTGTGGGTTCCCTGGGCGGATACGGACTCCAGCGGCTGGGTTCGATATTCACTCGATCAGCGCCGGATTCCGTACGTGTATCTGCGCGACGAGGACATTCGCGCGGGCGACCTGAACCGCAAAATCGACGTGCTCCTCTATGGCCAAGTCGATCTCGAACTTGCCGAGCAGATTCAAGGGATACCTCGGGTGTGGGGTCCGATGCCGTTCAAGAAGACGCCTCGGACGCCGAGCCACGGCACGCCGGCGTCGTCCGACGACATCACGGGCGGCATCGGCTGGGCGGGCCTCGGCAATCTTCAGCAATTCGTCGAAGGCGGCGGCCTCATGGTCACCTTGGGCAACGGCTCGATGCTGCCGATCGAGGGCGGAATTCTGCGCGGGGTGCGGCGCGATTCGGGCGGCGTGCCGCGCAGTTCGCAGGGTGGCGGCGCGGCTGCGGCCGCGGCGGCGCAGGATGCCGTGACTCGCACGCCGGGGTCCCACGTGCGCGTGCATTTCAACCGCGAGGACCATCCGATCGGCTATGGTTACCCCCGGTCGACGTACGTGTTTCGACAGAACTACGCGCTCTACGCATTGCCGCGGCGCTGGCTGCGCATGGCCTATTGCACGACCTGCCTCGACGGTCCCGTCGATCTGCGGCATGTCGTGCTGGAATGGGGCTCCGCCGACGCGGCGGACGATTTCGTGGTGAGCGGCCAGGCCTGGGGCGCGGACAATTTGATCGGACGACCCGCGATCATCGACATGCCGGTCGGCAAGGGTCGTGTCGTGGCCTTCAACTTCAACCCCTTGCACCGGGACATGAACCGCGGCGACCAGCGCATGCTCTGGAACGTCATCGTCAATTGGCGGGCGATCCTCGCCGCGGAGGATCAGCCCTGAGGGCCGCGGCGGGCGACCCAGTAGGTTGCCCCCTCGCTGCCATAGCGCTCGGAATGGAGTTCACCGGGGCCGAGTTCGAATGCTCCCCCCCGCCCCAGATGTCGGGTGTGGGTGCCGATGGTGAGCCACATTTCTCCCCGGATCACGACCGCTTTTGCCGCGAACGGGTGTTGGTGGGGTTCGACCTCGGCGAACGGCGCCCAATGCACCTCATGGACCTCATCGTAGCCCTGCGCCCGAAGATCCTTCTCGAAATCTTGAAGATGGGTGTACATGGCGACGCTCTCCTCCCGGCGGAGTCTACCGGATCGAATGCGGGCGCGTACGCTCATGGATCGTGATGCTGCGGCTGCGACCGCCGGCGTGAGTGTCCTAGGAAGCTTCGGCCTTGCGCTCCTCCGCGATCCTCTGGAAGATCTCTTCGCGATGCACCGGCACGGTCTTGGGTGCTTCGATACCGAGCCGAACCTGACTGCCTTGCACATGGAGTACGGTGATCGACGTGTCGTCCCCGATGCGCAGCGTCTCGCCGATCTTCCGCGTGAGTATGAGCATGACGGCCCCCGAAAGGCTCGAGACTATCGCAGCATGCGGCCCGCGGGAGGCGGGGGCAGGATGCTGACGCGCGAAGTATTGCACGGCGCCCGCCTGCAAGCCTTGGATGCAAACACGCGTGGGGTGAACCACTAGGTGCCCCGGTCGCCGGCTAGAACGCCCAGCTACCCCGGACGCCGACGGTACGCGGCTGCAGGGTATACGCGTAGACCAGGGCGGATCCCGGGGCGTCCGGATAGCGCTGGAGCTGCGGCAGCGAATTGGTCGCATTATTGACGAACAAGTGCAGATCGAGATCCGCTCGAAACAGGCCGAGTTGCAGGTTGAGCAGATAGGTGGCGGGGTCGGCCTTGAGCGCGGGGTCATAGTTGAGGCTCGCGGGAAGCTGTTCGGTGAACGGCCCCGGATTGTGGCTGCGGATGATTTCCACGGCACTCGCGTAGGGTGTCGCGCGGCCGCCCAGAAACGGCCATTCATAGCGGGCGCTCAACGTGCCGCTCCAGGGGGCGGGCACCGAGGGGACGCCGCCGACGACGGTGTCTTGGGCGACGATGATCTGTCCGTCCCCGGTACGAAGCGTGCGCGAATAGCGAACGTCGAGGAAGCCGATCGCGGCGCCGACGTGCAGTCGATCCGTCATGAGCAACTCCGACGCCAGGTCGAATCCGGCGCTGCGCACCGTGCCCGCGTTCGTGATGAAGCTCTGGTTGCAGGAGTTCACGAAGGACTCCTGGATCCCGTTCCAATGAATGTCGAAGATGCTCACATCGAGGCTCAGCCGACGGTCGAAGAGCTGATTCTTCGCGCCGATCTCGGCGCTCCAGACCGAGTCCGGACCGAAGCTCACCGGTGTTGCGGCGCCTTCGCAGGAGCCGCCCTTGCCGCCGATGCCGCCGGCGCGAAAGCCTTTCGCAAGGGCGGCGTAGAACGCATTGCGGCCATCGGGTCTGAACGATAGATCGAGGCGCGGCGTCGGCGGCAGGGTCTCGCGCAGGCTGTTGGAGGCAAACGGGGCGGAGCGCGCGTTGGTGAAGCCGCCGGTAAACGAGGAACCGTGTCGTTCGAGCACGCCCATGCGCAGTCCGGCGCCGGCATCCCAGTAGGGGCCGATCGACCAGCGCGCCTGGCCGAAGGCGGACGTCTCGCTGTCGCGATTGTAGTCGTTGGTGAGAATCCCCGGGTTCTCCGGCGCAGTGATCAAGTACGTATCCTGTTTGGAATCCCACCGCAGGCTCGAGAAGAACATGCCGGCCACCCAGCGCAGCGGCGCCGCGGAGTCGGTCGACGCCAGCCGGATCTCTTCGGAGAGCTGAATCTCGTGCAGCGCGAGCAAGGTCGGGACCGCATCCGCGTACGAAGTCGGGAATGCCCGGCCCAGAGGATTGCCGAAATTCAAATAGACGATGCCCGCAACGTTGGTCGTGTCGACGGTCGCCGTCGCCGATCGATCCACATACGACGAAACGGCGGTCAGATTCGAGCCGCCGAACCCATCGAGCACGGTCATCGAGCCCGTGGTCAATGCGTCGCTTGACGGCTGGCGCAGGAGCTTGCCGTTGTTGAGCATGCCCGGTGCGAGGGTCGGCGGATCGGCGAAGAACGCCGGCGTATCATGCACCTCGAACGATTGGTAGCTGAAGGCCGGGGTGATGCGCAAGGCGTCGGCGGGCTCGTACGCGACGGCGACGCGCACGGCGCGGTCGACGCCGCGATTCGCATCGGCGTCGACCGGTGCGCCCGTGAACGGATCGATCCGATTGATAAAGCCGCCGTCGGCGCGATACCAGGCGCTCACGCGCGCGCCGAGCAGCCCATGGACGAGCGGGCCGCCCGCAGCGGCACCGAATTCGAGATTGGTGCCGCCCCGATCGCTCGTCGATAGTTCGAAGCGGTAAAGCTGACTGATGCTCGTCGTACTCGGCTCATTGGTGATGAAGCGAATGGCGCCGCCCTCGGCACCGCGACCAAAAATCACGCCTTGTGGACCCCTCAGCACCTCGATCCGAGCGAGGTCGAAGCTGACCGGATAGGTATTGCCGAACGTGCTGTTCGGCGATTGGATCGGCGTGTCGTTCAGATAAATCCCCGTCGTCGCGTCGCCCTGATTCGCGCTGATGCCGCGAATGGCGATGTTCGAGACGATCCCGGGGCCGTATTGGGAGCTGAAGTCATACTCGATGCCCGTGGTCGCCGCGGCGATCGCGTCGATCCCCAGGCGCCCGGTCCCGGCGAGATCGGCGGGCGAGAGGACGCTGATGCTCATCGGCAAGTCGCTCAAGATCTCGTCGCGCTTGTCGGCCGTGACCACGACGGCGTCGAGCGCGGGGTCGGTCGCCCCCCTGGTATCACCCCCCGTGGGCTCGCGGCCCTCGGATCCGCCGGCCGCGGCATCGCGGCGCGGGAAAGTCGGCCGCTCGAACAGCTTGACCGTGCGGTCGTTGAGGAACAGGAAATCGACACCGGTATCCGTCAACAGGCGCTCGAGGCTCGCATCCAGCGGCAGACCCGACGGCACGGCTTGCGAATTCTTGTTGAGCGCCAATTGCGAGACGTAGACGATCTGCAGGCGCGTCGAGGCAGAAAATGCGGCGAGTGCCCGGGCGAGCGGCTGGGCCGCGATGGCCGCGGCCAGCGTGCGTTCGTGCGACCGGTCCTCGGCGCCCTCCGTTCTTGACCCGATCTGGCACAGGATGCAAACCCACAACATGCACAATCTGGTCCGATGGACGTGCCAGACCATGCAAATCTCCCTTTTGATGAATCAACCAGTCCGTGTCGCGAGACTTTAAACCAAAATCCTGTTGCGATGCCATAGTCGACGGCGCGGTCGACGGGTGGGCGTGACGTTCAAGCGCAGTCAACTGCGCTGCGGCACGGTCGTCGGTTTGGTGCGCACTCGCGAGACCCGGAAGCTCGCCGGCAGTCGTTCCACGTGAACACCCCCGAGGGAACCCAGAAACGCAGCGAAGGACGCAATGTCGGCCGCGTCGAAATTGCCGCTGATCTTCAAGTTCCGCAGCGTCGGATCGTCGATCGCAAACACGATGTCGTTATACCGATTGAACTCCTCTGCGACCGCAGCGAGCGGCCGCTCCTCGAACACCACCTTGCGCTCGAGCCACGCGGTCGTCTCGCGCAAATCCGCCGGTCGCGGCTCCGGTGCCGGCACGTCCGCGACGACCTCGAGTTGCTGAGCGGCGCCGACCCGCCGCTTCGACGGAGGCTTCGCGGGGACCTGCGCGAGTCGCTGCGGGGGCACCGGTGAGTCGACCGACACGGAGACCTGACCGCTGACCACCGTAATCAGCGTCGAGTCCGTGCGCCGATAGACGTCGAAGTCGGTGCCGATGGCCACGGTATCGGTGGATCCCGCGCGCACGTGGAGCGCGCGCCGCTCGTCGTGGACGACATGGATTGCCACCTGCCCGTGATCGAGTTCGATGGTCCGTTCCAGCGGCGAGAATCGCACGGTGACGAGGGTATCGGTATTCATGCGCAGCATGGACCCGTCCGCCAACGGCCGCGCGCTTTGTTCGCCGTGTCCGGTGCGGTAGGTGCGGACGTCGACCGGCGTCGCGTGATCCGACGAGCGCCACGCGAGGAAACCGGCGCCCGAGGCCAGGATCGCAATGCCGGCGGCGGCGAGTGCCGGGCGCCACGGGCGAACTTCGGGAGGGCGCGACGGCGGCGGTTGGCGGTGGGCCGTGGCACCGTGGTCCAGAGGGATGGCGCCCAGGTCGGCGCGTGCCAGTTCGATCAAGGTCTCCTTCGACAGGCCGGTCTCCTGGGTGGCTGCGGCCATCGACCGATCCAAGGCGGCGACGCCGAGATACTCCTCCATGTGCAGCGGCGAAGCCTTCAGCCAGGCAAGAAACGCCGCTCGATCGGCGTCGGACGGTTGTCCCACGCGATGAGCGGCGTACCAGTCTGCTGCCACCTGGGTGATCGCGGAGCGTATTCTTGCCTCCTCGGTCACGGGTTTACCTCAAGCTGACCATGCGCCGCCGACAGTGCGCCAGTGCGATGCCGAGATACTTCTGGACCATGTGTGCCGAAATGCCGAGAGCGGTGCCGATCTCCTGGTAACTCAGTCCGTGTTGATAGCGCAGATGCACGGTTGCGCGGCACTTTGGGGGCAACTGCGCCAAGACCTGCTGCAGGCGGGCGACGCGCGCCTGCAGGTCGAACAGTTCCTCGAACCCGTGCGACGGATCGGGCATGGCGGCCGCCTCCACAGGCTCGGCATCGACCGATCCCGGCGCGCGGCGCGCGGCCAGGGAGTGTTCGTAAACGACATGGGTCGCCACCGTGAACAGGTAGCCTTCCGGGTTTCGAATTGCATCGGAATCGCGCACGCGCAGCATGCGCAAATAGACCTCTTGCACCAGGTCGGCCGCGTCCTGCTTGGTGCGCAGGCGCCGCGAGAAGAACGCTTGAAGTGCGTAGCGGTGTTCCGAGAACAGTTTCTCGACGAAGCGTGCTCTCAGTTCGGGCATGACCCGTAAACCGTGGGAGACGTTTCCATGAACCCATAGAGTGGGGCGGCGCCGATATGGCTACCGGTATTTGGGCGCACGTGTCGAGCAGCCCCTGAATTTAAATGCTGCAATGCCGCATTCCACATTCACTCCTCGCCCGTATTGGACTCTGCGCGGGCTATTGTCGTTCCGATCAAAAAAACAGGTAACGATAATCCTCGGATACTGCTCTTACTCTATCGACCAAGGAGAGGGAGGCCAAGGATTAGGGATTTTTCCCTCCGCTGACTTTACCGCAATAGCGGAGGGTCGGCGCGGTCCTCCCTCGAGCGGTCAATTCTTTCGCTGACACCCGCAGCCGAAGCCTGTTCCCTCGCATTTGCAGGATGCGTAGGATAGGCGATCGTCCTCAGGAGTCACGATGGCCGAACGCAGCTTGCAGACGTTCGAATCCGGCACGGCATTCGACGCAATCATGGCCGGAATCGATGCCGATGGGGGTGTGATCCTCCGCAATTTCATCGACCCCGGCCTGCTCGAGCGCCTGCGCGCGCAGCTCGATGCGCACGTCGCGGCGGCAGCGCAAGGCGCGGAGGGTCTCGCCGCCGAGCGGCGCCGGTTTTGGGGCAGCCGCACCAAGCGCTTCAGCCGTCTGGCCGCCCGCGCACCGGCATTCGCCGAACTTCTCGATCACGACTTCATGCACCGGTGGGCCGAGCACAGCCTCGCCGCCGATTACTGGCTCAATACGGGCCAGGCGATGATCGTGGGGCCCGGCGAGGAGGCGCAAGTATTGCATCGGGACATCGCTATCTGGCCCTTGATCCAACAGATGGGCAGAGCGGCGCCGGAGGCCATGATCAGCATCGTGCTGGCACTGTCGGATTTCACCGAGGAGGTCGGCGCGACGCGCGTGATCCCGGGCAGCCATCGCTGGGAGGACTTTCACCAAACGCCGCAGCCCTCGCAATCAGTGCCCGCGGCGATGCCGGCCGGAAGCGCGCTGCTCTATCTCGGCAAGACCGTCCACGGCGCCGGCGCGAATCGCACGGTCGATTCGTGGCGCCACGGCTTGCATATGAGCTTCGTGCTGGGTTGGCTGACGCCGGAAGAGGCCTCACCGATCGGCGTGCCTTGGGAGATCGCCCGTCAGTACTCGCAACGCGTCCAGCGCATGCTGGGATATGCATCTCCGGGTCCGGGTTCCGAGGCGCCGCCGCGCAATTGGCTCGTGGATTTCGTCGACGTGCGCCGTCACTTGGTCGCGCCGAACGGCGCGCCGAACGGCGCGCACGCCGATTCGCGCTAAACTCGCCCCTATGTGCTACTCGGCACAAATTCAGCAAAGCGTCCGCAAGCTGCATCGCGAGCTCGGCATCCGGCTCGACTATGCCGAGACCGAGCGGCTGTTCCTGCGCCGGCTCGACGATTCCGGCATCTTGATCTCGCGGGGCTTCGAGGCGAATTTCGACGAGCCGGCCAACGAGCCGGAGCGCCGTATCCGGGCGGCCATCGAGACCCATCGCGCGCGGCAAGCATCGACATGGGAACGCGAGCTGTTTTCGCAGAAAACGCGCCTCGTCGCGGCCGAGCGGTCCCTTCTGCGCAAGGAATCGAAGAAGGCGCGGGACGACGTGCGAATTGCGACGAACAAGATCCAGGCGCTGACCGGCAAACTGTCGGATCTGCACCGCCTCGAACCCAAGGTGCGGGACAATCGGATCTTTCCGATGGTCCATGCCGGCGTGGTCATCCGACGCGACGGCGAAACTGTTCTCACACCGATGCGGTTTTTTTGTCGTCCCGCGGGCAAACCGGCGTTCTACGACAAGAAATTCCCCGGGCTCTACAATGCGCGGCGCGACAACCTCGAGCGATTTTGGGCCGAACAGTTCGGCCACCACCACGCGATCATGGTCGTGGACAGTTTCTTCGAGAATGTCGCGCTGCACGCCCTGCAGCATCGCGCATTGGAGGCGGGCGAGGCCGCACGCAACGTCGTGCTGCAGTTCACTCCCAAGCCGCCGGAGGCGATGCTCGTCGCCTGCGTGTGGTCCCACTGGCAGGGACCCGATGCGCCCGATGTGCGCGGGTTCGCCGCGATCACCGATGCACCGCCCGCCGATGTCGCTGCGGCCGGACACGATCGCTGCATCGTCAATCTCAAGCCCGAACATGTCGACGCCTGGCTTACGCCGGCGGGCCGCAGCGTCGTTGAACTGCAAGCCTTGCTGTCCGATCGTGCCGTGCCGACATTCGCGCACGCAGCCCTCGAGGCCGCTTGAAGCGTTCCGGCGGCCATCGGCGTTCCCGTGACCTGGCTGCAACTTTTTGCAATGCCAGGTGTTGTAGAGGCGTCCGGAGCGATCCGGCGCCGACTTTCACCCCAGGAGACTACTCATGAAACAGTTGCCATTGTGCCTCGCCGTCTTAGGCGTCATCGTCATGGTCCCGAGAGTCGGATTTTCGAAAGGTTGCATCAAGGGAGCCGCCGTCGGTGCCGTTGCCGGACACGTGGCGGGCCACCACGCCGTTGCCGGCGCGGCTGCCGGCTGCGTAATCGGGCACCACAACGCCAAGGTCAAGGCGAAACAAGCGCAGCAGCAACGAGCGCAGCCGCAACCCGCGCAACCGCCGGCTGCGCCCGCCGCTCCCGGCGCGAAGTGACCGTCCCGACCGAACACGCGATGCTCGCGGCCGCCATCGAGGAGGCGCGGCTCGGTCTTGCCGAGGGCGGCATCCCCATCGGCGCCGCCTTATTCCATCGCGACGGCACGCTGCTCGGCCGCGGGCACAATCGACGCGTCCAGGAAGACGATCCATCGATCCATGGAGAGACCGATGCATTTCGCAAGGCCGGTCGCCAGCGGCGCTATCAAGACACGATCATGGTGACGACGCTCGCGCCCTGCTGGTATTGCAGCGGCTTGATCCGCCAATTTCGGATCCTCAAGGTCATCGTCGGCGAGTCGAGAACGTTTCGCGGCGGAATCGACTGGCTGCGCGAAAACGGGGTGGAGGTCGTGGATTTGGGCTCGCAGGAATGCGAGCAGCTGCTCGCCTCCTTTATCGAGCGGCACCCCGATGTCTGGAACGAAGACATCGGCGAATGCACCGAGGATCACTGACCCGCGGCGATCCAGCGATCGACGTCATCCTCGAGGATCCGCAGCGACCGGCTGCCGCCGGTGAGGATCACGTCATGAAAGGCTTTGATGTCGAAACGGCCGCCGAGCGCCCGCTCGGCACGGCGACGCAGTTCGCGGATCTTCAGCTCGCCGACTTTGTAGGACAGGGCTTGTGCCGGATAGGCGACGTAACGCTCGACCTCCGCCCGCGCTTGGGCATCGTTCATGGACGAATGCGCCATCATCCAGCGCACGCCCTCGTCGACATCCCAGCCCATTGCGTGTAGCCCCGTGTCGATGACGAGGCGGTTCGCGCGCAAAATCGCATAATTGAGATGGCCGTAATAATCCCAGGGATTCGCGTAGAGCCCGAGTTCACTGCCCAGTGCTTCGGAGTATAGAGCCCAGCCCTCACCGTAGGCGTCGGTGAAATCGAAGCGGCGAAACGCGGGAAGATCGCGCTGCGCCGCCGCGATCGACGCCTGGAAATGGTGCCCCGGCAAACCTTCGTGCAGGGTGATGGTCATCACGTTGAACCGGTCGGTGACGCCGGGCGCATAGGTATTGATCCAGAGAATGCCGGGTCGCGAGCCGTCCGACGCGGGCGCCGAATAATAGCCATTGCCCTGAGAGTTGCGCGACGAATCCGGGAGGGCCCGAATTTCGAACGCACCGACCGGCAACCCATTGAACAGGCGCGGCAGTTCGGCGACGATCCGGAGGCGCGCCGCCTCGAACGCCGGGATGATGCTGCTGCGCGCGTCGAATTTCAGCGCAGGATCGCTGCGGACCCGCTCGAAGAAAGCGGGCAGATCCCCGGAGAAACCCACCTGCGCACGCAGCTTGCCGAGCTCGTTCTCGATGCGCTCGACCTCCGCCACGCCGAGGTCGTGGATCGCGTTCGGTGGTGTTGCCGTCGTCGTGTGATGGCGCACGTCGTAGTCGTACAGCGCGCGGCCGCCCGGCATCTCGCCGAGACCCACGGTGGATCTCGCTCGCGGCAAATACTCGTTCGCGAGGAAGTCGTAAAGACGGCGATAGGCCGGCTCGATCACGAGCGAGATCTCGCGCCGATAGTCGCGCTCGAGGCGCCTGCGCTGAAGCGGCCCCATGTCCGGCGGCAGCTGCTCGATCGGGTGCCAAAACTCGGTCGCCTCCGCCCGCTTGCCGAATTGCGCCCGTAGCTGGGGCAAGATTCGCTCCACGACGAGCCGCGGCAGGACGACGCCGGTGTTCAAGCCCTCGCTCAAGCGGGAGATTGCCTGATCCGTCCATTCCGAGTAGCGATCGGCACGCACGAGCGCATCTCGATAATCGTCAGCGCTCTTGAAGGGGTAGTTGCCGGAGCCGGCGGCGTCGGCGGCAAATATTGTGTGCGGACCCTGAAACTGATCGATCGGCAGCCGGCGTGCCGTTTCGAACAACGGGCCGCCGTAGAATTCCTCTGCGTCCGCGAGCTGCTCACGCAGCATCCGGAGACTCGTTTGATCGCGCGTTTCGAGGTCCGCTGCGCGGATCGACGCGGTCCGGCGCGAATATCGATCCAGCATGGCGAGCATCCGCACGCGCCAGGCATCGGTCAGCGACTCGTCGAAGTGGCGCTTGGCGCCGGCATCTCCGAGCGCCAGCGCCAGACTCGGATTGAGGCTCAGCCAGTCCGACCAATAAGCGTCGAGAAGAGCGTGCAGGTCCGCGCCGGGCTCGATGCCGGCGCGCGCCTGCGGCAGGAACGAAGCCGCCGCAGCCAGCAGGACCAGCAGGGCTGCGCGCACCCGAGGGGAAGCGCGCAGCCTCGCAGTTTGCCCGTGGGCCGCCGTCCTATTCGACGTGCGCTCCCGTCGTCTTGCCGGTCACCCCTTGGATGAACGCCAGACCATTGGGCTCGCCATAGCCGGTGACGTTGTCCCAGCCCGGAGTCACGGTCAAGGACGTGTCCGTACCGAAGCTGATCGCGAGAGACTCGTAGCTGCTATAAGGCCACACGGCGCTCGGAAACGCCTTCTGGGTGTAGAGCAGGCCCGTGAACAGCGAAGTCGCGGAATAGAAGGTCGTGCCCGCCGAATCGTGGACCGTCCCGCTCACGTCATAGCTCGTCAGATCCGAGGTCGGCACAACGTCCGTGATCTGACCGGGCTTCAGCGTCGCTGCGGCGCGTGCAGCTTGACCCAAGGCCTTGCCGTTATATTGATCGGCAATGGCCCAGATCGCCGTGAAGATCGGGCTCGCGAGGCTCGTACCGCCCCAACCCGCCTGGGCATATCGCACGCCCCCGGTCGTGAAGATCAGCGGGAAACCGGTGTAGGGATCGGCGAGCGCCGACACATCCGGCACCTGCCTACCCGTTCCCGGCAAGCTCTTCTGCCAGGTCGGTTTCGCGAAGTACACACTCTCGCCGCCGCCGGCACCGCCCGCGAAACCGCCGCCCGGCGGATCGACCACGCCGAACAAGTTCAGCAATACCTGGTTGATGCCCCAGCCCGCGACGATCTGTCCCGTGCCGTAGGGGTCGTTGAGGATGCTCGTGCCGCCCACCGCGGTCGCGTACGGGGAGTTCGACGGCAGGCTCACGGCACCGACCGGCGTTCCGAGTCCCTGATCGCCACCATCACCGCTCGAGAATTGAATCGAAATGCCGGCCGCGGCGCCGAGCTTCAGGACCGCATTGAAGGCATCTTCTTCGAACGGTCCCGCCACGATCTCGGAATCATTTTCCCAGCTGTTCGAGACCGTATTGGCGACCTTGTTGGTGATGATGTATTGCAGCGACGCAATCTGATCCTCGTTATCCTGTGCGGCGGAAGCCACGACCACGATCTTCGCGCCCGGCGCAATCGCATGGCTCGACTGGATGTCCAGGGCGATCTCGATCGTCCAGCCCGTGAGGTCGGCGGCATTCGGATCGAGCGGCTTGCCCTCCGGATAGATCACCTCGAAATTGCTGGCATTGAGCGGCGGCAGCCCGAAGGTCGCGGCCGAGATGTTCGCATCCGCCTCGGCATTCGCATAACCGTAGCCCTCGACGAGCGCGATCGTCTGACCCTTGCCGTTGTAGCCCGACTTGAAGAGGGGAGCGAGGCCATAATGCGCTTGGAGTTGCGCCGGCGTGAAGGACACGACGAGCTTGCTGTTGGTATCGTAAACCGAACCCCAATAATTGGCGACCGGCAGCGTGGCACCCGTCGTCGTGTAGTTGAAATCCGCCGCGGGCGACAGCGCGATATCCGTGATTTCGCTGAGCAAGGTCGTTCCCAAGTCACCCTTGACGACTTGACGCTTCGAGACCGGCAGGCCCGTGAACGGATTGGTGGCGATCGAATGCAGCGGCGTCACCGCGTGCCGTTCGAGTCCCGCAACTGCATCGACGAGCGGCCCGGCGCGCCCCGCGAGTTCCGCATCGCGCACATGCGCCTGATAGGGCTGGCCTTTGAAGCTGAATTGATGAAGCTCGGTTTGAAACGCGCTTTCGATCGAGGCGACGCTCCCCTTGATGCGCAGCGAGAATCGGTGCGGGTCGGCGGACACCACCTGGAGTCCGTGATTCAGCAATTCGTTCCGGACCGTCTCGAAGTCCGCGACCGAGGGTGCGTAGCGTTCGAGATCTGCGTCGGAAAACCAGGCATGATAGTGCGGTGAAGCGGGGTCGTAGAGGGCGTCGATCGCCGCGTCGAAGCCCGCGCGATCGGGCAGCTTGAGCACGACGGTGAGCGTTTCGAGTTTATCGGGCGCCGCACGCCCCTGATCCGTCGCCAGCGAGGCGATTTTCGGCACGTTGTGGACTGCCAGCGCGGCGGCGGGTCCGGCGGCGATGAGTGCGCCGACGACGACCGGAGCCGCCAGCCGGGAGGAAACCAGCCCATATCGATTCATCGTCATGATGAGTTCTCCTTTATCCCTTGTTGAATTTGAGTTTTGAGACCGTACCACTTTAGGGATTTCGCTTTCCGCTCGTCAAGACATTCCTCCAGCCATTTGAATCTATCGATAGATCGATGTTGTTGCGGATCCCGCGGGGGTATATCTTCGGTCCAGGGGATGGAGGGGAGCGACCGGTTGACTCAAACGCTGCTGCAGAAATTCACGCGCACCAAACCCGTCGGCCGCCGCACGGACGAGGGCGGCGCCCATGGCGGCGGCTTGCGACAGTCTCTCGGACCCTTCTCGCTGACGATGATCGGCGTCGGTGCGACCATCGGGACGGGCATTTTTTTCACGATGGTCGAAGCCGTCCCCAAGGCCGGCCCCGCCGTGATCCTCTCGTTCTTGATCGCCGCCATCACGGCCGGCCTCACCGCCCTCTGCTACGCGGAACTCTCCGCGCGCATACCCGCCTCCGGTTCGTCGTACTCGTTCGCGTACGCGACCGTGGGCGAATTCGCCGCGTTCATCATGGCCGCCTGTCTGCTCCTCGAGTACGGGCTCGCGGCGAGCGCGACCGCGATCGGCTGGTCGGCCTATCTGAACAATTTCCTGCAGAATGCCCTGCATTGGCAAATTCCCTCGGCTCTGCGCAGTCCGATGCTCGTGTCGGGCGAGAGCGGCGTCGAGTTTCACGGCGGACAGTTCAATCTACCGCCGATCCTGCTCGTGACGCTGTGCGGTTTGCTGCTCGCGCGCGGCACCAAGGAATCCGCGACGCTCAACGCGATCATGGTGCTGATCAAGCTCGCGATCTTGATCTTTTTCGCCGTGATCGCATTCTCCGGGTTCGATGCGCACAATTTCGTGCCCTTCTTCAAGGCCGACAACAGCAAGGGCCTCGGCGGCATGGTCGGTGTGACCGCGGCGGCGGGCACCGTGTTCTTTTCGTTCATCGGGCTCGACACGGTTGCGTGCGCCGGCGACGAGGTGCGCAACCCCCGCCGCAACGTGCCCCTCGGCATTCTCGCGGCATTGGTCATCGTCACGACCTTTTATCTGCTCGTCGCGGTTGCGGCGCTCGGCGCGCAACCGGCCGCAAAATTCTCGGGCCAGGAGGCGGGGCTCGCCGTCATTCTGCAGAACGTCACCGGGCACGCCTGGCCCGCCGTGATCCTGTCGGCGGGTGCCGTGATCTCGGTATTCAGCGTGACGCTCGTGACCATCTTCGGTCAAACGCGCATCCTCTACGCCATCGGCCGCGACGGTCTCGTCCCGAGCATTTTTCAGCAGGTCAATGCAAGGACGCGCACGCCGGTCGGCAATACGTTGATCGTCTGTACGGTCGTCGGCATCGTCGCCGGGGTCGTCGATTCCGAATTCCTCTGGGACATGGTGAGCATGGGCACACTGACCGCATTCTGCGTGGTGGCCGTCGCCGTCCCCGTGCTCCGCCACAAGCGCGGATCGAGTGCCGCCGACGGATTTCGCGTGCCCTTCGGTCCTTATCTCGTGCCGGGCCTCAGCGTCGCGGCGTGTCTCTACATCATGCGTGATTTGTCGCAGACGACACTGCGCGTGTTCGCGATCTGGATGACGTTCGCCGTCGCAACGTATCTCGTGTTCGGGATCCGGCATTCGCGGCTCAATCTCGCCGCCTGAAGGCTCGCAGCCCGAAGGCTCGCGGCCGGCCTGCGGGGTTCACGGCGGCGGCGAGCCGGGATTCAACGCGAGTTGTGCCATCCGATGTTCGTCCACGATGACATAGAGGCCGCTTGCGATCACGATCGCCGCGCCGAGCACCAGGGCGCCGGTCGGCGCCGCCGACCAGAAGATCCAGTCGATGGCGAAGGCCCAGACCATCGAGGTGTACTCGAACGGCCCGACGACCGACGGAGGCGCGCGCCGAAACGCGTCCGTGAGCCAATACTGACCGAGTGCGCCGCTCAAACCGACGAGCGCGAGCCAGGGCCAGTCGCCGGGTGCAATCGGACGCCACTCGGGCACGGCGAGCGCGCCGCCGGCGGCGCCGCCGAGCGCGAGCACCCAGAAGACGAGCGCGGTGTTCGAGTCGGTGCGGCCGAGCTTGCGTACCATGAGCGCACTCAAGGCGTAACAGATGGTGCCGCCCCCCGCGGCCAATAAGGCGAGCGCGGAACCGACCGGTTGCCGGCCGGGCCGCAGGATCAGCAGCACCCCGCCCAAGCCGGTACCGATCGCGATCCAGCGCTTGACCGGCACGGCCTCGCCGAGCAGCGGGACGGACAACGCCGTCATCAGCAGCGGCGCGCAGAGAAACACGGAGTAGGTTTCGGCGAGACTCAAGCGGCGCACCGCATAGATGAACCCGCCGAGCATGAAGATCGTGAACACCGCGCGCACGCCGTGCAGCGTCGGCGACGCGACCCACAGGGACTCGCGCCAATTGCGGCGCCAGAGGATCGGCAGACAGATGAAGGCGAGCGACGACACCGAGCGCATGCAGGCCACCTGAAACATGCCGTACTGCGTCGACAAGCGCTTCAGAGAGGCATCCATGATCGCGAACACGAACACGGCGGCGATCATCGAGGCGATTCCGCGCAGGCGTTCCTGGGCTCCATGGGTCATCGATTCGGGCATACTGCGCGCGGATTCCGAGGATTCGAGTGGCGGCGCATTGTAGTCGAGTATGGACGGCACACAAGCGCGACACCCTGAGCGCGACCCACGAGCAGGGCCAAAGGCGCGCGGCGCCCAAGCGCCGACGGCGAGCAAACGGCGGGATGCGATGAGCGAGAACGAGACTGAGGATCGGTCCTTCGAAGACGCGAGTCGTTCGAACGAGCCCTGCGTGCGCGGAGGCCGCATCCGGACGTCACTCTGCTCATCGCGAATTCGGACGCACAACCCGGAAAGCTCGTGTTATGGGACGCCGCGGTGAGCGTCCTTCGCCAAGGGGAGGAAGTCTGGAGCGCGATGTGGGTGCACTGGGAGCATCCGATCGCGGTGAAGGCCTGCTACGTGAAAAACGGCGCTCCCGTGCGCCCGCCGCAGGGATTTCCCTGGCATCCGTTGCGCCAGCGCAAGATCGTCAAATTGAGCCCGTTCAAGGGGGATGCCCGGCAACTCGTGGCGCGCCGTGATTTGCGCGTTTGAGTCGCCGCGACGCGACCACGCGGGGTCGGCGAATCAGGCTGTCAGGTTCGGCGCACGAGATAGACGATCAGACAGATGATGAGGATCGTGCCGAGAAGGCCGCCGCCGTAATACATGGGATTCTCCTGGAGGGATCGTCGAACCGCGCCATTACAGCGCAGTCATCCCGTTCGAGTCTGTTCGCCAGCGTACTTCGGCTCACGCGCCGGTGATCAGACTCTGCTGCGCATGACGCCACCAGGCCGCGGTCAGCAAGTCCCCGTGATGGCGCAGGAACACGTCGCGCAGCGGCGCGGGAATTCCGAGAAACTGCAGCCACTGCTCGGGGAACACATCCTGCGGCCCGACGTAGAACCAGGGTTCGGCGCTCGTTTCCTCCTCGTCGGAGCTCGCGCTCGGGAAATCGCGGAACACGCAGTCCGTGACCTGGCAGAGTTCGTCATAGTCGTAAAAGATCACCCCGCCGTGGCTCGTGACGCCGAAGTTCTTGAGCAGCAGATCGCCGGGAAACACGTTGCTCGCGGCGAGGTCGCGCAGCGCATTGCCGTAATCGATGATCGCCGACTCGGCGGCCGCGGGATCGGCCTCGCGCAGGAACAGATTGAGCGGGCGCAAACGCCGCTCGATGTAGCAGTGCTCGACGATCAGGTCCTCGCCCTCGATGCGGCAGCTCTGGCTGGCTCCGTTCAGCAGTTCATCGACGAGCGCCGCCATGAAGCGCGCGCGCGGCAGTCGCAGGCGCTTGAATTCCTGGGCATCGACGAGTCGTCCGGCCCGATCGTGACGGAACACGAACTGGTAGCGTTCGATGACTTCGGCGCGCGTGCTCTTCTTGGGGGCGCCGAACCGATCCCGGATGACCTTGAAGACGAGATCGTGGGAGGGCAGCGTGAAGACGATCATCACGAGGCCGGATTCGCCGGGCGCGTGCACGAACGTGTCGATCGACGTGTCGAGGTGCCGGCGCAGCGCGAAGTAGCGCTCCGTCTTGCCCTGTTTCGCGCGGCCCAACACGGTGTAAAGCTCGTCGATGGGTTTGCGCGGCATGAACGATCGCAGCAGCGTGATCGCGGCGCCGACGACCGGCAGATCGACGTGGAAATACGATCTCGCGAAGCCGAACAACGAGCCGATCTCGGCGCGCGACAACATGATGGATTCGACGCGCACGCCGGCGGTCGAATTCTGGAAAGCGATCACGAGCGGCGTCATGGAGTTGTCGTCGATGAGGCGCCCGACGACGAAGGCCTGCGTGCCCCGATAGAACAGCGGTTCGATGAGTTCGATCGAATCGGGCGCGCCGCTCTGCCGGTGGTTCTCGAAATAGCGGCCGATCTCGGCGCTGACCCGGTGCACGGCGGCATCCGTGTCGGCGATGAAGGCCGTGAACGGCAGGTCCGCGAGGAGTTCACGGATTGCGGCGGGCAGCGCGGATCCGACGCGATAGACTCGAATCGGCACGGAGCCCGACGTGCGCCCCACGTTGGTCGCACAGAACTCGACTTCGGGATTGACGCCGACCGTCCCGAAGGTATCGCGGGTCACGGAATTGAAAAATGTCCGGTAGCAGTCGCTGTCGGGGCGGCGCGCCACGATCAGCTCATAAGCGCGCTTGATGTCGGTCCAAAGGCTCGCATCGCTGCCCGCCTTGGCGATCTGCGCGCCGAGCGCCCGGACGCAGCGTGCGACGCGCTGTTCGTAGAGTTCGATCCGAGCCACCGAGTCGGCCTGCGCCGAGCGCCAGTCGCACGCCATGAAATGCAAGGCCGCGCGGCGCGTGATGCGGCCGAACTCCTCATTGTATTGGAGGAATTCCTCGGCGATCGAAGCCGCGAGGACTGCCGCGGGCGTCGCCGGAGCGATCCGGACCAAGGCAGGCATGCCGCTACCAGGCGTGGTGATTGCCGTATGAGCCGTCATCAACCAGCCTCCTGATGTCGCATCGGACCGCTTGCATTGCGGGGTCGCCATAGATTAGATTGAAAGCGGGAGAATTTACACATAAGAAATTTCACATTGTGAAATTCACAGTGACTTGCGCCAGCGGACGGAGGAGTGGATGGCAGGCTTGATTCGACAGGGGCACTTCCTCGGCGCGAAACTTCGTGCCCTGCGCAAACGCAATGGGTTGACCCTCGATGAATTGTCGGCCCGCTGCGTTCAAATCGATGCCGCAGCCGCCCCCTCGGTCTCCTATTTAAGCATGGTCGAAACCGGCAAGCGCATGCCCTCGGCCGCGACCTTGGGCATGCTCGCCGGGGTCTTCAGCAAGGAACCGCGCTGGTTCCTCGATGAAAATACCGAAATCGAGGCGGCGCCCACGCGGCGCGAACGCGGCGGCCTCGAGGCGATGCCGTTGGAGCCGGCATTTCTGTTTTCGCATGAATTGCTGCAAAACGCGCTGCCGGAACTCTTGTCGCAGACCGGCACGACGGGCCGTCAATTCGCACAGCTCCTGATCCGCGTCTGGCAGGAAACCCGCCACAACGACTTCCCCGACATCGAGCGTGCGGCGGAGGAAGCGGGCAAACGGCGCATGCCGCTCAACCTCGACGACGTCATGGGCATTTGCCGCGAGCAGGGGCTCGTCGTGCGCTGGTTCGACGGCGACACCGAGCATCCGGGCGATGCGCTCGTGCGCGCCCGTTTCGAGGCGCCCGCTACCGTGCTGCTGAATCGGCGACTGCTCACGCTCGAGGACCGTCTCAAATACGATCTCGCGTTCTTCATCGGACACAAGATCCTGCACAACGGCGACGGACTCGTCTCCCCGCATAGCGCGACCCAATCGGGCGACGAAGCCCCGACGTCGGCGGCGACGCAAAGCATGGGTGCCCAAGATGTCTTGTATGCCTGGCGCGATTTCGAGTGCAGTTTCTTCGCCGGCGCGCTGCTCTGTCCGCGGGTGCCGTTTCGGCGCTTTCTGGTGCGCGAGGCGCACAGCATCGCGGCCTGTGAAAAACTTGGACTGACGCCCGCGCTCGTCATGCGCCGCATGACCGCGGTCTCGCCGTACCGGCACTGGCATTTCTTCGATGCCTATCCCCCGGGCTTCCTGCGCGCCGTGTATCGTGCGAACGGCATACCGCTGCCCTGGGGAAACATGAGCCTGGTTTCCGACCCGTGCCCGCGCTGGGCGGTATTCCGGCTCCTGCACATGCCGTCGGCAGCGGCGCCCACCTTGCAGCGGCCGAAATCGCAGATTTCGATCATGCAGGACGGCAAGCGCACGCGGCTGTATTGCTGTCACTCACTGCAAACCCGCGACGCCCTCGATGCGGTTCACGTGCTGTCGGTCGGCATCGATCTATTGCCGGCTCTCGAAGCGCAGGGCTACGACGGCGAGGAGATCGCTGCCGCCGTCGCGGCGTCGTGCCGGCGCGGCGGCGGGGAGGGCGCGATCCCGCCGGAGGCGGCGCTGCGCATCCGGGCGGCATCTCAGGTGCTCAATATCGCCTGGATCGCGGCTGCCGCGGATTCACCGGCCGTCATCATCTGTCCGCGCAGCGGCGCATGCCCGCGCGACCCGAAATGCGCGGTCGACGCGAAACACGCCTGAGTTACCATAGCCGGCTGGCCGGCCGTGTCGGCCACCGTCGAGCTCGAAGCAGATCAAGAAGACCATGAATCCAGTCGTCCGTCCCGTGTTCCCCTTCTCCGCGATCGTCGCGCAAGATGAAATGAAACTCGCCATGCTCGCCTCCGCGGTCGACGCCTCGATCGGCGGCGTGTTGATTTTCGGCGACCGCGGCACCGGAAAGTCCACGGCCGTGCGGGGTCTCGCCGCACTGCTGCCGCCGATGCATGCGGTGACCGGCTGCCGCTACGGTTGCGATCCCGGCAACGCCGAAGCGCTGTGTGTCGAATGCCAGGAACGCGCCAAGGCCGAACCCCTCAAGCACCGTCTCGTGCCGGTCCCCGTCGTGGACATGCCGCTCGGGGTCACCGAGGACCGGGTCGTCGGGGCGCTCGATCTCGAACGGGCTTTGGGGGAGGGTGTCAAGGCCTTCGAGCCGGGACTGCTCGCACGGGCGAATCGCGGATTTCTGTATATCGATGAAGTGAATCTGCTCGAGGATCATCTCGTCGATCTGCTCATCGACGTCGCCGCCTCGGGCGAAAACGTCGTCGAACGCGAGGGCCTGAGCGTGCGCCATCCGGCGCGCTTCGTGCTCATCGGCAGCGGCAACCCCGAGGAGGGCGAACTGCGCCCGCAATTGCTGGATCGTTTCGGACTTTCGGTCGAGGTCAAGACGCCGACCGATCTGCAAGAGCGCGTCGAAGTGATCAAGCGGCGTGACGAATTCGAGCGCGACAAGGGCGCGTTCGTCGCGAAATGGAAAAAGCACGACGACGGCCTGCGCAAGAGGATTGTCGCCGCGCGCAAACGGCTTGCCGACATTGAGCTGCCGGATGCCGTGCTCGAGGCGGCGACGCGCCTGTGCATGCATCTCGGCACCGATGGCTTGCGCGCGGAACTCACGCTGATCCGCGCCGCCCGCGCGATTGCCGCCTACGAACAGGCTGGCGAGGTCGGTATCCCGCATCTGCGCCGCGTGGCGCCTCCGGCACTACGGCATCGCCTGCGCCGCGATCCGCTCGATGAATCCGGCTCCTCCACGCGCGTCGAGCGCGCGATCCACGAGGTCCTCGGGGCATGACGGTCGAGAGCGATGCGGCGCTCGTCGCAGCGCTCTTCGCCGTCGATCCGGCCGGCTTGGGCGGCGTGGTGATCCGTTCGCCCGTCCAGCCCGCCCGCGAGCAATGGCTCGCGGCGCTGCGCGATCTGCTGCCCGTGGGCACGCCGGTGCGCAAACTGCCGTTCAACATTCCCGATGGGCGCCTGCTCGGCGGCTTGGACCTCGTCGCCACCTTGAAGGCGAATCGACCCATCGCCGAGCGCGGCGTGCTGGCCGATGCCAACGGCGGCGTCGCAATATTGACCATGGCCGAGCGTTTGGGCCCCGGGACGGCGGCGCGTCTGTGCGGTGTAATCGATGTAGGCGAGGTCCAGTTGCCGCGGGAAGGCGTTACGATCAGCCATCCGGCGAGCTTTGGTCTGGTCGCACTCGATGAGGGCATCGACGCCGACGAAGGGGTACCGACCGCGCTGCTCGATCGGGTGGCATTCCTCGTCGACCTGGGCGGACTCGACATACGCGCGATCGTGACGCCCGACTGCGAGCCGGCCGACATCGTGGCGGCGCGGGCGCTGCTGCCTGACGTGCGAATCGACACGGAGATGCTGCAGGCCCTGTGCGCCACGGCCCTTGGCCTGGGTGCCGGCTCGCCGCGCGTCTCGGTGCTCGCTGCCCGCACGGCGCGTGCGGCGGCAGCGTTGGCAGGGCGCTCTGCCGTGACGGAGGAGGATGCGGTCACCGCGGGTCGACTCGTGCTCGCGCCGCGCGCGACGATCGCGCCCGCGCCACCACAAGCCGCTGCGCCCGAGGACTCGCCGCAACCGCCCGAGGAGCCGCCGGAAGCGCCCCACGAACCACCCCAGGCACCTCTCCAGGAGCCGCCCGCCGACCCGCCGCCCGACAATGCCGATGCACCGGAGGATCCCGAGCCGGATGCCCCGCTCGAAATCGACCAACAGACGCTCGAGGATGTTTTGCTCGCCGCCACCGCCGCGGCGATTCCGCCGGGTTTGCTGGCCCGCTTGCGCAGCGACGCGCAAGCCCGCGCAGCGGTAGCGAGCCGCAGCGGAGGCCGCGTGGGTGAGTTCCGACGTGCCGGCGCCCGGGGCCGTCCTGCCGGTATCAGCGCCGGGCCGCCGCGCGGCGCGGCACGTCTGAACGTCATCGAGACACTGCGGGCAGCGGCGCCGTGGCAGCGCTTGCGCGGGCGCAGCGCTGCGAGCACGCGCATCCGCATCAGTCCGGACGATTTTCGCGTCAGCCGTCATCAGCAGCGTGCGCAAACGCTCACGATATTCACGGTCGATGCCTCCGGTTCCTCGGCGCTCAATCGGCTCGCGGAGGCCAAGGGGGCCGTCGAGCTGTTGCTCGCGGATTGCTACGTACGACGCGACCAAGTGGCGGTGATCGCGTTTCGCGGCAAGACGGCCGACGTGCTGTTGCCGCCGACACGCTCGCTCGTGCGAGCGAAACGCAGCCTTGCGGGATTACCGGGAGGAGGCGGCACGCCGCTCGCCTCTGCGCTCGACGCGGCCACGGCGCTCGCACGACTCGCGCAGCGCCGCGGCGAGACACCGACCGTCGTCCTATTGACCGACGGGCGTGCGAACATCGCGCGCGACGGGGCGGCGGGGCGCGAACCGGCCCATGCAGACGCGCTCAAGGCGGCACGCGCGCTGGCCGCCGCGCACATCACGGCCCTGTTCATCGACACCTCGCCGCGGCCGAGCGAGCTTGCGAAGGCGGTGGCGGTGGCGATGCGCGCCCAGTACGTGCCCCTGCCGTTCGCGAATGCCCGGTCGCTCGCGGCGATGGTGAAAGCCGCCACCGCGACTCCATCCCTGCAATCCCGAGCGTAGCCCGAGCTCGCCCTTGGACGAGGAGGAAATCGTCATTGCAGCACAGCGGATCCGTGCGCTGCTGCGCTTCGTGGCGGCCATTGCGGCGCTCGCCATGCTGGCGCTGCTCGTTCGTCATGCGCGGATGCCGCATTGACCGATCGAACCGATCGTGAGTTCGACGGAGTGCCCGACGTACGCGACGGCTTGACGCGGCAGGAGCGCGTGGTTCTCTATGTCCTCCACGAGACCCAGAAGGAGCGCGGCGACCGCAACGTGCCGACCGTGATGTTGTGGGGGCGGGTCTGCGAACACTTCTATATCAGCCCCGAGGATCTTTCGCTGATGCTCGCGCGCTTGGGAGCGCGCAAGTGACACGAGTTACAGGCGCGGGAACCCGCCGCAGGGGCACGATGGACGAGGGCGCGGAATTTTGTTGCAATAATCGCGGCTGAAGGCGGCAAGCCCGAGGCCCCCACTTCTCAATGACGGAGCAGAGCGTGGAATCGACGGATGTGCATTCTGGCGGATGTCTGTGCGGGAGGGTGCGCTACGCCGTTCACGGCGCCCTGCGCGACGTGGTCGCCTGTCATTGTTCGCAGTGCAGGCGCACGAGCGGACATTTCGCCGCGATGACGAGCGCACCGTCGGCCGCGATCGTCTTGACGGCGAAGGAGTCACTCGCTTGGTACAAATCCTCGGAGATCGCCGAACGCGGATTTTGTCGAGACTGCGGCAGCAATTTGTTTTGGCGGGAATTCGGCTCCGATACCACCAGCATCACAGGGGGCACCCTCGACGCCGCGGCGGGACTGAAGATCGAGCGCCATATCTTCGTGCGCGACAAGGCTGAGTATTACACGATCACCGATGGCGCCCCGCAGTTCGACGAGTGATACGGCGCGCGGCCGTAGCACGCGTTCAGTCCGGTGAGCCACGGCAGGAATCCAGGAATTCGCGCAAAATAGTCGCGGTCTGCTCGCCGAATTGATCGACGAAGAAGTGACCTCCCGGGAGGGAGGCGACTTGCATCCGCGCGCAGCGAGCACGCCACTCGGCGGGGATGTCGAAGAGCCGCGCCATTTCGCCGTTCGAACCGTAGAAGACCAAGGTCGGACACTCGACCCGGCGCGCGAGGTCGGCCGTGTCGAGCGCCAAGTCCACTGAGACCGCCGCGCGATAGTCCGCGCAACTGCCGTGGATCATGGCCGGATCGCGCCAAGCGCGCCGATAATCGGCGAACATCTCGGCGTCGAAATCCGCGATCCGGGTCGCGCCCCAGCCGACGAGGCTGGTCTCGTAGAAATAGTCCGGATCCGCACCGATCAGGCGCTCGGGAAACGGCGGCGGTTGCGACAGGAAATACCAATGCCAATAGGATCCCGCGACGTGCCGATTCGTCTGCATCAACATCGTATAGGTGGGGACGATATCCATGAGCGTCAGACTCAGCAGCGCATCGGGATGATCGAGTGCGAGGCGGTGACCGGTTCGTCCGCCCCGATCATGGCCGATCACGTGAAACGCCGGGTGGCCCAGCGCCTGCATGAGCGCCAGTTGATCCTCGGCCATGGCGCGAAACGAATAATTCGCGGCATCGGTGCTCCCGGCTGGCTTGCCGGAATCGCCGTAACCGCGGAGGTCGGCGCAAACGACCGTATAGTTGCCGGCGAGCCGGGGGGCAACCCGAGCCCACATCGCCTTGGTTTGAGGGAAACCATGGAGGAGGAGCACCGGCGGTCCCGACCCCGCCATGACATAAGCGATCTCGATCGAGCCTAAGTCCGCAACACCCGCATAAAAATGCTCGAACATGCAGTCCTTGGTGCGCCGCACGGTGAGGCGGTCCCCGACACATCGTCCGGGGAATATACCAATAACCAGGCTGGCGCAGCGCAATTTCGAGGGATGGCGCACATTCAGGCGTGTCATTCGCTGCCGCTACAGGGAGACACTACGCAGGCCGACCCTGAGCCTCAACCCGTCGCATTTGGAGTTGTAAGCATGTTCAATAACTTGAGAATCGGCGTGCGGTTGGGCATCGGCTTCGGCATCGTGCTGATCCTGCTCGGCGTGATCGCGGCGGTGGGCGCCTATGAGATCGCTCAGCTCAACGACAGCATGAGCGGCATCGTGAACGACAAGTATCGCAAGGCCTGGGTCGCCAGCGAAATCACCCATCGGGCCACCGACAACCTGATGATCGTGCGCAACATGATCTTGGTCTCCGACAAGGAGAAGCTCGAGGCGCTCAAGGCGCAATACGCCGACAACGTTCACGCGGACAACGATTTTATCAAGGAACTCGACAAGACCCTGGTGTCCGACAAGGGCAAGGAGTTGCTGCACAACCTCAAGGGCACACTGTCTCCGTTCCGCGAGTTCAACAACGACGTCATGGAATTGGCGCTCGGGGGCAAGAAAGCGGAGGCTACGAAGGAACTGTTCGGCGAGCGTTACGGCGTGCAAGCTTCGTTCCTCGCCGCTTTGAATGCCTTGACAAATGACGAATCGGACGCAATGCGCGCCGAGGTCAGCGCCGCCGCGGAACGCTACGCCGCCGCGAAATCGATGATCTTTGCGCTATCGATCGGCGCGTTCGGCTTCGGCATCACGATCGCCTTGTGGATCACGCGGTCGATCACGCGGCCCGTGAACGCCGCCCTGCGCATCGCCGGGAGTCTCGCGGCCGGCGACTTGACGGTCAAGATCGACAGCAACTCCAAGGACGAAATGGGCCGCCTGCTCGGCGCACTGTCCGAGATGGTCGCCGAACTCTCGCGGGTCATCGGCGACGTCCGCGCGGCCTCGGACAGCCTGTCGTCCTCGGGCGATGAGGTCTCGTCGACCGCCCAATCGTTGTCGCAGAGTGCGACGACGCAGGCGGCGAGCGTGGAGGAGACCTCGGCCTCGGTCGAACAGATGACGGCGTCGATCGCTCAGAACACGGAAAACGCCAAGATCACGAATCAAATCGCGACCAAATCCGCCCTCGAGGCGGCCCAAGGCGGCGAGGCGGTCGTCAAGACCGTCGACGCCATGAAGCAGATCGCCAAGAAAATCTCGATCATCGACGACATCGCCTACCAGACCAATCTGCTCGCCTTGAACGCGGCGATCGAAGCGGCGCGTGCCGGCGAACACGGCAAGGGATTCGCCGTCGTGGCCGCGGAAGTGCGCAAGCTCGCCGAGCGCTCGCAGATCGCGGCTCAGGAAATCGGCGAGGTCGCGAGTTCATCCGTGCAGCTCGCCGAGAAGGCGGGCGCGCTGCTCGATGCGATCGTGCCGTCGATCAAGAAGACGGCCGGCCTCGTCGAGGAGATCTCGGCCGCCAGTCAGGAGCAAACCGCCGGCGTCGGTCAGATCAATACGGCGATGAGTCAGCTATCGGACTTGACCCAGCAAAATGCCTCCGCGAGCGAAGAACTCGCGGCCACGTCGCAGGAGATGCGCGGCCGCGCGCGGCAGTTGCAGGAAACGATGCGCTTCTTCAAGATCAATGGTCATCGCTCGAACCGCCGCGTTCCGCCAGCCGCGAAGCTCGCGGAGCCACAGGACTTCGAGGCTGACTCCGCAGGATCGGAACACGAGGAGGCATCTTCCGCCGACATCGACGATCTACTCGAGGCCGGCCCGCGGCCGGCTGCCGGCGCGAAGCTGACTGCGACCGATCGCGCCATGTCGTCGGACCGAAACAACGCCATGTCGTCGGACCGAAACAAGCATTTCGTCCGCTATTGAGGCGCGCGCCCGGCGGGCGCAACAACCGCGTCTCAGGGCGAATCGGCCTGCATCGCCGCGAGTTCGTTGCCCGCCGGATCGCGAAAGTGAAAACGCCGACCGCCGGGGAATCCGAAGGCTGCGCGGGTGATGGTGCCGCCGGCGAGCCGCACGAATGCCTCGCAGTGCTCGAGCGAGTCGACCTGGATCACCGGCAGCGGTGCGCGCGGCGCCTCGGCCGCGTCGGCTTGCAAGCCCAAATCCACATCCCCCGTCATCGTGCACGCGTAAGTCGGTCCGAAATCAGTCATCGAAAAACCGAATGCCTCGGCATAGAAGGACTTTGCGGGAGCGGTCGCGAGCGCCGGCAGTTCGACGAAACAAATCCGGTTTGGCATAAAAAACTCCTCGTAGACCTGTTCGAATGCGGGTTTGTGCGCGATGCACATTGATCTCATTACCGTTGCGGTGTCAAATATCCGCTCGGAACGACTCGTAACGGGTCAAGGAGCGTTTGATGGCGACCGGATGGGCGAACGACGGCGCGGTCCAAGACCAGATCGATGCGACGGTCAAGGATGCGATCAGCCGCGTTCAGAGCCGTCTTCCGCAGGGGCCGTCGCTGACGCATTGCGCCGAGTGCGGCTCGGAGATCCCAGAGGCGCGTCGGGCCGCGATTCATGGCGTCCGATTCTGTGTCGCCTGTCAGAGCGAATCTGACGGCGCCGCCCTGAAATTCAGCGGCTACAACCGTCGCGGCAGCAAGGACAGCCAGCTCCGTTAGGAGCGGGCGACCGCATGCGCCCCCGACTGCAGATGCTGTGTGCCGCGCTCCTCGCGCAGGGTTTGCTCGGGTCACTCCTGGCGGTCGCAGACGAACCGCCGCCTTCTCCGCCCATCGCGGAACGCCTGCATGCGGCGACCGCCGCAGTCAAGGAGAAAGCCACCGAAATCGGCGCCGCGGCGAAATTGCGTGCCCGCGAGATCGGAACTTCGGCGCGCCGGCTGTCGCGGACCGTCGCCGACGACACCAAGACCGAGGCGCATGCCCTCGGAAATTCCACCAAGCACGCGATCACGAGAGCCAAGGCGGCCGTTCACAAGCAGCAGGCGGGCGCCGAGACCGGCACGCCGCGCGAGCCAGGCGCGCGCTAGGCGGGAATCGGTACGCTGCCCACGGGCGCCCTTCGAACGCCACCGCATCGCGCCGGCCCGAGGTAGAATGGGCTTCGGCGACAGAACCGCGAGACCCCGAGTGAACGGCGAGACCCTGAGAGTATGAGCACGTCATTGCGCGATCAACTGCTGAAGGCCGGCTTGATCAATCAGCAGCAGGCCAATGAAGTCGAGCGTCAGCAGGATCGCAAGCACCGCCAGCAGACGACGCGGCGGCCACCCGCGCCGCAGGGACGGTCAGGTGCCGGGCCCGCGCGCCCCGCCGCAGCGCCGGCCGTAGCAACGGCCGCGCCGACTGCCGCCTCGACTGCCGCGTCGACACCGGTTCGCCCGCCGCCCGCCATCCCGGCTCCACGAGCAGCCTTCCCCGTGGTTCGCAATGAAAAGGCCTTGCGCGACCTCAAGCTGAATCAGCAAAAGACGGAAAAGGCCGAAAAGAAGGCCCGCGCTGCGCAGCTTCGACAGCTCATCGAGCAGCATCGGCTGCCACCCCTCGAACAGGGCGAACTCTACAATTTCGTCGATACCGACAAGGTTCGCTGCGTGCGCGTCGATGCGGACCGCCGCGCACGTATCGTGAGCGGCGAACTCGCGATCGTGCGTCATGCGGGCCTGTATGCCGTCGTGCCCGCCGCCGTCGTGCCGCGCATTCGCGAACGCGACGAACAGGCGATCGTCAAGCCCTCCGCGGCGCCCGCACCCGCACCGGCCGACGACGCGTATGCGGCTTTTCAAGTCCCCGACGATTTGGTTTGGTGACGTCCGGTTCATGAATCTCGATATTCCGGCGCGCGAGTTCGACGGTTTCATCTTCGATTGCGACGGCACGCTCGCGGATACGATGCCGATGCACTTTCGTGCGTGGAGCCGCATCGTCGCGGAACTCGGCGGCACCTTCTCGGAGGAATTGTTCTATCAGCTTGGCGGCAAGCCCACCGTGCAGATCCTCGAATTGCTGCGCGATGACCACGGGCTGAAAGTCGGCGACCCCAGAGCGGCAGCCGTGCAAAAAGAGGAGTACTTCTTGTCGCTGCTGGATGGGGTGCGACCGATCGAGGCGGTGCTCGCGGTCGCACGCCGCTGGCGCGGCGTCAAACCGCTCGCGGTCGCGTCGGGCGGCTTTCACCGCCAGATCGACCTCACCCTGACGGCACTCGGGATCCGCGACTGGTTCGATGCCATCGTGTGCGCCGAGGACTGCGCGCGCGGCAAACCCTTCCCGGATCCCTTCCTCGAGGCCGCACGGCGCTTGAAAGTACCCGCGGGGGACTGCCTCGTGTTCGAGGACAGCCCGCTCGGAATCCAGGCGGCAATTGCCGCCGGTATGCATTATGTATTGGTGCCGCGAACATGAGGCTCAAGGCAGGCCTGAAATTCGCATCTGCCGCCGGGCCGCCCGCGTAGAAGAATTTTTTGGAGAAGACTCATGCAACGACTCGCCGCCTTGGGACTTACTGCCTGCATCGTCGCCGCCCCGGCCCATGCGGCACTCGCGCCGGGCGATAGCGCCCCCGACTTCAAGACCGAGGCGAGTTTGGGCGGCAAGCCTTTTGCCTTCGCTTTGGCCGACGCCCTCAAGACCGGTCCCGTCGTGCTGTATTTCTACCCAGCCGCCTTCACCCACGGCTGCACGATCGAAGCGCATGAATTTGCGGAGGCCACGGATCGATTCAAGCGCCTGGGCGTCACGGTGATCGGCGTCTCGCACGATTCGATCGACACTCTCAACAAGTTTTCCGTGAGCGAATGCCGCAGCAAATTTGCGGTCGCCTCCGATGCCGATCAGAAGATCACCAAGGCCTACGACGCGACCTTGTTCATGACGCGATACTCGAATCGGACCTCCTACGTGATCGCGCCGAACGGCAAGATCATCTACGCGTACACGGCCTTGAGTCCCGACAATCACGTCGCCAACACGATGGCGGCGGTCACCGCCTGGCAAGCGCAGCAGCACGCGGGCAGCTAAGCTTCCGGGGCGTAGCTACCCGGCGCCGCCGGGGTCGCAGGAACTGCGATGGCGAACAGGCAGGCGAAATACGGCGCGGCCGAGCTCCACGGCGCACCCGCGTCGAATAGCGCGAGTACGCGCTTGCCGACCGCGACGACGGAAGCCGCGGCATCGGCCTGCCCCTTGGCGGCACTCGATTGATCGCGCGCTTTGTGTTTGTTCCCGTCTTGATGGTTGTAGGCATAGAACGCGCTGATCCGCCCGGGCACCGGCGCGTCGGGCAGGGCATCGCAGGTGGGCTGCGCGAGCGCCGGATCGCGCATCGCATGGGATGCGGAAAAGCTGTCCTCGAGCGTGTGCAGCAGGCTGCCGAGGGCCATCGCCCGCAGGTTCGCATCGTTGTCGCTCGAGGCTTTGAGCGCTTGCGGTGTCATCAGCGAGCGGGCACTGAAGCCGTTGCGCTCGAAGATCGGCGCGAGTGCGGGAATTTGCTTCACGATCGGCGCATCCAAGTCGTCGATCTCGCCGTCGTGAAGTTTATAGGTGAATTCGATCCAACTGAGGATGTGAGCCTGGGTCACGGCGGCGGTCTCGCCATCCCAGGAGGCCATCGAATGCAGGAATTGCATGTCACCATAGTGGACCCGATAAATCAGCGCGATCGGCGGATTTCCCCGATCACCCGCGAAATGCTCGCCCGGATGTCCACTCGCGCGCTTCCCGGCGTCGTAGAACAGTGTCATCCAGCACAGGGGATCGGTATCGAGATCGATAAAGACGGGTGCTCCGCCGCCCCGGCAGTTGCTTGCGCGGGTCGACACCCGAAAGATCGGATTGTCGTTCCAGCGCAGGCCATCCAAGACGCCGCCTGGCACGAACGCCTCCGGGTTGGCATCGCTGAAACCGCAGGCATCGAAATCGCCCGTACAGCCAAACATCACCGCGGTGAGCGCTTCGTGAGCGGGATCGGCGAACTGGTCGAGGAGATTCGCGACCACGGGACGCAAGAAGGGCGGCACGCGATTGGCGCTCGAGCCGTCGAGTTGGTTCTCCGTCTCGAGATAAATCGGCGTCAGATTGAATGCCGGCACCGCCGCGGGCAGGCAAAGTGCAAAAACACTCGCGATGGCGAAGATCAAGCGGGAGACCGGGGACGGGCCCGCGGACTGCCGGCGCTCAATCGGGGAACGGGACTCGACGTTCATGACACCGTGACTTCCACCAGCGGTCCGGCCATCCTTGCCTTGGCAGGCAGGATAGAGCGGCGGGAGCGCGGCGGTCAACAGCCGGCGGCGGCCGTTTCCTTGTCCGAAGCGCAACGCGCCGGGGACGGAGTAGACTCGGCAGCCGCCCGCGTCTCGTCGCGCGGTCAACGAGGATCTGCCGCTTCGAGGTTTTGCCGTGAATCGACCTTCTTCCGACATCGTGGCCGGCGCGCAAATCCTGCTCTCGGCCGATCAGCGCATCACGTGCCCGAACTGTCAGCACGAGTTTGCCGTAGCCGACGGCTTCGCGACGCGTGCGCTCGAACAGGTCGAGGCGGCGAGCCTCGATGCACTCTCCCGCCTGCGCGAGCAGGAGCGGTCGGCCGCGCAACGTCAGGCCGAGACGCTTTCGCGCGAGCGCGAGGCGGCGCATGCCAAGGCGCTCGCGGACGTGCGCAGCTTGAGCGCGCAGGCGTTCTTGCCGCAAATCGATGCGCTCAAGGAGCAACTCGCCACGAGCCGCGCGCAAGTCGCCGCACTCGATCAGCGCGAAGCCGCCCTGAGCGAGCGGGAGCGCACGCTCGAGCCGCGGATCGCCCAAGCGGCCGCCGCGCGGGCGACGGAACTCGTCGCCCAAGAGCGGCTCGCCTTCGAGGAACGCCTTGCCGAGCAACGGGCCCAGGTGCAAGCCCTGCAGAACGAGCAGCTCTCCCTGCGGGACGAGCGCCGCCGGCTTCAGGATGAGAAAGCCGCCATGACGCTCGAAGTGCAGCGCCAGGTCGACGCCAAAACCGATGAGCGCGAGACTCTGGTGCGCGCCCAGGAGCAGGAGCGGGCGTCGTACAAGGAGGCCGAGCTGCACAAGACGATCGCCGACATGCGCGCGCAGCTGGTCGAGGCACAGCGCAAGGCGGACCAGGGCTCACAACAATTGCAGGGCGAGGTGCTGGAACTCGCCATCGAGGAGGGGCTGCGCCGCGCGTTCCCGCTCGACGCCATCGCTGAGGTCAAGAAGGGGCAACGCGGCGGTGATGTCCTCCAGCACGTGCTCACGCGCACCGGTCAAGCCGCGGGGACGATCCTCTGGGAGACGAAGCGTGCACGGGATTGGGGTACGCAGTGGACCGCGAAGCTCAAGGAGGACATGCGCGCCTGCAACGCCGCGGTCGGCATCCTCGTCACGATGCCGGGAGCGCTTCCCAGAGACTGGCCCGACGGCGCCTACTTCGCGCTCTACGATGAGGTCTGGGTGACGCAGGTCCCGACCGCGGTCGGCGTCGCCGAAGCACTGCGTACCGGACTCATCGAGTTGCAGCGCCAGCGCGCAGTGACCGCCGGCAAGGGCGAGAAAATGGAGGCGCTGTACGACTATCTGACCTCGGCCCAGTTCGCCCAGAAACTACGCGCGGTGGGCGACGCGTTCAAAGTCATGCGCCGCGAACTCGAGTCGGAGAAGACCGTCACGATGCAGCGCTGGGCGCGGCGCGAGAAGCAGCTCGAGACCGGCATGCGGCAGCTGATCGGGATCGGCGGCGAGATCCAAGGTCTCGCCCACCAGGAACTGCCGAGCCTCGAAATCGACGAGGGCGTGCCCGACTAGCCGGAGGTTCTCCCCAGGCGTGAACGGTATTTTGCGGCAGATCAAGAGGTTGAGCCATTTTGGAGTGTCGAGCGAGTGGCTACACGGTGATTGACTGGAGCAACTGGAGCGCGCGGGCTTGAGCGGGGTTGGG